>WNFL01405393.1_pt1 | contig 12051 bp, 10 predicted proteins | sample 5400361 | NCBI WGS metagenome assembly WNFL01 (sample SAMN13153351, study PRJNA577476) | soil metagenome | isolation source: 40 cm soil on Douglas fir-dominated hillslope | place: USA:California | collected 2013-09-17
GGGCACGAACATCGAGGCGGCGATGCCACCGGGGCAGGCCGCGGACGGGAAGAACTCGCCTCCGATCTGAACTCCCGCCGCATTGAAGCGCTGTCCCTTGCAGAACGAGCTCGGGGGAGCCTTCCAGACGACGATGAACCTTCCGTTGACGGGGTTGACGGAGACGTCCGGCTCGACCTGCTCCCCGGTCGTGTACGAATTCACGCGCAACTCGTGGCCCGAAGGGGAAGACTGAGCGGCCGCGGGGTGGGCGAGAAGCATGAGACACACCGCGAAGCAGAGGGCGCTGCGGGACATCGGGATGGAGTCTAGGACCTCGAGACCGTCGTGTTCACGTCGAGTTCGAAAGGCCGGAAGGAACGAGAAAGGCGGCACTCACCGCTGTCCGCGCACCGTCAGATCGGGGGCGGACCTCCCGCGAACAGGAAATTGATGAGGTAGAAAATGTCCGCAACGTCGAGCGTGAGGGAACTGTTGACGTCGGCACATCCGAGCGGCGGCGGTCCGCCCGCGAAGAGATAGTTGATCTCGTAGAAGACGTCCGCCACGTCGACCTTGCCATTCCCGTCCGCGTCGCCTCCGAGGCAGTACTTCTGGCCGTAGACGCCGTAGCCGCTGCCGTCCTGCAGATCGCTGTTCCAGACGACGACGAAGCCGCCGTCCGGGCGGGACGAGATCGACGCGGTGTCCTGAATGCCCGTGGTGTAGGTGTTGACACGGAACGGGCCGGTGAGCGAGGTCCCGGACGCGTCGTATCGACGGGCGAAGACATCCGAGCCGTCGTCCCAGGCGACGAGGAAATCGCCGTTGCGCCGCGTGACCGCCGCTCTGCCCGCGTGGGCTGTCGTGTACACGTTGACGCGAAACGGGCTTCCGGAGGGCGATCCGCCGGCCGAATACCGCTGTGCGATCACGGCCTCATAGGCACCGTATTCGTTCGTCTGCCACGCGATCACGAAGTTGCCGCTGACGTCCGACGCGACGGCCGGCTCTTGCTGGGCGCCCGCGGTGACCGTGTTGACGCGAAATACCGCTCCCGCGGGCGCGCCGAACGAGTCGTAACGGCGCGCGAAGACTCCACTCGGGTCCTCGGCGCGCCCCTGGCTGGTCCAGGCGACGACGAAGCCCCCGGTGAATCCACGAGCGACGGAGGGCGCCGACTGCGCCGCGGTCGTGTAGGCGCTGACCCGGAACTCCGGACCGACCGGCGCCCCCGCGCTCGAGAAACGCTGCCCGAGGACGGCGTTGTGCGGGTCCTGCCCGTAGCTCGTCCAGACGACGACGAAGTTGCCCGCCCCGTCGGCCGCGACCGAAGGGGCCTCCTGGTCCCCGGTCGTATACGTGTTGACCCGGAACTCGCCGCCGACGGGACTCAGCGCGCCGTCGTAGAGCTGCGCGTAGACGTCGAGCTCGATGCTGCTCGGTCCCCGGTTCCAGACGACGACGAAGCCGCCCCCCGCGAGCGCCGCGACGCGCACCGGCTGCAGCTTCACACCGAGCGTGTAGCTGTTGACGAGCGTCTCGGCTCCGAGCGGAAGCCCGCTCGCGGAATACCTCTGCATCCAGATCTGATAGCCGACGTAGTTGCCCTGCCCGAGCCACGCCACGACGAAGCGTCCGGAAGAGTCCTCCGCCACGCCGGCGGCGCCTTGATCGAGGAGCGTGATCGTGTTGGCGCGGAACTCGGGGCCCGAAGCGGGCTGAGCGGCGGCGACCGCGGCCGCGAGCGCGCAGCACCCTGCGAACCCATGCACGCCACGGAACCGTCGGGACATTCGTCACCTCTCGAGGAAGCGTGACGAGTCTAGTCTAGGCGCGAGCCGCCGCGGCCTCGCGCGCGTCCCTCGCCGCAAAGAGCGGATTGAGCGCGAGGCCGAGTCCGACGACGACGCCCGTTCCGAGCACGTTGTACCAGAGGAACGCGACGTCGGTGAATGCCCAGAGCGAAATGACGACGCACTCCCCGACGACGCCCGCGATGAACGCTGCGGTCCCCCTGACGTGCTTCGCGTAGAACGCGAGGAGGAAGATCCCGAGGATCGTCGGGTAGACGAGCGAGCCGAGGATGTTGACGACCTCGATCAGCGTCCCGAGCCTGTTCGCGAACTCCGCGAACGCGATCGCGAAGACGCCCCAGAAAACGGTCGCCCAGCGCGAGACGGCGACGTAGTGCGCGTCGGGCCGGTCCTTTCGGAAGAGACGCCCGTAGACGTCGACGCACGTCGTGGAGGCGAGAGCGTTCATCGCCGCGGAGTTCGAGGACATCGAGGCCGCGAAGACGACGGCGAGGATCAGCCCGACGAGCCCGACCGGAAGGTAGTGGATGACGAACGACAGGAAGATGTAGTTCGTGTCGTTCGTCTCGGCGCCCTTGTGCCGCGCGAGCACCTTCACCGCGTCCCTGCGCACGGTCTCGAAGCGCTGCTCCGCCGCGACGAGCGTCGCCTGCGTCGTCAGGACGCGCGCCTGGTCGTTCGTCTTCAGCGCGGCGACGAGGTCCTCGACGGCACCCTTCCGCGCCTGGAACGCCGCGCCGTGCCGCGCCTCGAGCTCCGCCATCGCGGCGGCGGCGCCGGGACCCTTGCTGGCGTTCGCGAGCTCGACGGGGTTGAAGAGGAGCGGCGGCTGCACGAACTGGTAGAAGACGAAGACCATCGCCCCGAGGAAGAGGATGAAGAACTGCATCGGGACCTTCACGAGCCCGTTGAAGAGGAGCCCGAGCCGGCTCTGTGCGATCGAACGCCCCGTCAGATAGCGCCCCACCTGCGACTGGTCGCACCCGAAGTACGAGAGCGCGAGAAAGAAGCCGCCGATGAGGCCCGACCAGAGGTTGTAGCGGTTCCGCGGGTCGAAGGAGACGTCGACGGTCTTGAGACGCCCCAGCTTCCCCGCGACGTGCGTCGCCTCCGCGAAGGAGACATTCGCGGGGAGCGCGTGGACGATGACGACGAACGCGATCGCGACGCCGAGCATCGCGATCACGAACTGGTGCGTCTGCGTCCAGCTCACCGCCTTCGCGCCGCCCGCCGTCGTGTACAGGATGACGAGCCCGCCCATGACGAGGTTCGTGACGTAGATGTTCCAGCCGAGGATCACGGAGAGGACGATCGCGGTCGCGTAGATCGAGAGGCCCGTCGAGAGCCCGCGCTGCACGAGGAAGAGGAAGCTCGAGAGGATGCGCGTCTTCAGGTCGAAGCGTCCTTCCAGGTACTCGTACGCCGTGTAGACCTTCAGCCGGTGGTAGATCGGGACCGCCGTGATCGCGAGGACGACCATCGCGATCGGCAGGCCGAAATAGAACTGGACGAAGCGCATGCCGTCCGCGTACGCCTGCCCTGGCGTCGAGAGGAACGTGATCGCGCTCGCCTGCGTCGCCATGATCGAGATCGCGACCGTGTGCCACGCCGTGGAGCGCCCCGCGAGGAGGTAGCCGTGGAGGTCCGTCGAGTGCCGGTTCTTCCAGACGCCGAAGCCGACGATGAAGAGGAGAGAGCCGACGAGGACCGCCCAGTCGAGCGGGCTCATCGGAAGTGGCGCGCGAAGAAGCCGAAGGCGGCGATCAGCAGCGCGAGGTTCAGGAGGACGAGCGCGTAGAGCGCCTTCCAGGTGCGGAACGGGCGGGGCGGCGCCTCGCCCGGCTCGTGCCGCTCCTCGCTCACCGCGCGCTCGCCGGCTCGGGTTTCGCCGAGGCCGCACCGCCCGAGACGAGGTTCGCGAAGAGCCGGATCGCGCCCGGCACGCCGGCCGGGAGCTCGCGGAAGAACGAGTACCCCGTGTAGACGAAGACGCCGCGGCCGAAATGCGCGTAGAGAAGGCCGCCCGGCTTGTCGCTTTCGCCCGGATCGTGGCAGGCGATCGGCGTCTCGTACTTGGGATCCCAATGATCCTTCGGCGCCTCGGACGCGAAGTAGAGCCCGCGCTCCTGCACCCAACCCTCGAAATCGGCGTCCGTGATCTTGTTCGGGCGGTTCAGGACCCGGTGCTGCGGCAGGAGGAAGGTCACCTTCGCCTCCTCCACGGTGACGCGGTCGCGCGAGATCTTGAACGGATAGGGGCCGATGTCGTCGGTGACGGCGTCGGCCGTCGTGTCGTACTGGACGAGGTACGTCCCGCCCTTCTCGACGTACTCCATGAGGCGCGGCTTCAGGCGCTTCAGGCGGGGCCGCGTGTTGTACGCACGGACGCCCGCGACGATCGTCCCGAAGCGCGTCAGGTCCTGCGTCTCCAGGTCCTCGTCCGAGAGGAGGGTGACGCGAAGCCCGAGCTGGCGGAGCGTGTCGGGCACCTCGTCGCCCGAGCCCATGATGTAGCCGACGTCGCGCTTCGCCGTCAGGGCCGCGACGCGCACGAGGCGCGCGTCCGCCTTGGGAAAGAGAACCTGCGCCGGCACGTGCGGGTAGTCGATCGTGACGACGCCGCGCGAGACCTCTTCGCCTCCGACCTCCGCCACGGCCTCGAGCGTCGCGACGGTCGGCGCGGAGGGCGGCGTGACGATGAAGCGGAGCGACGTCTCGTCGCCCTTCTCCTTGAGCGCGAAGGGCACCGCGGACGGCGACGACGTCCATCCCTGCGGCGCCTTCAGGCGGAGATTCCCGGCGAGCCCGGCGCGGGCGCCTCGCAGCGTGACGCGCACGTTCGAGCGAGGCTGTGACGGGCGGGACGACCTCGAATCGGCGGTACTGCTCGCCTTTCACGGGATCCGTCGCGCGGACGAAGACGGGCTCCGTGAAGACGAGGCGCTCGCCGTACGCGCGGATCCCGAAGCGGACGACGGCGGGCGCGGGCGACTCGGGCAGGCCGACGAGCGCCTGGTCCTTCACGGTGAAGAGACCCTTGCCGGGCGGCTCGACGAGCCAGTACGGGTTCGAGACCGGCGCGTCCTTCGGGATCGCGACGACGAGGTCTGTCTTCTTCGATTCGTTGTACGGAAGCGGACCCGCGGCGGCCGCGGCGCTGCGCGCGCCCGGCGCCGCCTCGAGGGATTCCAGCTCGAGCGGGACGTCGGAGCGGTTGAGCGCCGTCGCGGTGACCTTCACGTCCTCGCCCGGCGTCGCGGACGCCGAGGCGGCGATCGCCTCGATCCAGAGGCCCGCCGCGTCGCGGATCAGCTCGAGCGTCTCGGCCCGCTTCGTCTCGACGAGCGGGTCGGGAGACAGCTTCCCCATCGCCGCGTACGCGCGGACGAGGACGGGCACGACGGCGGCCGGCTTCTTCGCGTCCCATGCGGCGAGCGCCTCGTCCAGGATCCGCGCGACCGCGTCGCCGCCCGGGACGCGGTGCCACGTCAGGTCGACGCCGTCGAAGAGGTCGTCCTTCGGCGGCTCCCCGAGGCGCGGCTCGAAGTCGTTCATCCAGGTGGAGCGCCTCTCGGCCGAGCCGAAGCCCTGGCTCTTGTGCATCGAGCGCGAGATCGCGGCGATCTCCGTGTACGACTTGCCGAGGAGCGCGTTGTACGCGCCGAGGTCGACGGAGACCCAGCCCGGTTTCGGGTTGCGGGGCTGGTCGGCCGAGAAACGGAAGATGTTCCAGAAAAGCCTCTTTGGCTGCCACGGCTGGACGTACTTCAGCTGCTCGGGAAACTTCGTCGGATCGCCGGCGAGCTTGAACGCCTCTTCCGCGAGGATCGCCGACGCGGTGTGGTGACCGTGCCCGCCCTCGCCCGTCACCGGGAAGCGCGTGACGATGACGTCGGGGCGCGTCCTCCGGATCGCGAAGACCGTGTCGGCGAGGACCGGCTCCTTCCCCCAGATCGCGAGCGTCTCCTCCGGGCTCTTCGAGTACCCGAAGTCGATCGCGCGCGTGAAGAGCTGGCGCGCGCCGTCGATGCGCCGCGCCGCGAGGAGCTCCTGCGTGCGGAGGAGCCCGATCAGCTCGCCCTTCTCCGACCCGATCAGGTTCTGACCGCCGTCGCCGCGCGTCATCGAGAGATACGCCGTCTCGACGAGGCGCCCCTTCGACCAGTACGAGAGGAGCGCGGTGTTCTCGTCGTCCGGGTGCGCCGCGACGTAGAGAGCGCTCCCCATCACCTTCAGCTTCTGGAGCCGGAGCGTCAGCTCGGCGGCATTCGGGATGTCGGCCGGCTGCCCGAGCGCCGCGGCGCGAAGGAGGACGCAGACGACCGCGAGGGCGGCCGACCGGAGCCGAGACGTCATGGGCACCTCATTCGCGCTCTCTCCGCAGGGCACGGCCCGCCCCGCGCCACGCGCGGACGTACCGATCTACGGCGGCGCGCCCGTGAAGTTTCTGGCATCGCGGGGGCGGCGTTAGCAATCCGCGAGCCGGACGGTGGAGTGGAGGAACTCGGCGACGGTCCGTTCCGCCCAGTACGCCGGCGCGAAGGCGCTGCCGGAGACGAAGCCGACGTGGCCTCCCTGCCCGGTCGCCACGAGCGTGACGGACGGCGAGGCCTCGTCGCGGACGCGCGAGAGCACCGCGGGCGGGAGGAACGGGTCGTCGAGACTCGAGAGCGCGAGCGTCGGCGTCGAGATGCGCGAGAGGAACGCGAGCGAGCTCGAGCGCGCCCAGTAGTCCTCGGCGCCCGCGAAGCCGTGAAGCGGCGCCGTCGCCGCGTCGTCGATGTCGTAGAACGTACGCGCGCGGGCGAGGCGCGCGAGGTCGATCCGCTCGCGCGCCTCGGGGAAGCGCGAGGCGAGGCCTTCGGCTTTCTTCTGGAGCGTGGATGCGAAGTGCGCGACGTAGAGGCGGCCGAGCCCGCGCTCGAGGTGCCGTGCTCCCGCCGCCAGGTCGTACGGGACGGAGATCGTCGCCGCGGCCGCGAGCGCGCGGTGGGACTCGTCCTCTCCGAGCCACTTCAGGAGAGCGTTGCCGCCGAGCGAGACCCCGACGGCCACGAGGACGCGCGTACGCGGCGCGAGCGTCCGGATCACGAGGTCGACGTCCTCCGTCTCGCCCGAATGGTAGAGGCGCGGGCGGCGGTTCGGGAGACAGCGATTCACGTCCTCGGGATCGCGCGCGCAGGACCGGAAGTTGAGCGCCGTGACCGCGAAGCCGCGCGCGCGGAGCTCCTTCGCGAGGCCCTGCACGTAGACGGAGTACGAGCTCCCCTCGAGGCCGTGGAGGAGGAGCGCGCGCGGGGCGTCCGGCGGCGCGCCTTCCGGCTCCGCGTGGTCGAGGAGCAGCGTGTCCCCGTCCGGCGTCTCGAGCGTCTCGCGCCGCCAGGGGACGAGGCGGCGCGGGCGCGTCATCCTGCCCCAGACGGTCTGCACGTGCGCGCCCGCAAGGAAGCGAGCCGGCGCGAACGGAGACACGGGCTGCGCGCTCACGGCGGCATTGTGGGGCCTCGAGCGAACTAGACTCGCCGGGCGTGAACACCGCGCCGGCTCCCGGCTCGCGCGTCCTCTGGAATGCGGCGACGGTGGCTCTCGTCGTCCTCGCATGCATCCTCCGCGTCCTCGCGGCGCGGGGCGACCTCTGGCTCGACGAGATCTGGTCGCTCGAATGGGCGCAGAAGGCGGGCTCCTTCCTCGGCGTCTTCACCAGCATCCACCTCGACAACAACCACTACCTCAACACGCTCCTCCTGCGCGCGCTCGGAGACGGAGCGCCGATCCTCGCGTACCGCGCGCTCTCGCTCGCCGCCGGGTGCGCGGGCGTCCTCTTCGCCGCGCGCGTCTTCACGGATCGCACGTACGCGTTCGCGGCGGCGCTCCTCGCCGGCACCTCGCCGCTCCTCGTCGTCCTCTCGTCCGAGGCGCGCGGGTACGCCGTCTCCGTCCTCTGCGCGCTCGCGGCGCTCCTCGTCTTCGTCCGACACGACCCGACGAAGAGCCGGCGCGCGGGTCTCCTCTTCGGCGCGATCTGCTGCTTCGGCTTCCTCGGTCACCTCGGCTTCGCCCACTTCTGGCTCGGCGCCGCGGCCGCGACGGCGTGGCGGGCGGCCCGCTTGCCGCGCGGGCGGCGTCTCGCGGCGTGGCTGGCGTGCCATGCGCTCCCGCTCGCGCTCCTCGCGTTCCTCTGGGCCGCCGACCTCTCGACGCTGAGGGTCGCGGGCGGCGACGTCTTCTCGCCGCTCGCCGTCCTTTCGAGCACGGCTTCGCTCGCGCTCGGCGGCCCGGAACGAGGCGCGTTCGGGACGTCGGCGCTCGTCGTTCTCCTCGCCCTCCTCGCTTACGGGCTCCGGCTCCTCGCGCGCGAGGACCGGCCCCTCTCCGCGCTCCTCCTCGTCGCGACGACCGTATCTCCCGCCGCGCTCCTCCTCTTCGCCCGCCCGGGCGTCCTCTATCCCCGGTACTTCGCCGTGCCGCTCGCCCTCGCGCTCGTGGTCCTCGCGCGCGTCTTCGCGGAGGGCTTCGCGCGCGGAGGTCTCGTGCGCACCGCGGCGGTCTCGTGCCTCCTCGCCGTCGGCGCGGCCTCGACTGCGCGCGTGGCGGTGTTCCTCCCCGGCGCGCGCGGCCGTTACTCCGAAGCGCTCCGGTACATGGCGTCCGCGAGCCCCGGCCCGATCACGGTCGGAAGCGACTTCGACTTCCGCAACGAGACGGTCCTGACGTTCACGGCGCGGCGCCTCGGGCTCGAATCGAGGCTCGTCTATGTCCCGCAGAAGGAGCTCGCGAGCAGGCCGCCGGAGTGGTTCGTCGTCCAGACCGCCGACCTCTCCGCCGAGCCGCTCCCCGCGCTCGAGGACGACGCCGGCCGCGTCTTCTCCGACCGCCGCGACTTCAGGTACGGCGGCATCTCGGGCTGGAGCTGGTTCGTCTATCGGCGCGTTTCGCGCGGTCCCGCGCGATAACCTCGCGCGGTGGAGCGCGCACGCCTGGCCCGGACGCTCCGCCGCGAGGCGGACCGGATGCGGATCTGGCGCGAGCGCCTCCTGACGTTCGCGCGGAAGGAGGACGCACCCCTCCGCGAAGGCAACGTCGCGGCCCTCTACGGCGACGGCGGCGCTCTTCTCGAGGCGTGGCGACAGGCGATCCGCGGAGCCGAGCGGACGCTCGACGTGGAGATCTACTTCTGGTCCGACGACGTCGTCGGTCAGGGTTTCGTCGAGCTCGTGCGCGCCGCGCTCGCCCGCGGCGTGGCGGTACGCATCGCCTACGACGCGGTCGGAACCTGGCCCAGCTCGCAGCACATCGACCGCCTGAAGGCGGAGGGCGCGTTCGTACACGTCTTCCATCCGATCGCCCCGTGGCGCATCCGGTCGAATCCGAACCACCGGGACCACCGCAAGCTCGTCATCGCCGACGACACGATCGCCGTCGTCGGAAGCGCGAACTGGTCCGTCGCGTACGACCAGTGCGCGAACCCGGGGTGCTTCATCGACGTCGGGCTCGGCGTCGCCGGACCGATCGTGAGAGACCTCGCGCTCGACTTCCGCAACGTCTGGGACCTGGAGACGGGCGAGCGCCTGCCGCCCCCGTGCGAGCCGCGCTCCGGATTCCTGCCGCCGGGCGAGCTGCAAGCGAACGTGCCGGTGCAGATGGTGAGCGGCTGGAGGCGTGGGCACCAGAACGCGGTGCGCCGCCTCTACGGCATGCTGATCCGCGCGGCGCGTGCGGAGATCCTCCTCGCGACTCCCTACTTCATACCGGGACGGCGCATCCTGCGCGCTCTCGGGCGCGCGGCGTCCCACGGTCTCTCGGTCGTCATCGTCGTGCCGGGCGCGATCGACCAGCCGTGGGTGCGCGCCGCCGCGCGTGCCTCGTACGGGCGCCTCCTGAGGGCGGGCGCGCGCATCTTCGAGCGGCAGGACCGGATGATCCACGCGAAGGTCGCGGTCCTCGACGGCGAGGTCGCGGTCGTCGGCACCGCGAACCTCGATCCGCGCAGCTTCCTCCACAACCTCGAGCTCAACCTCGACGTGCACCACCGCCCGATCGCGCGCCTCGTCGCCGACTTCGTCGCCGAGCAGCGGAAGTGCAGCGTGGAGGTCGACCTCGAGACGCACTCGCGCCGTCCGTTTCTGACGAAGCTGTGGCAGCGCCTCGCGTACGAGCTGCGCTACTGGCTCTAGCGGCGGAACGTCCATGCAGGACCTGCTTCGCGACCTGACGATCGTCCTGGCGGCGTCGCTCCCGATCCTCTTCCTCTTCCGGAAGCTGAGGCTCCCCGCGATCGTCGGGTTCCTGGCCACCGGCGCGCTCATCGGGCCGCACGCGCTCTCGTTCCTCCGCGACACGGAGCACGTCGAGGCCATGGCGGACTTCGGCGTCGCCCTCATCCTCTTCTTCGTCGGGCTCGAGTTCCCGCTCGCGAGGCTCCGCCGCCTCGCGAAGACCTCGGCGCTCGCCGGCGCGCTCCAGATGGGCCTCTGCGCGGGCGGCCTCGCGCTCGCTCTCCATGCCTTCGGCGAGGCCTGGGGCCCCGCGGTCTTCGCCGGCCTCCTCGTCTCGCTCTCCTCTACCGCGGTCGTCCTTCCAGCGCTCGCGGCGCGCGACGAGCTCGCGGCGCCGCACGGGCACCGCTTCCTCGCCGTGTCCCTCTTCCAGGACCTCGCGCTCGTGCCGCTCCTCCTCTTGCTCCCGGCGCTCGCGCCCGCGTCGGCGGCCGGCGCTGTCGGCCCCGCCGGCGTCGTGCGCCACGTCGCGGTCGCGCTCGGCGGCGTCGCTCTCCTCGCCGCGGCCGCGCGCTTCGCGGTCCCGTGGCTCCTCGACCGCGTCGCGCGCCTCGGGAGCCGCGAAGGGTTCACGGGCGCGGTCCTCGTCCTCGTGCTCGTCCTCGTCTCCCTCTCGGCGCGCGCGGGCGTCTCGCCGGCTATGGGCGCGTTCGTGGCGGGGATCGTCCTGGCGGAGAGCGAGTATCTCCACGAGGTCGTCGCCGCGCTCGCGCCGTTCCGCGACCTCCTCTCGAGCGTGTTCTTCGTCTCGATCGGGATGCTCCTCGACCCGCGCCTCCTCGTCGAGCGCCCGGCGCTCGTTCTCCTCGCCGTGGCGCTCGTCCTCGTCTGGAAGACGGCGACGGCGTTCGCCGCGCTCCGGTTCGCCGCGACGGCGCCGCGCACCGCGGCCCGGGCGGCTCTCGCGCTCGCGGCCGTCGGGGAGTTCTCGTTCGTGCTGGCGCGCGCGGGGCAGCCGCTCGGGCTCCTCTCGCCTGCGCGCGAGGAGCTCTTCGTCGCGATCGCGGTCGCGACGCTCGCGCTCGCGCCGTTCCTCGTCGGCGCCTCGCCGCGCATTGCCGCGCTCCTTCCCGACCGCCCCGATGCGGAGCCCGAGGACGAGAAGGCGCCGCCGCTCGCGCGACACGTCGTCATCGCGGGCTACGGGCTGAACGGGCAGAACGTCGCGCGCGTCCTCCTCGTCGCGCACATTCCGCACGTCGTCCTCGACGTCGACGTCGACCGCGTCGCGCGGGCGCGCGCCGCCGGGAGCCGGGCCCTGCGGGCCGACGCGACGTCCGCCGAGAGCCTCGCGGCGGCGGGCATCGAGCGGGCGCTCGCCCTCGTCGTCGCGACGTCCGACCCGGACGCGACGCGGCGCGCCGTGAGGCTCGCGCGCGCGCGGAGCGCGACGCTTCGCATCATCGTCAGAACGCGCTACGTGTCCGAGGTCGAGGCTCTGAGGGACGCCGGAGCGGACGAGGTGATCCCGGAGGAGTTCGAGACGTCGATCGAGATCGCCGCGCGCATCCTGCGCGTCTTCCACCTTCCGGGGAACGTCGTCGCGGCGCAGATCCGGCTCCTGCGCGACGAGGCGTACCGCCGCCTGCGCGAGACGTCGGGCCGGCGCGACGAGGGCCGGCGCCTCGCTGCGTTCGTGGAGGCGGGCACGACGGAGCTTTTCCTCGTCCTGCCCGACACGTTCGCGGAAGGGCGGACGCTCTCTTCGCTCCGGCTCGAGCACGAGCACGTCACCGTGCCCGCCCTCCTCCGCGACGGCAAGCCGTTCGCGCCGCCCGACCCCGAGCTCCGCGTCCTCGCCGGCGACACGCTCCTCCTCGTCGGCGCGCACGAGGACCTCTCGCGCGCGATCTCCAAGCTGGAGGGAGCGGCTAAGGGCTGACCCAGACGAGACGGTTCTCGATGTCGGAGACGATCAGCTTCTTCTCCGCGGGAACCCACGCGATGCCGACCGGCATCTCGAATCGCGCGCCCGCCGG
>WNFL01141694.1_pt2 | contig 12050 bp, 5 predicted proteins | sample 5400361 | NCBI WGS metagenome assembly WNFL01 (sample SAMN13153351, study PRJNA577476) | soil metagenome | isolation source: 40 cm soil on Douglas fir-dominated hillslope | place: USA:California | collected 2013-09-17
CGGGAGCTTCCTCATCGAGGGCCTCAAAGCCGGCGAGACCTACGAGCTGCAACTCCTGGGCGAGACCGGCCCGGGCCCGCGCAAGTCCGGTGTCACGGCGCCCGCCGACGGGGTCGAGATCACGGTCTCGGGCAAGGGCCGCATCAAGGGCGTCGTGACCGAAGGGGAGGGCCACGCCGTGCCCGACTTCGAGGTTGCCTATACGCCCTCGAGCCGGGGCGGGGGAGGAGGCATGCGCTTCTCCTTCCGCGTCGGCCCGGGCGCCCGCGGTCCGGGCCAGATGGTCCCGGTCCACGCAGACGACGGCGCGTTCGTCATCGAGGACGTGCCCGCCGGCACCTGGGACGTCGAGGTGAGCGCGGCCGGCTACCAGCGGGGCCGAGCCGCCGCGATCACCGTCGAGGAAGGCGCTGTCGCCGAAGGGGTCGAGGTCAAGCTCGTCAAGGGGCCCGGCCTCACCGGCCGCGTGCTGGACGCGCGCGGGGGCCGGCCGGTGCTCGACGCCACCGTGCGCGCCGATCTCTCCACGGGCCGTCCACGCTTCCGCATGGGCCCCGACGGCGCCGGCGACAACGAGACCATGACCGACGCCGACGGTCGCTTCGAGATGCTGGGCCTCGCGCCGGGGACCTACACCTTGACCGCGTCGCACCCGACCTTGAGCGAGAAGAGCGAGACCATCGAGCTCAAGGATGGGCCAGCCAGCATCGAGATCCGTCTGGGCCAGGGAGGGACCATCTCCGGCACGGTGCTGAGCGCCGGCCGGCCCGTAGTGGGGGCCGCCGTTTCCCTCGGGGCCGCCGGGGACAGCGCCCGCGGCCCGTTCGGCGACGAGCAGCAGGCCGTGAGCGACGACGCCGGCCGCTTCCGCTTCGAGCGGCTCAACCCCGGGCGCTACAACGCCACGGCGTCCCTGCGCGGACAGTCCAGCTCGCCGGTAGAGGTGGCGCTGCCAACCGCCGATGCAAGCCAGGACGTGAGCCTGTTGTTGGCGGAGGGAGCGACCATTCGGGGCCGGGTCTCCGGCCTGGCCGAAGCGGCCCGAGCCGGTGTGTCCGTGAGCGCGAACGGGCCGGAGTCGTACTTTGCCTCCACCCGCACCGGCGCCGACGGGACGTTCGAGCTGACGGGCGCGCCCCGGGGCACGGTCAACCTCAACGCACGCACCGGGGATTTCATGACTGGATCACGCACGGCGAGCAGCCATGTGACGATCGGCGAGGGCCAGACCGAGGTCGCGGCCGAGATCGTCTTCGAGGCAGGCTTCCGCGTCGACGGGCGGGTCACCCGCGGCGGCCGTCCGGTGACCGACGCGAACGTATCGGCCTTTCCGGAACGCGGAGGCCGGAGCGCCACCGGCCGCACCGACGAGGGCGGCGGCTACAGCCTCGAGGGCCTGGCTGAGGGGACCTACACCTTCACTGCATTCCCCATGTCGGGCGGCGAGGCGCCCATCCATCGCCGAGTGCCGATCACGGGCGACACCACGGTCGACCTCGAGGCCCCGGTGGCGCGTCTCGCGGGGACGGTGGTGGAGGTGGAGTCGGGCCGGCCACTGTCCGAGGCCTCGGTGGAGGTGCAAGACCCGGAGCCGGGGCTCGGCCGTGGCATGATGACCATGACCGACACCAGCGGGCGCTTCCACCTCGACGGCCTCGACCCGAAGGCCTATCGGCTGGTGGTCCACAAGCCCGCCTACCAGACCGAGACCCGCGACGTGACCGCCGGCGAGGACGAGGTGCGGGTGGAGCTACGCCGCGGGGAGGGGATCGGGCTCGTTGTTCGCGACGGCATCCTCGGCACGCCGCTGCGGGGCGTGTTCGTGAGGGTGGTGGACGGCGCGGGAACGTCGGTTTTTGCCGGCAGCGTCTCCCTCGACAGCGAGGGCCGCGGCGAGATCCCGTCGCTCCGGCCCGGCCAGTACGAGGTGCGGATCGGGGCGGGGGGCTACGCCTCGGTCACCCTCCGGGCCGTCGCCGTTCCCGCGCCGACCCTCTCGATCGCCCTCACGCCCGGCGGCGCCCTCGAGATCCAGATCGGCCCCGAGACCGCCGCCCGTCAGGGCGTGAAGGCGCGCCTGATCGGCGCGGACGGCCAGCCCTTCTGGCCCGGCAGCTTCCCGCCCCCCGACTACGCGTTCCCGCTCACGCCTCCGGTGCGGCGGTGGGAGAACGTCGCGCCCGGCCACTACACGTTGGCCGTGGACGGCGGCTTGCACCCCGAGTGCGACGTGCGCGAGGGAGGGACCACCCCCGTCCGGCTGCCCTGAGCTGGCCTCTCAAGGGGCGGTCGACGCGCGCGGAGCCGCGTCAGGGGGGAGCGCGAGGGCGGCCGCGATCGCCTTCCCGGACAGCTCCTGGAGCCGCTCCCGGGTCCAGGACGGCAGCGCGCGCGCTCCGTGAGCGAACGACCTCAGAACATCGCGGTTCTCCATGGGGAGCGGTGCGCGGCGGGCGCGCACGAGGTCGTACTCGCGGATGCGCTGCCGCTCGGCGGGAAGCAGCGTGTTGAGCAGGGTGCGCTGCAGCGTGTCCAGCTCCTGCGCCTCCGGCGCGCTCAGCGACTTCACCCCGCGCTCCGTCGCATCGTAGGCGCGCGCGAACACCTCGGGGGGATCGAGAACGCCGGCCGGGCTTCGGGACATCACGAGGGCTACCGTCTCCGGCGTGAGGTGGGGCAGCTGCTCGGCGATCGTCGGCAGGGGCTCTCGGACCTGCGCCGGGCGCTGCTCCTCGGCGGTCGGCTCTCTCGGGTGCTCGCGCTCGTGGATCTCGAGGAAGAACGCTCGGCCGAGCCGCGTGGCCTCCGGCAACCAGACTTCCCAGGTGCTGGCGGCGACGATTCCACCGGCCACCAGGCCGGCGATCAGGGTGATGCGCTTCAACCATAGCCAGAGAAAGTCGTAGGAGCGCGTCTCCTGGTAGATGTCGTAGCCGGCCTGCTCGGCCTCCGCGTCGTCGTCGATCTTGGCCAGGCGGATGACGGGCAGCTCGCTCACGGGGGGTGGCGGCGTCAGCGCTTTGCGTGGGGGAGCCTGGGCGACGGTGCCCGCGCTCGCGCTCGCCGCCGGTTCGAAAGGTCGCGGGGGCGCGGGGTCATCCCGCCGGGTGAGGCGCTCGACCCACGCGCGCGAGCGGCCGGCCCAGAGGGAGGCCACGCCACGCAGGCGGCTGAAGGCAGCTTCGCCACGCTGGCGGCTGAAGGAAGCCTCGTCACGAACGCGGCTCAGGAAGCTCTTGCCCGTCCCGGCCGGATCTCGCGGCGTGAGACGATCGAGGCCCCGGCCGAGGTACGCCACCCAGGTGCTGAGGACATCGAGCCATCGGCTGACCCGGGCGTCCCAGGGGGGGTCCAGACCCAGGAAGCGGCTCTCCATTCTCGTGGCGTGCTCGGCCTCCTCGTATCCTTCATGGATTGCGGGTTGCGCGCTGCCCCGCCGGAATGCTTCCTCCTCGTCGTCGAGCGGCTTCAGGGCGATGAGCCCGTCGCGGGACGTGGACGGCGTGTTCGATCGGGCGCGCGAGGTCACGGGCGCGTCGGCCAGGACCTGCAGGTCCCGCGGGTTGAGGGGGCGCGGCCGCTCCGGGCGCTCGTTCATCGCCTGGGCGGCGGTGCGCCAGAGCGCGTCATCGTCGCCCGTCGCCTGCGGTCGCGCCGTGGATTCGTAGAGCTCGGCGGTGGATTCGTAGAGCGCGGCGGCCTCCTCCGTGGGAGCCCAGACCTCGGGCGGCTCGCCGAGAGAGGAGAGCTGTACCGGTGGGTCGACCGGCGACGGGACGTCGCTGAACAGGGGCGCTTCGGGTTCGTCTTCGATCGGCAACGCCGCGACACTGATCTCGTCGACGGCCGCCGGCGGTTGCGACGGAGCTTGGTAGTGCGGGGCCGCCTCCACCGCGGGAGCCCAGACCTCCGGCGGCTCGCTGATGGAGAGCAGCGGCGCCGGTGGATCGCTCGGCGACGGGACGTCGGCGAAGCGGGGCGCTTCGGGCTCGCCGGCGCTCGGCAGCGACGCGAGCGAGACGACTTCGTCGGGCGGCGACAGCTGCGTAGCGGGTGCGTCGGCTTCCTCCGTGGGAGCCCAGACCTCCGGCGGCTCGTCGACGGAGACCGGCGGTTCGTTGACGGCGACGGGCGGCTCGCTGACGGAAACCGACGGCTCGCTGGCGACCGATGATTCGCTGCCGAAAACCGGCGGCGGGCTCGTCCAGACCGGCGGCGCACTCGCCGGAGCGGCCGGCTCGCTCACCGGGAGGGGCGGCGCCTTGACGGGGGGAGGAACCAGGGGGAGTCTCGTCTCGTTCTCGAGGGGCGGCTGCCGCGCGGCCGGGACCTCTTCGCGTGTCGGCGGGTTCCGCCGCGCAGCGGACGCGGCTTCCGCCTTCTCCCTCGCCAGGAACTGTCGGAGGGGAAGCCAACGCTCGGAGCCGACGGGTTGCACCATCGCCTTGCCGTCCACGAGCCACGTGCTGAGGGCGCCGTGGTCGACCACCAGGACGGTGCCGTCTCGGAGGCGGAGCTTGAACATCTCGAGCATGCAGGCCCCTCTTGACGCCCCGAACGGGGCTCCACTATGGGAAACGGGCGTCACTATATGGTACCGGAAGCACCCACTCTGCTGTGACTGCCGTCACAAGGTGCCCCGGTAAACCTGTCCGAGTGTGGCACAGCCCTGTGCCGCAGGCGAACATGTGCCTTCCGCCCCCCCGTCGGCAAGTGATCGCGCCATCAGGGGATTCGACGGTCGGGCGCTCCGGCACGGAGTTCGCTGCGCCTGAAGCGTATGGACACCCTGCGCCAGGATCTCGTCTTTGCCTTCCGGCGGCTGCGGCAAGCCCCCGGTTTCAGCTTCGTCGCCGTGGCCACCCTCGCCCTCGGGATCGGCGCCAACAGCGCCATCTTCAGCGTCGTGAACGCCGTCCTCCTGAGGCCCCTGCCCTTCGACGAGCCGGATCGGCTCGTGATGGCGTCGCAAACGTGGGAGGGCCGCTTCACCCGGGTCTACTCGCCCCAGAACTTCCTCGACCTGGCGGCGCAAGCCCGGTCCTTCGAGTCCCTGGCCGCGATCGACGGTGGCGGAGTGACGCTCACGAGCCGGGGAGCTCCCGCCCGTCTCGAGGGCGCGAGCGTCAGCGCGAGCTTCTTCGACGTGCTGCGAGTCCGGCCCGTGCTTGGCCGCGCCTTCCTGGCCGGGGAGAACGAATCCGGCAGGCATCGGGTTGCCGTTCTCGGGCATCGCCTCTGGCGCGAGCGGTTCGGTGCCGACCCGACCATCGTCGGCCAGACGGTCCAGCTCGACCGCGACTCCTACCTCGTTGTAGGGGTGGCGCCTCCCGACTTCTCCTACCCGGAGGGGACGGAGGTCTGGAGGCCGCGCGAGTACGACGAGATCTTCCGTGAGCGCAGCCGCGGCGCGTGGTACCTGGGTGTGATCGGCCGTCTCCGACCGGGCGTCACCGTCGATCACGCGCGCGAGGAAGTGCGGGTGATCGCGGCTCGGCTCGCGCGCGAGTACCCGAACGACGACGAAGGGGTCGGGGGCGACGCGAGGCCGCTGCACGAGGCCATGGTCGGCGACTCGCGGAACGCTCTCCTCGTTCTGCTCGGCGCGGTCGGTCTCGTGCTCCTCATTGCCTGCGTGAACGTGGCGAACCTCCTCCTGGCCCGGGTGGCCGCGCGCGAAGGCGAGATCGCCGTCCGCACCGCGATGGGGGCCGGCCGGGCCCGGCTTCTGCGGCAGCTCCTGACCGAGAGCGTCGTCCTCGCCCTCCTGGGAGGCGGCGCGGGGGTCCTGGCGGCCGCGTTCTCCATCGATGCCTTGCTCGCGCTCCAGCCCGAGGGTCTGCCGCGCCTCGGGGAGGTGCGCGTGGACCGCGCCGTGGTTGGCTTCGCGGCCGCTCTCTCGCTGCTCACCGGCCTGTTGTTCGGGTGCTTTCCCGCGATGCAGATGACGCGCAGAGCCACCGCGCAAAGCCTGCACGAGGGCGGCCGAGGCGTGCTCTCCGGCCGGGGCCACCGGCTCCGCGGCAGCCTCGTGGTCGGCCAGCTGGCCTTCGCCATGATGCTCCTGGCCGGGGCGGGCCTCCTGATCCGCAGCTTCACGCGGCTTCGCAGCGTGGATCCCGGCTTCCAGCCCGAGAGCGCCCTCACCTTCCGGATCTCCCTTCCGGAAAGCGCCTACCGCGAAGAGCCGCGGCGGGCCGCCTTTTTCGACGAGCTCCGGACGCGCCTCAGAGCGCTCCCGGGAGTGCGCGCGGTCGGAGCGGTGACGGGCCTTCCCCTCAACGGAATGTGGTTCAACATCTCTTTCGAGGTGAAGGGCCGGCCGCCGATACCGCCCGCGCAACAGCCGTCGATGGAGGTGCGAGTGGCCACGCCGGACTATTTCAAGGCCATCGGGATCCCCCTCGTGCGCGGCCGCGGACTCGAGGAGGGCGATACGGCGCAGTCGGGCCAGGTGGTGCTCCTCAGCGAAGCCGCCGTGCGCCGCTACTTCCCGGGGGAGGAGCCGCTCGGCCGGTGGATCACCCTTGGCCTGGGACGCGGGCCGGGGACGCCCCGGGCGGGCGGCGAGGTGGTCGGCATCGTGGGCGACGTGAAGTGGCGGAACCTCGGCGAGGAGGACCTGCCGACGATCTACGTCCCGCACGCGCAGTTCTCCGCGCAGTCGATGGAGGTGCTGCTCCGCACGGCGGTGAGCCCCCTGTCGCTCCTCCCCTCCGTGGAGCGGGTGGTCCACGACCTCGACCCGGAGCTTCCGGTGGCGCGCCCGCGGCTTCTCGAGGACATCGTGGCCCGCTCCGTTTCCAAGCCGCGGTTCTACATGGTCCTGCTCGGAGCCTTCGGGGCCACGGCGCTGTTCCTGGCCGCCCTCGGCATCTTCGGCGTCATGTCCTACGCCGTTGTGCAGCGCTCGCGGGAGATCGGCATCCGGTTGGCCCTGGGGGCGGCCCCGGCGGACGTCCTGAACATGGTCCTCCGCCAGGCGCTCCCGCTGGTGGCCCTTGGCGTGGGGGCCGGGCTCGCGGGAGCCGTGGCCCTCTCGCGTGCCCTCGCGAGCTTGCTGTTCAGGCTGAGCCCGACCGATCCCGGGACGCTGGGCGGCGTTGCCGCGCTGCTCGCCGCGGTGGCCCTTCTGGCCAGCTACCTGCCCGCTCGCCGGGCCACGCGCGTGGACCCGCTCGTCGCGCTGCGGAGCGAGTGACGGCGCCGGGCGGCAGGCAACCCCAGAGGCCCGACGGGCGTCTCAATAGCCAAGGAGACGACCGCCCATGCCCCTGACCGGCCATTTCCACACGGACGCCGTCCGCGGCGCGCGCAGCCTGCTCCGCACGCCCGGCTTCGCATCGGCGGCGATCCTGACCCTGGCCCTCGGGATTGGCGCCACCGCGGCCATGTTCACCGTGTTGGACGCCGTGCTCCTGCACCCGCTGCCCTACAGCCGGCCGGATTCGCGGGTGATGATCTGGAGCCGCTGGGTCGGCTTTGACAAGACCTGGGTCTCCGAGGCCGAGGTCCTGGACTACCGGGCCCTCTCCTCGTGCTTCCGGCAGGTGGCGGCCTGGTCGAGCGGCCAGGGCAACCTCACCGGCGACGGTGAGGCCCTGCGAGTGGGCATGGCTGCCGTAACGGCCAACACGTTCGCTACCCTGGGGGCCGAGCCCGCCCTGGGCCGCCCTCTGCGACCCGAGGAGGAGCGAGCCGGCGCCGACGCAGTGGCCCTCATCAGCCACGGCCTCTGGCTGCGTCGTTACGGCGCCGATCCGCAGACGGTTGGGAAGACGATCGTCATCGACGGCGTCGCCCGACAGGTGGTGGGAGTGATGCCCAGCGGCTTCCATCTCCCCACCGACTTCGGCGAGGACGCAGCCGAGCCCACCGAGGTGTGGGTGCCCCTCCTCATGGAGGCGACCCCCGAGCGCGGCAGCCACGGCCTCTTTGCGGCCGCCGAGCTCGCGCCCGGCGTGACCCCCGCGCGCGCGAACGAGGAGCTTCGCGCCCTCGCGGCGAACCTCACCCGCGAAGGCCTCTACCCGGCCGCGATGCGCTTCGTGCCCCTGGCGGTTCCGCTGCGCGAGGAGGTCACGGGCGCGGTGCGGCCCGCCCTCCTTCTGGTTTTCGGGGCGGTGGGCTTCCTTCTCCTGATCGCCTGCGCCAACGTGGCGAGCCTCCTCCTGGCCCGGGCCGAGACGCGCCAGCGCGAGATCGCGCTCCGGACCGCCCTCGGCGCGGGGCAGGGGCGACTCCTCGCCCAGCTCTTCGCGGAGAGCCTTGTGCTCGCGGTCCCGAGCGTGCTCCTCGGCCTGCTCCTCGCCTGGGCTGGGCTCCGGCTGCTCCTGGCGAGCGGCGTGACCCTGCTGCCGCGCGTGGCCGACGCGGGCGTCGACGGCCGCGCTCTCGCCTTCACCGCGGCCCTCGGCCTCGGCACCACGTTCCTCTTCAGCCTCGCCCCCGCCCTGCGCGCTCTCCGCGTCAACCTCACGGAATCCCTGCGCGAGGGCGGTCCGAACGCCACCGTGGGTGGCCGTCGGCAGCGCCTGCGCGCCCTGCTCGTGGTGGGGGAGATGGCGCTCTCGGTGGTCCTGCTCATGGGCGCCGGCCTCATGCTGCGCAGCCTGTGGGCGCTCCAGCGTGTGGACCTGGGCTTCGTCCCCGAAGGCGTCCTGACCGCGCGGTTGTCCCTGCCGGAAGTGGGTTACGCGACGCCGGAGGAGGTGGCCGGCTTCTACCGCCAGGTACTGGAGCGGGTGCGCGCCCTGCCCGGCGTGCGCCAGGCCGGGCTCATCCGGTCGCTGCCCCTCGGCGCGCAGATCGGAGACTGGGGGCTCATGGTCGAAGGCTACGACCCGCCGCCCGGCACCCACGCGAAAGGGGACTGGCAGGTCGCCACGGACGGGGCCCTGGAGGCCCTGGGCGAGCAGGTACTGCGCGGCCGCGCCTTCACCGCCGCCGATGCCGCCGACGCGGAGCAGGTGGGTCTGGTCAACGAGACGATGGCGCGGACCTATTGGCCCGGGGCGGATCCCCTGGGCCGGCGCTTCCGCCAGGGCGGCCCCGAGCGCCCCTGGGTCACCGTGGTCGGGATCGTCAAGGACGTCCGCCACAACGGCATCAGCGCCCCCATCAAGGAGAAGTTCTACCGGCCCCACGCCCAGTTTCCCCGCTCCACCGGCCGGCCGATGCGCGGCATGACGCTGGTCGTGAAGACCGCAGGAGAGCCGCTGGTCCTGGCGGCCCCCGTGCGGGCCGCGCTCCACGAGATCGACGCGGCCGTGCCCGTGGCCGCGGTGCGCCCCATGACCGACGTCGTGGCGGCGTCGCTCGAGACCCCGCGGCTGGCCGGCGTCCTGCTCGGCGTGTTCGCCGCCCTCGCCCTGGTGCTGTCGGCGGTCGGGATCTACGGAGTGCTCACTTACGTCGTGAGCCAGCGGACCCAGGAGATCGGCATCCGGGTTGCCATCGGGGCCGACCAGGGCCGCGTGGTGCGGCTCATCCTCGGCGACGGCCTCCGGCTCTCCCTTACCGGTCTCGCGATCGGGGTCGCGGCGTCCCTTGCCCTGGGCCGGCTGCTGGCGAGCCAGCTTCATCAGGTGAAGCCGCACGACCCGCTGACCTTCGCCATCGTCCCGCTGTTGCTCCTCGGCATCGCCCTTGCCGCGAGCTACCTGCCCGCGCGGCGGGCCGGGCGCGTGGACCCGATCGCGGCCCTGCGGGCGGAGTAGGCTCCGCCGCCGGGGCCCATCTCATTGACACGCCTCGCCGGACTGCACTAGGCTCGTCGCACAAACGTCAGAGCCCCGTCTCACGGCGCGGTCAAGATCGGGGTTTCGGGTTCCGTGTCGCCCTTTTCAGGAGAGAAACGATGCCGAAGATGAGCCCGAGGATGGGTGCGTTCCTCGTAATCCTGGCCGCTGCCCTGGCCGTGCCCGCCACCGTCCTGGCCCAGGGCCAGGCCGCGGGCGGCGTCATCCAGGGAACGATGACCGACGAAACCGGCGCGGTCCTGCCCGGCGTCGCGGTGACCGTGCGCAACCAGGACACCGGCGTCGTGCGCGAGACCCGGACCGACGCGCTGGGGCTCTTCCGCGCGCCGCTCCTGCCCGTGGGCATCTACGAGGTCACGGCCGCGCTGCAGGGCTTCGCCACCACCAGGCGGCCGAACCTCGTGTTGAACATCGGCTCGATTCTCTCGATCGACCTCTCCTTGAAGGTGGCGGCCGCTCAGGAAGAGGTCACGGTCTCCGCCGAGGCTCCCCTCATCGAGACCGCGCGGACCCAGCAATCCTCCACCGTCAACGAGCGCTCGGTGTCGAACCTGCCCGTGAACGGCCGAAACTTCATCGACTTCGTCCTCACCACTCCCGGGGTCACCCGGGACACCCGGGCGGGTGACATCAGCTTCGCCGGCCAGCGGGGGACCCTGAACAGCGTCGTCATCGACGGGGCCGACAACAACAACACGTTCTTCGGCCAGAGCCTCGGCCGCACCGGCTCGGGCCGGGCCCCCTACCAGTTCAGCCAGGACGCGGTGCAGGAGTTCCAGGTGAACCGGAACGCCTACGCCGCGGAGTACGGCCGCGCCGGGGGAGCGGTCATCAACGTCGTCACCAAGTCGGGGACCAACGACTTCCACGGCTCCGCCTTCGAGTTCTACCGCGACAAGAGCCTGAACGCGAACAGCTACACGAACAAGACGGCAAGCCCGATCCGTCCCCGCTCGCCCTTCCGGGTGAACCAGTTCGGGGGCTCGCTGGGCGGCCCCCTGGTCAAGGACAAGGCATTCTTCTTCGTGTCCTACGACGGCCAGCGACGGACGATCCCCAACGACGTGGTGCTGACCCTGCCCGGCAACCTGCCCACCGACCCCGACACCCAGGCCGGCCTCGCCACCATCCGGGGGAAGGCGGACAGCTATGCCCTGAGCCGCGACCAGAACGTCGTCCTGGGCAAGGTAGACTGGCAGATCGACCCGCGGCACCGGCTGAGCGTGCGCTACAACCACCAGAACTTCACGGGTGCGAACAACGAGAACAGCGGGGTCACGAACGCCCTCGAGCACACCGGGGATGCGCTCGTGCGCACGCGCACCCTGAACGCCTCCCTCAGCTCCGTGTTCCGCTCCACCCTCTTCAACGAGCTCCGCTTCCAGCTCGCCCGGGACCAGGAGCCGGGCGAGTCCAACAGCACCGACCCGGAGACGATCGTGAACCAGGGCGGGCAGCGGGTGCTCACGTTCGGCCGCAACAACTTCAGCCCGCGCGAGACCACGATCAAGCGCTTCCAGGTGGCCGACGCGGTCACCTGGATCCGCGGCGCCCACGCCCTCAAGTTCGGCCTGGACGTGAACCGCGACTCCATCCTCAACTTCTTCCCCGGCTTCTTCTCCGGCTCCTACACCTTCAACTCCCTGGCGAGCTTCAACGAGGGCCTCCCGAACGGGTCCGGCGAGTCCTACTCGCAGAACTTCGCGGGGGTGGGCACCACCGGGGGGGAGACCCATCCGGACATCTTCGAGTTCGCGGCCTTCGCCCAGGACGAGTGGAAGCTCAGCAAGCAGGTGACGCTCTCCCTGGGGGTCCGCTACGACGTCCAGTCCTTCGCGCAGCCGCCCGTGAAGAACCCCGACCCGCAGCTTGCCGCCGCCGGCATCGACACCAGCTTCCTCAAGACCGACAAGAACAACGTCGCTCCCCGCCTGGGCCTCGCCTGGACCCCGAACAGCAAGACGGTGGTGCGGGCCGGCTACGGCCTCTTCTACGGCCGCACCCCCTCGATCATGGTGGGGACCGCGCACTCCAACAACGGGATCAACGTGATCGCGCTCCGCTTCACCGGGAACCAGGTGCCGAAGTGGCCGAGCAAGCTGGACGCGCCGCCCGGAGGAGTGAGCGTCAAGCCGACCATCTTCTTCTTCGATCCCGACTACCAGAACCCCGAGGTGCACCAGGCGAGCATCGGCGTCGACCGCCAGATCGGCAACGACCTCGCGGTGGCGGTCAGCTACATGTTCGTGGCCGGCCGCAACCTCCAGCGCACCCGCGACTTCAACATCG
>WNFL01165564.1_pt1 | contig 12050 bp, 9 predicted proteins | sample 5400361 | NCBI WGS metagenome assembly WNFL01 (sample SAMN13153351, study PRJNA577476) | soil metagenome | isolation source: 40 cm soil on Douglas fir-dominated hillslope | place: USA:California | collected 2013-09-17
TCGTCGTGCGCGCGCTTGGCATCGAGGAATTCGACGGTAAGCCGGCGCGCATCGATGTGCACGGCAACGTCGACCTGCCGATGGTCGGCCGGATTCCCGCCGCGGGCCGATCGCTCGAGGAAATCGAGAAAGAAGTCGAGCTTAAGCTCAAGAAATACCTGAACGATCCAGACGTGACGGTGACCATGGGAGAAATGCGCAGCCAGCCGGTCTCCGTTCTAGGCGCTGTTCAGACCCCCGGCGTGCATCAGCTTCAGGGCGACAAGACGCTGTTCGAGGTTCTGTCGCTGGCTGGCGGGCTGCGACCTGATGCCGGTAATACGGTGAAGATCACACGCCGGATGGATTGGGGCCGGATCCCGCTGGGGACTGCCGCCGACGATCCCTCCGGCCGCTTTTCGGTTGCCTCCATCGGCGTGAAAAGCATTCTGAATGGCTCGAATCCGGCCGAGAACATCGCTATTAAACCAAATGATGTAATTTCCGTCCCCCGTGCGGCGTCATGGGCGATAACGAATCGCTCAGCGCCCTTCAAGTTCTCTCCTTAGCGGAAGGTCTGGATCGCACCGCGGCTCCGCAGGACGCCAAGATCATGCGCGCCGTCGACGGCTCGGCCGCACGCGCCGAAATCCCCGTCGACCTTAAGAAGGTCCTGGCCGGTAAGGGCGCGGATGTTCCTCTTAAAGCCAACGACATTCTCTTTATTCCCACCAGTGCAACCAAAAACGCGGCCATACGGACTCTGGAGGCCGCGATCCAGATCGGCACCGGTCTGGCCGTTTATCGCAGATAGGTAGAAATCTCGCCATGCATCAATTGCCGCCCGTTCAAGGTCCCAACGGCATGCTGCCGGTGACCACGCCGCGCTTCTCGAAGAGCGCGCTCCCGGCCAACTACACCGACATTACAGTTGGCCCCAGATTTGATCCCGGCCCCGACCCGGATACTGGAAGCCTGCACGAATACTGGGGCATCCTGGCGCGCCGCAAAGGCACCCTGCTTCTGATTGCGCTGGTGGGTGCGCTTATCGGATTCGGAATCACGATTCCGCAGACGCCCATCTATCAGGTCCGCACCTCACTCGAAATCGTTGGGCTTAACCAAAACTTCATGAATGTGAAGGAAAGCAGCCCGGTCAACGAGGGCGGCACCGTCTCCGACGCGGTTGACCTCCAGACCCAAGTCAAGATTCTTCAAAGCGACTCCTTACTCGATCGCGTGCTGGAGAAAATGCGGGCGGCGAAGTTTCCCGAGCCCTCCGTTCAGATCGAGTCGTGGCGCAAGATCGTCAACCTGACACCCGCGTACCCGGGCGCAGCGGAGGCTATCGCATACGCCCGCAAGAATCTCAGGGTGCGCTCGCTCGGACAAACGCGCATCATCGAAGTCACCGTGGAGTCTCCCAGCCCGGAGATCGCCTCGGCCTTCGCCAATACGCTGACCAACGAGTTCATCGATCAGAACATTGAAGCGCGCTGGAAGACCAGCGAGCGTACCGGCCAATGGCTGACCCGCCAGCTGGAAGATATGCGGACGCGCCTCCAGAGGTCCGAGGATCGGCTGCACGCCTACGCCCGCGAGGCCGGGCTGATTTTCACCGATCAAAAGACCAACGTTTCCGAAGAGAGGCTGCGCCAGATGCAGGAGGCGCTTTCGACCGCGCAGACCGACCGCATCTCCAAGGAATCGCGCGCGGACATCGCCGCATCGAGCCCGCCCGAAGCGCTGCCCGATGTGCTGAACGATCCCACCCTGCGGGATTATCAGTCCAAGATCACCGAGCTGAATCGCGAATTCGCGGAGCTGCGCACCACCTACACACCGGAGCATCCCAAGGTACGCCGCGTGCAGGTTCAACTGCAGACCATGCAGGCGGCGCTCGAGCGCGAGCGTGGCAACATCCTGAACCGGATTAAGAACGACTTCGTCGAGTCACAGAAGCGCGAACGTATGATCGCGGCCAACTACGCCGCGCAGCGGGTTGTCGTCACGGGCGAAAATGATCGCACCATTCAATACAACATCCTGAAGCAGGAAGCGGATTCCAATCGCCAGCTTTATGACGCGATGTTGCAGCAGTTGAAGCAGTCCACGCTCGCGTCGGCCCTGCGCGCCTCGAACATCCGCGTGGTGGATCCGGCCAAGGCGCCCGCACGGCCCTTCAAACCGGATCCCCCGCTCACCGCCGGAATCGGACTCCTGAGCGGCATGTTCCTGGGCGCCGCCTTCCTGATTTCGCGGGAACGTTCCAACCGCAGCATTCAAGGCCCGGGGGAAACTCCCATCCTGCTGAATCTTCCGGAGCTCGGAATTGTCCCGGTGGACGAAGGGGGTCTGCTGCTGCGTCTTTCAAGCACGCCCCGGAGGCTGGCGGAACCGGCCGTCCATCGCGACAACCAGTCACGGATGTCGATCGTGCGCCGGCCGGTGGAGCTGGCGGCCTGGCACCGCAAGGCGTCGCCATTAGCAGAATCTTTCCGCGCAACGCTGGTGTCGATTCTATTTTCGGGACCCGATGGAAAACAGCCCAAGCTTCTGGTAGTGACCAGCGGTAGCCCTTCGGAGGGTAAATCGACCACGGTAAGTAATCTGGGGATCGCGATGGCCGAAGTGAATCAGCGTGTCCTGTTGATTGACGCAGATATGCGCAGACCACGACTACATCACATCTTCAAAATGAAGAATGACCGCGGGATGACCGACCTGCTCGCGTCGTCCGAATCCAGTCTCCCCGCTCTGCTGGAGGAAGGCTTCATCAAAGATTCCGGTTTCCCGAACCTGCATGTGATTACGAGTGGCCCCACCACCTCGTCTGCCACCAGTCTTTTGTACTCCTCGCGCACCTCCGACCTGCTGCAGCAGTTCCGCGATCACTACGACATTGTGCTGATTGACACGCCGCCTATGCTACAAATCCCAGACGCGCGCGTGCTTGGCCGCATGGTTGACGGCGTGATTCTGGTGCTGCGCGCCGGGCAGACCACGCGCGATGCAGCCACCGCCGCCCACCAGCGATTCTCCGAGGATGGGACGGCAATTCTCGGAACCATCCTGAATCACTGGAACCCGAAGCAGTCGCCCAACGGCTACTACGGATACTCCGGCAGCTACTACCGCAATTACAAGTCGTATTACGCGGCGCGCGAGTAACCACGGCATCCCGATGCCAGTGCAACTTGTGCCCACCCAACCTGTGAACGACACGTTTCCCATCACCCTGATTCAGGCGTCGCGCCCTGGATTCGCTGGACGCCTTCGCGATCTGGTGCACTATCACGAGCTGCTGTATTTCCTTGTGTGGCGCGACTTGAAACTGCGTTACAAGCAGACGGCGCTGGGCGTCGGCTGGGTAGTCCTGCAGCCGTTGCTGACCATGTCGGTGTTCAGCCTATTCTTCGGCCGGCTCGCCAAGGTCCCGTCGGATGGCCTGCCGTATCCGCTGTTCGCGCTGGCGGGCCTGGTGCCCTGGATGTTTTTTGCGAACGGACTGGCCCAATCCTCCAGCAGCGTCGTCGCGAGCAGCAACCTGATCAAGAAGGTCTATTTTCCTCGGTTAATCATTCCGATCTCGACCATTCTTTCCGGTATGATCGACCTGCTGCTGTCGGTCGCCGTGCTGGGCGTAATGATGGCCTGCTACCGGATTCCGCTCCACGGGAACGCGGTGCTGGCTCTCGCATTCCTGCTCTTAGCGGTAGTAACCTCGCTGGGCGTAGGTTTCTGGCTCGCGGCGCTGAATGTGCAGTATCGCGATGTTCGCTACGTCGCGCCGTTTCTGATTCAGTTCTGGATGTTTGCGACGCCCGTGGCGTATCCCAGCAGCCTGTTGAGCGACCCCTGGCGTGCGTTGTACGGTCTGAATCCCATGGTAGGTGTGATCGAAGGCTTTCGCTGGGCGCTGCTCGGAACCCACACCTTCCCCGGTCCGATGCTGCTGGTTTCTTCGCTGGTCGCACTGGTGATCCTGGCGACGGGCGCGTTGTATTTCAGTCACGTCGAGCGTTCTTTTACAGATATTCTCTGAGCTTGCATGAGCCAACCGGCCATCCGTATCGAAGGCCTCTCCAAGCGCTACCACATCGGTCGCGAGCGTTCCTCGTACCGTACCGCGCGAGAGTCCATCGTGGATTTCGTGCGGCGTCCCTTCCGCGGTTCCGCTGCGCCCGGCGACTCTACCGCGCTATGGGCGCTCTCAGGCGTTGATCTCGAAGTTCCACAGGGTGCGACCGTCGGTCTCATCGGTCGCAATGGGGCGGGGAAGAGCACGCTGCTCAAAATTCTCTCCCGCATCACTGAGCCGACATCCGGTAGCGCGGAGATCCGCGGACGCATCGGATCGCTGCTGGAGGTCGGTACTGGGTTTCATCCCGAGCTGACCGGGCGCGAGAATATCTACTTCAACGGCGCCTTGCTGGGTATGAAGAAGCAAGAGATTGACCGCCGCATGGATCAGATCGTCGAATTCGCGGGCACCGGGCGTTTCCTCGAAACACCGGTGAAGCATTACTCCAGCGGCATGCAGACCCGACTGGCGTTCGCGGTGGCCGCACACCTGGAAGCCGACATTCTGCTGGTGGACGAAGTACTCGCCGTGGGCGACGCCGCGTTTCAGAAAAAGTGCATCGGGCGCATGAACGAAGTCGCGCGCGACGGCAAGACGGTGATTTTCGTCAGTCACGACATGACCAATATCGCGGTGTTGTGCGAGACGGCCGTGCTGCTGGATCAGGGCGCGGTGCAGGACAACGGCCCGGCTAAACGCGTCATCGAACAGTATCTCAGCCAGCTCGGCACCGGCGATCGCGAAGCGCGTTGGAATCTTCACGAGGCCCCCGGCGATGACACCGTTCGCATCAGAAGCGTGCGGGCGCTGACCAATGCTGGCGATCTCGGTCCCGTGTTTCAGTCGCGTCCGGTAGTGCTCTCGATTGAATATTCCGTCGGACGCCGAGCTCGCGTGAATCCCGTTTTCGTGGTTAAGAATGCCTGGGGTGTGGTGGTTTTCTCGACCGCCAACTACGAGGATCGGACCTGGGGACAGAAGACTCACGATCCGGGCATCTACGAAGCGCGCTGTACGATTCCCGCGTATCTGCTGAACTCCGGCGCCTACGTGGTCGACGCGCTGATGGTGCACGACACTCGGCATGTGCGCGCGCAAGTCTCACAGGCCGTGACCATCGACGTGCACGACGAAGGGTCCATGCGCAGCGATTACGCCGGTGAATGGGTGGGCGTGGTACGGCCTCGCTGCGATTGGGAGACATCGCCGGTGGCCGCCTGCCAACACGCGATGAGTGAAGCATGATCGCCGAGCGTTTAGTTCCAGGAACCCCCGAGTGGGACGTGTTCGAGGCCGAGCACCGGCAGCGTTACGAATTCTTCGCGCAGCGATGCCGCGGGCTTCGTGTGCTGGATGTCGCCTGCGGCGTCGGGTACGGCAGCCAGTTGCTGGCCGAGCGCGGAGCGGCTTCGGTAACCGGGGTCGATATTTCTCCCGAGGCAATCGCTATCGCCCGCGCGCAATTCGCGCATCCGAACGTCGAATATGTGCAGGGCAATGCCACGCAGCTCGCCGGCTTGGGAAAGGCCTTCGACGTCGCGGTCAGCTTTGAAACCGTTGAACACCTGCCCGACCCCGAAGCGCTGATTCGCGAAGTGCGCGGCGTTTTGGTCCCCGGTGGTTTCTTTGCATGCAGCACTCCCAATCGCGACGCTGGCCGCAAGGGTCACGCCAATCCGTTTCACCTGCGCGAGTGGAGCTTTGACGAATTTCGCGACGCTTTCAACCGCTACTTCGAGATTGGCGAGCAGTATCATCAATCGGCGTCCCCAGCATATCTGCGGCATCTGGAGTTGCTGGGCGAAATCGGGTCGATCCAGAAACAACTCCGTTTCAGCGTCGCGTTTCGCGTCGAAACGGTGTTGCGGCGGATGCTGGGGAAGCAGCCGCTCAACGGTCATCACCTGCCGGAAAGCCTGTGGCGGATTACGCCGGGCGATTACGTGATCGAGCCGGTGACCGAGCCGTCGCCGCATCACAATACATTTCTTCTGTCCGGCCGCGCTCGAACTTTGTAAGCCGTGTCTGATCCTCTACAACTCTGTTTCATCTCGCAGGAGTACCCGCCCGATACCGGTTGGGGCGGCATCGGTTCGTACACCTTCGATATGGCGCACGCGCTGGTCGATGCCGGACACCGCGTCACGGTGATCGCGCGCGCCGCGAACGAAGAGCGCGTCGTCGATGATCGCGGTGTGGAAGTACATCGCATTCAACCCGCGCCACGGTGGGATCGCATGCGGGTCTTGTGGAGAATGAATCGCGTGTGGCCCGGTTTCGCGTGGGCCGCCATGCGCCGCCTACGCGAGATTCATCGTCGTTCTCCCGTGGACATTGTCGAATCCGGGGAATGCCGCGCCGACGGGTTCTTCGTTAGCTGGATTCCCGCGCCGCGCCCACGCATCGTCACGCGTCTGCACCTTGCGTGGATCTTCGTCGACCGTCAAAATGCGATCCTCCCGGGCTTTCAGAGGCGCCTGACCTATTGGCTGGAGAAACAATCCATCTTGCGGGCAGACGGCGTCACGGCTCCCAGCGCCGCGGTGGTCGGGCTCACGCGTACCTGGCTGGGCCGCGAGTTCTCGGCGGACGTCGTTCCGAATCCAATTGACGTTCGTGGATTCTCGCCCAACGGACTAACACGGCAACGCGAAATTCTGTTCGTGGGAAGGCTCGAACGCCGCAAGGGCATGGAAGCTTTTTCAAACGCGCTGCCGCTGGTCCTGGATCGCTGCCCAGATGTTACCGCTCGCATCATTGGCTCAGACGGCGAGGACGAAAACGGCCGTTCCTGGCGCTCCCGCATCCTCGAAGAATTGCGTCCGGAGCAGCGCGACCGTGTCCGCTTCGAACATCTTTCGCGCATCGATCTGATGGAGCGTTATCGCAGCACCGCCGTCTGCGTCGTCCCTTCCGTTTGGGAAAATTTCCCGTACACGGTTCTAGAAGCGATGGCTTCCGGAACACCCGTGGTGGCGACCAACGCCGGCGGACTCCCGGAGTTAATCGAGGATGGCCGAACGGGACTGCTGACGCTCGCCGGCGATCCCGCCAGCCTGGCGAATGCCTTATGCGAATTGCTGGATGACCCGCAGCGCTCCCAAGCCATGGGCCGCGAGGCGCGCCGCCGCGCCGAAGAGACCTTCTCCACCTCCGCCATCGTCGGTCGCATGGTCGATGTTTATCGCGAACTCTGCCGCACATGACCACTCCGCGCATTTCCGTCATCATCGCCACCCACAATCGGGCCGATCTGACCGGGCTCGCGCTGGACAGCCTGGCGAATCAGACGCTCGCGGCGGAGGACTACGAAGTGATCGTGGTCGACAACGCCAGCTCCGATCACACTGCCGAGTTAGTGCGGCAACGGATGCTCGTCATGTCACAGCTTCGCTATCTCGCGGAAACACGGCTGGGGTTGAGCTGGGCGCGCAACGCGGGTCTGGAAGCAGCGCGCGCACCTTACGTCGCCTACCTTGACGACGACGCCCAAGCAGAGCCTGCGTGGCTCGAATCGATCCTCGCCGCCTTCGAGGAAACCGCTCCGCTGTGCGTAGGCGGACCCGTGTTCCTGAACTGGGCTGGGCTTCCGCAGCGCGTCCCGAAACGTTATTGGTCGTTGCTGTCGTACGTCAACTACGGCGATCGCAACCGCGCGCTCGCCCCGCAGGAATACCTGGTTGGCGCGAACATGGCCTTCGATCGCCGGGCGCTGCAGTCCCTCGGCGGATTCTCACCCGATCTGGGCCGTCAGGGAACTAAACTCCTGTCCGGCGAAGAAGCGCACGTGATCGCACAGATTCGTGAGCGCGGCGGCGAGATCCGCTACGCGGCCAAGGCGGGCGTTGCGCACCTGGTGCATCCCGATCGCGTCCGTCCGGCCTGGTTGTGGCGCAGGATTTTCTGGGACGGCGCATCTCAACCCGTGCTGGACGGCGCCTCGCGTCAGAGCCGCTGGTATTGCGCCCGGCAGGCCTATCGCGATTTGAAACGCATAGCCTTCTTCGTTCTCAAATCCGCTGCGGCGTTTTTCCGGCGCGACCAGGAACGATCCATCGATTTTGCGCTGAACGCGACTCAACGGGCCGGCCGCTTGCGGACCCATCTGCTGCTTCTGCTCGGCTCAACTTCCTGATTCATGCACTTTGGATTCCTGGCACTCGATTATCCGACCGCGACCTCCGGTGGAGGCGTGGGCAGCCAGATTCGCGTCCTCGCTAAAACACTGGTGAAAGCTGGACATCAGGCCACCGTGGTGGCGCTGGGTGAGCCTGGCGCGCCTTCGCCCACTCAGGACGAAGGTGTAAACGTGTTTCGGATTGCACCCGGAAATCTGCATTGGTACGTATCGCGATTTCCAGGTATGAACTCGCTGGTGGCCACCGCCATTCGGGAGTTGGAATATTCCAAGGCGGTTTGGTCGGCCGTGCGCGCCATCGAAAAAGAGCAGCCGTTCGACCTTCTGGAAGGTACCGAAACGGGCTCAGTGTGCGCGGCGGTGTGGGGCCACGGCGTGCCGCTGGTGATCCGCCTGCACGGCGATCCGTTCACGTTCTGCAAATACACGCCGGATCTCAAGATGACAGTGGGGTTGCGGCTCAGCCGCATCATTCAGCGCGTCGCCATGCGTCGCGCCCGCGCCCTGATTTCGCCCAGCCTCAGTCATCTTCGTGAGATCAGCGGCGAACTGCACGGCGCGCACCCACCTATTGAAATAATCCCCAACGCGGTGGGCGAAATGGGCCTATCCGCCGCCGGAGAAATGCCGGCCATTCAGGAATTGGTCAAATCTTCCGCGCCACTGGTGCTGTACGTGGGCCGCATCGAAAAGACCAAAGGTGTTCCAACGCTGCTCGAAGCCGCCGCTCGAGTTCGCCAGGTGGTTCCAGACTGCCGCTTCGTGCTCGCGGGCGCGCCTCACACCACGCTGCCACGCCAGGAACTTGCGCGCCTGATCGATCGCCTCGGGCTACGAGGGTTCGTGACGTTTCTGGGCCACGTCCCGCAGGAGCAACTTGAACAGTTGTACGCGCGGGCCGCGGTCTCAGTGGTGCCTTCGCATTACGAAACGTTCGGGCTCGCGGCATTGGAGTCGATGAAATTCGGCGTTCCGGTGGTGGCTGCGGCGGCCGGGAGCCTGCCGGAGATCGTGCTGGACGGGGTCACCGGATTGCTGGTGCCTCCCGGCGATGCCGAAGCTTTAGCGCGTGCGATCACCAGCCTGGTCAGCAACCAGGAAATGCGCGACACGTTTTCACGGCGCGCGCGCGAGCACGCCTTGCGTTACTCCGTCGATCGCCAGGCTCCCCACAATCTCGATTTGTACCAGTGGGCGGTATCCGGCGATCTGCACGGCGATCCCGCCACCCAGCACATTTTCTTCTCTTCGCATTCGGACGATGTGGCGCTCTCTTGCGGAGGCTTCGTGGCTTCGTTGACCGCTAAGCAACGCCACGTGCGCGTCATCACCGTGTTCGCCACCACTCCCGGCGGAGCCAATGAATCCGCATTCGCCCGACACTTGCTCGCCAAGTGGGGCGTCACAGCGGAGCGCCGCTTGGAGGATATTCGAGCCCTCAAAGCGCTGGGGGTCGAGCATGTCGAGCAATGGAACTTCCGCGACGCTCCGTGGCGCGCCGACGATCAAGGTAATTCGATTTACGCCTCTTACGAGGAGCTGTGCGGCTCACTCAAGTCTTCCGACTCTGCGACCGCTGACGCACTGCGCTCCTTTTTCGAGATCACCCTGCGCGACGTGCCGCCATCCGCGATTCTGTATTTCCCGCTCTCGATCGGCGGACATGTCGATCATCGGCATTTGGCTCGCATTGGGCTCCGCCTACGAGCGACCGGCCGACAGGTCCGCTTTTATGAGGACTGGCCCTACGCGGAAGCGTATTCGCCCAGCGCTGCATCCGGCTGGTTTTCGCGAACGGTCGCTGTCGACACAATACCCAAGCTGCAAGCCATCCGCGAATACGAGTCGCAACTCGCCGGGCTGGGCGGCCAGGCCGAAGTCCTGCGCCGGCGAATCGAACATTTCATGCGCCGCCGCGGTACACGCGCTGCGGCCGAGCGTTACTGGGAGCTTTCCGCGGCCAGTGCTGCTGCGATGGACAGTCGTAGCTCCGGCATCGAGTCTCCCTTCCAGCGATTGGAAGCGCGCCCCCGGCTGCGCGACTTCGGCGAATTTCTGCGCACGCTCTCGTGGCGCGAACTGGAGACCTGCCTGCCGGCTGGCAGCGGTCGCTGCATCGACGTCGGTTGTGGAACGGGCCGCCATCGCGAGTTGATTGCACGTAAGGGTTACCGGTGGATCGGCGCCGATCGCCACACCCGTACCGATTCGCCGGCGTTTCTTCAAGCCGACTGTCAGGCGCTGCCGTTCGCGGAGAACAGCGTGGCAGTCGTGGTTGCGTGGCAGGTCATGGAGTATGCACCTAAGCTGGAAACGGTCATCTCCGAAGCGATGCGTGTGTTGGAAAACGGCGGCGTGTTCTGCGGCAGCGTCTCCTTCCTCGAACCGCTCCACGGCCGCACTTACTGGGGCATCAGTCCGCTGGGCTTGCGGATGCTGCTCGATGAATACGGATTCAAAGATGTCCAGATCATCCCCGGTCTGTCCGGCTTCAGCCTGATGCTGTGGACCTTCTTGCGACGTTTTGCCGGCGCTTGGGCCGGGCGATTTGCGTTGCCATTGGCCGCTGCGATGCTGATTCCCCTGGCGGCCACTCGATTCCTCGCATCCTGGCTGGCTTACAAGCTCGGCCTCGGCACGGGACACGGAATGCGTTGGATCACGCAGCAGGCGCCGCTCGAATTCGCCGGACAGATCGTGTTCGTGGCCCGCAAAGGCGCGCTCGGGAATTCTTAGTGCACATCGGATTTCTCAGTTTCGAATCGCCCTTTGGTCCCAAGGGCGGCGGCGTCGCATCTTATCTGCGCGCCATGATTCCTTCGCTGATCGAAGCCGGCCATCGTGTGACGCTTATCACCTCCAGCGCGGAGAGCGATGTGAATCCGTACCCGGATATGCTGCGCATCTTGCCGGTCAAACTCTCGAACGCGCACTGGTACCTGTCCAAGCTCCCCATCGCACGTCAGCTTCTGACGCTGCCCATCCGGGAAGCCGAATGGTCGTTCGGATTTCAGCGCGTGCTCGCCCAAGCCATGCGTGACCAACCGATGGACGTGCTGGAAGTCACCGAACTCGGATCGTGGTGGGTGGCGCGATACCCGGGTGCGCCGCTGGTGTTGCGGTTGCACGGCGCGGAATACACATTCGCCCGCTTCAGTGGTGAAAAGACCACTCCTGGCAGCGCGTGGAACCGCCGTCTGCAACGACAGAGTCTGCGCCACGCGGCCGTCGTCACCGCGCCCAGTCGTGCGCACGCCTCCGAAGTTGCGCGCGAAATGAATTGGGGCGCCGATCGTATCGCAGTAGTGCCCAATGTAATCGCGGCCGACATGCTGGATCGCGCGGCGGGCACACAAGCGACGAAGCAAAGCACCGAATCTCCTGTGATCCTTTACACCGGTCGGCTCGCACCCGTAAAGGGCACGTCCATCCTGATTGATTGCGCGGCGCAGGTGCTTAAGGAATTTCCCCGCGCCAAGTTCGTGCTGGCGGGCGGTTGGCAGATGCCCGCACCCCCGTCCGACTGGCCGGCTTGGATGGAGCGCGCGGGCGCTGTGGGACGAATCACCTGGCTGGGTCACCAGAATTCGGAACAGCTCGCCGATTTGTACCGGCGCGCCACGGTTTTCGTAATGCCTTCCTACTACGAAACTTTCGGAATTTCCTGCCTGGAAGCCATGGCGTTTAAAGTTCCGGTGGTCGCGACCCGTGCGGGCGCGCTGCCCGAAGTGATCGAACACGACCGCGTGGGGCTCACCGTCGAGCCTGGCGATCCTGCGGCGCTGGCCGTCGCGATTTGCCGTTTGCTCGCCGAGCCCGAGTTGCGGCGACGGCTCGGAACGGCGGGCC
>WNFL01428484.1_pt1 | contig 12048 bp, 8 predicted proteins | sample 5400361 | NCBI WGS metagenome assembly WNFL01 (sample SAMN13153351, study PRJNA577476) | soil metagenome | isolation source: 40 cm soil on Douglas fir-dominated hillslope | place: USA:California | collected 2013-09-17
GCTGCATGGCAGCCTGGACGGAGACGATCCGGTCGTTCATCGCCTTGGACTGAGCGGCGAAGTAGCGGGCCTGGAATTCCTTGGGATAATGCGAGGGCCCTTCCGGGTTGTAACCGTTGGCGGGGCTGAACGGATCGAGCTCTGGAACAATCCTCAGACTCCCGTCCTTCTGCGCGACAACGGACGGATTCAAACCGCGAAGAGACTGGACGCCATTTCCGGGATGCGCATCAGGAAACACCATGCCGTCGGCGGGTTTGAAGTCGGCCATGTTGCCGGTGCACTGCACCAGCTTGTTGGGACCCTTGCACCAACCGGGACCCGCTTCCGCTACGGCTTCGTAATAGCTCATCAGAGGCGAACCGCCGCTGTGGCCGAGGAGGATCACTTTGGTGATCCCGGGAATCGAGCGCACATATTCGACGGTGGTCTTCACGTCGAAGGCGATGTCTTCCCAATGCACAGCCGCCTCGTTGTTCACGAAGCGCGTATTCCAGCACAGCGCCAGGAAGCCGCGTTTGGCCAATTCTTTGCAGGCATTGTTGTTGAGGTTGTTGGCCGTGCGGTGCGAGACAAGAAAGGCGACATGAGGCGCCGGACCGCTGTCGGGTTTGTAGAGCGCGGCACTGACGCGGCCCAGGGGTACGAACTCCGGATGGCTTTGCGCGAAAGCCATGGCTGGAAACGCCACGGTTGCGGCCAGAGCCCAGGCGCATGCCTGCAGAATCCGAGTGATAGCCATATTTCCCTCCTGATCTCTCAAAGACCGTGGCGCCAAATGGGCCGGCGCTCAAGTGCTAGACGTGGTTTGGCAGAGCCTATGGCGGATATCTCCCTTCGCCGCTGGGCCGGCATAAGCCATGAGCATCAAGGAGGTAGGGAGATTCCGACCAGCTGTGACCAGTAACCGGATGCCCAGCGGACCGTCAGCGCCCAAATACCAGCGCGATGCCATGCCCCCTTGACGGTTGATGTGGACTAACCTTCTAATTCGCACATGCAGCATTCCCTCTTCGCATCTGCAGAAAACGTGGTCCCTTTCGCCGGACGGGGCGGCGGCGGCCAAAGCGAAACGCGGCCCGGTCCCGGGCCGTATGAGCACTATCTTCTCGGCGGCGCCTATGACGAGATGTTCACAGCCCAGTGGGGTGTGCGGCCCCACTACAGCGAACTCCACCGCAGAGTGGCTGCGCTTTCCAGCGAAGAACTGCGCAGGCGTCAGCAGGCCTGCGAGCAGTCCTTCCTGCATCAGGGCATTACCTTCACCGTCTATGGCAACAACCAGGCGACCGAGCGGATCATACCGACCGATCTCTTGCCCCGCATCATCACGGCGTCGGAATGGGCTCTGCTGGAAGCGGGGCTGAAGCAACGCATTCAGGCGCTGAACATGTTTCTGCATGACGTCTACTCCGATGGACGGGTGCTGAAAGACGGGTTGGTCCCGCGCTCGCTGATTTACGGATCGAAACATTACCGCCGCGAGATGCGGGGACTTCCCGTGCCGCATGGCGCATATGTCAATGTCTGCGGCACCGATCTCGTGCGCCGTGAAGACGGCACCTTCGTCGTGCTGGAAGACAATCTGCGCGTGCCTTCGGGCGTCTCTTATATGCTGGCCAACCGCGATGTGGTGCGCCGCGCCTTTCCCGCGATTTTTCGAAGCGCGGCCGTCAGGCCGATAGAACATTATCCGCAGGATCTGCTCGCCACTTTACGATCGCTGGCATCGTCCCAGGACGAGGTTTCGATCGCGGTTCTCTCGCCTGGCGTCTTCAATTCGGCCTATTTCGAGCATGCCTTTCTGGCGCGCCAAATGGGTGTGGAGCTGGTCGAGGGCCGCGACCTCGTCGTCAATGACAATGTCGTCTATGCGCGCACCACTTCGGGGCTCAAGCGCGTCGACGTGATCTACCGGCGCATCGATGATGATTTCATCGATCCCCTGGCCTTCCGCGCCGATTCGACGCTGGGGGTGCCGGGTGTATTCAACGCTTATCGTGCGGGCAATGTGGTGATCGCGAATGCTCCGGGCACGGGTATAGCGGACGACAAGGCCGTCTATGCTTATGTTCCGCGGCTCATCCGCTATTACCTTTCGGAAGAACCAATCCTCGAAAATGTGGAGACCTTCCTTTGTCGCGAGCCCAAGGTGCTTGCTCATGTCCTGGCGAATCTCGACCAGCTCGTGGTGAAGGCGGTCGGTGAATCCGGCGGCTACGGTATGCTGATCGGCTCTCACGCTTCGCAGGGAGAACGCGAAGCGTTTGCCCAGAAACTCAAGGCAGAGCCGGACAATTACATCGCGCAGCCCACGATTCAGCTTTCGACGGCTCCCTGTTTCGTCGACGGCGGCATTGAGGCACGGCATGTGGACCTTAGGCCGTTCATCCTGCACGGGGAGCGCACGACAGTCGTGCCGGGCGCGCTGACGCGGGTGGCGCTGAAACGGGGCAGCCTTGTGGTGAACTCGAGCCAGGGCGGCGGTTCGAAGGACACTTGGGTGCTGAGCACATGAGCGCGTCGGGAGTCGCGCGATGCTGAGCCGTGTCGCGGACAATCTTTACTGGATGAGCCGCTATCTGGAACGCGCCGAGCACACCAGCCGTCTGATTGCGGTCAAACTCGAATCCTTGATCGAACAATCGCCGGAAGAAGCGGAAATTGCCTGGGGACGCGTCGTCACCGCGCTTTCGGGGAAGAGCTTCGTGCCCGAAAGCCTGGCGGACGGCTTTGAGATCACCTATTCGCTGGCTTTCGAGCGCTTCAATCAATCATCGCTGATCAGCTCGCTGCGGTTCGCGCGCGACAATGGACGCCAAGTGCGTGAGCAGATCTCGACCGAGATGTGGAATCGCCTCAATCGGCTGTATCTGAGACTCGTTCCGATCGATTTCACGGCCATGTGGAACGAACAGCCCGGCCATCTATTTCGGGAGATCGTGGAAGAGCTGCATACGCTCGAAGGCACGACCTATTCGACCATGCGCCATGGCGAGGGTTGGCACTTCCTTCAGCTCGGGCGCTATATCGAACGCGCGCAACTCGTGAGCCGATTGCTGGACCTTCATTTCGGACAGGCGTCGCGCGCGGGCGCCCCGCCCAACTATCTCGATTGGCTGGTGCTGCTCCGATCCTGCACCGCCTTCGAAGCCTATTGCAAAGTGTACACCGCAAATATCCGGCGCGATCGCGTCGCCGAATTCCTGTTGTTCGACGCAGAATTTCCCCATTCCGTGCGCTTCGCCATCGAGCATCTGACCGCCGCGCTCAGCCACGTCGCGCTCGGCGCGCCCGCTTCCCGCCGGGCACCCTGCGAAAGGCTGGCCGGACGGCTGAAAGCGAGCGTCGACTTCGGGCAAATTGAGGAACTGATGAGCGGCAGCATCGACCTTTTCCTCGCCAACATCAGCACCCAATGCGAGCAGATCCACGAGGCGGTCTTTGCCGCCTATATCGGCTATGATGCCGAAACCGTGCTTTAGGAACGCATCTTATGTTCTACTCCGTCCGGCACGTCACACGGTTTCGCTACTCCAATCCTGTACGCGAGAGCGTTATGGAACTGAGGATGCAGCCGCGCTCCGAATCGCATCAAGCGCTGCGCAATTTTCAGATTGCCACCAAGCCGCGGGCGCAACTTTATGCGTATACAGACCATTATGGAAATGCGGTCTACCATTTCAACGCACTGCGCGAACACTCAGAACTATGGATCGACGCGCAATCGGTGATCGAGGTTACGCCAAAGCCAGTCCTTTCGCCGACGGCGGACTCGCTGGAATGGCAGCGTTACAACAACCTCAATCTCGGTGCCGAGCATTACGATCTCCTAGCGCCTTCGACCTTCGCCCGCGGGTCGGCCGAGCTCGCGCGCTTTTCTGCACAGCATGGGCTGGAGAAGCCCCAAGGCGATCCACTGACGGCGCTCAAGCGTCTAAGCAGCGTGATCTACGGAGCCTTCGAGTATGAGCAGGGCGTGACCCAAGTTCATTCGCCGATCGAGCATCCACTGGAGGCGGGGCGCGGTGTTTGTCAGGACTTCGCTCATATCATGATCGCCATGGCGCGAAGCTGGGGCGTGCCTGCACGCTATGTCTCGGGGTATCTGTTCCATCGCCGCGAGGACAAGAATCGTTCGGGCGACGACGCCACGCATGCCTGGGTGGAAGCCTATCTTCCGAGTTTCGGCTGGGTCGGAATCGACCCGACCAACGATGTCTTGGCGGGCGATCGGCATATCCGTGTCGCCGTGGGCCGCGATTACGCGGATGTCCCTCCAACACGGGGGACGTTTAAGGGCGACGCGGAAAGCGAATTGGGCGTGGCGGTCACCGTGGAGCCGACTTCGGCACCGGTGCGGCATGAGGAATTCCTGCGCGTGGCGCGACCGATGAGTTCATCGAATGAGAGCGCACTCTCGCCCGAGAGAAGCTACTACCAGCAGCAGCAGCAGCAGCAATAAGAAACGAAACATTCACCTTATTCCAAACATTTCCGCAAGATTGTTGCGGATTGCTGCTTGAACAATCCCAAATCCGGGACGGGTACTTTGCTTAGATTCTGCCTTGCTTGATCACGGCTACTTCAGATTGAGCAGACCTTAAGGATTACGGCTCATTCTTATGCCGGGTCGGCGCTCCTTCAGCCAAAGTTCGGCTGATGACGAGTTGACGATCGCCGTCTACGCGAAACGGCCATTGTTGGGGGAGCTTCGCCTCGTGAAACGGTATCTTTCCATCAGCATGTTGCTGCAGACGGTCACTGCTCTGCTGACGGCGGTGCTGGTGACGATCTGCGCCATCTATGCGATGGGAGCTTTGGAGAGCCGAGAGCAGGCCAGACGCGTTCCGATCCTCGTTGATATCTCCTCCGACCTGTTCACGGCGATCCAGGACATTCGCCTCGAGCGTGGCGCCGTAAATACCGCCTTTCGGATGTCCTCGGTCATCGATTCCGATTCGCTGACCGAGATTGCGAAATTGCGTACCGCATCGACAAGGGCGCTCGATTCAGCTCTGACGAAACTTAGAGCGCTCAAAGTTGATGGGATCGCGCCCCCGCTTGAAGCGATCGCGGAAAGCCGCAATGCGCTAATACGGCGGCGGCATGATGTCGACGCAGCTCTGCTCCAATCCAAGGATCAAAGACCAGGAAGCCTCGGGGCCAGCTGGATTGCCGCCACCGGCGATCTGGTGGATGCCATCGATAGCCTGTCCGATGTCCTGGAAACCGACCTCAGCCGAGTTGACGCCTTCATCGCGGATATGATCCGGGTGAAGCAGATCGTCTGGTCGGTCCGTTCGGATACGGGCAACGACCGTCTTATGGTCAGCGAAGCCAGGGTCAGCGGCAACCGACTCACAGACGAGCAACGGCAGCAATTTGCAGTCCTGACCGGGCGTATCGACGGGGTATGGAAGCTTGTCCAGGATGAAGCCCTCCTAAAGTCGACGCCGCCTCAGCTCAAGGCGGCGATCGATGCCGCAGATAACATGTACTTCCGAGACTTTCGGCCGGTGCGGAATTCCATCATCCAAGAGCTAGCCACCGGCAAGCCGGTCGATATTTCTCCGAGCGATTGGACGAAGCTGTCTGCTCCCGGCCGTCAAAGCATATTCATGGTTTCGAAAACCGCTTTCGATCTTGCCAGTGCCCACGCCGTTGAGCAATTCAAGGCCGCGGAAAGGAATTTATTCGTCGCTGTCTCATTCATGATCCTATTTTCCACCATCGGCGTCCTCACGGTCTTCTACGTGTTGAGAGGAGTCGTAAAACCAATAACGCAGATCACAAACACGATGCGCCTCGTGGCCGAGGGGAATCTGGCTTGTGAGATTCCCTTCGAACACCGTGTCGATGAGATCGGCTCACTTTCCCGGGCGCTTCGCGTTTTCCGCGACAACGCAATCCAAACGCAGCAGCTCTATCTCGAGAAGATCGGGGCGGAAGCGGCCAACCGAACCAAGTCGGAATTTCTCGCCAATATGAGCCACGAGCTGCGCACGCCGCTCAATGCCATCATTGGATTTTCCGAAGTCATCCAAAAGGCGATAGTCGGCCCGCTCAGCGAGCGCTATCGCGGCTATGGTGTCGACATCTTCAACAGCGGCACTCACCTGCTCGAACTCATAAATGAAATCCTGGATTTGTCGAAATTGGAAGCTGGACAGTTCGAGCTGCATGAAGAAGAAATCGATCTCGGCGACGCGATTGACGCCAGCATGCGTCTCGTTGAACCGCAGGCTGAAAAGTCCAAGGTTCGATTGTCCAAAGCGATCGACGAGAGCCTTTCCCTGGTACGCGCCGACGACCGGCGCATCCGCCAAGTTCTCATCAATCTCCTGTCCAACGCGGTCAAGTTTACGTCTGCGGGCGGAAAAGTCCGAGTATCGAGCTTTGGGACGGATGCCGGCTTGGCCATAGCAATAAGCGACACCGGAATCGGGATGCCCTCGGAAGAGATTCCCAAAGCGCTGGAAAAATTCGGTCAAATCGACAGCAAGATCAGCCGCAAATTTGAGGGCACGGGTCTCGGTCTTCCGCTCGCCAAGCACCTCATCGAATTGCACGGCGGTACGCTTACCATCAAAAGTGAAGTGAATGTCGGCACGACCGTGACCATCGTTCTGCCACACGAACGTATCGTGGCAAGATCGGCGCGGACGGAAATCGTCAAGGTGACAGCCTGATCCGCGCCACGTGCCGGCGATAGTCCGCCGAGCAAGGATCGCCCATTTCGCGAATGACCTGCTGCGCTGCAGCGCGATACGAATATCCGTGATTGGATCCATTCGAGAGCTTTGCCGCGGCCCGCCAATGAGCCTCATCACCCGGTCGCCTGAGCCAAGGCTCTGCGCCGCGGTGCAACGGTTTTCGGTCAAAGACATTACTGAAGGAAGCACTTGGTGGGCATCCCTGTGAGGGAGCGTCCAGACATGAGGTTCGCGCCTTGATTGCTCACGGCGGACATTTGGACGAGCGCGATGCTACGCAAACCCGCGGAGACGCGGCGCTGATCGAGGCGCTGCGGAGCGCGGCATATTCGTTGACGGGATCGAATCGGGACTACGACCCGCTGCTCGAGCGAATCGGTGAGGCGCGTTTCGCGCTGCTCGGCGAAGCCTCCCACGGCACGCACGAATTCTATCGCGAGCGCGCCCAGATTACGAAACGGTTGATCAAGGAGAAGAATTTTTCGGCCGTCGCCGTCGAGGCCGATTGGCCCGACGCCTACCGCGTTAACCGCTATGTTCGCGGCGAAAGCGACGATGCGGACGCCACGGAAGCGCTCATTGATTTTCGACGGTTCCCGACGTGGATGTGGCGCAACAGGGTCGTCGTCGAGTTCGTCGAATGGCTGAGGGCCCACAACGACTCGCTTCCGCTGGGCGAAACGAAGGTTGGGTTCTATGGCCTGGACCTCTACAGCCTGCATGCTTCCATGAAAGCTGTCCTACGCTATCTGGAAAGGGTAGATCCCGAAGCCGCAAAGCACGCACGCGAGCGATATTCCTGTTTCGATCATTTCGGTGAGGATACCCAAGGCTATGGCCTGATGACCCGGCTGAACCTTTCCAACTCTTGCGAGGCGGAAGTCATCAGCCAATTGGTCGAGCTGCAACGTCGGGCGCCCGACTACGCAAAACACGGCGGCCGCGTGATGGAGGATGAGCTCTTTTATGCCGAGCAGAATGCGAGATTGGTGAAGAACGCCGAAGAATATTACCGCGCAATGTATTTCGAAGAGGTTTCGTCGTGGAATCTGCGCGACCGTCACATGGCCGGGACTCTTAACTCGCTGGTCGCGCATCTTGGCCGAAATGGCAGGCCTGCCAAAATCGCCGTATGGGAACACAACTCCCATCTGGGCGACGCGCGCGCTACGGACATGGGACGGCGCGGCGAACTGAATGTCGGACAGCTCACACGCGAGAAATACGGCCGAGACGCGGTCCTGATCGGTTTCACCACCCACCACGGAACGGTCACCGCCGCCTCGAATTGGGACGAGCCTGCCCAACGCAAGCATGTCCGTCGCGCGCTTGCCGGAAGTTACGAGGCGTTGCTCCATGCCGCGCAAACAGGCCCCTTCCTATTGATTTGGCGCAAGGGTGACGCGGTCGCCAGGGGGTTGAGCGTGCTGCGGTTGGAGCGCGCGATCGGCGTGATCTACCGCCCGGAAACCGAACTGCGGAGCCATTATTTCCGGGCAACTCTGCCCGACCAGTTCGACGCGGTGCTCCATTTCGATGAGACGCGTGCGGTAGAGCCGTTGGAGACAACGGCCGGGTGGGAAGCGGGCGAAGTGCCGGAGACGTTCCCGTTTGCTGTATGAGCCGGAGGACACTGCAAACGGACCGGCTGGGCAAGGCTGTCGATTTGTAGGCGGCACATCTCGAATCGACATCGGGGGTGCAAGGTCGGGCGGCGCCTTTCGGGCATTGACGGCCAAATTGTGATGATTCCCCAATGAGTTGGCGAGGCTATGATTACGTACTTCTACTAGGTGGGTCCGACAAATGTTCCTTATCCAATTGCGTCGATGCTGTTAGCGCGGCCGGTCACAAAATCGGGCCGCATAATGGACAAAGCACCGCAATGGATCTGTTACGGCAAATAACCATCATCGAATTTCTTCTGGACGTCATTGCGTTTGCGGCAGCTGTGATCTCGGCAAAGTCCGTCGGCACTGTTCGCTTCCGCTACTTGGCGGCAAGAAGAGGAAGTCGTCGTGTTGCAGTTTGACAGGCCCGACCTAAAGGCAGCCGCTTCTCCGGCACTGCTGGAGCGCGGCTGTGTGCATGTGATCGGACTTGAAGCTCTTCGGGATAAAGCAGGGCCGCTTTGGGAGAAGATTCGCGCCGGCATTCATTCACGATTAGAGGCGATCCTGCGGCAGAGACTTGGACCGTCCGATTTCTTCGTGCCCGTGGAGGACGTTTTCTATCTCGTCACGATGCCGGCAACGAACACCGAAGATGCGCAAGTCGCGTGTCTGGGTGCCGCATATGAGCTGTACACGGGCTATTTCGGCGAGTGCGACCTCGCAATGGTCAATCTTTATCGAGCAGTACAAGCCCCCGGCGAAACAATCGGCATTGAGCGCATTCCGACCGAACAACTCAAACTTCTCGCCGAACGCGCCGGCGCCACAAACGGAATGGGTAAGACGCGACCGGAGGCAACCCGCGGCTCGGTCGCGACCGAAAGCAGCCTCGATACCAGGGTGCAGTTCCAACCGGTGTGGGATGCGCGCAATGAAGCGATAACGCTATATCGGTGCATCCCGCAACCGATTGCGGTTCGCCCGGGATCTCCGGCTGTAGCACTGGAAGATCTGGCACCGAAATCCCGCGCCAAGGTCGAACTGTCCTGCCTGCATCATGGGATCGCAACGTTGGCGAAGCACCTCGAGCGAGGCGAACGTTTCTTGATGGCCTTCGGCGTAGCCTACGAGACGTTGAGTTCCCACACGAGCCGCGTGGATTTCACCAGTGCGTGCCGCGACCTTTCATCCAATTTCCGGCAATACATCGTCATGCAGCTGACCGACGTCCCGACGGGCGCGCCGCATGGCCGGCTTAGCGATCTTGTCATTGCGCTGAGGCCCTTTGCCAGGGCGGTCATGTCGGAAGTTCCGATCTCTTGCCGTAGCTTCGGCGCGTATGAGGACATCGGACTGCAGGCGATCGGTCTGAATTTGGAGCGCGCAAAACTGGCACCCAGGGAAATGTCCGATGAGATTGCAAAGTTGACGACAGCGGCCAAGCGGCTTTCGCTATCTGCGTTCCTCGGCGGCGTCGCAGATGCGGGGACTCTGCAGAGCGCCCGGCAGGGCATACATTTCATGACGGGGCCCGCCATTGCGCCGGTCGTGTCTGCGCCCCGCCCAATGACGCGCTTATATTGGCATGAGGTGCTGCAATCGAAGCCGCGTTCCGCCACCGGTGGTTGAGGAATCGGGCAGGCTGATCGTGGACGCCGGTTGGGACCTTTCGAAACGCCGCTTGCGCGCCATTGTCGTTGACGACAATGAGCATATGCGCGTGCTCCTGCATCGGCTGCTGCACCGGATGGGCATCGAGAGCACGGAGTTCGGAGATGCAAACGCGGCCTTGATGGCGATTTCAGAATTGAAGCCTCGCGAGCTTCGTCGTCTGCCAAATCAACAGGTGCAAACCACACCCGTCATCATGATCACGGGACACGCGGATCGCCATGTCGTTCAATTGGCCCGCGATGCGGGCGTGAATGAGTTGCTGGTGAAGCCGATAAACGAAGGAGCGCTAAACCAACGGATTCATGAGGTCATCTTTCGGCCAAGGCCCTTTATCTTCGGGCCAGACTATTACGGTCCGTGTCGCCACCGGCACCGCAATCCATATTATGGCGGGCCCGAACGACGTGCGGTCATCAAATCGTCGCTGACGTGACCAACGGTTTTTCGCACACGCCGCCAATGTCCGCGTGCAAAATGCGGTCTGGCGTGCGAGGAAGATCCGTTAGATCGGCTTGAGGCGGAAGTCAGGTCCGCAGATCGCCCTTCAACCCCGCCAGCAGGGCGAGCCGCACGAGCTGAGAGAGGCTCCCGGCTTTCATTTTCGCCATCACGCGCGTCCTGTGAAACTCCACCGTACGCGGACTAATCGTCAAATCATAAGCGATTGCCTTGTTCGGCTGTCCGGCGACCAAGCGTGCGAGAACCTCGCATTCCCGGGAGCTCAGCGAGCTAAGCCGCGCTGCCGCGACTTTCGCCATTTCATCGCCTTCATCGTCCTGGTCCAACTCTTCTTGCGCTCTGCGCACCGCAGCAAGAATGGTTTCGTCGTCGTAGGGTTTCTCGACGAAATCGGTGGCGCCGGACTTGATGGCACGAACCGCCATCTTGATGTCTCCGTGGCCCGTTATTAGGACGACGCGGATGCTCAGCTTCAACGCCTTCAACTGTTGGACCAAAGTGATGCCGTCCAGATCCGGCATTCGAACATCCGACACGAGGCAGCCAGGCGCGAGGGATGCGGCCTCCTGAAGAAATAGATTTCCGGAAGCAAAACTCTTGGTCCTGAAGCCGGATACGGAGAGCAACGTGGCGATCGAATCTCGCGACGCCTCGTCGTCATCCACGATGTAAACGTTTTTCTCCGGCGCCATGTTAAACCGCCCTACCTGTCGCGACGGTATTTGGCCCGTACGCGACACAGTACAGGCCGACGCATCTTCGCGTCCGTTCACCTTGCACTCTACTCAGCGCTGAAAAACCGACACGTCCTTGCTCGTTACGGTAACGCGTGTTTGCACAATCAAAGGCGGAAGAAACCGCAGCATCGATCCATGAACGCCGTCGCAGCGACAGCAAACAATTTGGCCAAACCACGGCACGCCTCCGCACCAGACGGAACTCTGGACCCGCTATCGCAGTTCCCCTCGAATGGGACAGCGGAGACCGTTGAAGGTTACTTGAGCGCGCAGGAATTGGAAAGGAAAAAGCAATTTCCTCGAATGATCCGAGTGCGGATCGTGTGGCAATTTGCGAAAGGAATCGACGCTGACATAATTTGTGACAACGCAACCGTCGCGGACGTCGCCGTTGCTTAAGCTGCGCGGTAACATCCGCCGCCACCAAAAGGGAGCGATGAATATGAGACGCGTTTTCAAGTCCCTTAGCCTTTCGGCATTCGCCCTATTGTCGCTATCGGTCGGTCCGTTCGCCGCGGCGGAAGTGCTCGATAAGACCGCGACGATCAACGGCACAACGGTGCGCTATAAGGTGGTCGTTCCGCCCAACTTCGATCCAGGAAAAACATACCCCGTTGTGCTGGCCTTCCCTCCCGGCGGCCAAGGGATGGATATGGTGCAAGCCACGCTCAACAGCGTCTACCGCGCGCAAGCCGAGCAACGTGGATACATCGTCGTGGAGCCTGCCGCGCCGAACGGGGACCTTTTTTTTGAAGGCGGCGAACGCGTGTTTCCGGCTTTTTTGACGAAGCTGCTGGGCGACTACAAGGTCGCCAACAACAAATTCCACGTCGCGGGCAACTCGAACGG
>WNFL01403712.1_pt1 | contig 12047 bp, 12 predicted proteins | sample 5400361 | NCBI WGS metagenome assembly WNFL01 (sample SAMN13153351, study PRJNA577476) | soil metagenome | isolation source: 40 cm soil on Douglas fir-dominated hillslope | place: USA:California | collected 2013-09-17
GGCTTCGAAGCGCTGGCGCGCTGGGACCATCCAAAACTGGGGCGGATGTCGCCTTCGGAATTCATCGCGATTGCCGAGGAGATCGGCCTGATCGTCGATCTCGGCATGTTCGTGCTGGATCAAACCGCGCGGCAGCTTTCGATCTGGCAACGCGCGATGCGGTCGCGCGACCCGATCTTCGCCAGCGTCAACGTCTCCTCGCGGCAATTGCTGCGGCACGATCTGATCCACGACATCCGCACCGTGCTGTCGCGCTCATCGGTGGCGCGCGGCACGCTGAAGCTCGAACTGACGGAATCGCTGGTGATGGAGAACCCGGAGCATGCGGCGCAGATGCTGACGCGGATCCGCGAACTCGGCACCGGATTGTCGCTGGACGATTTCGGCACCGGCCATTCATCGCTGGCCTATCTGCAGCGCTTTCCGTTCGACACCATCAAGATCGACCAGTCGTTCGTGCGCACCACCAGCCGCGGCACCCGGCCGGTGATCCTGAAATCGATCATCGCGATGGCCCACGACCTCGGCATGGACGTGGTAGCGGAAGGTGCGGAAACCGATTCCGATGCGGTGGAGCTTTATCAGCTGGGCTGCGAATACGCCCAGGGCTTTGCGTTCGGCGAGCCGATGGACGCCGACGCCGCGATGCGGCTGCTCACCGAGGAACGGCTCGAGGCGGCGAGCTGAGGCGCGGCGCGTACTGTGTCGCACCGCGCAGGTCCACCACCGAAGTCATACCCGCGAAAGCGGGTATCCAGTACGCCGCGGCCTTTCGATTCCATCATCAGCGCTCTGGAATACTGGATCATCCGCTTTCGCGGATGATGACGGACGGAGTTATTGTCCGGCGTCGCGCACTTCACAACCGGATTCACTTCACCCGCTTGAACCGCACGCTCTTCCCGTCCGCGAGCCTTGTCGCGATGTAGCCGCCGGCGAGACACGCCTCGCGCTGCGGCATCTTTTCCTGCGGGCTGCGCAACGTCTCCCACCACGACGCGCGGTGCGCCGCGCGCGGCAGCGCCGCGTCGATGATCTCTTCGATTTTCTCGAAGCTCAGCACGAATTCGGGCAGCGTCTGCTTCTTCAGATAATCGCGCAGCAGGTCGTAATCGTTCACGGACGGTCTCGGTTATGAGCTGATACAAATAACGGCGTCATCCCTGCGTAACGGCTTCGCCGTTATCGCTGGAGGTGCGCGCTCTTGCGCGCCTCGAAGGACGAGCTGCAGGGGTTGTCTCTCATCCTTCGAGGCTCGCCGAAGACGGCTCGCACCTCAGGATGACGTCGCGTTGCGTTAAAAAGCACCGGAATGGCGCGAAAATCACTCCTCCAGATACTTCTTCATCTCCGCGCGCAGGTCGTCGCGCAAATCGGCGCGCGCCAGGCCGAAGGCGATATTGGCGCGGAGGAAACCGGCCTTGGAGCCGCAATCGTGCCGCTCGCCCTCGAATTCGACGCCGTAGAAGCTTTGCGTCTTGGCAAGCCCGATCATCGCATCGGTGAGCTGGATCTCGCCGCCGGCGCCGCGCTCCAGGGTTTCCAGGATCTTGAAAATTTCCGGCTGCAGAATGTAGCGCCCGGTGATCGACAGGTTGGACGGCGCGGTGCCCTTGGGCGGCTTCTCCACCATGCCGTCGATCTCGAACATGGTGCGGTGCTTGTGGCGCTTGCCGACGCCGCAGATGCCATACTGATGCGTCAGGTGCACGGGCACTTCTTCCACTGCGACCAGGTTGGATTTGTCGCCGAGCTTGCCCGCGGCCTCGATCATCTGCGCAAGACAGCCCGGATTGTTCAGCACCAGTTCGTCCGGCAGGATCACCGCGAACGGCTCGTTGCCGACGATGTCGCGCGCGCACCATACCGCGTGGCCGAGCCCATGCGGCGCCTGCTGCCGCGTGAAACTCATGGCGCCGGCCGCAGGCTGATCGCGCGCCAGGATCTCCATCTCGGCCTTCTTGCCGCGCGCGGCGAGCGTGGCGTCGAGTTCGTACATCCGGTCGAAATGATCTTCGATCACGCCTTTGTTGCGGCCGGTGACGAAGATGAAATGTTCGATGCCGGCTTCTTTGGCCTCGTCGACCACATACTGGATCAGCGGCTTGTCGACGATGGTCAGCATTTCCTTCGGCATCGCCTTGGTGGCAGGCAGGACGCGGGTGCCGAGGCCGGCGACCGGGAAAACGGCTTTACGGATTTTCATGCGGTATCGGGGTGCCATTAAGAGAGCGTGCGCAAAGTGGGGTTTAATTGCGCGTTGGTAGCCGGTTTGCAACCGCGAACAAAGGCCAATGTGTCGAGAGCGAAACTTCCCCAAGCGTACGGTAAATCGGCGGCTGCAAGTCTATTCCCTCCCCTTGCCGGATCGAGACGCGCGCTCTCAGGAGACAGGCAGGGGTGAGCCACACCCCTGGCCTTCCGAGGGCTAGATTCCAGACAACAAAATCTCGCTTTTGTTAAGCTATTGGAAACCCTGACAAGGCCTCTTGAGTGCGGGATATCTGGACTAACCCGGGTGAGACATGGCGCGACAGACCGGACCATTGGGGAAAGTGCGAACCAGCGCGGTCATCATGGCGGCGGCGCTGCTGATTTCCGGCGAGGCGCGCGCGCAGTCGTCCGGCGGCGGCCTTTCAAATTTCCTCGATAACATCTTCACCGGCTCGCTTTCGAAGGGCAACCAAGCCCCTCCGTCTGGACAGCGGCCCGGAACCGCGGCGCAGGCCCAAGCCGCGCCCGCGACAGGCGGCGCGGCTCCGCCCTGGAGCGGCGAGGACGGCGCCTCCGGCCATCCACTGATGACCGCGAGCGCGATCCGCGAGGCGACCGCGAATTTCGACAGTTGCGTCGCCTCGATGTGGCCGGATGCCGCACGCCGCAACATCTCGCAACAGAGCTTTGAGCGTTTCACCGCAGGCCTTGAACCCGATTTGCGCATCATGGATCTGATGGATTCGCAGCCCGAATTCACCAAGTCGATCTGGGATTATCTCGACATCCTGGTGAACGACAATCGCCTCGCCAAAGGCCGCGAGATCCTGGCCAAATACAAACCGCAGTTCGATGCGACCGAAAAAGCCTATGGCGTCGACCGCTATATCATCGCGGCGATCTGGGGGATCGAGTCGAATTATTCCACCCAGATGGGCGACCGCAATGTGCTGCAATCCACCGCGACGCTCGCCTGCATCGGCCGCCGCCAGAAATATTTCAGGGATGAGTTCCTCTCGGCGCTGGAAATCCTCCACCACGGCGACCTGCGCCCGGAACAAATGCGCGGCTCCTGGGCCGGCGCATTCGGGCCGACACAATTCATGCCGACCGCGTTCAAGCGCTACGCGGTGGACGCCGACGGCGACGGCCGCCGCGACGTGGTCGATGATCCAGCCGACCTGATCGCGTCGACCGCCAACAACCTGAAGAAAGACGGCTGGCAGCCCGGCCAGACCTGGGGCTTTGAGGTCGTGGTTCCGCAAGGCTTCAATTACATGCTGGCCGATCGCGCCAAGGCGATGACGATAGCGCAATGGGAGCATCTCGGGCTGACGCGCGCCGGCGGCCAGCCCCTCCCGCATGTCTCCGACAAGGCCTATCTGCTGGCGCCAGCCGGCGCCGAGGGGCCGGGCTTTCTGATGCTGCAGAATTTCCGGGTGATCATGAAATACAATCCGGCGGAAGCCTATGCGCTGGCGATCGGCCATTTCGCCGACCGTTTGCGTGGCGGCGCGCCGTTCGTGCAGCCCTGGCCGCGGCAGGAACGGGAGTTGTCGCGCGCCGAACGGCTGGAATTGCAGCAACTCCTGGCCCAGCGCGGCTTCTATCAGGGCACCCCCGATGGCCAGCTCGGCGGACAGACGCGTGAGGCCCTGCGCGGCTTCCAGGCCTCGGTCGGGGCCCCTGCGGACGGATTTGCCTCCTCCGACGTGCTGGACCGGCTCAGGGGGCGGTGAAGCGCCGGTTCCATTCGCGGAAATAACTTTGAAGCGGAGATTTACGCAGCGCTCTTGACGACGGCGGCGGATGGTCGATTTATGGGACGAATCTGCCCGCTTGCGGCCGGATTCCGCTATTATCATCCCCTGAGATTCACTTGCGGACCGAGCGCATGCCAAAGCCAAAATCCTTTTTCCGGCTGTTCTGGCGCTGCTGGTTGGGATCGTCGGGCCGGCCTCCGCGCAGTTTTTCAATTTCGGCGGTCCTCCGCCGCGGCCGCAGCCGCGCAGTGGCGGATTTGGGGGCGGTTTCGGCGGCGGTGGCGGCTGGTTCGGCGGCGATCTGTTCACGCCATTCCAGCAGCAGGCGCCCAAGCGGATCGTCCGCGAGGACTTTTCCAAGGCCCCCTCGCCGGAAAAACGCGACACCGTGCCTGAGCGCAACGTGCTGGTGCTCGGCGATGCCATGGCGGACTGGCTCGCCTATGGTCTCGAGGACGCCTATTCCGAACAGCCGGACATGGGCGTGATCCGCAGGCACAAGACCGTCTCCGGGCTCATCAGGTATCAACCCAAGGGCGATCCGGCCGACTGGCCCGCTGCCGCGAAGGGTATCCTCGCCACCGAGAAGCCGGACGCCATCGTCGTCATGCTCGGGCTCAACGACCGGGTCCCGATGCACGAACCGGCGCCAAGCCGGACGCCAAGCCCGCGGACGCGAAGACCGCAGCGAAGCCGGATGACGCGACCAATCCCGCCACCAAGCCGGATGACAAAGCGGTCGATGCCGAATTGTCCCCGGACGACGCCGCCGACAATGGCGACGCCCCGCCGATCATTACGCCGGAGAAGAGCACGCGCTCGCCGAACGGCGTCTATGAATTTCGCGAGGAACGCTGGGTCGAGCTCTACACCAAGAAAATCGAAGAGATGATCGCGGTGATGAAATCCAAAGGCGTGCCGGTGCTGTGGGTCGGGCTTCCCGCGGTGCGCGGCGCCAAGGCGACGGCCGACATGCTGTTCCTGGATTCGCTGTACCGGGACGCCGCCGGCAAGGCCGGCATCACCTATGTCGACGTCTGGGACGGCTTTGTGGACGAACGCGGCGGCTTCCTGCTGAAGGGGCCCGACTTCGAAGGCCAGATCCGCCAGCTGCGCACCTATGACGGCGTGTATTTCACCCAGCGCGGCGCACGAAAGCTCGCGCATTATGTCGAGCGCGAGATCACAAGGCTGTTGGCTGCGCGCTCCGCGCCGATCACGTTGCCGACCGAACCCGCGACCCCCGACGCCAACGCGCTGCCCGGTCAGCCGGCGCCGCGTCCGCTGGCGGGACCGATCGTGCCGCTGGTGGCCTCCTCCGTCGGCACCGATCAATTGCTCGGCGGTCCCGGATCACGCCCGGCCGCGGTCGATGCGCTCGCGGCGCGAACGCTGGTCAAGGGCGAACCACTGGCGCCACCCGCCGGCCGCGCCGATGATTTTGTCTGGCCGCGCCGCGAGGTCGGACGCGAGCAGGCCAAGAGCGAAACGCCGGTGGCATCCGCTTCGCCCGATGGCACGGTTGCCGCGCCAGGCGCCCCACCAAAGCCGCAGCAGAAAAAGCTTCGCCCTGCGCAGGCACCGTTGCGGGACTTCTTCGGCTTCGGAAACGCGCCGCGCCAACCGCCACCGCGTGCTCCAGGCCCTCCGCGCCCGCCGGGCATGGTCGGGCGATCGGCGTCGGTACCGGACTTCTTCATGCGGTGAGTGGTTTCGTCATTCCAGGCGCGCGCAAGCAACACGGAATCTCGCCGTAAAACTTCCAGATCCCGGGTCCACGCGAAGACGCGTGTCCCGGAATGACGACGATGGTCGGTCTACCCGTAATATCGCCAGCGCTGCGGCGGGCGGCGCGGTGGGCGCGTCATCAGCATTGCCAGCGCAAAGCCGATGCCGCCGGCGACCAACAGCGCGCCGAGCGGATTGTCCTGCACCTTTTTCGCCACCACTTCCGAACCCTCGCGGAAAGTGTCGCCGCTGTTCTCATAGGCGTCCTTGGCGTAGCTGACGGCGGCATCGCCGGCGTCGCGCGCGGCATCCTTGGCCTGGCCATACATATTCTGTACCGTACCTGCGGCCTGACGGGCGCGGCCTGCGGCCTGGGCTTGAGCGTCGCCTGCCATATCGCCGACAGCGCCCTCGACTTTACCGGCGACATCTTTCGCGGAGCCGGCAATTCGATCCTTGTCCATCGCGCTCACTCCTTGTTACGCGTTTAACGAAATCGCGCGCTTTGAGATGATTCTCGGGGAGCTAACCGATAAGGCCCGTTCCGGTTCCTGGAGCATGATCCGATTAGATTAATCAGATCATGATCTAGGTTCTCTGTTTCGAGCATGATCTCCGGGCAAACGCTTCGCGTTTGTCCCGAGGGAAAACCGGTTCCCACCCTCGGATCAAGTCCGAGGGCATGCTTTTCCGGATCATGCTCTAGAGAATCAACCCGCCGTCGACCACCAGGGTTTGGCCGACGATGTAGGACGCGAGCGGCGACGCCAGAAACAGCGCCGCGCCCGCCATGTCGGCCGGTGTTCCCAACCGTTTCAGCGGTATCCGCTCGATCGCGCCTTCAAGGCGCTTCGGATTGGCCGTCGTCACTTTTGTCATCTTGGTATCGACCAGACCCGGCGCGATGCCGTTGACGCGAATGCCATCCTCGGCCCACGCTTGCCCAAGCGTCCGGGTCAAGCCGACCGCGCCGGTCTTCGAGGCGTTGTAGGACGGGTTGCCCTTGGTCGAATGATAGGCGGCGGTCGAACTGACGATGATGAGCGAGCCCTTGGCTGCACTCAGCATCTGATGAAATCGGATCGCGCACGCCATCAGGCTGATCAGATTGACCTCAAGAACCTTCCGAAATCCGGCCATTTCGAATTCGCCGCGCCGGTAGATCACAGCGCCCTGCGCCAGCACCAGCACGTCGAGCCGGTCGAACGTTGGCTTGAAATTCTCGATCGCGCATGCATCGCTGACGTCGAGTTGAGCGTAATCGAGGCCCTCCAGATGCGATCCCTCGTCGGGGGAATAATCGGCGGCGGACGCGCGGGTGCCGCAGACATGGACCTGCGCGCCCTTGGCGCGGAACGCTTGTGCGATGCCGTTGCCGATGCCGCTGGATCCGCCAACGACGAGAACCTGCTTTGCGCTGAAATCCAGTTCGTTCATTTCCCCGCCATCCTTTTTTTGCATCGCCCAATCTTGACCGGAGTGACGGCGCGCATCAACGACGAACACAATGCGATCTGTGCCAGACGCCGGACGCTCGGCCGCTATGGCGGCCTGATGGCGCGTAACGCGTGAACTGTTCCCCGGATGCTGCGCAGCGCGCCAGCGATGCGCTGCTGATCCGGGGTCCATTGGTATTGCGACATCCTATGGCTCCCGGCTCTGCGGTGCAGCGTCGAAGAGACGCTGCACCGCGTCCGGGACACGAGGCATGCATGGTGACGCATTGACACCGTCAACTGCCGGGGTAATTTTTCAGCCAAATGCAGCGGCGCAACCCGCTCGCCGCGCTCAGGAGAAACGCCATGACGGTCACGATCCGGCAGCTTCACCCGTATTTTTTTGGGGAAGTTTCGGGCGTTGATTTGCGACAGCCGCTGACGCCGCAGGAGGCCGCCGGCATCGAGGCCGGCATGGATAAATATGCCGTGCTGCTGTTTCGCGATCGGGACATCACCGACGACCAGCAGATGGCGTTCGCGCTGAATTTCGGAGAGCGCGAAAATCCGCGTGGCGGCAATATCGTCAAGCCGCAGGATTCGCGACTCAACACTGGCCTCAACGACGTCTCCAACCTCGGCAAGGACGGCAAGCCGCTGCCGCGCGATCACAGGACGCATCTGTTCAATCTCGGCAACTGCCTGTGGCATTCCGACAGTTCGTTCCGCCCTATCCCTGCGAAATTTTCGCTGCTGTCGGCGCGCGTGGTGAACCCCAAGGGCGGCAACACCGAATTCGCCGACATGCGCGCGGCCTATGACGCGCTCGACGACGAGACCAAGGCCGAAATCGAGGACATGATCTGCGAACATTCGCTGATGTATTCGCGCGGCTCGCTGGGCTTCCTCGATTACACCGAGGAAGAAAAGCAGATGTTCAAGCCGGTGCTGCAGCGGCTGGTGCGCACGCATCCGGTGCACGGCCGCAAGTCGCTGTATCTGTCGTCGCATGCCGGCGGCATCGTCGGCATGACGGTGCCGGAAGCGCGGGTGTTGCGCGAGCTCAACGAGCACGCCGCCCAGCGAGAGTTCATCTACATCGAGAAATGGACGCTGCATGACCTCGTGATGTGGGATAACCGCCAGACCATGCACCGGGTGCGGCGCTACGACCAATCGCAGCCGCGCGACATGCGCCGCGCCACGGTAGCCGGCACTCAGCCGACGGTGGCGCAGCAGGCGGCGGAGTAGAACAAACTTCGTCGTCCCCGCGAAGGCGGGGACCCATACACCGTGTCGTATCTTATCGATCGAAGCGGCCGACTAAGAGCGATGGGGCAGCCGTCGGGATCAAAATAAACTTTAGGGATTATGGGTCCCGGCGTTCGCCGGGACGACGCAATATTTGCCTCAAGCGTCGGCACGGAACTCCGCTACGCATGCCCAGCTTCGTTCGACAGCATGCCCGGATCGATTCCGATCTTGCGCAGCGCGCGCAGGTATTTTTCCTCGACGTCGCCGCCGAACACCAGGTCCGGATCGGCATCGCAATGCAGCCAGCCATTGTCCTGGATTTCGGTCTCCAGTTGTCCCGCCTTCCAGCCGGCATAACCCAGCGCCAGTATCGCGTGCTTCGGCCCGGTGCCCTTCGCGATCGCCTTGAGGATATCGACCGTCGCGGTCAGACAGATTCCGTCGTCGATCCTCAAAGTTGCATCCTTGATGAAGAAATCGCTCGAATGCAGCACGAAGCCGCGGCCGGTATCGACCGGGCCGCCTCTCAGCACCTTCATGGTTTCGGCATTTTCCGGCAGCTTGATCTGGTCGGCCTTCTCTATGATGTCGAGCTGCACCAGCAACTCGGGAAAATCGATGCTGCCCGCCGGGCGATTGACGATGATGCCCATGGCGCCTTCGGATGAATGCGCGCAGAGATAGATCACCGAACGCTCGAACCGCGGATCTCCCATGACCGGCATGGCGACCAACAGCTGCCCGTCGAGATAACCGCGACCGTCCGAATTGTCGCCCATGCCGGCGGCTTTGCTGCGAGCAGGCTTCAGTGTATTGGGTCTTTTGCCTTCAGGGTCCATCCGCAAAGGACTCTCATGTTGATGCACATCCTGATATTGGGTGCCGGTTCTGTCAATCAAGCTTCGCGCTGTGTTTGTTAATGCATCACAAGCAATTCAATGGCTTGGGGTCTGGCCTGGCTGTAAAGACGTCCCATGACCGTCATAGTTCCCATGCATGCCGCGCTGGGCTTGGCCGCAACATTATTTGCGTCATGCCTGGCCATCGAGGCTCGCGCCGAGGACGCATCGCCGTGGCAAAAGGACGGACATTCCGCGATCCGGCTGCTGGCGGGATCGCGCAGCGGTGCCGTATTGTTGGGCGGCATCGCCTTCCAGCTTCAGCCGGGATGGAAAACCTACTGGCGCACGCCCGGCGATTCCGGCGTGCCGCCGCGCTTCGACTTCTCCAAGTCGGAAAACATCGAAGCCGTGACCGTGCTGTGGCCGGCGCCGACGAAATTCGACGACGGCGCGGGCGGCCACTCCATGGGCTATCACGACCAGATCGTGCTGCCATTGCGGATTGTCGCGAAAAATGCCGACAAGCCGGTGACGCTTCGCGCCGCGATCAATTACGCGGTGTGCGAGAAAATCTGCATTCCCGTTGAAGCCAATGCCGAGCTCGGCTTCACCAGCGTGGCGAGCACCGAGGACAGTGCGCTGTTCGCAGCGCTCGACACGGTGCCGAAGCCCGCCAATGTCGGCGATCCCAACCCGCTGACCATCCGCGACGTCAAACGCCAAGGCAAATCCGCTGTTCTGGTCGATGTGGCGACGCCCGACACCAGGGAGGTCAGCCTGTTTGTCGAAGGGCCGACGCCGGACTGGGCGCTGCCGGTTCCGGCCCTGCTCGAACAGAGCCCGCCCGGGGTCAAGCGCTTCAGCTTCGCACTCGACGGGCTGCCTCCCGGTGCCGCCCCCGAAGGTGCGGCGCTCAAATTGACGCTGGTCGGCGGCGACCGTTCCTACGAATTCAATGTCAATCTGGATTAGCAGGTCTCTGTCATTCGGGGATGCGCCTCTTGGCGCAGGCCCGGAATCTCGTCATTCCGGGCTCGCGCTTCGCATCCCCCGGAATGACGATGTGGCAACCCAACCGAATCTTAACGAATGGTTGATAGGTCCGAATGATCGCCGCACCATGCGGCTTCGAGGACTCCAGCCGTGGCCGTGATGGACGCACCATCCACAGCAGTTCCGCCTACAGGCGTGATCGCGCGGCTGCGATCGATGCTTGGCGGCTCCCCTGCTGGTTCCCAAGCTAGTTCCCATGCCAGTTCCCTTGGTGGCTCCAGCGAAGCCTCGGTGACGACGCGGCTTGCCGGAACGATCTTCGTGATCCGCGTCATCGGCGCGGCACTGGCGTATCTTTCGCAAATCCTGCTCGCGCGCTGGATGGGCGGCTCGGAATACGGCGTCTATGTCTATGTCTGGACCTGGGTGTTGCTGCTCGGCAGCATGATGGATTTCGGTGTCTCGGCGTCGGCGCAAAAAATCATTCCGGAATATCGCGCCGGCGGCGAACACGCACTGCTGCGCGGCTTTCTCTCCGGCAGCCGCTGGATGACCTTTGCCGTTTCCGCCGTGGTCTCCTTGTTGCTGGCGGGCGTGGTAAAACTGCTGTCGCCGTGGATCGAGGCGAACACGGCGGTTCCGCTTTACATCGGCTGCCTCACGCTGCCGGCCTTCGTGGTCGCCAACACCCAGGACGGCATCGCGCGCTCGCACGACTGGATGCGGCTTGGATTGATGCCGCAATTCATCGTGCGGCAGTCGCTGATCATCGGCATCACCGCCGGCGCCTTTGTGCTCGGCCTAAATCTCGGCGCCACCGCCGCGATGCTCGCAAGTGCGGCCGCGGTGTGGATCGCCATGCTCGGGCAGATGGTCGTGCTGAACCGGCGGCTTGCCGGCCATATCGAGCCCGGCCCAAAGGCTTACGATTTCCGCGGCTGGCTGGCGGTCTCGCTGCCGATCCTGATGGTGGAAGGCTTTTATCTTCTGCTGTCCTACACCGACGTGCTGGTGCTGCAGCAATTTCGCTCGTCCGAAGAGGTCGGCGTCTACTTCGCCGTGGTGAAGACGCTGGCGCTGGTGTCGTTCATTCACTATGCGATGTCGGCGACCACAGCGCACCGGTTTGCCGAGTATCACGCGCTCGGCGACAGAGCGCGGCTGTCGGCCTATGTCGCGCATGCGATCAAATGGACGTTCTGGCCATCACTCGCTGCGACCGTCCTGCTGCTGGCGACGGGCAAGCCCCTATTGTGGCTGTTCGGACCGCAATTCGTCGCCGGTTACGACATCATGTTCGTCGCGGCCATCGGCCTTGTGGTGCGCTCCGCGATCGGCCCGGTGGAGCGGCTGCTTAATATGCTGGGCCATCAGCATATCTGCGCGCTGGCCTATGCACTGGCGTTCGTCATGAACGTGGTGCTCTGCGTCGCGCTGGTGCCGCGGTTCGGCGGCCATGGCGCTGCGGCTGCGACCTCGATCTCGCTTGTGTTCGAAACCGTGCTGCTGTTCTGGATCGTGCGCAAGCGGCTTGGCTTGCACGTGCTGGCGTTCGGGAAGAGCGGCTGACTCTCTCCGCGTCATGCCCGGCCTTGTGCCGGGCATCCACGTCTCTCAGAATTAGCGACAAGCAGGACGCGGATGGCCGGGACATCCAGCGCGAAGACGCGCTTCTGCCCGGCCACGACGATTTATATTGTCGGGGCTGTAAAGCTTTTCCCTACTCCGCGGTCCAGCCGCCGTCGATCGAGAGATTGGCGCCGGTGATTTGGGCTGCGTCGTCGCCGCAGAGAAACAACGCGAGTGCCGCGACCTGC
>WNFL01142137.1_pt3 | contig 12044 bp, 12 predicted proteins | sample 5400361 | NCBI WGS metagenome assembly WNFL01 (sample SAMN13153351, study PRJNA577476) | soil metagenome | isolation source: 40 cm soil on Douglas fir-dominated hillslope | place: USA:California | collected 2013-09-17
CACTGGCCGGCGGTACCAGCACAGATGAGCCCAGGCCCGACGCCCGCTCCATCTTCCCCAGGGAGCAAAACGCCTTGCAGCCGTTTCGCACGCTGGGAGGCGGCGGAGCGCTGGATCTCGAACACAAAGGTCGTCACAGCGCGCTCGAGCTCTGCTGCGTCTGACTCTACGCGTCCTGTGCTGGTCGTCGTGGGCCAGTCGGGGTTCGCATTAACCGCACGTGCGGAGAGGACGAGCTTGGAGAGCGTGGCGGTGACTTTGCGCTGGAAAGGCTTGATTTGCGAGCGCACCCAGTCTGTGTCCTCCCCCATGTGCGAGTTTGCAAGCGCAGGAAGTGGGCCCGTCAACGTACCGGAGACGTATAGCAAATTCCGCACCGCAACGACGACGAGCGTGACTTTATGCGCCATGGCCGCAGATTGTGCGACGACCTCGGACGGGTCCACCTGCAGGTTTGCGAGTCGACTGCGTTCTGCGAAGGATTCGACGACGGCATTGATCGCATCGCAGGCAGCTTCCGAGTACGAGGTGATCGCGGGCAGTGGCGGTGGGGAGAGCTCATGCTGTAATATTCGCGCAATCTGTATGGGGTGCACCAAGACCTCTTCAGTTTCAGCAGCTGGACCGAGTCGCGGTGGTGGTCGAATGTTGTTGCCGGTTGCTGGCCGCATGTCGTCATATGGATTGACCTCAGAGTGATCCGAGTAAACGCTTGCTCTCCGTATATTTTGGGCTAATTGGCGGCCCGTCTCAGAGGTTGTTGGTGCTCGGTTGTTGCTATAAGGGTCGACTCGAGCGCCTCGTCCGTTTGGATCCTCGCGGTGAAGAGTGCGAGGGCCAGAAGTAGGAGATGGTGGTGTCCATCTTACATGTCCTGTTTGTGAGTTGACATAGTAGTAAGACATTCCATCGTCTGCCAATCGTTTCACCCATGGTTCAGGGGTGCCCGAGCGGAGGTGAAAGCCGAACCCTGCAGAATTTGCACCTTTCGAAGAAGATGAGCTAGCGTCTGTTGCTGACCGTTGTCTGGTCGTAGCCGGCGGTCGTTTCTCCTGCCGCTGAGGATCATCAACTTCGGTGGGCAAGAACCGTGATTGTTCGCCGGTTATGGTGTTTACATAAAATATCTAGGAGTGTGTTAGTCTGTGTTCACTGATGAGTTAGCATCAAGCGCAGACATGAAGAATGATACGCCTGTGCTCGTGCCAGTGCATGCCAGTGGTGCGATGGTATTGCATGGCCATCGGCCTCGCACCTCCTGATCCTTATATTTGTGCAAAAGCCCTCCATATGGGTGACGCAGCTGGCGACCCTCTAGCACCAGAGGACAACAGCTATGATCGGGCCTACTCATGACAATCTCCGCCGTTAAAGGGCACGGGTACGCGCTACACACGCAAACCGGTGCTTTCCCTGATCCAAAAGAAGGTAGAAGATGAGCCCTTTCGAGGCGATACGACATTTTGTGAGACAAGCGGATAATTTGGGGGGAACACTGGGGTGCCTCAATAGGGACTGCGCAGGCATCGGAGTGTCGAACAGAGAAAGCCACGATCTCTGACAGGCCTCCCCGTACCGCTACAGGACCTCGGCTGCGGGGATAGCAAAATGACGCAGGAGAGGATATCAAGTTACAAGAAAGGGAACAGGCTGACCTGGCCGTCTGGTGTGACCTGGGGGACCCAAAAGTCACTAGGTTGGCCGGGGGCGCGGGCCCCCTGATCGAGCGGGGGTTGATCGTCGTCGTCGTCGAGCCATTGCGCCTCCTCTTCGTAGGGGCCGCGCTGCTGGCCTTGACCATGCTGTCTCTGCTGAGCGAACTGCCTCTGGACTAGCTGTGTTCTTTGCTGTTGCTGCTGTTGCTGGAGAAGCCGTTGCTGTTCGAGTTGTGTCTGCTGTTGACGGTCGAGCAGGGGGTCAAGCGGCTGCTGCTGCTGTAATCCCAGGCGCAAAGACAATGCAGCCTCGGCTTCCTGCTCTGTGATGGGTTGCACGTAGTTGCTTGGGAACCAGCCCCGCTCGTCGTCGAGTAGACCATCCCACCACCCACTCGGTAGCGTATTCAGGACCTCGATAACGTCTCCGCGCTTGAAAGATAGCGAAGACGTGTCCTGTCCCGTGAAATCGAAGAGCGCGCGCACGAAAAACGACTGGGCGGCGCTGCCGTCCACGTCCGTCTCACTGAAGTCTGTTGTCGACGTAGCCGATGTCGATCCATAAGGTGTACTTCCTCCCATCGAGTCGGTGTATCCGTTGTTGCCGTTGTGGAGGACGGATACGGACATGGTGGTCAATGAGGAAGAGGTTCAACTTGCATCGGCATTTGCCGCTGACTCGCTTCGATGGGCGGCCTCGGAGGATGTGTCTCGGGCACGGCGAACCCTGCGACTGTGATTGAGGAACGTGGGTGATCGTCGCGGTCGAGGAGTATGCAATCGGCAATCGCTTGAGGATATTTTGAGAGATGGATATATGGATATACGGATATACGGATATACGGATATACGGATATACGGATAAATAGATAGACGGATAGACGATATTACAACCGGAACGAATTGCTCTCGTAAACGTGTGGACGTGCGGTACGGACACCAATCTTGGACCCTCCCGTCGCTGGAGTTTGGAAGCAGAAGGTCCCCCACCGCTGTGCAGAGCGCTTGCTAAGCCTTGTCCTGGTACGTCATGACCTCTGTAAAGCCTGCTGACGGTCTGATCGTCGTTCTCGGCTGGCTGTGCACTAATGAGCAGGATGGACACGAACAAATACCATGGCGATGCAAACACATCCCACAGATACTGGAAATAGATAGCGGGCTCCCAGCCATTCCTTCGCCAATCTGCCACATGTGTACGTGGGTATACAAGCCGCAAGCCGCATGAAGTAGCCGGGGTCCAGTCCGCGTTGACGAGTGACGGAGACGCGACAACCGCTTTGAGCCACCTAACATCACGTCGTGTCGCTTAGTGTGGTGTACATTCTGACATGGAGTTTTATTTATAGTGGCACCGGTCATAGAATTACTCCGGCGGGGCTTTTGAAGCTACGAAGATGCAAGGAAAGCGTCACTCACTGGTCACAGAAGATACAGAACTCAGTGACCCGGAGAATCACTCTCATTGCACACCGGCGAAAACTGGGACAAAGGAGATGGGCCGTGCGAAAGTGTCAAGGATTTTGGACGTTATCAAGCCCCATGACTCTATAGCGAGTCATGGGAATGATCATACAGGCGAATTTGCAAAATGCAAAGTGCATGCCAGTCTGCGTCGGGGGCATTCAATCAAGCAGTTGGAATCAACCAAGGCACACCCTTGACATCAGAGGTAGATCTATTTGTGTATCGGAGTACCCTCTGGGAAGTGGGCAGGGGCTGACCAAAAAGATGGATCATCAGACCAGGGGAACGTGATTACGGGTGAAAACGGGTAGATAGTGTCGACGGAATAGTTGGAGTATATCACAAGGTACACCAAGTAGCATCAATCTCGTATGTGTACAGCTAATAGTAATAACCATCACCATTTCGGCGCGAACCGCCACCACTGACGAGGGGATGAGGTACACTCAGCACCACCACCCAGTAATTTCCAACTGTAGTACTCACATTCTTGTGCTTCCAATAGAGAACCCAAGGGACAAGAACTTTCCTATCAAGAAGTCAGGGATCGTCTGCCAAACCACGCAATCGAAGTACGCACTTGACGACTGCAGGAGCATCGGGGAAGCCACAGCCCGGTGGGGAATGGAGGATGATAAACGTCGAGATGGAGCTACAGCCACATGGCCAACCAGGGATCGTCAGAATTTCGCTCGCTGCACAACATTGACCGCAGTGCTTGACACAATACTCACAAATGATCCTGCAACCGGGGGCCATGAACCCCCCACGGAGATACGGAAGTGCGTTAGATTTGCGGCGTAGGAAGGCCGCGGAAAGCTAATCATGACCCACCACGTCCCGGCTGAAGAGCCGCTTCGAGGCTTCCTCGATATCCTGGAGCTGTTTCAGCGTCACCCCGCTCGATTTGATCTTCTCCGCGTCGAGGTACTCGATCTCATGGTGTAACTATTTTCGAGTCGTTCACACCCAGCCCAGTAATCGCTGCGTTGAAAAGTAGAGAACGTACGTGGTCCATAAGCGGGTCGAACATGCTCTCGAAATAGCCCTTCAATTTTTCTCCGTCATAGTTCGCCCGTTCGGCATTGGGATCAGGATTCGGGATTGGAGCACTCTTAGGGCCTTTGGTCAAACCTGTCACTTTCTCCAACCATCCCTCGAGCTCTAGAAGGGTGTCGGTGAACCGTGCGTGTTCTTCCACCGCTGGGGTTTTATACTGTGGTTCCATTCCCGGGACTAAAAAGCAAGTGAGGGGCTGTTAGTTTACAGTCTAGGATGTATAAATGAAGAGTGCAGTGAACGAACAAAATATTGTCTCCTCGTGCCAGTGGTGATGGTGAACAAAGCTGGCCCACTGAAGTGCATATCCCGCGAAGTCGATCTCGTCAGCCTTGGGGATTGAAAGAGCTCTCTGCGAGTGCTCTATTAGTACACGGAGAAATGAACGGATATTAACACGCTTTACGGACAGAATAGATAGAAGCAAGTCCCTCAATGATAACTAGGTGGCTAGGAATTTCATTATGGAGCAGTTCAAGAGACTTTAAGTAGGTTGTCAGGCTTACCAACCGCACATGGTCCACCTCGCTCTCTTGTACAGGTCTGGGGGTGGTGCGCCTCGCCCGCCGTTCTCCAGGAAGAATTTCCGTGCATTGGAAAGACGAGAGATAATATCCTCGGGATTGTCACTGCGTTCCTGGGTTGCCATTCTTCGCTACTGCTTCTAGATCGTCGATTCGTTGCTAGGCTTGTGGTCGTCGCACCTTGATTGATACCTTAATCTATAATTCAGGACATGTACGAGGTAGCCATAGCATAATAAGTCCTTCACCGTGACTATGTCCGGGCGGTCGTGGAATGGTTGGGACGAACTCAGCAGACGACCGTAGCATACCCCTCCAGAGAAGATAAGGAAAAAGCCAGCCCATTCAGACGGCGGGCTTGATTATTTATCACAGGCTTCTCACCGAGATACTCCCGGATGTCATCGGCGAATCTCACAGCTCTCGTTGGTGGATCAAGTCGACTGACCAATGAAAACCTCCGGTTCACGCATGGTAGATTTCGGTGTAAAAGGCGGGGGAAAACGGCTCGGAATGGCAAATGGTTTAAGCTATGTTTTGACCACGAACAACCAAACAATCTCAGAAAAAGGTACGTTTTGACTTCGTGAACTCGCTGATGGCCCTGCAGCGGGGAACTAATTCACACCTGATTGAATCGCCCATCTTCCTCTCGTGTTTTAACTCTCACCTTCTTACTTGATCCGTCTGACTGACTATCCTCCACGTGATAGTGTGGGAATTTTTATAGAGCCACTGAGCGATTTCCGAAATCATCAGGACCCATGCAACCGGATGCCTAATTGACCATTTAAACTCACATCAAATCACAGCACGGCATCTTCGGTGATTCTCTCGCCTCAAATATGTCAACCTCCTAGGTCGGAGTCTGACTAGGGAAATAGTTGTAGAGGGAAAGTGTCCAGACCGGGGATCTATGGTGCTCTTACCGCTTTAGTCGGAGGAATCATCAATTCCAATAATAGTCATGATAACTAAATATCAAGGACCATTGAGATAGCGTACCTTTGCAGTTCTCCCGTATCCCCTTTCGGTCTCCGATTATCGTCTGGAAAGTAGACTAACCTGTAGAACGGGTAGAACCTGCAGAAATACTGCATCTTCCAACAATTACAGTTGTATTTAGTAATCTCTTTCGGCATATCCGTTGTCCATCCTTGGGCAACGGCTAATTTTGGGCTTGGAAGATAGACTTTGATCCCACAAAGTGAGATCAGATCGCGGGAGGGTATCACTTCGGGTATACCCCATTGGATAGGACTATTGTGGGGCGTTGTGAGGTGGTTTGGGCCGTAGAATGAGGCGGATCGGCGGAGAGGAATCGCTCGCCGTGCAAACTGATGGTATACTCCTGCACTGACCTAGGATTCTCGTGGGCGACTTACAACTGGATCAATATATTCCCTGGGGATCACCGATGCATGTAAGTCCTTTGGGCCATGCACACCCAAAGGAGCCTGACAGGGATGACCGACCTTCCTTGTTGTTGTCAAACTATTCAGAATGGCTCCCACTCCCTTTCTGGTTCCAGTCGTATTTGAAAGTACACACGACTGATGGATCGCCTTTCTGTGAAGCCTCAGCTGATGGGACTTCCTGTCGACTATTCCTATTTGAATTAATATGTATCTTACTCAATACGTGAATACACGAAGCCTTGTACCCCTTCTAGGGGATTAGAGCGCGCTATCTCCTGGCCGGGGTTCGAAGGTGAACCGCCATTTTGACGGAGCGGCAACCATCGTTCTCTCGTTAGCGTCCGTCCCGTAAAAGAAATTCCATCTCTGACCATACTCCCAAGGATACTTGCCTGAAAGTGAGGTTAGAGGCTTATCACTTGTAATAGAATGAGGAAAAACCAACGGGCTACAAGGTGGTACGAAGCGCCTTCGACAACGAAGTCATCTGGGAGAGCGATAGAGAATCCCTCGAGGCCTTGGTCACTGTGCTCCTGGTAGTCGTCCTTCTCTGTGATATTGAAGAACGAACACGTGGAACTTGATGTGCTTTGACTCGTAGTAGCGAGCAGCTCGTAGTTTACAATGCGTAAAATGATCTCCTGCAGTTCCGGTCAACTGGCATTCAAAAATCACCTTCGATCGGGATTGAGTTTGGGTCAAGCGAGAGGCCATGGTCCAGTCATATTCCTAGGGTGACCTTATACAAGGGGCCGAGCTACTAGAAGAGAGAGAGCTTTGAAAAGGAATAGGTGCTTGCAGACTCACTAAGACCTCAGTTTGCACAAGATAATAAGCGGCTAGGCCTTCTACTCGAGGAGTTCCACTGGGTTTGTAATTCTATCAGAATGTGGTTTTCATGTTCTATATGCCCTGAAGGCTCACGATCTCGTTTCCACGGTGACTTGAACAATGTGCGGCGACTCGTTCCGAGATCCAGGGAGAATAAGGAGCATGGTTTGGTCAAGGTACAGGTGTACTCGATCATTCATAACGGTGCTAGAGTAAGCGTGGAAGTGGTCCGAAGTAGTGGATGGTCAAGATGCAATTTGACCTCGATTTCTACATGAGGTTACATTTGCCTCAGGTTTTGGACTCCCCTATATTTGTATACTAATGTATGACCATGCAGCCAAGTTACTTTATGATATTCGAGTTGGACCCGATCACCTGAACTTGTGTGCGGTGATGCTCTGCGGGCTCCTGCGTGGAATGCCAGATCTACGTCGACCTATGCTAGCTGGGGCACATAAAAGAAGTCTGGTTACCCACTGAGTTGTCTGGTGATGACGATTGGGCATGGAGGCCAGCGGTGTCCGTTCAAGTAGAAATAGTGGTGGAGGTAAAGGCATTCTCGAGCGTCCTATGAGGGTGGGATGGTTCATATTCATTGGTGGGTCTACTTAAAGTACAAGTTAACTCGTACAGCTTGGCTGTGCTGTGGGTTTGGCTGTGCTGTGGATGGGCCACAGCGGCTCCATGTAAGGCGCCGATGAGATATTACGATGGTACTTTGTGTTCTTCCTTTCGACACAGGCCCACCGGAGCACTGAGAAAAGAGCCAAAACAGACTCACTGCCCCTCTCATGATATAGGCGAAGATCAAATTCGGAGACCCCACGCAAATGCTTGAAGCGATTTTACTCCCACTTATCCCCAGCTAGCCCGATAGTGTGCGGCCACTCTGTGATCCTATTTAGGCTTGGCAGGCGGTAATCGCAGTCAAGTGAAACCGACCGAACTTTTTCCACAGCCAGTTCTTAAGTTCATGTCGTACCAAACTTCCCATTCGTTTGTACCCAGTGCGGAAAACACAGCAATGGTGTCGAAATTCCCAGTACGTTGAATAGGCTTAAGTGTACGTTGCGTTGCACCCTCGCACGGCCACGGCCACTACGAGTTCCCCTGGCCATGTAAGGACAGCATCACCTATATATGATAACGGCCGCGGATCGAGCAGATCACGCCCAAGTGGGTCTCGTTTACCGACAGCAGTCGTCGGCGCTTGTCTCTTATACACCTCATCCTCGTCCATGGCAAACTTACTCAGTGTAACTGAAAAGATCCTCCCGCTCATTTCAGTCGCTGTCAAGCTTGTGGAGGGTGCAAATGTAGCCGACAAGTCGGTACTGACTCACTACGAAGCCGCCGACGAGCTCAAGGTATTGGGCGACGCCCTAAAGGGCCTCGGGGAACAGATATCGCAAATAAAGGCAAAGGTTGGCGAACTGGTGAACGAGGCTAAGGGTCGGGGTTTCAAGAAGTTGCTCCGAGAGTGAGTCTACTTCCCACGCTCGAAATTTCCAAGTGATTGAAAAATCTGCCTGTACCTTCAGTGGGAATGGACAGAAGGCCGTGGAGGACCTCCATAGCGCCTTGGAAGACACCTTTGATTATCTCAAACGACTCGCAGCTAGTGCCAAGGACGACCATAGTCCATTGACGGAACTACCATACGACGACGGATCCCTGGTGTTTATTCAGACCTCTCTCCGGCATTCCTCGATGTCACTTGACAACGCAGTAAGCCGCCTGCGGAGCATACAATCAGATATCCAAAAAAACAGAGATAAGGTAGACGATGCCTTTCTGCGTACCATGGGGCTATACAATCTCTCCAGCAAACACACATCAACTAGTTCGCCAGCGGTGATGGCCATTCGGGATAAATTCATCCGCCTCCTTAAGCCTCGAAAATATAGGAGAACTGGGGCGGGTGGTGAAAACAGAGGCCTGAATGGAGATTTAACTTCCGCCATTGCGCCAAACATCAGGGAGGCTCAAGAACCATCATCTCCTTATGTTCCCACAAGCAGCCTACTTCTCCAACTCCCACCTGAGTTGTTAATTCTCATCGTCACTGTACTCAATGACGACTCTCTGGAGGATATCTCCCATCGAACCAACCCTCTTCCCACTTTACGACTGTAAGCATCCTCGCTGTGAACCCGTACACACTCTAACGTGCAAGAATTCTCTAGTACATGCAAATCTCTGGCTAATCTCTGCGCCCCATTGCTTTTTCGGTCCATTTCTCTTGAGGAAGGTGATTCCAAGCGCCTGCGGAGGCTCGCAGAAAACGTTCAAGGACTCGGAGAGTTTGTTCATGAACTCAGGTTTACCCTGAAAAGTGGCAGTACCGATGGTAAAAATTCCCGAGTTTACCAGATGCTCGCGAAGATGCCAAACATCCGAGCGATAACCGTGATCCACGAGCGGGAAGACATAGCAAGTCACACTGCTTTCATGACCACCATCAACCAGTTATTACAATTCGAAAGCCTTACGTTGCAAGAGAAGGACTATAACCCCACTTTCAACTCCCTACCACCCCGACATGTGGAGGTGGCGCAAACCTTTTTCCATCAATTCCTCCACCAAGTGGTGAAATTACATGGACATCGTTTAAAAGCCCTACATTTATCCACACTTCTTCCCCTAAGTGACGACCTCTACACCAAGATTCGAGATTCCACTCCAAATCTTCGGCAGATTACCATTGTTGCTAGCATTGGTGTGGATTTGCGTAGTCGGTTCTCTGAACCCATTCTTTGGGCCAGCGGTAAAACTGGCTCGCTTGAAAGTCTCACGCTACACACCTGTGCGGGCGTCCACGCTAGCGGCTTCACTCAAAATGTTATTCGTGGAGTTTATGGGAATCGCCTCAAGTCAGTTAGTTTGATCGCTTGTGGCTACAGCCGAACCGACATTCCTTCGGTCCCTACCGCTTCGACTCCCGCGCAAGCCACAGTCGACCGCCTTCACCTTGACCACATGTCCGGATGGGAACTCGAAGCGCTATCTTTCATCCCAGTTCAAGATCTCTGCTTGACGCGATTGTTTCCCCGCGATGTCCTCCAATTGCCCGCCTTGTTGACAACGGGGTTTGCCGGGATGAGGAAAATGAGATTGATCCCAAGAATGGCCTCACTTGAAGCCTGGGAGAATGTTTCGAAGGACGCAGGAGGAGTTTATAAGGAAGTACAGGAGCGCTGCTTGCAACGAGGTGTGCAATTGAGCTTTGATGCAGTTGCCTGGCCAAACGCCTGTATGGCGCATATGCATATATGAGTATCAGGAGGTTATGCTGCTGGAAAGATTCCGCTTACCAAATATGCCGGTTCTCTATCACCACAGGTGACATCAAGAGTAGATTATATTTGAATAAAAATAGGACTTTGAGGCTCTCATGGTTCAGGATCGACATAGTACATAAGCCCGTCCCAAGAAGGTATACTCGCGGATTCCTCAGAATTTCAATTTGATTTAGCAACAACAGAATATTAATGCAATGCCTTTACTCCGGAATAAGTTCTATACGATACGTATGTATGTCGTAGCGATTAACGGGAGACTCATGTTTGGAAGGCAAAGAACCATAGCCCAGCCTCTCTGAGCTCGGATGTCGTTGGACCCATTCGAAACAAGTGGCCTTATCGTGGGGGTCAAGGTAAAAGCCTTCCAAAACGGTACAAGAAGAGGATTGCTTTGCATATTCAACCATCGAGTGCGCTCTCTCAGTGCTGATCTCACCCCACTTGCCCCAGTACACGACGGTGCAGTTCTGGGCCTGATGATATACTCGTAAGTGATTTGAATCTGGATCAAATAACCATGGGGAATCATACAATCCCATAAATACCTTGAACAATTTATACTTGGCATTGACGAGGGGTCCGAGCAGCTTTATGAGACCGTCAAGCTGGTAAAACTGGGCATCTGCGAACAGATTCTTCACCATGGCGTCATGGGACATGTGATGAGGGAGTCCAGTTGTTGGGAAGGGCAGAATTTGATAGCCGGAGAGGTATGATTCGATGAATTGGAAGAGATATGGATCGCGGTAAAGGACTACTTCCCTCTTGCCTTCTGAGGATTCTTTGAAGGGGCCATCAAATAATATCGTGAAGTAATTCGGCGAGTCGAATAGTATTTGGTCCCGCGCCAACACGAAGCGCTTGCCGCGTACAATGACGACGTATTCTTCAACAGCCATGGCCAAAAAAGTCTTCACCTGTGTGTCTAGACTCGCCTTGTGCCGCTAGCCTGAATAACTAGGAAAGTGCTCACGGTTCGACGGTGACGTCAGGTCAAAGATTAGCTTGGCTTTGAACCCCGGCAATAGTCGTGTTTGTTAGGGCCCGCTGTACGGGATAGAACCTTATATACCCGAGACTTTGCCATGTGAGACTTTGCCATGTGAAACCTTGCCATGTGAAACCCTTACATTCACCACTATTGAGATACGTCATCTGGACACCCAAGATCCTCGACTTCGAGGAAAATGGGAAGAACATTCCATATATGTAGGAGCATTTCCTCCCAGCGGTTATTGTTTTTCAACAATAATTGATTTTAACTCCTCTGGGTCAGTGTACGTGCTGGCACTTAACTTCGAAGCCCAGTCCTCGAAGGATTAACAAGTGACTGTCGCAATACAGCAACTAAATGAATTAACCTCTAAATACAATACATGCTGAAGAATATGCCGTGCGCGCCTGCAAAAAATCGATTTCTGCGGCCAGGGAGGCGCTACTAGTCCTTTCCCTAGGCAACTGGTTTTGGTTATTTCCTCTTGCTTTGGTATATTCGGGTAGTTCTTGTCGGCGAGTGGCTTGAACCCGTATATACTGTATCTACAGGGTCAGTGTCAGGCGCAACTCTCAGTCCGCGTGGTGGTTGAGAGCGCGTAATCCATTAGAATATTGCTGTGCGTCGTGATTGAAGAAGGCCCCATAGATTAGATACGAATTTTTGTTCAAAGCGTTCTGTTGCAGATCACGTGCCCAGATCACGTGCCTTGCGTCACCAGGATTGACCTCCGTCATTCCTTTCGTTCCGAACATTACTGCCAGAAGGTCTTTCTCCTTCGTTGTGCCAAC
>WNFL01285406.1_pt1 | contig 12043 bp, 9 predicted proteins | sample 5400361 | NCBI WGS metagenome assembly WNFL01 (sample SAMN13153351, study PRJNA577476) | soil metagenome | isolation source: 40 cm soil on Douglas fir-dominated hillslope | place: USA:California | collected 2013-09-17
TCCGAAGTGAAACGAGGCCAAGAGGAATCCTGATGGAAGTCAGCGCTCTCCAACAGATGCTCTCGCGATTCCGGCAGCTACAGGAAGACCTGCAGAGGCAGGTGAATTCCGTTACCGTGGAAGCATCGGCCGGCGGCGGCATGGTCGCGGTGAAGATGAACGGCCAGAAGCAGATCGTGGACATCCGCATCGAGCCCGATGTTTTTGCGAGCAAGGACCAGGAGATGCTGCAGGATTTAGTTCGCGCGGCGGTGAATGAAGCCTCGCGGCGCGTCGATGAAGAGCTCGCCAACCAGATGAAAAACCTCGCCGGTGGCATTCCCGGAATGGCCGGCATGAAAATCCCCGGATTGTTTTAGCAAGCGCGATTGTCTTAACCCCGCTCCCATCATTCATTCCACGACTCCTCCTTTCCGACAAGACTAGGTCTAGACAGCCGCGTGGCGATGGTGTGGTGTAGACTGGCGCGTGAAATGGCCTCTTGTGCCAGCGGAGCTTGCCCATGAACCTCGGAACCACTTCGATTCTCTGTGCCTCATTGGGCGTGCTGATGATGACTCTGCCCGCGAACATCCAAGATACAAACCAAACAGCGAAAGGCCCGGAACCCGTGACATCCCAGAAATTCGCGGAGTTGAGCGATCAGTTCATGAAAGCGTCTCTTGCGCTTTCGCCGACTTTAGCTTCCTCGGTGGGCTACCACAAACATATCGATGCGAAGACGGGTAAGACCCTCTGGCTAGATGCGCTCCTGGACGATTTGAGCCTGGAGAGCGCTGCCGAGCAGAGGGCGTTTTTTCAACAATGGCGTAAGCGATTTCGCGTGGAGACGCTGTCCTCAACGCTGAACCCGCAAGACGCTGCGGACTGGCAATTGATCGACGACCAAATCGGCTTGAATTTGCTGGAATTCGACAAGATCCAGAGCTATCGGCACAACGCGACTGTACCTGTCGAGCTGATCGGGAATGCACTATTCCTGCCGCTGACGCAGGAATACGCCCCGAAAGAGGTGCGTCTTGGACATGTGCTTTCAAGAGTTGGCGAAATTCCGCGCTTGTTGAACCAGGTAAAACCATACATGAGCGATGTGGACGCGATCTTCGTGCAAACAGCCATCGAAGAAAACGACGGCAACATCGACATGATCGAGAACACCATCGCTCGGGAGATCCCGCCGGGGTCACCGCTGAAGGCAAAGTACGGTCAGCTGGCTCCGTCGGCAATTGCGGCGTTGAAGGATTTTTCCAAGTGGCTGCAGGAGGACCTCGGGAAGCGCCCCTCGCGGCTCACATGGCGGCTCGGGAAGGAGTTTTACGATCAAAAGTTCAAGCTGGTGATGGGGACGGAGTTGAAACCGGAGCAACTCCTGGCCGACGCAGTGGGAGAGCTGAAAGCAGTGCGTGCCGAGATGCTACAACTGGCGCTGCCCATGCACGGCCAGATGTATCCAAGCCACGGCGATCACGCCGAACTGACCGGGCGCGACCGGGAAAATCTGATCATCGGTGAGGTGCTGCAGAAAATATCTGACGACCACACGAAGCGCGGCGAACTGATGCAGACAATCCAGGCCGACCTTGGAGTGATCGAGCGGTTCATCCGCGAGAAAAAGATTGTGACGCTCGGTTCACGCGGCAACCTGAAGGTGATTCCCACGCCTATTTTCATGCGCGGAATTTTCTCGGTCGCGGGATTTCACAGCGCCCCGGCGCTTGAGCCGCAAGCGGAAGCGGAATATTGGGTGACGCCGATCGATCCGAAAATGACGGACGAACAGGCGGAATCGAAACTGCGCGAATACAACAATTCCGCCTTGAAGTGGTTGACGATTCACGAAGCATTGCCGGGGCACTACGTCCAGGCCGAACATGCTAACAACATACAACCCGAGCGGCGGCGGTTGCTGCGCGCGCTTTTTGGCAACGGAGCGTACGCGGAGGGCTGGGCTGAGTACATCGCGCAGGTAATGATGGACGAAGGCTTCCTGAACAGCGACCCCCGGTTCCGCATGGTCATGCGCAAGATCCGGCTGCGCGTTGTATCCAACGCGATTCTCGACATCGAAATGCACACGATGGGGATGACCGACGAGAGGGCTCTGGAACTGATGACCAAGGAAGCATTTCAGACGCAGGCGGAAGCGCGAGGAAAACTGGTGCGTGTCAAGCTGAGCTCGACGCAACTGCCGACTTACTATGAGGGTCTGCGCGAATGGCTTGCGTTTCGGAAGAGATATGAAGCCGCGGCGGGTAGGAATTTCAATTTGCTGAAGTTTCACGACCTGGCGCTTGACCAGGGGGCGCTGCCCGTCCCCGTCGTCGAGAAACTCTTGATGCCTCAAGCTCACCCATGAAACTTGGCGGCGCGACCATTGGAAATGCTCCTGCTCAAATTTGGCGTCAAAACATTGCTAGCTAATGAGGGGACGCGAGGCGCTTGATGCCGGCTTCGGCCGTATCAGAGAGCGGGCCGCTGTGTTTGGGCGTTCTTGCTAGAACGGCATGATAATTCGCCAGGGCCTCGTCTCGCTGGCCAGCAGCTTCCTGAAGCCTGGCAAGGTAGCAAGTGCGAAGCATACTTTTCGATTCGTCAAAACCAATCCCATCAAACAACCAGCGGAATGTGGCGACGTGCTCCTCCGCAGGAACAGCGATCAGAAAATGACTGGATACGGGCGTCGATGAAAAGACCTTGCCGTAATACAGAGAAAAGATTCTATCCGCCGTGTCCGGATCAACCGCGCCTTTTTCCTTGCGGACATGGTTAGCCACGCGAATGACTTCCTCCGCGCAATCATCGGAGGGGCAATTGAAGAGCGCGGCAAATTCCAGGCGGCGAACGAAATCCCTCTGGCGGCCGGAAGCCAGCGCGGAAGAAAAGTGCTGCAAGGCATCGCTCAGCTTGCCGTGATTCCAGAGGATCCAGTGTCCCCACATCGCCTCAGCATAAGGATTGTTCTTGTCCTGAACGGCGGCCTTGGAATAGGCGCCAGCCGGATCCAAGCCGAACTCGGCTTCGCGGGAGCGCAGGAAATAGGACCACCCGATGTGCGCGAGCAGGTCTGCAGATCTGCGTGGATCCTTTGTGGATGCAACGCCACGCGTCAAGACAGGCTCGAGCTTTTCCGCGACGTCGGAGAATTTCTCGTTCTCGCGCCGATGGATATCCTCGAGCCAGGCCATCGCGAGATTTTCCTGAGCAAGTTGGACCTTAGCCGAATTCGGTTCCAGTTGCGAAGCTTGTTCGAGGGAGCGCCAAGCCGACGCGTAATCGCGACCTTTCAGTTCGACCCCTTCGGTAATCAGGAGAGCGTCAACCTTTCGATGGGACTCGACACGGTCGGAAACCAACTTGACGAGTTGGCGAACGCCAAAGAGGAACGAAAGGATGGCGGTCGCATAGCCTACCCACTTCAAGATTGTGGAGAACTTGATCGTTTTCACCGCGCGCCCCAATTCCCCACACTATAACGCATAAACGCGCGGCGACTTGGGGAAACTCCGCTTGACGGTGATCATTCAGGCAGGCACGACGCTCACGGGTCGCGGCGACGCTCTTACTTCGCGTATTCCCCGCTGTGAACTTCGTACTCGACGCGGAAGGGCTTTTGCGTCTTGCGGTCCTCCCAATGTTGCTCCGCGATAATACTTTTGGCTTGCGCGAGACGTTCGGAGGGAAGGGGATGCGAACGGAAATAGCCGTTCAAACTCTGAATGGCCAGCTCGGAGAGTTCCTCCTCCGGGCTTTGCGCATGGATGGCGTATTCGTCGTGCAACTTGGCGAAGCGCTCGAACGTGTCCACGGCGCCGTACGGAGAGTACCCGGACCGAACCGCAAGATATATTCCTTCACGATCGGCTTCGAATTCTTCGTCCTTGTGGTAGCCAGCTTCCCAGAAATCAAGAGGAATCTGCAGCAGCGCGCCAAGGACATCGAGATTGAGATTTTTTAGTTTCGCTTCCAATTGCACGCGCTCGACGCAGTGATAGTGGTCAATGTGCTCGACTTCGTGGGCGAGAACGTTGGCGAGCTCATCCTCGCTCATCATCAGGTCGAGCATGCCTTCGCCGATGTAGACAGGTCCGCCAGGAAGTGAGAAGGCGTTGATCATGTTGTGATCGGAGAGAACGGTGAAGGTGTACGGCAAGCGGCGATAAGCGTGAAGGGCCACCGTGTTTCCGACGCGCGTGACATACTTTTCGAGGCCCTCTTCCCCGGGAGTAAGCTTGCGCGCTTGGATTGCGTAGCGAGCGGCAAGTTCTTTGCCGATGCCGATTTCCTGCTCATCCGAGAGGCGCGTGAAGTGCATAGGGATGCGGGAGAGGTCGCGCTGCGCGTCGGCGGCCATATTCAAAATGGCGTTGGCGGACACGGGAGCGGACTTGGGCCGGCGCTGGCTCCAGTAGAGGCCTGCGAGCGCGAAGCCGAGGATGAGAAAGAAAACGACGAAGACAATGACGCGCTTCATAGGTATTGGCGGATCGTGTCGCGGTATCTGGTATAGAGAAACGAAACAAACACCAGCGCCGCACCCACGATGATTAACGTGACGTACCGGTCTCGCGCTTGAAGACCCCAGACGTCGAGGACCATAACTTTTGCGACGCAAAGCAAAAGCACGCCCAGACCGGTGAGGCGGAAGCTACGCTCCTTCAGTGCGAGCGCAAATAGAAAAATCAACACGCCTTCAACTCCCCACGAAACGGTGACCATGCCTGACTTCATTTTCACTCCCAGCATGCAGGTAATCAGGATCATGGAGACGAAAAATTCCACTTGCTCGGGGCGGCTGGCAATCACCGCCAGCCGCTTGATCCAACGGTGCGCGGTTTGAGGAATGGTGTAGCGCCCCCGAAGACGGAAAGCGAAGTGCAAGCTTGTCAGCAGAATAGCGGCAGTCGAACTGAGCACCGGATAGTTCCCTTTCCAATTGTCACCGTTGAAATAACTGCCGCCGAAAAGATTGTGCGCCATGCCACGACCGAGAACCATGACGGTCAGAAGCAGCCCCTGATGCAGGAAGAGCGGACGATCCAGAAGCAGCGCGGCCCCGAGAAGAGTGAAGACGACGGCAGCCCAGGCGGTGATCACCCATTCGAGCGGAAACTGAAAATAAAAGAGTGCCACGATGGTGGCGGTGCCCAGATACGCGAGGAGAACGTCAAAATGCAGGCGGCGGTCGCGGCTGGTGTTTTCTTCCTTGTCCGGCAATTGCGCATAGACGAAGAAGAAAATCAGGGCAAGCGGGAGGATGGTGTACATTCGCGGACCCCAGAATTCGCCGGGTTCGCTTGAAGTAAGATTGGAATAAAAAAGCCGGGTGAAAGCGGCGATGAGCGCGACGTAAGCCTGATAGCGGAACTGCGTGATCTTGCGCAGCAGGCCGTACTCAAAGAGCACTAGACCAAACGCGCCCCAGGCCACGGCGATGCTGGTCGGCTGCGTTTGCAACTCGTACCAGAGGAGCAGACCGCCGATGGACGAGGCCGCCCATGAATAAATGTGGTGAATGTCGCGCTGCCGCCATTCGTCAGGCATGCGAATGAGGCGTGAGAGCGCGTAGAAAATTACGGCGACGATGGCCAGCGACAAGAGCCGCACGCTGAAGCCGTGCCAGACGTCGGTGACGTAGAGATTCACGCTAATGCTGCGGAGCAGCGTCATCCCGGCGAGAATGTGCGATTGCCAAGGCAATTCTTCTAGCTCGAGGCGCTGGTCAACGATTGCCAGTGCCAGCGCGAATGCAGCCCACAGCGGGGCCAGCCAGCCGTTGGGGTACTCGTACCATGCAAGCAGGGCCAGCAGTCCGGTAGCCGCGAACGAATGAAGGAAGGCGACGGTGCGGGCGTAGCGGTCTTCCGGCGCGGCTTTACGTGAGAGGAAGTACAAGCCCGCCGCAACGAGTGAGATCGTGAACACGCGCAGTGAGATAGGGCCGTAGAGTTTTTGTTTGACGTCGTAGTTATAGAAGAAGGCGCGGATGAGCGCACAAAGACCAACGACGTTCGCTTGCCAAGCAAGCTGCTGGTAGCGAATCCAGCGCGTGGAGAGCGCAAGCACGACCGCGAAAACGATCCAGCCGACGGCAATCCACGGCGCGCGGAGCGCATCTTGCAGAACCCAGACCATCATACCGGTGGCAGCCCACGTGTAGGCCACGCGTCCAAGCGCTAAATGGCGTTCGTCCGTGGTCCCGAGCCGTTTCGCGATCCAGTAGCCACCGACAACAACCGGCAGTGCGCTGAGAGCGCGCACGGGAATGGTGTGCCAGATGTGGATAGCGCTCTGATCGACAGTGAGCGCCGCGAAGATTGCGAGGCCAGTGAGAAGATGCGAGTGCCAAGCAAGCGCGTGATATCGCAATGCGCGAGCGGCCTCGGACAGAATCACCGCGAAAACGATGAATGCGAGAGGCTGCCAAAGCTCCGGGACTTCGAACCAGATGAGCAAACCGAGGAAACTGCTCCCTGCAACGGCGAAGAGGCCGCGAATGATGCGCTGGTCGCGACCGTCCCGCAGAACCGACAGCTTGGCAGTGAGATAGAACGCCGCGGCGAGAATCGGAAGAGTCGCCAGCCGCAAGCGCACGTGAGCATGCTCCGGAGATTCGAGATGAAGATTGAAGACAATGCCCCGATAGGCCGTGAGCGCGCCGAGCAAAGCGTACTGTACCTGCAGATGCAGCGATTCGAGCGCGCGGCCAAGAGCCGCGACGATGAGCATTACGGCAGCGAACGCAAGCGCCGTCCAATCGTGCGAGAAAAGAGCCCAAGCGGCAGACGCTGCCGCAAACGCACCGATATAGGAGTGGATCGTCAGCAACGGCCCGTCAGGCGAGTCTGCAAATAAGTCTTTCCAGCGCGAGCCGGCGCCGAGGGCATTGATATAAAAGACCAATGCGCACACGGCAAAGAGCACTCCTGAAGCCAAGGCGAGGTTCTCACTTGACGCGCGAAAGTTGACCAGCTGGCGGAAGTCGGTGCCCGCAAGATGCAAGCCAACGAGCAGTCCGGTGAAGAGGCCAAGCCTGCGAAAAACCACTTCTTTCACAATTACGCCAGCGATGAGAAAAACCTCAGCACCAACGAGCCAAAGGATGGCAACGTCGTTCGCTTCGTACGTGTAATGGGACGGAGCAGCCGCCAGCATGAGGGCAGTTCCTGCCACGGTCAGGACGACGAACGCTTCTCGTCGGCGCTTGGTGGCAGGGATTTGTGCACAAAGGAATTCAGCGGCACCGACTACGAGAAGGGCGATGTAGGCAAGCTCCGGCTGAACGGACTGGAATTTCATGCAGCCCAGCAGCAACCCCATATTCAAGACCGCGGCGACAGTGGAGATGTGCTCCTCGAAGTCGGTTTTGATGTTGCGGGCTATGTAGGAAATGCGGAAGGTCAGCCAGTAGAAGAAAAGCAAAGCCAGGCTGGCGCGGTACTGCTCGAAGTGCCGCCCGCGAGCGCCTTCGATGCCGAGGATGCGGAAAAGCCAATAAAGATGATTCAAGTAGCTGGAGAGAATGCCGAAGACTTCAAGCTCGAACCAGCCCATTTTCAGGACAATGGAAACAAGCCCGATGGCAAGGATTGCGCCGGCAGTCAGACCGTACACGGTGTCTTGACTCAAGGCAACGGTCGTGTAACCCAACAGAAACGCCAGGCCGGTGACGAATTGCGAGCGATATCGCAGAGTGTGCCCGGCCATCGCGATCGCGACAATCAACATCAAGATGCAGTCAAGAGTTAGGGAATCGAGGACACGCATCGCCGCGACGTGGTGAATCGCGTACGTACTGAAAAAGAGCAGCGCCCAGCCTCCACCGATGCTGGTGCGGCCGAGAAGTCGATAGCGTTCGTTTTTTTCGAGATAGATACCGCCCACAAGTAGAAATGCAGAGGCGAGGTAAGAAATGCCGACTTTGCCCAGCGGGCCAAGAGCGCCAAGTTCATAGATGCCGAAGAGCGCGACGCCCACCACAAGAATGATGATGCCAAGTTTGTTGAGCCAGTTTGTGCCCAGTGCCTCTTCGATCGCGGATACCGTTCTCATCCGCTGCTGAAACGTGGGCTTCGGCGCGGGCACACGATAAGGAGAGATCGGCGGCGGCACAGAGACGCGCGCGGCCGCAGCGGCAGGAGTCTGGGCCGGCACACGCGGCGTTGGCGCCGGAATGCGCGGCGCAGACGGCTGCGACAAAGGAACAGTCGGTACGGTCGTTTGTGATGGCACAACCGGGCCGGACGGCTTTACTTCAACGGGCGTTTTCGCCGCCGGCAGAACTGGTTTCGGTTCGACAGACACGGGTAGTACCGGCACTTTTTGCGCGGGCAGGCCCGTGGGTGTGATTGGCGGCTGCGCCTGAGGAGTAGGCACCGATACGAGCGGGGGCACCTTGACTGCCGCGGGCAAGTCAACCCGTGGAGAGGGGGCAGGGGTTTCTCGCATGGTTGTCGCGGCCGGTGACGGAGCGACGACCGGGCGTTCCAATGGTTTTTCAGCGGCTGGTGCAGCGGGACGGACCGCGACGGAAAGTTGCCGCTTGAGATCAGCGAGTTCACGCTGGAAGGAAGCGTGCTGCCGGGCGTTTTCCTCGTCAAGCCGACTAAGCTCCGAGCGAACTTTGCTGTACCTCACCAGAAGGATGAGGGCGATGATGGGGGTAGCGATCAGGAAGATCGCGATCAAAAAGACCAGCAGCTCGACCATGGGCATTGGGCGTCCTTGGGAGTGCGTGTTTCTTTGTCTCCATGTTAGAACGATGGCAGAGAGGAATCTTGCACTTTGTTCCCTAAGCGGCCCTGCAAGTAACTCCCCGCTGTAAGATGTTCTAAATGAATGACATACTGGTAACAATAGATTCGTAATTCACTGCCTTAAGCCGGAAGAGATTAGATTCAGTAATTTAATGGTTACGAAGAGTCCCGCGAGTGTGATATAGTGTTGTTGCGCTTAATACCTCGGTTGTGTTGTGCGGTCCCTCTGGTGCAGTTCCTGATCTGAGACTCCCGCCTCCAGTTTCCTCCGTAAGTCTTACGCGTAATCTAAAACAAGGCTGGCAAAGCAAGCCGCCGGTCCGCCCGAGAATTCGTGTGCGCATCGCGACGGCTTCTGCCAGCAAGAAAGCAATATTGAATGTTGAATGTTTCAGAAGTGAATGCAGAGGGCTCTCAAGAGCCTCTGGCGGAACGCGCCTCGGCGCGATTTTCCGAAATGCTGATTTCTCCTTATGTGAAGGAGCGATTGGCTGCGGCGCGGTTTACCACGCCGACTCCGGTTCAGGCTGCGGCAATCCCGCAAGCACTGGAAGGCAAAGACGTGCTGGCAACGGCGCAGACAGGAACCGGCAAGACGCTGGCGTTCCTGATTCCCGTGATCGAAAAGCTACTCAAGGATAAGACGCCGGGAATCGCCGCGCTGGTGCTGGTGCCAACGCGCGAGCTGGCCATGCAAGTGGTGGAGCAATACAACGCTCTGCGTGGCAAGCAATTGCTGCCTGCGGCGCTAGTCGTTGGCGGATTGTCCGAAGGCGCGCAGCTGCAGGCTATTCGCAAGGGAGCAAGGCTCGTAGTCGCGACTCCCGGGCGGCTTGAGGATTACCTCGACCGTCGACTCTTCCACTTTAACGCGCTGCGCATGCTCGTCCTCGATGAAGCGGATCGTATGCTGGACATGGGTTTCCTTCCCGCGATCAAGCGCATAGTCTCGATTCTTCCAAAAGAGCGGCAGACGATGTGTTTCTCCGCGACGATGGAAGGCGATATGACGCGCATCGTAAAGGATTATCTGCACAACGCCGTGCGTCTTTCGTTCGGCTCGACCTCGAAACCAAACGAGAATGTGCGCGTGCAGGCGTTTCGTTCGGCTCGACCTCGAAACCAAACGAGAATGTGCGCGTGCAGGCGTTTGAAGTGGCCATGGACCGCAAGCAGGAAATGCTGCAGCGCTTGCTGACCAAGGAAAAGGGAAAGTGCCTGGTGTTTGCGCGAACCAAGCGCGGAACCGAACGGATTGCCGAGAGTTTGAACCGCAGAGGCTTCTCCGCCGCCATGATTCATGGCGACCGCTCGCAATCGCAACGCACCGCGGCTCTGACCGGGTTCCAGCAAGGCCGCTTCCGCGTCCTGGTGGCGACGGATCTCGCTTCGCGCGGCATTCACGTACAGGACATCGCGCACGTCATCAACTACGATTTGCCCGAAGTAGCCGAGAATTTTATCCACCGCGTTGGGCGAACCGGACGCAACGGCGGACACGGCGTGGCTTCCACGCTCTTCGTGAAAGAGCAACGCTCCGAACTCTTCCAATTGGAACGCGCGCTCGGCATCAAGATGGAGCGGCTGCGCGCGGATGATACGGCTGGGCTTCCCGAAAAACAGGAAAGACTGCCGGTCAATCTGCCTCGCGTGGAGTCCCTTCAGAAGCCCGCGAGATTTGTCCTCCCGGGCGAAGTTTTCCAGTCGCAGTTTGAAAACTAAGCTAGTCTAGTCGAGACTAGATGACGCGGGCTCCCGATCGGATCGGGGGCCCGTCTGCATTTACAAACACTCATGGCAAACTACGAGCATGCTGATCCGGCCCGCAGCCGATGGAGACAGGAACCCCATCTGGAACGTCATCGAGCCCATCATTCGGGCGGGTGAAACGTATACGCTTCCACGCAACATGGACAAGACGGCCGCGATTGAGTATTGGCTGTGTGAGGCGCATGAAGTATTCGTTGCGGAAGAGAACGGCGATATTGTCGGCACGTATTTTCTGCAAGCAAATCAGCAAGGCGGCGGTGGGCACGTTGCAAACTGCGGCTACATAACTGCCGTCACGGCAACCGGCCGCGGCGTCGCCCGCGCCATGTGCGAGCATTCGCTAGGCCGGGCTCGAGACCGCAGATTTCGCGCCATGCAATTCAATTTCGTAGTCAGCACCAACGAACGCGCGGTTCGGCTCTGGCAGAGCTTCGGCTTCGAGATCGTTGGCACACTTCCGAAAGCATTTCTACATCCAATATTGGGTTACGTGGACGCCTACGTCATGTACCGCGATCTCTAGGCCGTTTGCGCTGATGCGCGCGGCTATGCTACACATGCTGCATGCCCGATTTTGCCGCTCCTGTCGAACGACTCATCGATGAACTGAAACATCTCCCCGGAATTGGCCAGAAGACTGCGCAGCGTCTGGCCTTTCACCTGCTGCGTGCGGCTACCGAGGATGCACTGGCACTGGCGGACGCGATTCGCGACGCCAAGGAAAAAATCCGTGCGTGCTCCGTCTGCCACAACATTACGGATTCGGATCCTTGCTTTTACTGTGTGGGTCCGACGCGCAGCAAGAAAACGATTTGCGTGGTCGAAGAAGCCCACAACATCATGGCCATCGAAAAAACGCGTACTTACAGCGGTATGTATCACGTACTGGGCGGATCACTCTCCCCCCTTTCAGGGCGCGGACCCGATCAACTGCATATCAAATCGCTGATCGAGCGCCTAAAAGGCGGCGCCGTCGAAGAGATTATTATCGCAACGAACCCTACAGCCGAAGGCGAAGCCACTGCAATCTATCTTTCTAAGCTACTAAAGCCCCTGGGCGTGCGCGTCACGCGAATCGGCGTCGGGATTCCCGTGGGCGCAGACCTGGAGTACGCCGACGAAGTGACGATGTTGAAAGCCATGGAAGGCCGGCGAGATTTGTAACGTTCCGCGCCCATTCAACATTCAGAAAAACCGCTTTATGCAACGTCACAAGCTTCCATCTCGTTTTAGGGCGCAATAGGCGAGCGGCGGCATGACTCTTAGTACGCTCAGTACGCTCTAGCCATTCTGCCCAATTCGGTATAGAGTTTTGTTGCTACGGTGGCTGTCTCCTACCAAACCTTGGGCAGCCGCACATGGCTGACAGGAGGTGCGCTAAATGCCGAGCCTGGCGCACTACATGACGCAGTACGATCACGAGCACGAATCCGGCTGGAACAAATTCCTCCATGGCGTGGGCATCCCTATGATTTTTGCCGGGATTATCTTTCTGCTCTTCACAAAATGGATCCTGGGAG
>WNFL01249274.1_pt3 | contig 12042 bp, 12 predicted proteins | sample 5400361 | NCBI WGS metagenome assembly WNFL01 (sample SAMN13153351, study PRJNA577476) | soil metagenome | isolation source: 40 cm soil on Douglas fir-dominated hillslope | place: USA:California | collected 2013-09-17
ACCCGCTCGCAGAATTCCCACCCATCCATGACCGGCATCACGAGATCGAGGAGCACGAGGCGGGGGAGACCTCCGTCGAGGATGCGCAGGGCCTCCGCGCCGTTCTCGACGGCCGTGGTCGTGTAGCCACAGCCCTCCACGAGGGTCGCGAGCATCTCTCGCACGTCCGGCTCGTCCTCCACGATGAGGACGTCGATGGAAGGTTCCACCAGCCCCCCGCCGCGCCTCTTGGCGCGCCGCCTCGACCCACAATGTAGTCCCGGAGGCTCCGTCGCGCAAAAGCCCTGGGTTTGCCCACTCTGGTGTGCTCGGTGCCTGTTGAGTCATAATCGCTTCGCACCCCCGGCGTAGGAAGATTCAGGGAACCCAGGATGGCCGAGCGAAGATCATTCCCCCGCGTCAAGAAAAACCTCCCGGTTCAGTACGTGGTGAACGGGACGGCACGCTCCGGCGTCACCGCGGACGTCTCCGCCACCGGTCTGTACATCGTCGGCGAAGAGGCCCCGGCGGTCGGCGAGCGGCTCATCGTCGACCTCACCGCGAAGCTCGGGGAGGTCCTCCACCTTCGAGGCCGCGTCGCGGACCCGAGGGGCCGCACGAACGGCTCTCACGGCTCGGCCACCGCCAGCTTCGCGTTCGCGCTCGACTCCTACGACGAGGCGTACGAAAGGCTGGTCCTGACGCTTTCCGGCGCCGCGTCCTCCGAGGCGTCCCCGCAGTCGAGGACGAGACCCGGTACGGAGCCGGGAGCAGTGCCGTCGCCCGAGACGCCTCTCCTGGACGGAGGTCTGCTGCGGATCCTCCTCGTCGACTCCTCCGAGAGGACGGACCTGCTCCTCCGCGAGGCCGTCTCGAAGGTCGAGATCGGGAGCTTCAAGGTCGAGTGGCTGACGAGCGCACGCGAAGGTCTCGCGGCGCTGGAGCAGCGGCGGCACGAGATAGCGTTCGTCTCATGGAGGCTCGCGCCCTCGGGCGGGCTGACGTTCCTCCGGAGCGCGATCGCCGCGGGGTGCGAGACGCCGCTCGTCCTTCTGACGACGGTGCATGACAGAAACCTGGAGCTGCAGGCGATCCGCGAGGGCGCGGCCGACGCGCTCGACGTGGCGCACCTCGACGCCGACAGCCTGGAGCGCACGATCCGCTGCGCTCTCGAGCGCGTCCGACTCGCGTCGGCTCGGCGCGCGGCGGAGAGCGAGCTGCAGGACATCTACGACCGTGCGCCTTGCGGCTACCAGATGCTCGACGAGAGCGGCGTCATCCTGCGCATGAACGAGACCGCGCTCTCGTGGCTCGGGTACGCGCGCGAGGAGGTGGTGGGCGTGCGCCGCTTCACCGATCTCCTCGAGCCCGGGGGCGTTCCGAGGTACCAGGAGCAGGTCCGCTGGTTCCTCGAGCCGGGCCGCCTCCGCGACCTGCAGCTCGAGCTGAGGCGGAAGGACGGCACGCTCCTGCCGGTCTCCGCGAGCGCCAGCCACCTGGCCGCGCCCGGCGGCTCGAGGAGCCGCTGGACTCTCCTCGACGCCACGGAGCGGCGCGAGAACGAGACGGCGCTCCGGCGCCTCGTGAAGGCGATCGACACGATGCAGATCGGCGTGACGATCACGGACCTCTTCGGCGCGATCCTCTTCCTGAATCCCCCCGCGGCCGCGTCGGCACGGACGCCCGTCTCCTCGTGCCTCCGGAGCTCCGGCGCGACTCGTTGCGGGACCGGCGCGGCGCCGCGCCGGGCTGGAAACGCGATGGGAAAGGGCTCCGGAAGGACGGGAGCGTGTTCGCGGTCCGTCTCACCTCCGACCTCGTCTCCAACGAGGTCGGAACGGCGATCGCCATCGTCACCTGCTTCGAGGACCGCTCGACCGGCGACGACCGGCTCCAACGCGTCACGCGCGAGATCGGGGAACGGCTCGTCGAGGAGCTGGGCGCGGCGGAGACGACGATTCGCAACCTGAGCTCGCTGCTCCTCGACCGACTCTCGGACGAGGAGCGCTGAGAGGTCAGCCGGCGCGGCGGATCGAGTCGCTCGAGGCGCGACGCCACTCGGTTCCGGAGCCGCGCGCCGCGCAATAGACGCGGAGCCGCGCGTCGATCACGGCGCGCGCCGTCCCCGGGTGCTTGAACGAGCGGCGCTTCAGCGCTCGGAAGAGGAGGCCGAAGCCCGACTTCGGGTTGTCGTCCAGCTCGCCGGCGACGCGCGCGAGATCCTCGAGCTCCGTGAGAACGAGGCCGACCCGTTTGCGGACGTACTCCGCCGGGTAGGCGGCGCCGTCGTTCTGCCCGAGCGCGATCGACGAGGCGGCCGCTGCGTTGAGAGCAGGGTTGCTCAATCCCTTCACCTTGCCTCGGCAGCGGTCGAGCGCCGAGGCGAGCTTCTTGGCGGCGGTCGGAATCGTCGTGCTCATGACACGGAATCCTCCGGAGAACCCCACGGGGCCGATGGGGCTCCCGGGACGATCCAAGCGAGAAGACCGGATCATAGTTCCGGCCCCCCGGCGGTTCAAGACTACTCTCGCCGCGTGGACGGCGACCTGCGTGACCGGCTCTTCGGGCTCTTCCTCTCGGGCTCGCCCGAGGCGTTCCGCGCGTTCTTCCATCTCGAGGAGCGGCTCGCGGAAGAGGCACGCGACGAAGAGGCCCGCGCTCTCTCCGACGAGCTCTGGCGGCGGCTCGACGAGCTCCCGGTCACGAGCGACGCCGCGAGGGCGCGCCTCTTCCACGACTTCGCCGTCTTCCTCGGCGCTCCCGGCCCGGCGGCGCACCTGCTGCGCGCCCGGAAGCTCTTCGCCGGGGCGCGCGCGTCGTGGGAAGCGGCCGGCGAGGAGTCCGACGTCGCCCGTTCGCTGCACAACGAGGCGAACGCGCTCGTCAATCTCGGGAGCTCGGCGGAAGACCTCGCGGAGGCGATCGGATTCTACGAGCGCGCGCTCCTCTTCCGCACCGAGGCGCGTGCGATCGCGCGATCGGTGACGCTTCACAACATGGGCACGGGTCTGCGGCGTCTGGCGGAGGTTTCGCCCGAGCCGGCTCCGCTCCTTCTCCGCAGCGAGGAGGCGCTTCTCGCAGCGATCGCGATCCGCGAAGCGGAGGGGCTCGCCGAGGGGCTGGCTCTCTCCCTCTTCCAGCTCGGCCTCACTCGGGAGGCCTCCGCCCGCGCCGGCCGCGCCGGCGCGGGCGAGGCCGCGCGCGAGGCGTTCGAGGCCGCCGCGGAAGCGTACGAGCGCATCGGACGCGCCGCCGAGGCGGACGTCGCGCGCAGGTGCGCGCTCGGCGTCGCGTCCGGGCGACCCGCTGGCTGACGCGCTAATCTCCGGGGGTTCGGGGCCGCCGAAGACGGCCCCGACGCCTTTGCGAGGCAAGATGGCGCACCGCATCCTCGTCTGCGACGACGAGTCCGACATCCGCGAGTCCCTGAAGACGCTCCTCCAGGACGAGGGGTACGAAGTCACGGCCGTCTCCGCCGGCCCGAACGCCGTCGCCGAGGCGCCGGACCACGACGCGCTCCTTCTCGACATCAAGATGCCGGGGCAGGACGGGCTCGAGACGCTCACGAAGCTGCGCCAGCGCGGCGTCGCGACGCCCGTCATCATGATCTCCGGCCACGGCGACGTGAAGACCGCGATGGACGCGGTGCGCGCCGGGGCGGCGGACTTCCTCGAGAAGCCGCTCTCGTCCGAGCACGTCCTGAACGCGCTTCGCCGCGTCCTCGACTCCTCACGCTTGGCGAAGGAGAACGAGGAGCTGAAGTCGCGCCTCGGGCTGACGCGCATCGTCGGACGCAGCGCCGCGGTGAAGCGCCTCCTCGGCGACGTCGCGAAGGCGGCGCCGACGCCGGCGACGGTCCTGATCGTCGGGCCGAGCGGCACCGGCAAGGAGCTCGTCGCGCGCGCTCTTCACGACGCCTCGCTCGTGAAGAGCGGCCCGTTCATCCAGGTGAACTGCGCGGCGATCCCCGACTCGCTCATCGAGTCGGAGCTCTTCGGGCACGAGCGCGGGTCGTTCACGGGCGCGGACCGGAAGCAGACGGGGAAGTTCGTCGAGGCGGACGGCGGCACGATCTTCCTCGACGAGGTCGGCGACATGTCGGCGCCGACCCAGGCGAAGGTGCTGCGCGTCCTCCAGGAGGGCGAGGTCGAGCCGGTCGGCAGCCCGCGCGTCATCAAGGTGAAGGTGCGCGTCATCGCGGCCACGAACCGCGACCTCCCCGAGATGATCCGGCAGGGAAAGTTCCGCGAGGACCTCTACTACCGGCTCAACGTCCTCCCGCTCCAGACGCCGGCGCTCTCCGAGCACCCGGAGGACGTCCCGATGCTCGTCCTCCACTTTGCGGACCTCTTCGCGAAGGGGAACAACTACCGGCCGAAGCGATTCAGCGACGAGGCGCTCGAGGCGCTCGCCGCGCGGAGCTGGCCCGGGAACGTGCGCGAGCTGAAGAACCACGTCGAGCGGCTGATGATCATGACCGACGCCGACGTCCTCGACGCGGCGCACGTCTCCGGCTCCGCGGCCGCGCTCGGTACGGGGGAGGCGCCGGCGCGCGCCGTCGCCGTGAAGGACGGACGCGTCGTCGGCGAGGAGGCGGAGGCGCGGCTGGAGGACGGCGCGTGGCAGCGCCTCCTGGCGATCCCCACGCTCCAGGCGTTCCAGGACGAGGCGGAGAAGCTGTTCCTGGTCGCGAAGCTCCAGGAGAACGGCGGCAACGTGACGCGCACGGCGGAGGCGATCGAGACGCCGCGCTCGAACCTCTACAAGAAGATCGACCGCTACGACCTCCGCCGCGACCGCGGCGAGCCCGCGGAGAAGCAGGAAGAGGCGCCGTGACGCCGGAGCACGCGCTCCGGCACTTCACCGAGACCGAGGCGCTTCTCACCGGACACTTCAAGCTCTCGTCGGGCCTCCATTCGGACCGCTACCTCCAGTGCGCGAAGGTCCTGCAGTGGCCCGACCGCGCGAAGGAGCTCGGCGCCGCGCTCGCGCGCCTCCTCGCGCCCGACGCTCCGGGCGTCGTCGTCGCGCCGGCGATGGGCGGGCTCGTCATCGGGCACGAGACGGGGCGCGGCCTCTCGACGCGCGCGATCTTCGCGGAGCGCGTGGAGCAGGTGTTCGAGCTCCGCCGCGGGTTCGCGCTCGCGCCGGGCGAGCGCGTCGCGGTGATCGAGGACGTGATCACGACAGGGAAGTCGACGCGCGAGGTGCTCGACCTCGTGCGCGTCGCCGGCGCGACACCCGTGGCGTGCGGCGCCATCGTCGACCGACGCCCGCCGCTTCTCGCGAAGGCCGACTCGCTCGACCGCGTGCCGCTCCGAACGCTGCTGCCGCTCCACGTCGCGGTGTGGGAGCCCGCCGCGTGCCCGCTCTGCGCGCACGGCGTGCCGCTGACCGCGCCCGGCTCCCGTTTTCTCGCGAAGTAGGTCAGCTCGCGATCGTCAGGAGCTCGGTCGGCCGCGTCGAGAGCGGCTCCGCGCCGCCCTCCTTCGCCGCGAAGTCGTCTTCGATCCTCACCCCGAACTTGCCCGGCAGGTAGATCCCCGGCTCGAGCGTGCAGACGTTGCCGGCGACGAGCGGGCGCTTGTTCCCGCCCACGAGGTAAGGCGTCTCGTGCCCGTCCATGCCGAGCCCGTGTCCCACGCGGTGGGTGAAGAACGCTCCCCACCCCGCCTTCTCGATGACGCCGCGCGCCGCGCGGTCGACGAGCTCCGGGATCGCGCCGGCGCGGAACGCCGCGAGGGCGGCGCGCTGAGCGGCGTCGACGGCCGCGTAGACGCGCACCATCTCGTCGGACGGTCGCCCGAAGACGACCGTGCGCGTGATGTCGGACGTGTAGCCGCGCACGCGACACCCGCAGTCGATGAGGAGGACGCTGCCGCTCCTCAGGACGGCGTCGCCCGGGCCGCCGTGGGGCAGGGCCGAGGACGGGCCGATCTGCACGAGGCCGCCTCCGCGCACGAGCTGGCGCTTGAACTCGCTCTCGAGGAGCTCGGCGATCTGGCGCTCGGTCATCCCCTCGGCGAGCCGCCTGTGCGTGGCGGCGATGGCGCGCTCGGTGCGCGCCGCGGCGTCGGCGATGAGAGCCCTCTCGCGCTCGTTCTTCACGCTTCTCAGAGAGTCGAAGAGCGGGCTGGAGTCCACGGCCTTCACGCCTGTCGCGTCGACGAGGCGCGCAACCGTGTGGTAGTCCGTCGAGCCCTCGACGCCGATCTTCGACGCGCCCTTCAGCACGCGCGCCAGGAGGCGGATCGGGTCCTCCTCCTCGCGCCACGTCAGGACCTCGGAGGCGACCGCGTCGCGGCGCACGCGCTCCTCCTCGAAGGAAGGGGTGATGAATGTGGAGGGCGCGCCGGGGCGCACGACGAGCGCCATCAGGCGTTCGCTCCGGTGCGTCTCGAGGTTGCCGACGTACTCGAGGTTCGTGGAGGGCACCAGCAGCGCCGCGTCGAGCCCCGCGGCCTTCAGCGCCGCGCGAAGGCGCTCCTGGCGCTCGCGGAACGCGTCGGGCGGGAACGGGGCCGGAAGCGGCGGTGCGTCCTTCGCGGTCTCGGAAGGCTTCGGAAGGAGCGCGGACGCGGCGGCCATGGGCGCGGCGGCGAGGAGGCCGCGGCGCGACAACGTCTTCTCGTTCGCCATCAGATGAGAGTAGCGCGTCGAGCGCGCGAGTCCCGCTTCAGGAGCGGCAGCGCGAGGATGCCGGCGACGGCCGTCGTCAGGAGGTGGAGGAGCGCGCCGTACACCGCCCCCGACGCCATCGGCACGCCGGCGGCGGCGAGACCGGCCGCGAAGCCCGACTCCATCGGCCCGAAGCTCCCGGCCGGCGACGGCACGAACCCCGCGACGACGACGGACGTGAGCGAGGCGAACGCGAGCGCCGCGACGGGCACCGACAGGCCGAACGCACGGAGGAGGAGCGTCAGGGCGGCGAGATGCCCGCCCAGGAACGCGAGCGCGAGGACGAGAGCGAGCGCGTAGAGCGCGGGGCGCCTCGACACGACGTCGAGCCCCGCCGCGACCTCGCCCGCCAGCTCCTTCCGGCGCGAGCCCTCGGGCAGCCTGTTCCGCGCGGCGCGCGCGGCCGCGGTTCCACCCCACGGCGCGGCGAGGAGCGCGAGCGCGAGGAGCGCCGCCGCGGCGACGCCCGCGGCGGAGAGCACGCGTCGGCCCGCGTCCGCCGCGAGCGCGGACGCGCCGCCGAGCCCGACGAGCAGGAGGCACGCGGAGTCGATCGCCTTCACGAGGGCGAAGACGGCGCCAGCGCGCGCCCACCCGAAGCCGAGCGTCCGCTTCGTGGCGGCCCAGCCCGCCAGCTCGCCGCCGCGGAACGGCACGACCTGCAGGAGGAACGTCACGGCCGCCGAGAGGGACCAGGCGCGCGTGAAGGGGACCCGGTCCTCGGGCGGAAGGAGGAGCTGGAGCCTGAGCCCGCGCGCCGCGAACGCGAGCGCGTAGACGGCGAGCCCTGCCGCCAGCGGCCCGGCGCGCGCGCGGCGCAGGAACGCGAACGTGTCGGCGGGCGCGTTCAGAAGGGCGCGGAGGAGGAGCGCGAAGAGGGCGCCGAGGAGGAGCGCGCCGAGGAGCATCCGCCAGCGCGGCGGCGCGAAAAAGCGAGAGCGAGCCTCGCGCTCGCTCTCGTCTCCGCCGCCGGTGCGGGCGTCGCTTATCTCTGCTTCCTCAGTCGCCGCGCGGGGCGCCTCCGTGCGCGGGGCCTCCGCCCTCGACCTTGCCCTCGAGCGTCCAGCGGATCGTGAAGCCGTTCGCTTCCTTGTGCGCGAACTTCACGTCGCCGTCGAAGTGGTGCGTCGACTTCGCGAGGACGAAGCCCTCGTTCGTGCCGGAGCCCCAGTACTGGACGTTCTTGAGCACGGTCGGCTGCTTTTCGTCGGGGCCCTTCCACATCGCGAGCTCGATGTCGCCCTTGCCGCTCTTCATATGGGCGGATTTCTTCGCGCCCGTGTCGTTGAACTCGATCTCGTCCTCGCGCACGTCCATCTTCTTCCACTTCACCGGGAAGACCTTCGCGAAGAGCTTCCCGATGGCGTCGCGCTGCTTGGGTGAGGACGCCTTGTCGAATGTGATCGTCACCCATTCGGTTGGCATCTGGGCCATCTTGCCCCACTCGCCACCCAGGTCGCCCGACATCCAGACCTTCACGCCCGCGAGGTCGACGTCCCCGTAGTGGCTCCCCGACGTGAACTTGTAGACGTTGTTGAACTGGCACATGTGCGGGTCGTTCGGCTCGCCGTTGAAGTAGCAGCCGCAGAACAGGGGGCACGAGCACCCCTCGATCGTGTCGGCCGTGACCTTGAACGTCTTGCCGTGGTCGGACGAGGCGGCGGCGAGCACTCCCAGTGACGCGACCGCCAGCGCCAGGATTGGAATCAACCTCCTGTGCTTCATCTGTTGGTCCTCCTTTTTCTGACGTCGAAAACGGGATTCTACTCGCGCGGCGGGGCAGGGGAGGCGTCCCGGCGGCGCTCCCTCAGCAGGAGCTCCTCGAGGATCGCCCGGTTGATCGAGATCAGGTCGGCGAGGAGGCCCGTGAGGAACGAGACGACCGCCGCCAGGAGGAGGAGCGCCGCTAGGAGGAGCGACTGCACGTGCCCCGCGGGGTTGATTCCGGCGCGCACGAGGAGCACGTAGCGAAGCACGAGGCCGAACCCGCCGAGCGTCAGGAGCGCCGCTATGCCGAAGAAGACCGGGAGCGGCTTGTAGAGCGCCGTGATGCGCAGGATGTTCGCGCCCTGCACGAGGACGTAGCGCGAGACGCGCGGGATCAGGCGCGACGGGCGGGCGACGGCGTTCGTCCCGATCTTCACGGCGGCCACCGCCATCTCCTTGTTGCCCGCCTGGATCAGCGTCTCGAGGGTGTACGTCATCCGCGAGAAGACGTTGAGTCTCAGCGCCGCCTCACGCGTCAGCGCGCGGAAGCCGGACGTGGCGTCCGGCACGTCGAGGCCCGAGGCCCGGCGCACCGCCCACGAGCCGAGACGCTGCGCCAGCCGCTTGCCCGGCGAGAAGTCGGCCTTCGTCGCGATGCCGCGGTCGCCGACCACGATCTCGGCCTCGCCGGCGAGGATCGGCGCGAGGAGCTTGCCGACGTCGGTCGCCGCGTACTGCCGGTCGGCGTCCGTGGACACGATGACGTCCGCGCCGAGGCGAAGCGCGGCGTCGAGGCCGGCGCGCCACGCGAACGCGAGGCCGCGGTGGATGGGGAGGCGCACGACGTGGTCGGCGCCGGCCTCCCGCGCCGCGCGGGCCGTCGCGTCCTTCGAGCCGTCGTCGACGACGAGGACCTCCACGACGTCGAAGCCGGCGAGCGCGCGCGGCAGCTCGCGGATGGCGGCGCCGATCTCTCGTTCCTCCTCCCACGCGGGGATCTGGATGACGAGCTTCACGCGGCTGCGACGTTATCAGGACGCCGGCGCAGCGCCGACGCGGCAAGCGCGGCGAGCCCGAGCGCGCCCGCGAGCGAGGCGGCGGCGAGAGCACGCGGGAGGCGCGCGCGGACGGCGACCCGGTGCGGACCGGCGGGGACGTCCAGCGCCAGGAGGCCCTCGGCGCGCGGGTCCTGGCGCGTCGCGGCGGGCGTGCCGTCGAGCGTCGCGGCTTCGAGGAGCGGGAGGTGTGTGCGGCCGAGGAGGAGCGTCGAACGGGCGGGCGAGTCGACGTCGATCGTCCAGCGCGTGCGGTCAGCCTCGAACCGGACGACGCGCCCGGCCGCGGCCGGCGAAGCGCCGTCTCCCGCCACCACGCGGGCCGGCGCGGTCCAGGGACGCGCGTAGACGTCCGCGTCGGCTCCGCGGTGGATCGCGCGGAAGTCGCCGGGCGGCGGCCCGCTGCCGGGCGGCGTCACGAGGGCCGTCACCCCGAGGAGGTCGAGGAGCGCGGGGTCGGGGTGGAACGACCCGGCCTCGAAGGTCAGGAACGTCCCGCGGCGGCCGTACACGCCGGGATCCAGGCGGCCGAGGAGACGCCGCACTCCGCCCGTGAAAAGCAGGTGCGCGCGGACGTCCTCGAGCCCGAGCTCGAACGCCAGGTTCGGGACGACGGCGTCGCCGAACGCGAGGAAGCGGCGGCCGCCCCCCGGCGCGAGAGCGCGCAGCGCCTCGAGAGCCGGAGTCTGCGGCGGCGGGGCGTCGGCGCGTGCGGGGTGCGGGTCGAAGCGGACGTCGGCGAGCGACAGGTCGACGACGGTGAAGAGAAGCAGCGAGGCTGCCGCGAGACGCCCGCGCGGGCCGAGCGCGCGCGAGAGAGCGGCGGCGCCGAGCGAGGCGAGAGCGGCGAAGGCGAAGAGGGCGACGATCCGGAGGCGCGAGAGGAAGACGATGGCGAGGCCCGGCAGGGCGCGCGCAGCCGCCGCGAACGGCCCCCCGCCGGCGATGGTGAGCGCGGCGAGCGCCGCGGCCGCGAGCCAGAACGCCGCCTCGCGCCGCCTCGCAGAGGCGAGAGCGAGTGGCGCGAGGAGAAGCGTCGCGAGGCCCGCGTACGCCTGCAGCTCGACCAGGTTGTCGGGCCCGGCCCAGCCGAGGCCGCGCCACGTGCCGTCGGCCGGGCTGCCGTAGAAGAAGGGATCGAAGAGGAGGAGCGCGATGCGCCATGGCACCGGCGGCGCGTGCGCGATCGGCGCGCGGAGACGCGCCCACTCGCCCTGCTCGACGAAGGCTCGCGAGAGCGCCAGCGTCGGGGCGAGCGCGAGGAGAGCGAGCGCGGCCCCGAGGACGCCGGGCGCGAGGGCGGGACGCGCGGCGGTTCGCCCGAAGAGCAGACGAGAGGCGCCCCACGCCGCGGCGACGTAGACGCCCATCAGCGCCAGCGACGGGTGGCCTCCGAGCCCGAGCCCGAGCGCGAGCGCGGCCCAGAGGAGCGCGCGGCGCGCGGCGGGAGGGCGCGTAGGGACGGGCGAGAGCTCCACGTCGATCGCGAGGAGGAGGAGCGGAAAGAGGATGCCGAGGCCCGCGAACGGCCACGTCCTGGAGACGGCGCGCGCGGGCGCGAATCCCCACACGGCGGCGCCGATGGCGGCCGGCACCTCGTCGTCGCCGCGCCGGCGCCGCCAAGCGTAGAAGGCCCAGAAGCCGAGCGTAAGGTCGAGGAGGGCCATCCCGGTCAGGGCGAGCGAACGCGGCAGGATCGCGAACGGGAGGAGCGTCGTCGGCGAGAGGAGCCCGAAGACGCTCGCGAGCGGGCCGGGCGCTCCCAGCCCGACGCTCGGCGTCTCGAGGAGCTCGCGCCTCGAAAGGAGCGCGGCCATCCACGGATGAAGTCCCGTCGCGGCGTCGTCGAGGAGCGGGTTGGCAGGCGGAGGCGCGCCGCGCTCCGCCCACGGCGCGTAGAGCGACAAGATGTCGGAGGCCCCGATCGGGCGGCCCAGGAAGAGGAGCGGCGCGAGCTGGACGAGAACGCCGAGGAGGAGCGCGCACTGCGCGGCCGACGCGCGCCGCCGCGGGCCGCCCGGCGCGGGCCGGGAGCTCACTCCTCCGGGATCAGCGCGATTCCAGCCACGCGCGCACCGTCTCCCTGTCGTCGCCTTTCAGGCGCTTCAAGACGCCGGGCGCATGCGAGCGGATCGTCGCCGGCTGGTCGAACGGCAGCTTCTCGAACATCTTCCCGCCCGGCGCGTGGCACGGCGAGCACCGCGTCAGGAGGAGAGGCGAGACCGTGGAGCGGAATGCCTCGTCGCTCTCCCGTGACGCTGCGGGGGGCGCCTTCTCGGCGGGCCTCGACGCTGCGGCGCGCGGGAGCGGCGGCGAGGCGAGCAGGGCGGCGAGAAGGAGCGTCGACGTCATGGCGGAATCATCCTCCCGCTCGATGGGACGCGCACGAACCGCCGTTTCTTCCGGCTCTCGTGCTACCGGAGCGCCAGCGCGCCCTCGGTCACCCAATGCGCGTAGAGGCGCCGCACGCGGTACGAGTCCGTCGCGAGGAGGACCTCGCAGTCCGCTGCCGAGACGCCGGACACCGCCCGCGACCAGACGTCGTGCGCGAAACCGGGGTCGGGCTCCTCCGGAAGCGGCGTCGGGCGGATGTCCGTCGGCTTGAACGTCATCTCGTCGGACA
>WNFL01244721.1_pt2 | contig 12040 bp, 12 predicted proteins | sample 5400361 | NCBI WGS metagenome assembly WNFL01 (sample SAMN13153351, study PRJNA577476) | soil metagenome | isolation source: 40 cm soil on Douglas fir-dominated hillslope | place: USA:California | collected 2013-09-17
GAAGATCCGGCAGCCCGTCCGCTCGTCGCCGCCGTGCTCGTGGATCGTAAACGGCGGCACGACCAGCATGTCGTAGGTGCCGAACGAATAGGTTTTTCCGTCGTTGATCTCCCAGCCCCTGCCGCTGAGGCAGAACAGGGTCGGGGCGCTGATATGGCGGTGCGCGCCGCGCCCGGGCGCCCCGGGCTGAATCTCGGAGAAATGCGAGGTGAGGTCGTACACCGGCGCGCGCTTGAGGATGTCGTAGCAGACGATGTCGCCGGTCTGGTGCGGGCTGCTGCTCCCCATGACCGTCTGCTGCACGGGCAGGAGCTTGACCACGCGCGGCAGCTCCGCCGCGACCGCCTCCTCGTGGCGCTGATGCGCCAGGGGATCGCCGCCTTCGAGACTCCCCTCCGCCTCCCAGGGCCAGCGTTCTTCCATGATGATCGAGCCTCGTTCCTTCTCTAGCAATCGACAGCGCGCTTATCTGCCGTAGAGCCCGTCGATAAACCCCTGCCTGTCCAGCTTCTCGACCAGCCGGGTTTGCATGAACTGCGCCGGCTTCGCGCTCCGCGCGTCGGCCCTTTTCGACCAGTCGAGAATGCTCTGGATGCCTTTCGCCGTCGGATAGGGCTTTTCCAGAAGCAGCTTCACGTAGAAGCCGTAGGCCTCTTGCAGCGCGTCGCTATCGTCCAATTTCATGTATTTTTTCATGATCGCGGCGGTTTTGCTTTTTTCCGTCTTGTAGAAATGAATCCCCTCGATCACCGACTTGACCACCATCTCCGCCGCCAGCGGCTCGGCGTCGAAAAACCGGCGGCTCGTGGTCAGCGCGGCGTTGGGCAGTTCCGCTTCTTTCATTCCCGGCGCATCTTCGAAAAAGGTATAGCCGGCCTTGCGGGCCGCGAAGGTGAACGGCGGCGCCAGCGTCGTCGCGTCCACCTGGCCCAATTGCAAGGCGCCGAACCGGCTCGCCGACGGGCCCACGGCGAGGTAGCTCACGTCCCGCTCGGGGTCCAGCCCCGACGCGGCGAGAATCATCTTCAGGCTCAGGATGGCCGGGCCGGCGAGGCTGTTGACCGCGAGCTTTTTCCCCTTGAGCTGAGCGATCTCCTTGATGCCGCGCCGCGCCACCAGCACCTGCGGCTCCTGATTGATCGGACTGGCGACGATGAAGATATCCGCGCCGCCGAGCGCCGCGTCCACGACCCCGCCGCCGCCCGCGTTGATGAAGCTCACGTCGTTGCTCACCAGCGCCTGGGTCGCGACGATCCCGCCGCGCATGTAGACCAGCCGGACGTTGATCCCGTTCCTTTTGAAGAAGCCCGCTTCCTTTGCGATCCACACCGGCGCGTATTGCGGCGAGATCGAAGTATAGGCGATGGTGACGTCGGCGGGCTTTTCCTCGGCGGCGAAGACCGGCCCGCGCGCCAGGAGCATGATAAGGGCGCCGCCGATGCAACGAGCCTGCCTGAACGCCATGCCGCTCCCGCTCACGCCGAGCGCTTGGCCTCGGCCCGCCGCAGGGCTTCCCGGAGCGCGCGGCGCACCATCGCGCCGAGCGCCTTTTTCTTGTAGGCGGCCGAGCCCCGCAGGTCTTCGATCGGCTCGGCGCCTTCCTGGATCAGCCGGCCGGCCCGATCGATCAGCGCCGCGGTAATTTTTTCGCCGCCGAGGAGCGCCTCCACCGCCGTTGCCTTCTCGGGCACCACGCCGCCGCCGCTCACACCGACGCCGATCGCGCCGCAGGCGCCGTTTGCGCCGAGACTCAGCTCGACGGCGGCGGCGGCGATCGCGAAATCGCCCGCGACCTTCTCGAGCTTGAGATAGACCCCGGCGCTCTCCGGCCCCGGCAGGGGAAAGGCGACCTCGGTCAGAATCTCGTCGGGCTCGAGCGCGGTGGTATAGGCGAAGGTGAAAAATTCGGCGGCGGGGATCACGCGCTCGCCGCGCGGGCCGGCCGAGCGCATCTCCGCGCCGAGCGCGAGCGCGACCGGGCCGTAATCGCCCGCGGGGTCGGCTTCCGCCAGGCCGCCGCCGATCGTGCCGCGGTTCCGCACCTGGGCGTCGCCGATGGCGCGCGCGGCCTCGGCCAGCATGGGGATCTTTTCCCGGATCAAGGGCGATTCTTCGATCTCGACGTGGCGCGTCGTCGCCCCCAGGCGCATCCAGCCGGCCTCCTCGCGGATGTAGCCGAGACCGGCGATGCGGTGGATGTCGATCAGATATTTCGGCCGGGCGACCCGGAGCTTCATCATCGGCACCAGGCTCTGGCCGCCGGCCAAAAGCTTGGCGTCGTCGCCGTAGCGGCGCAAGAGCTCGACCGCCTCGCCGATTCCTTTCGGCTTCAGATACTCGAAGCTCACCGGGTACATTTTACAGCGCCTTCCTGGTGTATTCGTAGCGCATCGGGTCCCACTTGGAGGCGCGCAGCTCGTCGTAGGCCTTCTTGACGAAGGAAAAATCGTAAACCTGATCGAGCGTGACCGCTCCCTTGAGCTTGCTGGTCGCCCCCACCGCGCGCATCTGCTCGCGCACCCGGTCGATGTTGGCCGTCATCACTTCCTCGCTGGCGCGGCCGATCTTGGCGATGTCGGAAGCCTGCTTGTCCCGCTCGCGCCAGATGTCCCTGGCCTCGCTGAGGTCGCCCAGGCGCAAAACCTCCATGATGAATTTGGCCGCCTCGTTGGAATTCTGATGATAGAAAAGCTGCCCCTTGAGCGTCGCCTTGACGACCCGGTACACCTCGTCCGGCGCGCCCTGGATCTTGTCGTCGCTGGTCTCCAGGTTGGCGCTGAGCGACGACACGTAGTCGCCGCTGTAGGCGAGGATGCGAAACCCCTTCGACTGGGCCAGCCGCGCCATGCCGATGGTGATCATGGTCGCGTCGACCGTGCCCGCGAGGAGCGCGCCCAGGCGGACCCCCGGGTCGCCCAGCGCGCGCATCTGCACCGTGTCGACGGCCACGCCGTTTTTCTTGAGCAGCTCGCGGAACAAGAGCGTCGAGTTGCCCGAGGTGTCGGAAATCGCCACGGTCTTGCCGTTGAGCTGCTTCACGCTGGCGATCTTGGGCGACACCACCAGGTACTGCGACGGCTTGTCGGAGCTGACCTGGAGAATCTTCATGCGCGCGCCGCCGAGGATCGCCGGGATCGAGCCGCCGTTGCCGTAGTCCACGGCGCCGCTGACGACGACCTGGGTCGTCACCGTGCCGCGGGTCACGATCACCTCCGCCTCGAGCCCTTCTTCGCGGTAGAACCCCAGGCGCTGGGAGATGACATAGGGCGCCAGCGATTCGCCCGGCGCTTTCGACGCGATGCGGATTTTTTTGAGCGCTTCCCCGCCGAACGCGGGCGGCAGCCCGAGGCCGGTTAAGAGAAGCGCCGGTAATAAAACTTTCAGCACTTTGATTCTCCTTCTCAACGTCGAGAGAAGATTCCCCGGACCCCTACGCCCGCGGGCCGGCGAAGATGCGCGCCAGGTTGTCTTGGGCGCCGAAGTAAACGTCGTCGCCGTGCCCGACCAGGAGCCGCTCCAGATCCAGGCTCATTTCGATCAGCCGCTTGACGCTCGCCTCGGCCGCCGCGGGATCGGAGGACAGGTAGGTCGGCGACACGACCAGGTGCTCGCCGGCGCTGACCACGGCGTCGCCCGCGATCATCGTCTTGATCCGCGGCAGGTGCAGGCTGATGTGTCCGGCGGTGTGCCCCGGTGTGTGGATCACGCGAATGCCGCCGCAGTCCGGGAGATTCTCGCCTCCCCGGACCACGTGCTCGACCTCGTAGCCCGACGCCTGGCGGATCGCGGGCATGTCGAGCGCGTGCGCCATGACTTCGAACTTGAGGGTTTTCTTGAGCTTCTTGAGCCCGCCGGTATGATCGCCGTGGCGGTGGGTGAGGATGCAGAGCTTCAAGTCCGCGTGCGCGTGCCCCATGTCCTTGACGGCGTCCATGATGAGGTCGGCGTCGGCGTCCGAGGCGCCGGTGTCGACCAGGATCACGCGGCCGTCGCCGGCGACGAGAAAAGATTTGACCACGCCTTTGTTTCCGGCCGCGATCCGGCACGGCACGATCTTCACGCCGTCGATCGGGATGTCTTTCAGAATGCTGACCAAGACTCGGTCCTCATTTCGCGAAGTTCGCCGCCGCCTCTTTGATCGCGGCGACGATATTGTTGTAGCCGGTGCAGCGGCAGAGGTTCCCGGAAATCGCCTTTTTGATCTCGGCCTCGGTCGGCGCGCCGCCCTTGCCGAGCAGGCCGTAGGCCGACATCAGCATGCCCGGCGTGCAGTAGCCGCACTCCACCGCGTCGTTTTTCCAGAACGCCTCCTGCAGCGGGTGCAGTCTTTTGTCCTGCGCCAGCCCTTCGACGGTGACGATCTCGTCGCCGTCGGCCTGGACGGCGAAGACCATGCACGATTTGACGGCGGCGCCGTTCCACAGCACGGTGCAGGCGCCGCACCGGCCGACGACGCAGCCGACGTGCGTGCCGGTGAGCCGGAGCGCGTCGCGCAGAAAGTGCACGAGCAGGGTCCTCGGCTCCGCCGCGCCCGAATAGGGCTTGCCGTTGACGGCGAGAGAGATGTTTTCAGCCATGGGCCGGCTTCGCCTCCGCTTTCTCGATGAGCGCCAGGATTCGGTCCGGCGTGAGCGGGGTCTCGCGCACCCGGACGCCGAACGGGGCGAGCGCGTCTTCCACCGCGTTGCAAAGCGCCGGCGGCGGCCCCAGCATCCCCGTCTCGCCCGCCCCCTTGGCGCCGAGCGGCGTGAACGGATTGGGCGTGACGATGTGCTCGAGGACGAGCTCGGGCACCTCCTCGACCGACGGCAGGCGGTAATCCATGAAGGTCGACGACAGGAGCTGGCCGTCCTCCCCGTAGCGCAGCTCCTCGTAGAGCGCCGCGCCGATGCCCTGGACGATCGAGCCCTGCTGCTGGGTGTCGACGATCTGCGGGTTGATCATGTTGCCGCAGTCGTGGACCGTCGAGTAGCGGACGATGCGGACGATGCCGGTCTCCGCGTCGACGTCCACGACGGCGACCACGGCGGCGTAGGGATAGCTCGAGAAAGTATTCATGCGGCCTTTGTCGTCCGGCGCGTAATCGATGTTCGGATTGACGAAGTAGCCGGTCACTTCCAGGCCGGGCTCCATGTTTTCCGGCAGCAGATGGATCGCGCCGTAGGCCGTGCGGACGATCTCCATCACCGGAACGGACTGCTCCGGGTTCTCGCGCGCGAATACCTTGCCGTCCCCGATCTCCAGTTTTTCCGGCGCCACGCCCGTCAGGCGCGCGGCGATGCCGAGCAGCTTGTCGCGCATGAGTTTTCCCGCCACCCAGGCCGAAGGCATGAGGACCACCGACGAGCGGCTGCTGCCGGTGCCGAAGCCGTAAGGCGTGGGCAGCGTGTCGCCGTGGATCACGTTGATCTTGTCGAACGGGATGCCGGTCTGGCCCGCGACGATCTGGGCGAGCGTGGTTTCATGCCCCTGGCCCTGCTCGCCCATGCTGGAGAAAACCGTCGCGCCGCCCGCGGGGTCGATGCGCAGCCGGCAGGAGGCGTAGCCGCCGGTCGCGTGCACGCGGCTCGAGCTGGTCGGCTCCATGACCAGCGCCACGCCGATGCCGCGGTAGACGCCCTTTTTGCGCAGCTCGGCCTGTTCCGCGCGGAGCCGGTCGTAGCCCGCGATCTCCGCGGCGCGCGCGAGCGCCGTCTCGTAGCGCCCGCTGTCGTAGAGCGCGCCGGTCGGGTTCCGGTAGGGAAAGGCGTCGGCGGGGATGAAATTTTTCATCCGGATCTCGATCGGGTCGATTTTCAATTCCCGCGCGGCGATGTCGACGAGCCGCTCCAGGATGTAGGAGGCGTCCGCCTTGCCGATGCCGCGCAGCGAGCCGTGGGTGGTCTTGGTGGTGGCGACGCCGAAGGCGTCCACGGCGTAGCTCTCGATCCGGTAGACGCCGGTCATATAGAGCGCCGCGGCCTGAATCGAATGATCGACGGTGTAGGTCGAGCCCATGTCCGCGATGATCCGGTCGCGGATGCCCAGCATGGTGCCGTCCTTCTTGAGCGCCATTTCAATATAGTGGATCTGGTCGCGCCCGTGCCGGCCGTTGCGCATGTGCTCGACCCGCGTCTCGCACCATTTGACCGGCCGGACGAGCTCGCGCGAGAGAAAGGGCAGCAGCAGCTCTTCCTGGTAGGTCTGGATCTTGACGCCGAAGGAGCCGCCGACGTCGGGCGCGATCACGCGGATTTTGCCCTCCGGAAAGCTTATCATGTCGGCGATCCGCCCCCGGAGGGAATGCGGATTCGCCGTCGCCGACCACATCGTCAGGCTGTCTTCGTCCTGGTTGTAATGCGCCAGATAGGCGCGCGGCTCGATCGGGCAGGCGGTGATGCGGTGGCTGCGGATACGTTCCTTGACGACGATATCCGCATCCCGGAAGACTTTGTCGACGCCGTCGGTCGAGAAATGAAATTTGTAGACGACGTTGCCGCCGACCTCGTCGTGGACGACGGGCGCGCCCGGCTCCATCGCCGCCTCCGGATCGATGACCGCCGGCAGCGGCTCGTAGCTCACCGACACCGCCTCGGCGGCGTCCTCCGCCAGATAGCGGTCGTCCGCCACCACGACCGCCAGCGGCTCGCCGAAATAGCGGACCTTGCCGACCGCGAGCGGGTAGAGCTTCACCGGCCGCATCGCCGGGCTGCCGCCGACGCGCAGCGGCTTGACGCGCCCGGCGATCTCCGCGCCGGTGAAGACGGCGCGCACGCCGGGCATCGAGCGCGCCGCCTCGGCGTCGATCGATAGAATGCGCGCGTGCGCGCACGAGCTGCGCGCGAAGGCGGCGTGGAGCGTTCCCGGCGGCAAGAGGTCGTCGACATAGCGGCCCGAGCCGGTGACGAACCGCAGCGTTTCCTTTCTCCGCACCCGCTCGCCGATGGGCGCCTTGAGCGAAAAATCCATAAGGGGCTCGCCGCCGCGGCTCAGACCTTGATCTCGCCGTGGTCGCAAACCACGGTCTTGTCGTCGACGACCACGGTGACGCGGTCGACGATGCCCTCCAGGCGGAGCTTGCTGTTGACCTGGTGGCGGTCGGCGCCGTGGCCGATGCCGAAATGCATCGCGCCGAGCCGCTTCTTCTCGCTGCGCATGTTGAACGTGCCCGCGGGGCAATTCTTGTTCGTGCCGATCGCCGCTTCGCCGCCGACGGCCCAGGAGTTCTCGTCGCCGTTTTTCTTGAGGTAGTCGCGGATATAGGCGGCTTCGTTCTTGCCGTCGATGGCCTTGACCCAGCCGTTCTTGATCGTGAGCGCCACCGGGTCCTTCCAGCGCCCGGCCGGCACGTGCGCCGTGGTGTCCCAGACGATCGTGCCGTTGGCCGTGCCGGGGACCGGCTCGACGTGGATCTCGCCCCAGGGCCAGGTCCCGCCGGTGAGCCGCCCGGTCTTCTCGTTGACCCGAACCGGCGGCTTCGACCACCGCTCGGCGTGATAGTTGGGCGCATAGCCGGAGATGTCGGCGGTGAAGTCGCTGCCCGACTCGGAAGTGATATGGATCTTCTTCCCCTTGTCGTAGACCTCGCCGATGCGGCGGCAGATGTCGCTGATCTCCTCCATGTCCTCGACCGTGGTCCGGCCGCCGCCCTCGGTGAGGATCTCGACGGTCGACTCCTCCATCAGCACGATGCCGGTCCGTCCCGTGTCGCGGATCTCGCGCAGGCCCGGCGTGCCGCTGTTCATGCACGTGGTCGTCAGCGCGACCACGAGGTCGGCCTCCTTCGCCGCGCCGATCGCCATCGACAGCGGGTCGGCGCAGTGGTACGGCAGCGGCGTGAACATCGTGAGCATCGCCTGGGCGCCCTTCTCGTGCAGCACCGCCATCACCGCCTGCCAGACCAGCGGGTCCATGGCGGTGTCGGTCATCACCATGATCTTGTGCCGCGGGCCGACGTGGCGGAACGGCACCTGCAGGTTTTTCATCAGCTCGATGATCTTGGTCGAGGGGATTCCGTATCGATCGGCGGACATAAGGTCACCTCCGGAAAATTTTACTCGCGCGAATCATTTCTCGAAAAATTTGCCCCACTTTTTCTCGGTCGCCTGCATCAGCTCCTCGCCGATCTTGGTCGTGCGCGGAAACTCGTCGATCCAGTGGTACGGCCGGCACGCGTCGATGATCGCCACCGCGCCGGTGTAGTCGCCGGCCTCCTTCTTGGTCTTGGGCAGGCGCGGGTCGATCTTGTAGCTCCAGATCCGGCGGCACACGTCGAGCGAAGTCTCGGGGTCGCAGCGCGTCGCCAGCGCCCACAGGACGTCGTGGAGATCGAACGGGTCGATGTCGTCGTCGACGACGATGACGAAGCGCCCGTGGTAGCCCGCCGTGCCGCCGAGCGCGCCGTGCGCCGCGCGCATCGCGTGGCCCGGATAGGCCTGCTTGATCGCGATGATGGTCATGCCCCAGGAATAGTTGACGCCCACGACGTTGGGGATCCCCAGCGCCTCGAGCTCGTTCCAGATCAGGATGCCGCGCGACGAGAGGATGCCGCGGCTCGTCCCGAGAAACGGCGGCGAGCCGAGAATGATCGGAGCGGGCGCCGCCGCCGTAGTAGCCCGACATCTCGCCGAACGGCCCTTCGATCTGCGAGCCCTGCTCGGGCGGCAGCATCTCGCCTTCGAGCACGACCTCGGCCGCCGCGGGGATCGGCAGATCGGTCGTCACTCCCCGGGTGACTTCCACCGGCGCGCCGCGCATCCAGCCGGCGAAGCCGTATTCGGAGACGCCCCAGCTGAGGTTCGTCCCGGCGGCCTCGAACAACGCCGGCTCCTGGCCGAGCGAGATCGCCGTGGGGCAGGCCTGGCCCCTGGCCCAATACTTCTTGCGGATCACGTCGCCGTGATGGCCGGAGCCGATGTGGGCGACGATCGTATTCTTGTCGAGCCGCATGTAGCGGTAGGAGCCGACGTTGATGTAGCCGGAGTCGGGATCGCGCGTGACCGCCGCGGTGGCGCACGTGTACGGTCCGCCGTCCCGCTGGTGCCAGCGCGGCCACGGGAATTTCGTCACATCGACGCCGTCGCCCGTCATGACGTTTTCCTTGACCGGGCCGCTCTCGACCCAGCGGGGCTCGACCGGCGCGACCGTCTTGAGCTTGTTCTTCCAGAACTTGACGGCTTCCGAGTCGCTGAGGCTCGGGTCGACCCCGTACACCAGCCGCTCGCGCGTCCGGTGCGACAGGAAGTTGGTAAGGATGCGGAACCCCTTCGGGTGGCCTGGAATCGAGTCGAACAACACCGCCGGCGCGTCGGCTTTCAACGCGGCCATCTCGGTAATCGCGCCGATCTCGAGCTCGCAGGCGGCCCCCTCGAGGACTTTGAGCTGGCCGATTTTTTCCAGCGTCGAAAGGTATTCCCTGAGATCGTGGAAGATCACGGATCGCCTCCTAAGCCCGCTTTCGCGCCGCCCGCGCGGCGCGCCCGTCGGACAGATACATCGCGTCGCTGTTTTCCAGCGCGTCGACCTCGGCCGAGATGCGCGCGGAGCGCCGGCCCTTCCGCGCCGCGACACCGATCACCAGCGCGGTGCAGAGCGCGACGCAGGGCGTCGCGGAGCGGATCTCTTCCCGCGGCCCGCGGTCGACGTACAGCGCCACGTCCGCCAGGACGGAGATCGGCGAGGCCGGCGGGTCGGTGATCGCGATGATCGCCGCCTTCTTCCGCTTCGCCTCCCGCACGGCGAGCAGCACGTCGGAGGGGATGCGCTGAAAGCCGATCACCAGCAGCGCGTCCTTGCCGCCGATCGGAGCGAGCTCGCCGAACACGGTGAGGCCGCCGGGATGGATGAGCTTGCAGTCGATGCCGAGCTTGGACAGGCGGTAGTAGAGCATGTAGGCGGACGCGAAGGAGGTTTTCCCGGCCAGCAGGTAGACCGAGTCGGCGCGGCAGATGCGGCCGATCGCGGCCTCGCAGTCCTCCTCGCGCACCCATTTCAAGGAGTCCCGGATGGCCGACGCCTCCTCCTCGACGACCTGCTCGACCAGCCCGCGCCCCTTGCGCGGCTTATCGGCGGCGGCCGGGGCTCTTCCCGCGCCCAGCTCTTCATGCGCGCTTTGCTGCAGGTGGCCGCGGAAAGAGGGGTAGCTCTTGTAGCCCAGAAGCCGGACGAAGCGGACCACCGTGGGCGCGCTCACGCCGGCCGCGTCCGCGAGCGCCCGCGTGTTCAGGAAGCAGGCGCGGACGCCGTTGTGGAGGACGTATCCCGCCACGCGGTCGAGCTGCGGGCTCAGGCGGCGGCGCAGCGCGTAAATCCGATTGTTGAGGTCGCGGTCCATACTTTCCCGGTTGAAACAAAAGCGATACGACGCTTATCATTCTGAAACAGAAGTTGTCAACCCTTCGCCCCGGCGGCGGCCGGGCGGCGCGCCCTGCCTGCTACCCGCTCCGCTTGTCGTAGACGCGCGCGCCGAGCGGCTTTTCGTTGTGCAGGACCGACACCTCGATGGGGATGCTCCTTGCCGCCGAGACGAAAGCCGGACAGCGGCGCGTCGCCGCCTCGACGATCGCCTGGACCGCCCCCGGCGAATCGGAGCTGTCGATTTTAACCGTGTAGGTTAGGCGCGAGAAGCCGCGCTCCGCTTCCTTTTCCCGGTCGCCGCCGCCCGGCTCGATGTAGCCCGAGATCTCCCCCTCGAGCCGGGTCAGCTGCACGCCGTCGACCGCGGCGCTTTTGACGCACCACACCTGATGGCACATCATGATGCCGGCGAGAAAATAGCGCAGCGGCGCCGGCCCCGCGTCGTGGCCGCCGACTCTCTCGCCCTCGTCGGAGATGAAGGCGTGCCCTTCCACCGTGGCGCGGAATTGCAGGCCGTGGAGCGCCTTCGATTGGACCGTGGTGACGGGCCGCTCGGGCTCGCCCTCCTTGCGCGCCCGGCGCTCGGCCAGCTGCCGCGCGGCGATATCTTTCAGATTCGATTCGACCTTGAACATTTTTTCCTCCCCCTGGGATGTTCTTCATGGATAGACCGCGGCGAGAAATCCCTCGCGCTCCAGCTCTTCCATAATGCTGAAATCGACGAACTCCTTCGGATCGTGCGCCTCCTTGACTCCCGCCATCTCCAGGAAAACGGTCGCGTCTTCCGGGCCGGGATAGGGAAATTTGGGAAAGACCTTGAGCCAGAACTCATAAGTTTCTTCGAGCACCCTGGCGTCGCTCTCGCGCAGGTTTTTGCCCAGGACTTTGACGGCGAGGCTCCGGTCGGTGCGAAAGCGCGCGAGGCCCGCGACCATCGCCCGCATGAACGCCTTCACCGTTTCGCGCTGGCTCTTGATGAAGGACTGCGGGGCGGCGATCTGGTTGATCGGATACTGGACGCCGCTGCCGACGAGATCGTAGAGCGGTCTCAGGCCCAGCTCCCGCGCCTTGATCGTAAACGGCGGCTGCAGCAGCGCGCCCTGGACGGCCGAGGACGCCAGCGCGCCGAGTCGCGTGCCGAAATCGCCCATCTGGAGCATGGTCACGTCCTTCGCCGCGTCGAGCCCGATCTGCTTGAGCGCGTAGACCGTCGCGACGTAGCCCGAGCCGCCGATCGCGCTCACGGCGAGCTTTTTGCCCTTCAAGTCGGCCGGCCCGCGGATGTCCTTGGTGACGTAGAGCGTGTAGGGAAAGACGCCGACCGTGCGGGCGATCACCATCGCGTCGGCGCCCTTCAGCCGCGCGTTGATCACCGCCGCGCCGCCGGTGGTGCTGACCTGGATGTCGCCCGCGATGAGCGAGCGCGTCACCGGCTGGCCGCCGGAAAAGCGGATGACCTCGACGCTCTGGATGCCGTGCTTCTCGAAGAGCCGGGCTTCCGTGGCCACCCAGAGCGGCGCCTGGGTGACGCTGAAGATCGTGCCGACCCGGAGCGGCGCCTCCGCGGCGCTCGCGGCGGACGCCGCGACGGACCAAAGAAGCGTGAACGCGAGCGCCGCCGCGCGGGATTTAACCGAATATCTCATTGCGCCATTTCTCCCGGATCTTGTTTTTCAGCTCGTCGCTCGACTCGGCCACCGGCGGG
>WNFL01112615.1_pt1 | contig 12038 bp, 7 predicted proteins | sample 5400361 | NCBI WGS metagenome assembly WNFL01 (sample SAMN13153351, study PRJNA577476) | soil metagenome | isolation source: 40 cm soil on Douglas fir-dominated hillslope | place: USA:California | collected 2013-09-17
AGCTGCTCGACTTCTCCCGCCCCGCCTAGCCGGGTCGCCCATGTTTCACGGTGGGAAGAGGTCTGCAAGCGCTCCCGTTCCGAGCATGCACCACCTTGGTCTTGGTTGCTTTTCAGGGAGGGTGGAGAGACCGCCGACGGACGCTCCGCTCGCCCGCAACGGAAGCACGACCGCCCGGCCGCATTTGACGCGTCGCGTCCCGTCCCGGGACGGATAAACATGTTCGCAATTGAACGCCTGGTTCAACCGGTTGAACCAGCTTCAGTTCTTCGGTGGTCTGAACTGAGCTCGGCAATCAGGCACTCACAAGACGTTCGAGGCGAGCTCGGCCAGGGCGCTGCGCTCGCCCTTGGTCAGGGTGATGTGCCCGGCGAGGCGCTCGTTGCGGAACTTGTTCACCACGTGGATGAGGCCGTTGTTGGTCGAGTCCACGTAGGGATTGTCGATCTAGTACGGATCGCCGGTCAGCACGATCTTCGTGTTGTCTCCCACCCGCGTGATGATCGTCTTCACCTCGTGCGGCGTGAGGTTCTGCGCCTCGTCGACGATGATGTACTGGTTGGGGATGCTGCGGCCGCGGATGTAGGTGAGCGGCTCGATGGCGATGAGGCCCAGGTCGACCAGCTCCTTGTAGCTGCGGCCCGCCTTCTTGTCCGCGCGCGACAGCCCCATCAGGAACTCGACGTTGTCGTAGATGGGCTGCATCCAGGGATTCAGCTTCTCCTCGACGCTCCCGGGCAGGTAGCCGATGTCCTTGCCGAGCGGGAACACCGGGCGCGAGACGAGCATCTTCTGGAAGACCTGCTCCTCCATCGTCTTCTGCAGCCCCGCCGCGATGGCGAGCAGCGTCTTTCCCGTGCCTGCCTTGCCGACGATGGTGACCAGCTTGATGTCGTCGTTCAAGAGCAGGTCCAAAGCGAAGCTCTGCTCCTTGTTCCGCGGCCGCAGGCCCCAGGCGCCCTCCTTGAGCGACTTGAGCAAGGGCACGAACCTGCCCTTCGCCGCGTTGTACTTGGCGAGCGCGGTGTGGCTGGCCGCTTCGCGGTCCTTGAGCAGCGCGAACTCGTTGGGGCACACGGTGGCGGCGAGCGCCTCCGGCACCGGCAGCTCGCCGTGCGCGTAGAAGGAATCGATCTCGCCGCGCGAGGTCTCCACCTCGCGCACGCCCATGTAGACCTCTGGATTTTCGATCTTGTCGTTTCGATAATCCTCGCTGGGCAGGCCCAACGCATCGGCGCGGATGCGCAGGTTCACGTCCTTGCTGACGAACACGCAGCGCAGGTTCGGCTCGCGGTCCTTGATGTCCGAGGCCAGCGCCAGGATGCGGTTGTCGGCCAGGTGGCCGTTCATCAGCTCGCGGGGCAGCTCCTTCTGGGTGAAGAGCACCCGCAGGATCCCGCCCCCCTCCAGGGGAACTCCCTCGGTGAGCGAGCCACCTTCCGACCGGAACGCGTCGAGGTCGCGCGAGACCTGGCGCGCGTTCCGCCCCAGCTCGGAGAGATCGCGCTTGAACTTGTCGATCTCCTCGACGACGTAGATGGGGACGATGACGTTGTTGTCCTTGAACTTGTAGAGCGCGCTCGGATCGTGGAGCAGGACGTTGGTGTCGAGAACGTAGTTCTTGCGCAACGAGGGCTCCCGGGCGGCTCGACCCTTCGCGGGGAGCGTAGATCGGGAGGGTCCGGAAACGAAGCTCGAAATCGTCCTCAAGCCGCTGCCTTTCCGGGGCCGGATTCGACGCGATTCCGCCCGGTCTGCTTGGCCCGGTAGAGCGCCCGGTCGGCGGTGGTGACGAGCTCGTCCGGCGTCTGGCCCCCGCCGGGCCAGGTGGCGACACCGATGCTGACGGTGACGCGCAGCGAGCCCTGCTCGGTGGCGTGCGCCGTCCCTTCGACGGCCGCCCGCAGCCGCTCCGCGATGGCGCGCGCGCCTGCCGCGTCGGTCTCCGGCAGGACCACCGCCAGCTCTTCGCCGCCGTAGCGCGCCACCAGATCGGTGTCGCGCGCCTGCGACCGCGCCACGGCGGCCACTCCGCGCAGCACGGCGTCGCCGGCCGGATGGCCGTGCGTGTCGTTCACCTTCTTGAAGTGGTCCACGTCGAGGAGGAGCAGCGAGAGGGGCCGGCGGTAGCGCTGCGCCTCGCGCACGCGCGCCGCCAGTTGCGTGCCCAGGGAGCGGCGGTTCATCAGGCCGGTCAGGCCGTCGGTGGTGGCGAGCCGCTCGGCCTGCTCGAACAAGCGCGTGCGGACCAGCGCCGCGGCCGCCTGCAGGGCCAGCATGCCCAGCTCGGCTTGCGCCCCGTCGGGGAGCCCGTCGCGCCGGCGGGTGCCGCACACCAGCGTGCCGACGGTCACCTCGCCCGCGCGCAGAGGGAAGATCTTCAGCGCGCCGAGGCCGCGCACGGCGGTGGCGGAATCGAAGATGACGATGCGCTCCATCGCCTGCAGCTCGCGCCCGGGCAGCGGCGCTCCCAGCCGCACGACGTTGGCGACCAACCCGGGATTGTCGGCGAAGCTGAGCCCGGCGAGGGGACCCGACCCGTCTCCCGCGACGGCCTGCACGCGGTGGCGCGGACGGCCTCCCGGCCGCGCGGGTTCCTCGACCAGGGTGACCGCGCACAGGTCCAGCCCGCCCATCTCGCGGGCCTGGGCCACCGCGCAGTCCGCGGCCTGCGCCACCGTGGTGGTGCGATTCAGCTCCTCGAGGGCGCGGAAGAAGCGGGCCTTCTCCTCTTTCTCGCTGCGCACGGCGGCCAGCAGGCGCTCGCCTTCCATCGCGCGCACCACCTCGCCGGCGAGCGAGGTCAGCACCTGCTCCTCGGCGGGCCCGAAGGAGGTCTCGCGATCGGCCACCAGCGCGCCGAGGACGCGCTCCTGCCGGTCGCGCAGCGGCACGCCGCAGAAACAATGGGCGGGCGCGGGTCCTTCGTAATGTGACAAGGCGGGGCCGTCGCCCTGCAACAGGACGGGACGGGCCGCGGCGAGCACGGCGCCGAGCGCGCCCTCGCGCGTAGGCAGCGGGCCCCTGAAGAGCCGGTCGCTGCGGGAGATGGAATCGCGCAGGCGGACCGTGGCTCCGTCGGGCGAGAGCAGGAAGACCGCGACGGTGTGCGGCTGCAGCGCGGCGGCGGCGACCGACAGCGCGCCCCGGACCGAGTCCTCGATCTCCGACACGGCGGCGAGGAGCTGTCGCTCGGGATCGGTCTGGGCCGTGGCGACCAGGCGGAACTCGCGCGCGCTGCGCTCGGCGTCGGCCACGCGGCGGCGCACCGCCCCCTCTTCCGCGGTCCGCGCTGCGCGCAGGCGCGCGGCGAGCACGCCGTGGTAGAGCGCGGCGAAGACCGCGGAGAATCCTGCGTGCGCGGCGAGCAGCGGCCAGCGCAGGGGCAGCGCGCCCTGGGCGAGGAAGAGCCCCGCGTCCAGCCCCAACAACCATCCCAGCGCCGGCAGCGAGAAGCGCAGCGGCAGCGCCAGGGCGTAGCCGGCGGCCAGGAGGTACATGAGAGGGTACAGGGGACTCGACAGGCCGCCGCCGAGCTGCGCCAGGCCCAGCGCGCCCACCGCCGAGAGCGCGCACGACTCCACCGTCCAGCGCGCGGGCGCCCGCGCTCCGCTCAGCTTGCGCCTCGCCTGCCGCAGCGCCGCCCACACGCCGGCGGCCACCAGGAAGGCCCAGGAGGCGATGCGGAGACCTGTCTCTGCGGACTGCGCGAACGCGCCCTGCATGAGCAGCACCGCGAGCGCGAGCACCGCCGTGGGCATGGCGGAGATGCTCACCCAACGCCGCGCCCGCCTGCTCCAGTGCTCCGCCATTCGCGCGCCTCACTCGAATTTGACGAGCACCTCGTCGGGACGGACGAAACCGAGCTGCTCGCGGGCTTCCTTCTCCAGGACGCGCGGGGCGATGGGCGACGAGAGCGTCCGGATCCGGCGCTCCAGCCGGGCGTTGTCTGCCCGCAGCGCCTGGTTCGCCGCTTCCTGCCTGGCGATGTCCTGATCGAGCCTGCGGAGCAGGCGCACCCCGCGGGGGTCCGCCAGCGCCGCGGCCGCGATGGCCAGCGATGCCACCGCCGCTCCCGCCACCAACGCCCGCGGCCCACGAATGATCGAGAGGTCCATCGCGCGGCAGCGTTCCACGCACCACCGCACCCAGCAAGAAAACCACCCCCACATCCAACTACCCGAGACAATCAATCGCTCACACCTGCAGGCGGGCCCGGGCGAAGGCATCCAGGCGGCCCCAGCGGCCCGGGATGTCGAGCAGCTCGAGGTGGCTGAAGGGCTCGGGGAGCGCGGGGTCGACGATCAGGTGCTGCCCGTCCGAGTCGAGGCCGAGCAGCGCCCTCACGAAGAGCAGCGGCGCCCCGGTGGCCCAGGCCTGCGGGCTGCAGGCGGTCGGGTATTCGACCGGAAACCTGGTGGCGGCGCGCCGGTAACCGGCGAAGGCCTCGGGCAGGCGGTGTGGGAACAGCTCCGTGGCTTCCAGCATCGCCCGGCAGATGCGCGCGGCCTCGGCGCGGTAGCCGTAGCGACGCAATCCCCAGGCGATGATCGAGTTGTCGTGGGGCCAGACCGTGCCGAGATGGTAGCCGATCGGGTTGTACGATCCTTCCGTGTCGGCCATGGTGCGGACACCCCAGCCGGAGAACAGCGCTTCGCTCAGGAGGTGGCGCACGCAGCATTCAGCCTTGTCGGCGTCGGCGATCCCGCTCCACAGGAGGTGGCCGATGTTGGAGGTGAGCGAGTCCACCTTGCGCTTCTGCCCGTCGAGGGCGAGGGCGAAGAAGCCGCGATCCTCGATCCAGAAGTCCTCGTTGAAGCGGCGACGCAACGCCGCGGCCTGCTGCTCGAGCTCGGCCGCCCAGGCCGGATCCCCCCAGACCTCGCGGGCCAGGCGCGCCGTCCTCCGCTTGGCGTCGTACGCGTAGCCTTGCAGCTCGCAGGTCGCCCGCGGCGCGGGGGCGAGGGTGCCGTCGGCGAACACGACCGAGTCCCAGGAGTCCTTCCAGCACTGGTTCTCGAGACCAGTCTCCTTGTTGCGCCGCTCGTACTCGATGTACCCGTCGCCATCGCGATCGCCATACTGATCGATCCACGCGATCGCGGCGCGCGCCTCGCGCTCGAGCGCGCGGGCGAGGGCGGTGTCGCCGGTCCAGCGCTCGTACTCCTCCAGCAGCACCAGGAAGAGGGCGGTGGCGTCCGCGCTCCCATAATACGGAGACTGCGGGCGCTCCTCGAAGGCCGTCATCTCGCCGAGGCGCAGCTCGTGCAGGATCTTGCCCGGCTCCTCGTCCCGGAACGGATCGTCCACCCGACCCTGGAACAGGGCCAGGAGCCGCAGTGTGGTGGCCGCCAGCTCCGGGTTGTACGGAAGGGCCTGGAAGCTCGTGATGAGGCTGTCCCGGCCGAAAATGGCCATGAACCAGGGCAAGCCCGCCGCCGGGAGCGCGCCCGGGAAGATCTCGGTGCGAAAGCGCAGCGCCGCCAGATCGACCAGGCAGCGCTTGTAGGTCAGCTCGAGCGGTCTCCAGGACGAGACCAGCCTGGGCGCCGCGGCGATCCAGTCCTGCACGCTCACGCCGAGGTCGCGGCGCGCGCCGCGCTCGTACACCATCGCGCCTCCGTCACCGCGGCCGAGCCGGGGCTTGGCGACCACTTCCACCCGGGTGGTCCATTCGCCTTGCGGGTCGAGGCGCACACGGAACACCAGGCCGTCCTCCCGGATCTCGGCCGGCTGGTTTGCGGAGATCACGGTCTGCCGTTCGAAGCCCTCGCGCCGGTACCCGAGGACGAGCTGGCCATCCGTCACCCGCCGGTAGAGCTCGCCCTTCTTCTCCAGCTTGTCCTTCACCTCGAAGAGATCGGCGAAGTCGGCGGCCGCCTCGAGGCGCACCTCGAGCTCCATCGGCTTCCGGCAGTGGTTGGCGAGCGTGATGTCCTCGGAGAAGCCCCGGCCCACCGCGCGCTGGCGCACCACCGAGAGGTGCGAATCGACATAGACCGTCCCAGTGGCCATCGCGGCGAAGAACTGGACCTTGAAGTAGGCCACGTCGTCGACCGAGAGCAGCGTGGGCCGCAGGCCGTTCACGGTGAGGACCCAGCGTGAAAGAAAGCGCGTGTCGTCCAGGAACAGGCCGTGGTTCTCGGTCGGCGTGGCCTCGAGATCGCCCTGGCGATCGCTCACCACGAACTCGTTGCCGTCCAGGATGCTCACCGTACCGGCAGGCATGGCTCAGTCCGCCTTCTCGCCGGCGAACGGGCCCGCGACATGCAGCCCGAGGATTGCCCGGATGGCGAAGTCCAGGTCGCCCTGGAGATCCAGGTGGCCCCGCAGGATAGCGACCACCGGGTTGAGGCGGCCGCGCAGCAACGCGCGCACGCTCTCCTCGCCGTCGACGATCGCGGTGGCGGCGGCGTCGCCGTCCCCGGGCAGGAAACGGGCTTGGCCCTCCTTCACCTCCAGGATGCCCACGCCCTTCCCCACCACCTGCACGCGCAACCGGCCGGTGAGCCCTACGAGGCCAGGGGCCGGCCGGAAGTCCCCTTCCCGTGCCACCGCCGCCTCGGGCGCCGTGCTCGTCGTCCCCGCCATGGGTGTGCCTCCCTCGGCGGGTAAAGTGACGTCGGGCCGTCGCTGGCGCAGCCCCTCGAGTGCAGGCCCGGCTCAGCGGGATTCGAAGGATTGTTCCAGCTCGTCGAGAAGGAGCTCGTAGACGCGGCCGGAGACCTTCTCGAGGAACTCCTCGCCGTCAGGCATCTCGTCCTTGGCGGCCGCGTCGTGGCCGCGGCTGCGGGTGCGCTTGGCGGTGTGGATTCCGTCGGAACCCGGCAGGCCCTCCCCGTCGGGGAGCCGGAAGTCGGGCGCGGGGCGGCTCAGGTTCAAGGTCTCCATCGCCGGTCCCGTCCGATAGCTGTGCTCCGCGTGCAGCGCCTCGCTCTCCGCGGTGCGCACGTCGAGGTTCTTGCGGCCCTTCTGCAGCACGTGGGTCAGCTCGTGCGCGAGCAGCTTCTGCCCTTCCTCGGTCCCGGGGCTGAACTTCCCGGGCGCGAAGAAGATGTGGTCCTTGACCGTCACCGCCTCGGCCGCGTAGCGGCTGGTGATCTGCGCCGCGCCGCGCCCCACGTGCACGCGGACGCCACCGAAGTCGCCACCCAGGAACTGCCCCATGCGGGCCTGCGTGAGCGCGTCGAGGCGGCGCGGCTCATCCAGCGCGGAGCCGAGCCGCACCCGCTCCGGCCGCAGCTTGCCGTCGGTGCCGTCGCCGTCGGTGGCCGCGCGGAAGAGGTGCTGCATCTCTCCGAAATCACGCTGGCCCGCCTTGTGCGCGACCTTCGCCGTCCGGTTGCGCGGCGACTCCACCACCTCGAGGTCTCCCTTCCCCTCTCCAGGCGTGAGGCCGTGCATGCCCGTCTCGGCGTAGTGCATCGCCTTGCCGAGCAGCCCGGCGCCGGCGTGCGCCACGTGGTGTATGCCTTCGGCGAAGTCCTCCAGCCTCTGGGACATCCGCCCGAAGAAGCCCCGCTTGCCCCGGCGCGGCTCGCGGCCGCCCGGCTCGGACCCTGGATTCTCGTGCCCACCGCGCGAGCCACGCCCACCGCGGCGGTGCCGGCCGCCCCTGCGCGCTGCGCTGTCCGCGGGAAGGAAGGGCCCGAATACTTCCGAGAACAGGTTCACGCCTTCGCCGGACCCGATCCAACCATCGATCGCGGCGGAATCGATCCCCTGCCGGTCGTGGTCGGGACGCTCGCCCCGGTCCGCTCCCCGGTCCGCGAAGACGCGTCCGTCGTCGATGCCTCGGAGCACCTCGTCGACGAGATCGCCTTCCGCGCGCGGTGCGCGGCGTCCGCCGGGCAGGTGGCGCGGATGTCCGGGATGCTTCTCACCCTCGCGGGCTTCCTTGGACTCGAGACCGCTCAGGCCGGAGACGAAGCGGCGGAAGTGACCGCGGATCTCCACCAGGTTTTGCTGCAAGGCGGCTGCCTTCCCCGCGAGCGCCGGCTCGCCCGATGCGGCGCGGGCTGCTTCCGTCACCGTCGCGCCCGCGTGCGCGCTCAGATCCTCGAGGGACTGGATGCGTTCCGCGGCTTGCGCGCCCCGGTCCCGCTCGAGCAGCGATCTGGCCGCCTTCGCCGCCGCACCGACTGCCCCCCCGAAGTGCGCCACCGCCAGGGCGGCGTCCTCCACCGCGGCGTGGGCATCGGAGTGAGCGCCGCCGCGATATGCCGCCTCGGCCTCGCCACCGGCGGCACCGCGCGGGTCCTCCAGGTGCGTCCTATCCGGATGCTCGAGCCCGACGTGCTCCTCGCGGTGGTGGTTCTCCACGTGCCGCTGGGCGCCGAGGTGCAGCGCCTCTTCCAGGAGGTTGCGACCCTCGTGGAGCCCCTTGTTCCCGCGCGCGGCTGCCTGCAGGGGGGCGTGCAGGCGATCATCCTCCTTAGGCTCGCGGGTGACGTGCGCGTGCTTCCCCCCAGCGTGGTGCTTCAAGTGCTCCGGCTCCGGAGCATGGTGTATCCGCTCGTGCCGCTTCGGCGCGCCCTCCGGCCGCACGCCGGGGATCAGCTCGAGCCCGCCTTCGACCTTGCCGACGCGATCGTCGAATTCCCGGGCGAGGTGAATCCCTTCCGCGAGATGATTGCGAGCCTGCTCCGCCCGATCGGCGACGTGCGCCAGGTACGCGCCCAGCTCGGTGTCCGTGCCGAGCACACCGGCGCCTTGACGGGCGAGAGCGACTGCTTTCTCCAACCCTCCTTCGACGTGGCCGGCGTACTGGAGCCCCTTGGCGACCGTCCCGTAGATCTTGCGGAGGCCGTCGTGCACGCCTTGCGTGACCTCGAGCCCCTGCCGCTTCAGCTTCTTCCCGCGGGCGAGCGCCTTCTCGAGCGCGCTGCGCGGCTCGTGCCGTCGCGGCGCGCGGCCGTGCTCCTCGAAATGGGCGTGGCGCGTGAGATGGAGCTCTTCGTGCCGCTCCGGATGGCGGCGGCGGTGCCGCTCGAGCTTCTCCCTCGCGACCGCCTCGATGCCTTCCCGCTTGTCTTCGCGCGCGGCCTCGCGGGCCATCCTGCGCGCGTACGCCTTTCGCGGGTCCTTCACACCGGCGTAGTGGAGCCCCTTGTCCAGATACCCGCGGTAGCGCTGCAACCGGTCGGAGGCGCCGTGGCCGATGTCCAGCGCCCGCTTGAGCCGGTCGTCGCCTTCGCCCGCGTACTCGCCGGCCCTGGCGATGAGACGCCCGAACGCGTTGTCGCCGACCGCGCCCGCCACCTCGGGCGCGAGCTCGTGGATGAGCGAGAGACCTCCCTCGATCCGGTCGCCCATCGCCACCGCCTTCTCCAGGTAGCCCTGCGCCTTGGCGGCCTTCCCGGAGACCAGGATGCTGGCCCTGACTCCCCCCGAGACCACCGTCTCCAGACCGACCCGCTTCTCCAGCTTCGAAAGCTGCTTGCCCTGGAAGATCTTCCGCGCGCCCTGGAGGCCCTTCAGCCGCCCCAGCGCCTTGAGGGCTCCCGGGTCGAACGAGTCGAGCGCACCGCCCGCGGCCGCCTTGAGCGCCCCCTTGAGGCTGCTCCCGCTGGCCAGCGCGGACGCTGCGCCGGTGAGCGCCCCGATCCCCATTCCGGCCAGCGGGCCCAGCTTGAGGAAGGGGAGCGCGCCGGTCAGCGCGCCGGTGCCGGCGGCCAGCAGCACGTGCTTCCAGTCCTTGCCCTCGCTGATGGCCTGGATGGCGCCGATGGCGCCGCCCACCAGGCTCTTCACCACCACTCCGCCCGGGACGAAGGTGGCCGCGAGCGAAAGCCCGGTGACGAGCAGCTGTCCCGCCGGGCTCTGCAGGAACCCCGCTGTCGCGCGATACGTCTTCTGGACGCCCTGCCAGGCCGCGCCCGCGGTGTGCTTCGTCTTCTCCCAGATGCCCTGCAGTCCTCCCGCCTTGTGGAACCCCTGCAGCGCGAGCCCCACCGGCGAGTATTTCGCGGCGGTCTTCAGCATCGAGACGCCGAAGCGGACGCCCTTGCCGATCCCGCCGGCGATCCCCGTGCGGTGCAGCGCATCGAGCCCGGTGTGAGCTGCGGCGCCCGCGAACCCGTACGCGTTCTGCGCGGCATCGCCGGCGCGGCGCATCACGGCCGCGCCGAGCTGCGTAGCCCGGTGTACTCCCCCTTGCGCGAGATCGCCCACGGTGTGCGTCACGCGCGTGGCGGCGCCACGCGCGGCGCGGTACAGACCCGCTGCCTCGTCACCAGCCCGGTGCGAACCGTGCTGCAGCGCGCTCGACAGGCCCCGCGCCATCGAGCCGACTCCGCGGCCCAACTGCGCTGCGCCAGACCCGGCCGCCTGACCCACGCCGCGCGCAGCTGCGTGCATGGTGGCGACCACGGTATGGCGTGCATGGTGCGCCTGGTGGGCGAAATCGCTGATCCCGGCGCGGACCGCCCCCGCACCCGCCTCTGCCAAGCCGCCCGCTGTGCGCGCGACCTCGCCCGTTGTGCGCGCGACGGCCGTGGTCGCCTGGTGGAACGCATCGCTCGCGGCGTGCTTGAGCCGGCCGAAGAGTCCGAAACGCGGCTGGTATCCCTCGGCGCGGAGCCGTTCGAAGAGTTGCACGGTCGCCAGCAATGGATGCGAGCCGCGCGACTGCACGAAATGCGAGGCCAGGTGTGCGACCGGCAGGCCTTGCGATCGCTGCGCTCCCTGGAGCAGGTGGTACAGCGCGCCCCCGGGCGCGACGTGCGCCGCGAAGTCGCCGCGCCCGTGCGTGCGGAACGCCTCCGCGAGAGCGCCCGCGGGCGGGTGGTCGGATCGGCGCCCGTGCACCCTCGCCTTCGCCCGGGCAACGGCTTCACGGCGCCGATCCTCGGCTGTCCGCGCAATCTGGAGGAGCGGCGAGCCGCGGATCGCGCCGTGCTCCGCCAGCGCGCCGAGGCCGCCCGAACGTGCCACGCCCAGCGCCCCCAGGTGCGAGCCGGCCTCGCGCATGCCCGACAGGCCCTGCAGTCCGGACGACCCCAGCGGAGCGTGCGCCGCGGGGTGGCGCAGCTCGGCGGAGAGCTGGCTCGCCGACGAATCGCGGAGCAGCCTCTCGATCCCTGGATGGAGCCGACGGAGGGTCTGCAGCTGCCGTTCCCCAAGCGCGGCTGCAGAGGGCTGCGGAAGGACCCCGCGCTGGTGCAGCGCGCGGGCGCCGGCGGCTTTCTGCGCCTCGCCCGCCAGACGCGCGAGCGCTGCCCTGCGCTCTTCGAGCAGCGCCCGGAAGGGTTTCAGCGCGCCGCCGCCCGCCGCGGCGACGTCACCCATCCGCGCCAGGAGGCCGCCGACTTCGCGCGCCCCCTCCGACAGCTCCGACGCGGTCCGCTTGCCCTGCAGGCGCGCCAGGATGCCGTCCATCCGCGCCAGATGACCGCGCAGCTCGCCGGCGCGCGGATCGACCAGCGTCCGGTGGCTGGCAGTCGCCAGGCTGCCGAGCGTCTTTTCGAAGCGCTGCGCGACGCCGACGCGCAGGTGCCGATCGCGCTCGATGACCGCGTCCAGGCGCGGTGGGGCCGCCCGCAGGAGGCCGCGCGGCGCAAGCAGCTCGGGCAAGGTGACCACGGCGGGGGCGACGACGCCCGGCGCAGGATGCGTGGCTCGCCCGCGCGCTGCGCGCAGGTAGTCGTCGCGCAGCCGCGCGTAGCGCTCCCGGGTACGCTCGCGCTCGTCCTCGACGGCGCGGAGCCGCGCGCGCTGCTCGGGATGCATCCCGCCGGCGGCGCGGGCCCGCGAGAGCCCTGCGGTGGCGCGATCGATGGCGTCCTTGCGGGCGGCGAGGAGGCGCACGATCTCGTCGCGGTGCGGTCCGCGGAGCGCCGCGATCTCGTGGGCCACCTGGGCCCAGGAGGCAATGCACTCGTCCAGGTCGGCCGAGACGTCGAAAACAGAGGCGCGGCGGTGGAGGTGCTCGAGGCGCCGCTCGATGCCGTCGAGCTGCCCGCTCGCCGTGCCGCCGGCCAGGAGATTTGCTCGGGCGCCGGCCAACGCCGTCCGCAGACCGGCCGCCGCGTCGCGCC
>WNFL01308237.1_pt1 | contig 12037 bp, 11 predicted proteins | sample 5400361 | NCBI WGS metagenome assembly WNFL01 (sample SAMN13153351, study PRJNA577476) | soil metagenome | isolation source: 40 cm soil on Douglas fir-dominated hillslope | place: USA:California | collected 2013-09-17
AAAACCGGTCGAACAGTGTTGGCACCCTTTCTATAACCACCTGTTAGGTGCTGAGCCCTTTGGCAGGGAGATCGACTTGAAGGTAGATGAAAGACGAGGAAGAGTGACTCGTATTTTGACCATTTTGGCTGCCACCTGTTGCCATGGGTGGGTGTTGCTGGCGGCCCTGTGATCTGTGCGCTGATGGGACAAATAAATTCAGTTTATTCCCCCAAACTGAGCCTCATTCGTTCCGGGAGACTGGTGGCTGGGCCGGGCAAGTGGATGTGGCTTTCGTCAGCAGCGATTTGGTGAATTCGTCGCTGGTAGGCTTAAGAACTCGATATGAGTATTCGGTGTCCTAGTCGGGGATGGTTGCTTTGGTTGACAACTTTGAGTGAAGTTGAATGTGGTTTTTGTTAAAAGGAACCGCTCTGGGTGCAAAGCAGGGCGCAAAGGTCGTACGAGTGGTAGGATTGATGCGTGTATATGGGGAGGACAGCGAGAACCACACTGGTATTGTCAGCTCTCGAAGTGTCCACCTAGCGAAGCTAGAACATCCACTGGTCACTACGGCAGTTGTCTCCTCGTGGGTCTTCTGGGAGAGCGGATCATCCAACAAAATAATGCTCAAAGTTGGATGTTAGGCCCCTGACAGCGGCGGGGGCAAGGGGAGGTTGACTGGGGCCGCAACCACCGCGGGTGGTGGGACACGGATGCGCGCGTTGGTAGGGGGACTGGAGTTCGGAGCTCGAGAGGTGGGGAAGGGATGGCAAGAAGGGACGGCTGTAGTTAGTGTAACCATTATCATGCTTCCGACGGGCGACGAGCTGCTTGATCTGATCACCGAACGGACAGTCCTTCGCGACTTGGACGACCACATCATACTACCCTACGCGCCGCCCAATCCAAGGCTTGCATAGACTGTCCCCCGGGGTACATCGGGTAAACCCATGCCTGACTATAGGCCGATCATTTTAACATCCTTCTCGCAATTCGTAGTGTGCTCTTATTTTCGATACGCAAAGTGTCGGAAATCAGCATTCTGATCGTCCTCCACACCCCAATCATCACCGGGCTGTGAACATTAGACATATTTCACTGGGGACCAATTTAGCAAATAGTATTACCATCAACCCGTTGAGCCTCAGACATATTTGCATTGGCGTCCTCGCATTTTCATTGATATAGTATTACATGTGACCATTTACAAATAGGACTTGATCTGTCCTACATCGAAAGGAATAATAGGGGACTATTGTTGTGATAATGGAAAAGTATGTGATGTGAACGTCTATTAAGGCGGTAGCCCTGGACTTGAAGGGTTTTATTCCCGACAGTATCGCCATCGGGTCTACTAGGTATATTCAGTTGTGCAGACTAAGGGGAGGCGTAGAAGGAAGCGAATTGAGAGGCAAGGGGCTGGCCCAATTCGATATTCTGACTAGCGACTCATAGCAGCATCTACATGACCTTATATACTGACATCGAGATTAGATGGTGAAATGAGTCTAGGGACGGAGTGCCAGAAATCGGCCGAGGACGCGGTCGGGAGCAAAGTAGAACAAAGGGTACAGAAATAGATGTTCTCGAAAGACGAAATACCGGGCGATGAGGGACAGAGGGTCGGCCGCGGCGTGTGGAAGCTGTCAGAAGTGGCGATCGGGTGGGGCATCTTGAAATGCTCCTGAATTTTTGCCGTTGGGTGGACGACACGTCTTGATAGGTGCCGTCGGGAAGGTGCCGTCGGGTAATTGCTTCCGAAAGTGTTACGACCGTAACACTACTCCCCGTGAGTAATATTCTGTTCGTTGACACCAGGGGCGTCAGGAGCAATTAAAAAGGGTTAGAAAGTATGTAGAAACAAGATGAGAGAAAAAGTGGGGGCGAAAACAACTTGATTTCACGTGTGGAGGGTTTAACGATTTATATACAAGGTATAGGAGGGAATGACGCCCACAAGGGAAGAACCAAGCAAATAAAAATTCGATCGAGGGCCTGTGGAGCGCGGCGAGGTCAGACGGAGCCTGAGCGAGGTTTGCGGCCTTGCTGGGTGAAAGGAAATCGAATCATCGGTATGTTCTAGCCTTAGATCAAAGTTGAAATTGCGATGCTGTAAATTTTTGATCCTCCTGAGTGTCGCACCTTAGCGCAGTACCCATGGCATTGGGAGAATTATTCACTAATCAACCAGTGCAAGTAGCCAAGCACTTCTCCAAATGCCTCTATTTACTGATTTTAAATTTTTCATTACTTGCCTTAGGATCACTGTAATGATCCGAATATTCTTCGACCTTGTTTCTTACGGTGACGTCCGAATACAATCGAATCCCTATTTATTGAAGGAGACAAGCGTGTACTAGTTGAACGTGCGCGGTATGGATTTTGTGGTAGAGGAGTAAAATCGAAGCAGAGGGATGACACATGACCCACGGGCGCCGGCGGCCGCCAGTGCCTGTAATAACACACCCAAGTGATATGTTTCCGTAGCCGCGGCGGATTAGAAACATTTACGTAGAACTCTTTCACGTGCTACATTGTATATAAGAGATACAGGTCGTCTGAAGCCCAGCGACACACGCACTCTTTCTCTCTAAGAATTCAACATGGATATTGATTCACCGAGTGCGTCCTATCGACCTATCGTCTTTTCCCTCGTTCGTGTCACTTACCAACTCTCTTGTAGACACTCCCGAAAGCAACGCCCGGATCTTTTGAGCGAGTCCCTTGGTTTCTTTCCGCGTCTGTGTCTATACCATACTTACACTCACCACCTTTGGTTTAGATCTCTCTATTTTTGCCCTCGAGTGCATGGCCTATGCTAGCCAGCAGCGCAAGGGCCCTACCTCACCCGCCAGCGACCTGGCGCGGAGCGACGGATCCCAGCTCACCGCACTCACCCTCCTCTCACAAGACAGCGATACCGCCGTCGTTTCCCCTCACGCTGTCTCCGACTACGACAGGACCTCGTACTACAACGGAGTCACCGACGACGGCGAACACCCGGACCTCCTGTACCGTACGGGATCAGCCAAATATCCTTGGATCCGGCCCGCTGGCAGACACGCCCACACGCCTCCCAAGTCACTTCGTGGAGTCCACGGCACCCCGCTCAACCGCGTCTGGGCCACTGTCGGTCCCCAAGTTCGCGACCTGGTGAGGGGTGGTGTGAAGGCTCGCTACTCCATCGATCCCGCCCGCTTCATCACCCACGGAGAGGACGGGGAGGAGACGCTCGGTCCCGTTGTCATTTGGGTTGGCGTCTATCCCCACTCTACTTCCGCCGACACTGCCCACCAAGTCTCGCAGAGCATCCTCGCACTCCTCGAGAAGAATGGAGTCCAAGACGTTGAAGTAGAGTGGCACGAGTCGGTCTTGTGGAAGGCGGCAGGTCCAGCCCTTCTACGCGTTGTCCGTACCAATAACCCCACCGTCCACGTTCGTCGCCATCTCACTGTCGTCCTTGGAATGCCCATTGCTTCCGCGGAGAGGGAGGACGAAGATGCCCAGGGTAGCGTCGGGTTCTTCTTCCACGAAACTCGCGACAAGAATGGTGACCCCAGCACCAAGGTTTTGGGTGTCAGCAACAGGCATGTCCTCCGCGAGAAGATTAAGGGGACGTACGAGTTCAAGGGCGCCGGCGCACCTCGCCAGTTGGTTCGGCTAAACGGACTCCGTCGCTTCCAGAGGGGCCTCGATGACATCAAGGTAGCCATCAGTGAACGTGGCATGCTCGCCGACCTCTACACCAGGGAGATCATCGCGTTGGAGGCGAAGGGGACGAGTGAGGACGAGGAGGACGCGAAGGAGGACGCGAAAGAGCTTCGCAAAACTCGACAGAACTTGGATGAGCAGAAAGAGGCCATCGCTAGTCTCGAGACGTTTTACCAGGACATCATGGCGCAGTGGGGGGACATCGGGCTGCGCAGCATCGGCCATGTCCATTATTCTCCACCCATCTCCGTCGACATCGAGGGTGAAGGGTATACGGAGGATTGGGGTACGTTCGAAGTTGACGAGGCCAAGTTCAAGGCTCAGTTCGTGGGTAACGTGGTGGATCTGGGTGCGTTTGGACTCGCCTTTATCCTATTTACCTCGTCTGACACAATATATATTTATATATTTATTTTTCAGGAACCGCGATACCTTCCGAGAAACTGACGGCGATGATGTACCCTCAGAGCGACGGTAGGCCGACTTTCAAGTATCCGGAGAATCGTCAGCTGAGGATCCGCGGCATCGTCACCCAAGAGCTTCTCGCCAACCCCGATGTATTCGACGGCGACGGCCAGCCCTGCCTGATCGTCCTTAAGGACGGGTCCACTACCGACCTCACCGTCGGACGTTACGCGGGTCTTGAGTCCTTCCTTAGCGATGAAGGTGCCGTCGAGTCCGTCGAACTCGCGATTTACAATTACGATAAGAAGTCGGGCCCGTTCTCCAGCAAGGGAGATTCTGGCTCTCTTATCTTCGATAGCCTCGGTCGCATGGTTGGCCTCCTCCACTCTGGGAAGTCGAAGAGTCCTTCGACCAGCGCCCACATCACCTATGCTACCCCTGTCTGGTGGCTCGTCAGTCGCATCAAGGACAGGTATCCGCATGCGGACTTGTACCGCACTGCCTGGTAAATGACAGGACCGGTTGCCTTACATTTCATTGCAATGGTTGCTTTCGACGGTCGTTCTCGTTTGTCCAAGAACGGAAACGCGAAGGAAATATATCCATTGGGACGATTGTATGACTGGTAGGCAGTGGTTGTAATGGTTGACCCTTTTCCCTTGTTTACGGGCCCCCTTTTGTCCTTACCCTGTTTTGCAGCTGCGTGCTCGTGTACCCCTTTGTATGCTATTTCTTTTATATACCTTGTCCGTCGATGGATGACCTGACAGCCAGTCGACGATGTTCCTCCCCTCTCCCTCTGCTGGCCCCAAAACTCCTAAGCCGCCCTCGCTGGATGCCCTCTGGTTGCCGACAATGTTCACGTTACAGTGGTATGTATGAGATATAGACAGTATGAGCATGAGCAGATGTCCAAATGTTCAAATTCTGCTGTGATTGCGAAATAACACAGAGAGATATGACAAGAAGGGGGTGTTATTGACAGGACGTTTTCAAGTATGGTCTCTAGGTGGTTCGGTACATGACGTGGTGAGCTCTTCTGTTGTTTGTGCTCGCTGTGGGTGGCGTTTCTCATTGGGTTGGGCGGATCGGGCGAAGGTGCGTCGGTACGGCCTTTTGTTCATCGGGTTCTCTGATCGCTCTTCTTTGCAGCTGGTAGCGCTTATAGGATCGCTCGGGCCTTTTGTTTTTGGAATGCCTTGCTCATCTTGACGAATTCAGCCAGGGCATCTATTCCTGCCGAAAAGTGTTGCGAGCTTGTAGTCTGGGGCTCCTTCGTCTATTATGTTCCAGTTTTCCTCGTGGGTTGGCATTCGAATACTATGTGTTCGCGTGTCTGGAGTTCTGCGCCGCATGGGCAAGTGGCAGGCTCTAGTATGTTATGCGTGCGGTAGCATTCGTCAAAGTAGCCGTGGCCAGTTCGTGCCTGTGTTACTATTCCTAGGTTGTGCCGGTTAAGTGTGCGGAGCGTGTGTGATCCTGCCAGAGAGGGTGGTATACGGTCGGCGATGGCGTATCGCCCTACGAGATGGCTGAGATTTCTACTAAGTAGAGAGGGTAGCGCGACGTGGACACGGCGTGTAAACGGTAGTATTTTTTTTACGTCCCACTTGCCTTAGCATCGCGATGTCTTTGGGTCAGACTAAGCACTCTCTTCTCTATTACCGACGGTCCTTTTTATTCAAACGAAACTGGCGAGGATTGAGGATTCGAAGATGGCCCGCTAGAAGGTGTGCACTTCTATCTTGAGCACTTTGAGCTCACTGTCACCGACCCTCGATCCTCGTCGATTTGGAATGGATGAGCTAGCACTGCTTCCACCACGAAAAGATCCCTCAAATGCGTCAAATCTTTCGCAAGAAATCCGCGAAACAGAGTACTTTCAAAGTACACGGTCGTCGCGATTTTTTGTTGTTTACATAAGCGAATGAGCGACGAATGAAGACCGGCTTTGCAGCGAGGCTTAGGTATTGTGCGAAGCACAAACTCATTCCATTCCGGATGCCGGAAATCCCGAGTATGTCGCCTCGTATCATTTATGCAGGGTGGTCAAGAGTCCGTGATACAGGCGGATCGGGCGGGAGGTGTACCCACCGACGCCGCCCACACACCTGAAACAATTCCCTCCGTTTCTGCGTTTCTTCTTGCGGAATGTACTCAATTTTAGGCGCAAATAGACCTTAGACACGAATCACAAAATACACCTACAACTGAGGGGTAATGGCTTTCTTTGAGGCCAGGTAGCCATACACTGGTCCGGCTCATTTGCTCCGCTTGCTCCGCTTGTTCTCAAAGGTGCGACGGCTAATTGTTAAATACACTCCTAGCATTACACTCTCGTCACCGGGTCCATCTCAGCTGCCAGCTGCCCTTTTAAGGGAGAGTATCGCTGCCGCGTCTTCGCCTCTCCTTCTCCTACTCTAAAAGCCGCTTGCGTAATCAACGGCTTATCTACCTGATCAATTGATCAATACCTTTGTGTCACCCTCCACGCGTTTCCGAATCTCGCAGCGCGTAATTGATGGCATTCATTCATTCATTCAGAACCCCATTCTTCCTCTCCGACTCCACGGTACCTGAGAAGAACATACATCGCAACGTCATTCTTCATCACCGTCATCTCTCTGTTCCACGGTACCTGAGAAGAACATACATTCCTATTCCACGTCTAGGCGCCCGCTCGCCTTATCCAGCTTTGAGCCACGGGCTTATGCCGCTTCGTCTTTTGCATAAGTATCCTTCGTGATATCGACTCCTTCCTTTCCTCCTCATCCGAATACCCGTTGGTCCTCTGCCACGCCAGAACCCATCGAGTCATCAACTCCTGAGGCCACTGCTTTACCGACTCCAAGAAGGCTGCACAATGACGGGCCAGTCTAAGAGCTCCTCTATGTCATCCCGAAATCTAACGCTCAACGCTCACGACCTAGGTGCATACACTTCCCAAACTCCGCATTCATTAGTCCGCATTCTTTCTTATTCGTGGCCTTGGAGAATCATGATCTAAGTGCTGACACAAACCTCCACCTTGTATGCCTGTGCATTTCTCCTGGCTCTCAAACCAACCCTTTAAAAACAGCGTCTCTACAGCCGGCCATGTCAACAATCACTTTCGCTTTCCACCCATTCCACGACCCATACAATTTCACCAACACTCACTCCTTGCCTCAAAATCCACCCAGCATCACAGCCCCAACCAGTCTCCTTGAACCAGCATCCCCGGCAAATTACGACTCTTGGGATCTTGCACCCACGTTATCACCTGTCCACTATGGCCCTCCCGCGGGCTTTCACCATGGTGATGAGTCCCACGGCCAGCCGCCCGACATGCACCCTCCGGATGCCTCAAGATTACTGTTTGGAAGCTACGCTCCTCCTGAGAACTCCCAGCTGTCGCCGTCCACCATAGTACGGCATGACACCTACGCGCCCGTTTTGGGAAACGCATTTAATCCTACTGTTGCTCCGACTGGATTGGCCCCTCAAGCCCCTATCTCCCTTCCTACCCTCGACCTTCCGTGTCTTGCGCCCCCGCCGTCTCTTTCGGTGCAGACCGACCCCATCCCCCCAGCCTCGCAATCAGCGCTCTCCGATCCACTTCATTCGATCTCGCCGCCCGGGCGCCCCGCTTGCTCCAAACGTGTCTCTAAGCGAAAGAGGAAGCGTAGCGTGTCCCGAGAAGGAGGCCCTGATCCGCACATCACATTGCAGCTCCAAGCAGCGAATCAAGGTCGTCACTCTTCTACCACCACTGCCGCCCCAAAATCTCCTAGGACAGTGCGTGGCTTTGTTAGTAGAGGTGGCAACTCGAGTCGCGTGGCGCCGCCCCCTGTGCCGTCGCTTCAGCCCGGCCATCATCAAAGGTCGTCCCCGACCTCTTCGGGCGTCCACCAGCACCACCAGCCTCAACCGGGATATCCCACTGTCCCTGTAGGTTCCATGGATGGGCGCTACCCGAAACGTCGGAGGGTGGACGATGGACAGAGCCCGAGTGGGCTCAGGGTTGCACAGCAGCAGCACCAGATAGCTGGGTATCCGGCTCAGCAGTATCAAGGTCCAGCTCAAGCTCACTGGTACGGAAGTGGTGCCCAACCCACAAATGCATTCATATCTCAACTATCGCAGCCACCCTATGGATACCCATCGACCTCCGCTGGTCCTAGTTATAGTCAACATGCACGCCCCACACATGTACCAACGCGAAACCCCTCAATGTACGCTGCGCCTATCCCCACTGCGCCCTCACAGTGGACTAATGGCAGTAGTACTCAAGGTCAAGAGCAGTATTCCTATCATTCAGGACCAGTGGCCTACCCGCAGTTAATGCAAACACAACCTTATCAGCAACCACCATACATCTCGCCCACTCCTGCGACGCTAGCTGGATCATTTTCCCTGGCCGACGATCCCTCCTCCCACGTAACCCCATACCTTGCACAGGATAACCTGACCGCCTCCAATGAGACCCCAAATTCTGGAGCTGCACCAGGTGGCTCGAATGCTAATGTTGGCGGCACGAGCACGATGGGCGGGCCAACGTCACTCAACCAGCAGATCGGGCCCACTCGTAGCAACGGAAATAAGAGGAGACAAGTACCGAAACCATACCAGCGCCCGACTCCTGCCACGCGCAAGACCCGACCAATCACGTACGAAGGTAACCTTGTTCGGTTACAACAGCGGTGCAAGAAACAAGGTGCAGACGAGGGGGCTATAGGATTGTTGGGCAAAGTTTTCACTAACGAGGTCAGCCTAAAGGCGCTGACACGGCCGCTCACGGATGCGGAGGCAGAGACAAAAGAGTTTGGGGTTGAGACGGGAAGGGTTTACATTGCATTCCTCGAAACTGTCAATGAAGAAGAAGGCGTAGGAACGTATTACTTTTGCCGCCTGTGCCACAGCGAGCAGACGTGGAGGCAGCACAAAGACGTACTTCGGCATTTGAGGAGGGACCATTTCGGACTTGCTGATGTTTGCAATCAGTGGTATGTCTCTGGTCGTTCGTTGACGTTGTCAATCATTAATATGTTTCCCGGTGATTTAGCGACAAAAAGTTCTACACCAAAGGGGAGATGACAAGGCACCCTTGTAGGTAGTTTCAAGGCGTTGCGATTACTGTGGGCATGTTGTTGCATCTCTGGCGGGACCAATCCTATAATGCTTGAAGATTTGTTTCTTTCGTTTTTTCTCACATGCGGCTCACCGTTTTGGGGATTCCTTGCTGTTCCGTCTTCCGCTCTTTGGGTTTGGGGATGTCTGGTATATATGTCATCGCATTTTGGGACGACCCAGTTGGTCCATTCCTGACACGTTTCACTGTATTGCAGCCGGTTCTTTTAGGTATATAGTAATATATCCCAAGTTTGCGGCCGCTCACTGAGTCTCCCGATCTGTTAGACAACGGGGTTTGTACAAACAAACAACCTTTCACCCTAACCCAAAGTCTCTTGGTTTCCATAGCCGCGGCGGATATTCAAACCTTTACTTCCATAGAACTCTTTCACGTATAAGAGATACAAAAAGCCCAGCCGATCTTGAACCTGCTTGACCGTCACCAGCCAGTAAACGTCGCACGACGCGTGCCCCGGCTTAGCAGACACAAACTCTCTCTGCGAATTCAACACGGATTCACTGAGTGCGTCCTATGGTCTTTTCCCTCGTCCTCGTCACTCACCATCTCCACCATCTCCCTTGTAGACACTCCCGAATTCGTCAAACAGGTGATGGCGTCTATACCACACTTACACTTACCACCTTCAGTTAAGATCTCTCTATTTTTGTCCTCGAGTGCATGGCCTATGCTAGCCAGCAGCGCAAGGGCCCTACCTCACCCGCCAGATCCCAGTCCTCCGGACCCACCCTTCTCTCGCAAGAAAGCGATACCACCGTTGTCTCCCCTCACGCTGTCTCCGACTATGAGAGGACTTCGTACTACAACGGAGTCACCGACGACGGCGAACACCCGGACCTCCTGTACCGTACGGGATCAGCCAAATATCCCTGGATCCGGCCCGCTGGCAGACACGCCCACCCCCCTCCCTGACGGGAGGTGTGAAGACTCGCTGCCCCATTGATCCTGCCCGCTTCCTCACCCACGGAGAGGACGGGGAGGGGACGCTCGGCCCCGTTGAGATTTGGTTGGTGTCTATCCCGACTCTACCCCGTTGACACCACCCACCAAGTCTCGCAGGGCACCCTCCAACTTCTCGAGAAGAATGGAGTCGATGACGTTAAAGTAGAGTGGCATGAGGCGGTCTTGTGGAAGGCGGCAGGTCCAGCGTTGTCCGTATCAATAACTGTATCAATAAGCCCACCGTCCGCGTCCATCGCCATCTCATTGCCGCTCTTGGAATGTCCACCGCTACCGCGGAGAGGGAGGCGGAAGATGCCTAGAGTAGCGTCGGGTTCTTCTTCCACGAAAATCGCGACAAGAACGGCGACCCCAGCACCAAGGTTTTGGGTGTTAGCAACAGGCAGTTCTCTGCGAGAAGATTGAGGGGACGTACGAGTTCAAGGGCACTGACGCCCTCGCCAGTTCGGAACGGACCCCGTTGCTTCCAGAGGGGCCTCGACGAAATCAAGGTCGCCGTTAGTGAATGTGGCATGCTCGCCGACCTCTACGCCAGGGAGATTATCGAGTTGGAGGCGAAGGGAACGAGTGAGGACGAGGAGGATGCGAAGGGGGATGTGAAAGAGCTTCGCAAAACTCGACAGAGCTTGGACGAGAAGAAAGAGGCCATCGCTAACCTCGAGACGTTTTACAAGGACATCAAGGCATATCGGGCTGCGCAACATCGGCCACGTCCATTATTCTCCACCCATCTCCGTCGACGTCGAGGGTGAAGTGTATACCGAGGATTGGGGCACGTTCGAAGTCGACGAGGCCAAGTTCAAGGCTCAGTTCGGGGGCAACGTGGTGGATCTGGGTGCGTTTGGACTTGCCTTTCTCCTATTTACCTCGTCTAACACAAGAAAACTTTCAGGAACCGCGATACCTCCTGAGAAACTAACGGCGATGATGTATCCTCAGAGCGATGGTAGGACGACTTTCAAGTATCCGGAGAATCATCGTCACGCTAGAGCTCCTGACCAACCCCGACTTATTCGATGGCGACGGTCAGCCCTGCCTTATCGTCCTGAAAGGCGGTTCCACTACCGGCCTCCCCGTTGGACGCTACGCGGGCCTTGGGTCCTTCCGTTGCGACGAAGTCGGCATCGAATCCGTCGAACTTGCCATCTACAACTACGATATGAAGTCGGGTCCGTTCTCCGCCAAGGGAGACTCTAGCTCCCTTATCTTCGACGACCTCGGTCGCATGGTTGGCCTCCTCCCTCTGGGAAGTCGAAGAGCGGCTTGACCAGCGCCTACGTCACCCTTGTCTGGTGGCGCATTGGTCGCATATCCACACGCTGACTTCTACCGCACCACCTGGTAAAGGAAGTCCATTTGGTCCACAGGGTGGATGACAAAGCGGACACAGATAAATTTTTGTAAACCCGAAACAGAGCAGTAAAAAATATACAAATACTCAGTGCGTACACCTCCCAACTCCGCATGGATAAGCCCCATTCTTCCTTGTCCACCGCCTTTGGAGATTACGATCGACATACCGACATAAATATCCACCTTGTCACCTTGTACACCTCTTGCACTCCTGCCGCCCGGACCAAATTGTACAAAAACAGCGTCCCCACACCCGGCTGTGTCAACAATGACTTCCGCTTTTTGGGGACTTGTCTGGTATATAGGTCATCGCATTTTGGGACAACACAATTGGTCCATTCCTGATACGTAGTAATATATCCCAAATTTGCTGCAGCTCACTGAGTCTCCCGATCTTTTAGACAACGTTTGCTGCATGGATTTCACTATTCTTTGGGTCTCAGACACGTGCCGGGCAGGTGTTGACGTAGATCAACAAAGGTAACTTACCTTCGG
>WNFL01282041.1_pt2 | contig 12036 bp, 10 predicted proteins | sample 5400361 | NCBI WGS metagenome assembly WNFL01 (sample SAMN13153351, study PRJNA577476) | soil metagenome | isolation source: 40 cm soil on Douglas fir-dominated hillslope | place: USA:California | collected 2013-09-17
ATTTGTCGAGCGCGGTCTTGGCGCGCCACCAGCTGTCGGCAACCACGGCGATGCCGCTGGCCGAACCGATGCCTTCCATCGGCACCGCGGCGATCACGCCCGGCATGTTGCGGATGGCGGCAAAATCGAAGCTCTTGAGCGCACCGCCATAGGAGGGCGACTGTTTCGCCGCCGCATAGACCATGCCGGGCAAACGCATATCGATGCCGTAGACGGCTTGCGCGCGAGCTTTGACTTCGACATCGAAGCGCCGCACGCGCCGACCGATCAGCGTGTATTTGTCCGGCGTCTTGATCGCGGGCTCGCGGTCCAGTTTGATCGACGCGGCTTTCGCCGCGACCTGACCATAGCGCAGACTGCGCCCGGAAGCCTTGTGCGTGAGGAGGCTGTTCTTCGCTTCGATCTCAGACGCCGGTACGTTCCATTCCTGCGCCGCGGCCGCCTTCAACCGCTCGCGCGCACTGGCGCCGGCCTGCTGATACAGCGCGCGCCCGAGACGCACCGAGCTGCTCGCTTCGGTGTGCAGATGATCGTAGAGATTGTGTTCGCGGATATGGCGGTTGGGCTCGGCATAGACGCTCTGAACCTTGGACCAGTCGCACTCCAATTCCTCGCAGATCATCATCGGGTTCGAGGTCAGGACGCCTTGGCCCAAATCCGATTGATTGACGCGGATCAGCACGCGGTCATCGGGGGCGATGACAATCCAGGGATTGACCTCGACGCCGCCGTCGGAGGGCGGCAGCCAGGGGCGCGCATTGACGATGTCTCCCGCGACACCGGTTTCGGCGGCGGGCGCATGGGGAAGATACAGCGACACCGCCATGCCGCCGCCAATGGCCGCGGTGGTGATGAGAAACTCTCTGCGATCGATTTCCGTCGCCATGGTTGCTCCTCCCCTCCTCAGCCTTTGGCCATCAAAGCTGCCGCCTTGCGGATGCCGCTGCGGATTTCCGCATAGGTGCCGCAGCGGCAGATATTGGTCATCTCGCGGTCGATATCCGCATCGCTGGGATGGGGATTGCGCTTGAGGAGCGCGGTCGCGGCCATGATCTGGCCCGCCTGGCAATAGCCGCATTGCGGCACCTGCTCTTCGATCCAGGCAACGACAACGGGATGATTCTTGTCCGCAGCGATGCTTTCGATGGTGGTGATCTCGCGTGCCCCCAATGTGCCAGCCGGAAGCGAGCAGGACCGCATAGGCTGGCCGTCAACATGCACGGTGCAGGCGCCGCAAAGACCCGCGCCGCAGCCGAATTTCGTGCCGGTAAGACCGAGCGTGTCACGCAGGACCCAGAGCAGCGGGGTATCGGGCTCGGCATCCACGTCGACAGTCTTCCCGTTGATCTTCAGCGCAAACATCGCCGTTCGCCTCCATGACCGCGTGACGCGAGATGGGAACTACATCACGATCTCTGGAGAATCACAATCGCCCGCGGCCGCCTCTACAAGAACAGACGCACACCGGCAAAGGCCGACAAGGGCGGCGCGAGCTCATCACAACATTTGGAGATTCTAATCAAATTGTTCCAATGCGCCGCGCAACTTTGTCCGATTAAACGATCGTTCAATTCCGCCTCGTCTTGGCAATTCCGCGTCAATTTCTTTCGCGCACAGTCGGAAGGACTGTAGGCGCTTCTGGCTCCGTCCGGACATTGGAAAGGAACCCATTATGAGAGCGGCAAAACCTCTGACGATCATGTCTGCTACCTTGGCGGCTGCAACCGCGATCCAACCGGTGCCCGTACAAGGGCACGCATTTGCCAGGGTCGGCAGCGCCGCCTACGGCAATGGCTATGAGGATGGCTACCGCGACGCCTATCGCGCAGGCTACGAGGACGGACACGCGAACCGGCGCTACAATGACCATTACGGCCCGCCGGCACCTGTCGCCCACAATGAGCGCGAAGACCGGTGGCGCCAGCGCTATGTCCGAACCTACACCTATAACGACGATTCCTTTTACCAAGAATGCCGGCAGTCGGTGGATCCGGCCGGTGTCATTGCCGGCGCGCTGATCGGCGGCCTGTTGGGCAACGCGGTCGGCCGCGGCGGTGGGCGGACAGGGGCAACGGTCGCAGGCGTCGTGGTCGGGGGCGCGATGGGTGCGGCACTGACCCGCAATCTTGAGTGTGAAGATCGCAGCTATGCCTACAAGACCTATTATGACGGCTTCAACTCGGGTCGTCCCAACAGCGCCTATCAGTGGCGCAATCCGCGAAATGGCCATTCCGGCGACTTCCGCGTCGCCGATTACTACAACGATCCCGATGGTTTCCGCTGTGCCAATTACACCCAGCAGATTTTCATCAACGGCCGTCCGCAGCCGGCCAACGGCCATGCCTGCCAACAGCCCGATGGCACCTGGGCCATCGTGAGTTGACGAAAGGTCGCCGGCACAGCGTGCCGAAGGTTATTTAAGCTTGGGTGGCTTGTAGGCGTTCAGGTCCCGCAGGCCGGTGGTGGCGGTGTCGGCCCAGTCTGAACGCGCTCAACCTTCCAGCCCTTGGCGCAGAGCAGACTGATCACGCTGTCGGGGCCGGCAAGATGCGCGGCACCGACCGTGACCAGATAGGTCTTCGGTTCCTTCAGCATCGCCTCGATTTTTGGCAGCCAGGCCTTGTTGCGGTTATAGAGAAGCACGGGTCTTAGACTCGGGTCGGTGTCGTCCATCGACACCAATTTCGGTAAATCGCCTTTGACCCATGCCGCGAACATTTCTTGAGGTTTTGTATCACTCTTGCCCAGGTCGGTGAGCTTTTGCTCGAGCACCTTGATTTCCGAGCCGCCGCCAAACGCTTCAAGGAGCTCGAATTGGGACTGCAGGCTTTCGAGATAGCGCAGTTCCTTGTTATGGGTTTTGGCGTAACCGACAAGTGTGGCGTCAACGCCGGGGCCGAGCTTCAGCGAAGCATGAGTCGACAAATAGGCATTTTCGAGGATTAGGCTCGCAAGCCCCGGGCGCAAATAATCCACTCTGTTCGGATCGAGACGCATGTCCTCCATGAGCGTCTCATATTGCTTCCGCGCTACCGGAGACAGCATCGCGTGGAGCGTTTGCCCTCGCGGCAAATACCCACGATTGTCCATGAAGTAATGGAACTCCGCCGTAGCGAATTCGAGGTTCGTCTCGAACGCGAACACGTCCGCAGCGCCGATAGCCTGGTCGATAGCCGACGTGCGCCAGGAAAAATTCACCGGCAGCACATGAATCGACCCCAAAAGATAGAGAGTGCTTTTGCCGTTCACGAGTTTCCACAGCGCCGTTTGCGGCGGCCCTTTCACTTCGGTCAGTTTGATGTCCGAATGTTTGTTAGGACCAGTGCTCGCGGCATCGGCGTGCCCGCCGGGCGCCAAAGCGAAAGCCGCGAGCCAAGCGCACACAAGATAAGCCAGTCTTCCCCGAACATGCATTTCCGCACCCGTTCCAATGGCACCGATGCGTATCAGAGGTGGGCTTAAAGCGCGTTTTAGCGGTCGGCTGGTTGCGGCGCTTTCTTGCCGCTGGGTAAACAAAGGGTTTGAACCTAGCGCAAGGTTTTCCGCGTCCGGATGCGCACGACTCTGATCCCTTTCGCGAAATCTTCTTTCACCTAGCTCAAGAAGATTTCTGCCCCTCCCTCATCAAGGGGAGGGGCGAATCTGACTTACTTCAGGACGTTGCTCTTTTCAGCCGCGTCGATCATCGCATCGGCGTCCACTTGCAGGAGGAAGCCGGTTGCGACGATTTTTTGCGCGGCGGTCTTCACCGCCTGCACATAGCCGTCATGACTGCCGTAGCGTTCTTCCAGCGACAGACGCGGATCTTCATTGGCCATGCGCTCGGCCTTGGTCTTCGCAAACGGGATCATGCCGCCGGCATAGTTGCAGAGCTGTCCTTTGTGGAAGCCCGCAGCCGTCACGTTCCATCCCAGATATGTGCCAAGCGGCGCCTCGCGCAGCACCACAGGAACCCCGCCGAGCTCATTGCCGTCTTGATCCACCTTGGGCGCCTTCATGGCGATGACGCGCTTGATCGTCGGCGGCACCTTGGTCATCACCCCGGTACCATCGGCATAATTGAAGTCCGGGCCGTAATCGTAATCGAGCACGGTGTTCATGAAGCCGGTGGGCGCGCCTTCCGGCAGTCCCGGGATGGTCGGGAAGCCCATCGCTTTCTTCGTCGGATCGACCAGCGTGCCGGCGGCGAGGGTCGGATAGACGCTTTGCGGCGGCGCCGTCCCCTTCATCACCCAATTGCGGAAGTGTACGCGCAGCGCGTTCATCGTCTCGCGCTGCGGCATGGGATTGGCCGCAAGGCTGCCCTGGCCATAGCCATTGCTCGGGCAGGCGGGCGCCGCTGCGGGCGTGACGCTGAAACCGCCTGGGCCGCCGCCATGCTGCGTACTGCCGATGTAATAACGGCGCACATTGTCGGGCAGCGGAATGTCCTTGTCGGCAGCGGGCCCAATGAAGGACGGCGAAAGCTTCAGGCCCCACATTTCGGCGGCGCCGAAATGCTCGACGATTTTCGGGCAGGTGTGGCTCGCGGTGCAGCGATCGAGCAGACCCGCCGCGGGGAGGCCGCGCACGGGATCGGGCCATGCCGTCCAGGATTGCGTGCCCTCGCTGCTCGGTTCGTAGAGCTTCGAGACACCGTCGGGCATGGCGAAGCGGTAATTCAGCGCGATCCGTTTTCCGGCGATGATCGGCCAAGCACCGTCAAAGACCTGGCGGCCCGCTTCGTCCTGATTGAAGCCGAGATGGAGGAAGGCACGGATGTAATTTCCCGATTGCGAGACGCCGCGTGTGATCGTCCAAGTGATGCCGTCGGCCAGCGGGTTCGGTGTGCCGCTGTCATCCGCCTTGGCGGTCTTGAAGAACGAGTCGACGTCGCGGAACGCGGCAAAACCGACGCCGAGCACCCTCGGGTCCTTCGCCGTGTAGACCACCTGATACAGCAGCTTGGGATCGAAGCCGCCCTTGACGCAGATTTGCGATGGATCGGGCGTGCCGGGAAACGGATTCTCGGCGCTGCATTTGGCGAAGGCCCAATTGGCGGCCGGAATTTCCGCCACGCCGCTGACCTTGCCGTCCATGGTCTCGGAGGCGTGCGTGGTCAGGCTCGCCTGTTTGGTGTCGAGGCTGACCGGCGCATAGGGCAGCGGATTGGTGTGGATGTAGATGGTCTGCGACGCCAGACCGCTCGCATTCATGATGCGGCCCATGACGCGTCCCGTGAGGGGCGAGCCGTCGGCGTTCTTCGCCACCGGCACCACGACATAGTCATTGTTGTCCTTGGGCGCGGTCGCTCCGATATTGTCGCCTTGCCAACCGCTCGACAGCCCGACATCGCCGAGATTGCGCTCGGCCGGCACGATGGTCAGACGCCCGCCGCGGTTGGGCACATCGTGCCACATCAGATGGCTCGCCTTGGTCATGTCGACCGGCTTCACGATCTGGAAGGTGGTGGTGTATTCGACCATGCCGCGCGCGTTCTTCGGCGCAAGCTGGATGTCGGTGATGATGGTGTTGTGGGGATCCTTGGGATCGAGCTCGCCATAGGCTTTGCCGACAAGGGTCTCGTACTGGCCGGCGGCGCCAAAGGCGGTGCCGTTGAAGGCGGGCGAGGTCTTCTTCTCGATGACGATCCGCGTCACCTTGGCCTGCGCATCGGGCGCGACCGAGAGAGCCATGGCGAGCGCAGCGCCCGCGCTTGTTGCCAGGAAGAAAGTCCGTTGCCTGCCGATCATATGTGCCTCCAGAAGTGATCCCAGTCGGCGGGAGATTATTGCAAATACCGCCCCAGCCCTAGCCCCTCCCCGCGTTGGGGGAGGGGAACAATGTTAACGTCCGCTACTTGCGTCCGAACACACCGAGGTCGACGGACTTTCCCATCAGGAAATAGCCGATCGGGGAAGGATGAATGCCGTCGCCGCAATTATAGGCCGGATTGAGCAAGTCGGGACTTTCCGCGCTGCGCACCACGTGGTCGAAATCCAGCACCGCGTCGAAGCCCGCCTGTTTGTGCATCCAGTCATTGACCTGATTGCGGACCTTGGTCTTGGCATCGTTCCAGCCGGTGTCGGCGACGCCCGGAACCACGCTGTGCCGGGGAATGATGGTCGCGCCGATGATTCGGATGTTCTTGGCTTTGACGCGGGCGATGATGTCCTTCATGCCGCCGATGACCTGATCGGCGGAGGCGCCGCGCCTTATGTCGTTGGTGCCCATGAACAGCACGACATGGGACACGCCCTGATGCGAAAGCACGTCGCGCTCCAGGCGCTCCACGCCGGGGGGCGAATTGACCGCGGGCTGATAGCTCGCGACGTTCAGCACGGTGTTGCCGCCGATGCCTTCGTTCACGACCGCGAGGCGTGCCGGCGTTTGCAATGCAAGGCGCTGGGCCACCACATCTTCCCAGCGGTCATGGGCATCGAGCGTCGTGCAGGTGCCGTCGGTGATGGAATCGCCGAAGGCGACGATGGCCGTTGCGGGCGCCGCCGGACGCACATCGATGGATTTCAGCCAATACATGGCGGTGGTCTTGCCGGCAAAACCCTTGCCGTCGGTGGATTCGGTCTGATCGCCGGCGCCATTGTCGGTCACATAGGAGGTGACCTGCGCATTGTTGTGTTGGCTCGGCTGTATATCGGCGCCCGAGACGAAGAGACTCACCGCGAGATCTTGCTGCGCATCGACATGCAGCGCGATGGGATCGCTCTCCGCGGTTCCGCCGGCGGGCACGGTGACGGTGTTTTTCCCGCCAAACGTCAGTGGTCGGACCAATCCTGCGGCAAGGGCCGGGCCGCGCACCCGCGGACCGATGCTCGCATGGGCGAATATCACGGGGGCGGCGCCGAAACTGTTGTCGAGGCGCACCCTGACGGTGTCGCCCGGAATGGTGACGCGCGCGATCATGCGGACGGTCGCGTTGCTGATTTTTGTTTCGCTAAGCCCCTGCTGGGACGTGCCCCAGGCCGTCACCCAGTTCTGGTTGGCGTTCTGCGCCGGGGCGGGCGAGAAAGCGAGCGCCGCCAGCATGATTCCGAACACGATCCTCGATAGGCGCATGTGTCTGTCCCTCCCGGTTGCCCGCTGGAAAGAGGTTACTGCATCGCCCGGACCGGTTCCAGGCGTGCCCGGCGGGCCGGGTCCGCAAAAAACATCGCTGGCGGTGGGAGGCAATTGCGGTTCTGATGAGAATCGCATGACGCGACACGATAGCAACAGCTTCGATTATGTCATCGTCGGCGCGGGTTCCGCAGGCTGTGTCCTTGCCAACCGCCTTTCCGCCGATTCCCGTCATACGGTGGCGATCATCGAAGCGGGCGGTCAGGACCATTGGATCTGGTTTCATATCCCTGCGGGCTATCTGTTCGCGATCGGCAATCCGCGCGCCGACTGGATGTTCCGGACCGAACCCGATCCCGGGCTCAACGGACGAAGCCTTGCCTATCCGCGCGGCAAGGTGATCGGCGGCAGCTCCGCCATCAACGCGATGATCTATATGCGCGGCCAGGCGGCGGATTACGACCATTGGCGGCAGATGGGGTTAAGGGGGTGGGGGTGGAACGATGTCCTCCCTTATTTCCGCAGGCAGCAGGACCATTTCGCGGGGAGAACGGAATTCCACGGCGCGGGCGGCGAATGGCATGTCGATGTACCGAGGCTGCGCTGGGACCTTCTGGACGCATTCGCCGAAGCCGCCCGCGAGAACGGTATTCCGCCTACGGATGATTTCAACCGCGGCGACAATGAAGGCTGCGGCTATTTCCAGGTGAATCAGAAGAACGGCCGCCGCTTGAGCGCGGCGCGCGCCTTTCTGAAACCGGCGCTTGGGCGCCGCAATTTGAAGCTGTTCACGGGCACGCTGGCCGAACAGATCCTCTTCGACGGCCGCAGTGCCACGGGCGTCCGTGTGCGTGCGCGTGGAACCGAGAGCATCATCACGGCGCGCCGCGAAGTGATCCTGTCCACCGGCAGCGTGGCGACGCCTGCCCTTCTCGAACGCTCGGGCATCGGCGAGGGGACGCGCTTGCGAGCGCTCGGCATACCGGTTCTTCATCATCTCCCGGGCGTTGGGGAAAATCTGCAGGACCATTTGCAGCTGCGCTGCGTGTTCAAGGTGCATGGCGTGCGCACCATGAACATGGACTACCGCTCTTTCGTGAAACGCGCTCGCATGGCGCTGCAATATGCGCTGGCGCGGCGCGGGCCCTTGACCATGGCGCCGTCGCAGCTTGGCGCCTTCACGCGCTCCTCGCCGCAATATGTGACGCCGAATTTGCAGTTCCATATCCAGCCGCTCTCGCTGGACAAATTCGGCGATCCCCTGCACGCATTTCCCGCCTTCACCGCGAGCGTCGCCAATCTGCGTCCGACGAGCCGAGGCTCGATTCACGCGCGCAGCGCAGATGCCGCGGATGCACCGATCATCGTGACGAATTATCTCTCGACCCCGGAAGACCAACAGGTCGCGGTCGATTCCATCAGGCTGACGCGCCGCATCGCTGCGGCGCCCGCGCTCGACCGCTATGGCCCGATAGAGCACCGGCCCGGCGCGGAGCTCGTCACCGATTCCGAGCTGGTCCAAGCGGCGGGCGAAATCGGGACCACCATTTTCCACCCCGTCGGCACGGCGAAAATGGGAGCCGATAGCGATCCTTCCGCGGTGACCGATGCGCGGCTGAAGGTGCGCGGCGTCGCCGGCCTGCGCATCGCCGATGCCTCGGTGATGCCGGCGATCATTTCCGGCAACACGGCAGCACCCACCATGATGATCGCCGAAAAGGCCGCCGATCTGATCCTCGCCCAAAAGGCCAATCTCATCGAATTCAACGATTGATACGGCGATCCGCCGGAGTGTTATCGTCGGGCCATGACGATGCTTTTCTCCCCAACCGATCTCAAAGATTGGATCGAAAAGAACCGGCACCTCTTCCGGCCGCCGTTCAAGACCAACCAAGTGCTGGCGCACCATGAGGATTTCATCGTCATGATGCTGAACGGGCCGAACGCGCGCCTGGACTTTCACATCGAACCCGGCGAGGAATTTTTCTACCAGATCCACGGCGACATCGAGCTTCACCTCAAGCGGGAGAACGAGCGCCGGCAGGTGGTGACCATTCGGCAAGGGGGGATTTTCCTGTGCCCCGGGGGCGTTGCCCATTCGCCGCGGCGCGGCGAAGGCACCTGGGGCCTTGTCATCGAGCGCAAGCGCAAATCGGAGGAGGACGAAGGCTTCCTGTGGTTTTGCGAGAATTGCGATGAAGAAGTGCAGTCGTACAATGTGGTCCCAGGCGACATCGCATCGCAGGTGGCCAAGCTCTACGCGGCTTTCAACGCCGATCCCGCCATGCGGACGTGCAAAAGCTGCGGCTATGTGTTTCCGATAACGCCGATGGCCGAACGGCTGAGTTTTCTGGAGCCAAGGTAACTCCCAACGGCACAAGGTGAAGGGCCAATGGCGCGATTCGTTGCTCGAAACCTGATTACCGACGTTCCCGGGCTGCGTGTCGGACAAGCCGAAGATATGGCTCTGCGCACGGGTGTCACGGTGGTGCTGCCCGATTCGCCGGTCAGGACCGTGGTCGACATACGCGGCGGCGCGCCCGGAACCCGTGAGACGGACGCCTTGGACCTTTCAAGCCTCGGCGTCAAAGCGGACGCCATCGTGATTTCCGGCGGGTCGGCTTTTGGGCTGGATGCCGCATCGGGCGTCATGGCGTGGTTGAGCGCACAGGGGCGGGGTTTTGAGCTGAGGCCCGGCACGCCCCGCATTCCCATCGTTCCTGCGGCCGTCATCTTCGATTTTGCGGGCGATACAAAATTCGCTCCCGAAACAAACCCCTATGCCCGGTTGGGCCAGCAGGCCGTAGCCGGCGCGAGGGAAGATTTCGCGCTCGGCAATGCGGGTGCGGGGGTCGGCGCGACCGCGGGCGCTCACAAGGGAGGGCTCGGCAGCGCGTCGGGCGTGATCGACGAGACTCTTCACGTCGGCGCCCTGGTGGTCGTGAATGCCGTGGGATCGCCGCTGATTCCCGGCACGGATGTCTTCTGGGCGTTTGCTTTGGAACAGGGAGATGAATTCGGCGGCCGGCGTTTGACCGGGCCACTGCCGGAGATGGTTCTGGATTTGCCGCGTGACGGCAAAGGCAGGGCGGCCGCCGGCACGAACACGACGATCGCCATCATCGCCACCGATGCCGATCTTTCCCCCGCGGAATTGAAGCGGGTCGCCATCATGGCGACGGACGGGTTGGCGCGCGCCATCAGGCCGGTGCACACGCCGTTTGATGGAGACACATTGTTCGCATTGACGACCGCGCGGATACCGGTTCGCGGCGATCGCCTACGGGAGCTGACGCGCATCGGAAACCTCGCCGCGGATTGCGTTTCACGCGCCGTTGCGCGGGGCATTTACGAAGCGGCGACGGTTGGGGACATCAAGAGCTACCGGGACAGTTTCCGCGCGTGACGCCGAAAAGCCATGGTGATTGGCAGGGGTTTTATCGCGGTGGCTTTCGTCCGGGACGTACCTCGGCGTTGCCGAGGGCCTCAACTGTGCTAAATTCCAGCGTTTCCGGCGGGTTGGGCCGCCAAAAGTGAGGCGTAGTTGGGCCGAAGGTTTGTCCCGTTGAGACGCGCGGTCGCCATCCTTTGCATGGCGCTCTCCGTCATGCTGTCCGGACAGGCCTACATCTCGCTGATGGACCGCATCGACCACGTCCATCACCACGTTCACTTCGCCAATCCTCTCGCCGGCGACATCCAATTTTGCGCCGGCGATCATGAGCAATGCGCCGTGCACCACCATCACCATGACGCAGATGCCGCCGCCGATCACCACGCGCATGGAACAGCGGATCATCAACATGGCGATGCCGCCGTTGTTTTCCTGGCCGCGCAGAGCATCGTGTTCGCGATGTGCCCGCTAGAGGCAGCGCGCTGCGAAACCGAGCCGCCTGCGCTCGCCAGCATAAGTCCGCGCGGGCCGGATCATCCCCCCAAGTCGGTTCCCGAAATTACCGCGTGATCTTCCGCGCTCGGGCGTATGCCCGTGTGCTGTCGCGATTCATTTCGAGGAAACATATGGAAACCCATTTTTCCCGGGGCGCGCTTGCGCGCCTGGCAATGGCGGTGCTTGCCGCGGTCTTTTCGGCCGGAACATCGGCATCCCGCGCCGAGCCTGCACCGCCCTATCTTACGTTGTTTCGTCAAGCCGAAAGCGCCGCGCCGCGTCTCGCGGAAAGCGCCGCGAATGTCAGGAGTGCGGAAGGGCAAGCCCTGCAGGCCACGGTTCGGCCCAATCCCTCCCTGGGTCTGGAAGTGGAGAATATCGGATCAAGCGGCCGGTTCAGCGGTTTGTCGAACACGCAGACGACGCTTTCCATCAACCAGCCCATCGAGCTGGGCGGAAAGCGCGGTGCACGGATTGCGGCAGGTGAAGCCGGAGTCAGTGCCGCGCAAACGCGAAATCGGCAAGTCGCCGTCGATTTCGGCTACGATCTCGCAATCGCTTACGCCGGGGCGGAGGTTGCGCAAGCGCGCACCATGCTTCTTGAAGATGCCGTCATGGCGGCGCAGGAAGATTTGCGTGCGGCCCGGGCTCTGGTGAACGCCGGCAGGGAGGCCGATCTGCGCGCGGTCCAGGCGCAAGCGGCCGCGGCCGCGGCGGAAGCCGATTTGGAGGCGGCTCGGGCCGGCGCGCTCAACGCTTTCGCGCAACTGGCAAGCTTGGCGGGCGTTCCGCGTCCCTATACCGGCGTCGACACTTCGCTCCTTCCACGCGCAAACAATCTTCCCCGTCCGCCCACCGAGCCGCCCATCGTTACGCCCGCAATCGCTTCGGCCCTGGCCGAACGCGAAGCCGCCGCGCGTCGGGTTACCGTCGAACGCACGCGCGCTGTTCCCGACATCACGGCATTGTTGGGCATCCGCAGGTTGACGGGGGACAATGCCACCGTGTTTGTCGGCGGTGTGTCGGTGCCGTTGCCGCTGTTCGACAAAAACCGGGGCAATATCTCTGCCTCCGTCGCCCAATTGGATGCG
>WNFL01038922.1_pt1 | contig 12035 bp, 7 predicted proteins | sample 5400361 | NCBI WGS metagenome assembly WNFL01 (sample SAMN13153351, study PRJNA577476) | soil metagenome | isolation source: 40 cm soil on Douglas fir-dominated hillslope | place: USA:California | collected 2013-09-17
CTCTACGAACGCGCGCTCGGGGCGTACCGCGAGCGCGCGTTCGCAGAGGCTGGGCGCGTTCTCGACCAGCTCCTCGCGGCGGCGCCGGACGACGGCCCGGCGCGCCGGCTGCGGGCGCGCGTCAGCGAGCTGGAGCGGCTGCCTCCGCCGCCCGATTGGGACGCGATCTTCGCGCTCGAGACGAAGTGAGTCCCAGCGCCGCGACACCCAGCAGCGTCACGAGCCCCGGCTCGGGCACGTCGGCGAAGGCGTCGACGTCCGATGCGTACGCGTCTCCGGCGAGCTGAGACACGCGCACGTACTCGATCCAGGGCAGGCCGAGCGGAGCGAGGTCGATGCCGGTGCCGCCGCCCGAGCCGCCGTAGAGTGCGGCGATCTCGGCCGTGGTCTTGCCCGCGAAGTCGCCGGCCGTGAGCGCCGGATTCACCGGCCGCGTATAGCTCGTCGGAATCGTCCCGCCCGACGCGAATGGATCGGTGGCGTCCTGGTAGGCGAAGGTCGGAAACAGATCGTCCGCGAACACGCCGACGACGTCGAACCAAGTCACTCCGTCTTGGCTCACCGCGATCCGAGCCGGTTCGCCGAACACGACGCCGTTCGCGAGGCCCGTGCCGAAGTCGATGCCGAGGAACGCGTTGCCGAACACGAGCAAGTCGATCCCGTAAGGATTCGCCGCGTCGTCGGAGACCTGGTGATCGAAGCGCACGACGAGCGACCCGCCGGCGCCGATCGAGACCACGTCGCTCGACGCGTAGGGCGCGTTGAAGGGCGTGACGTCGCCGTCGAACGGGCCGCTGCCGGTGGCGCGCCCGGGCGAGCCGAGCGCGACTCCCGGGTTGGTGTAGCCGGCGGTCGCGTTCGCGCCGGCGGTATAACTCACGACCTCGCTCGCGAACGACGCGGCGAAGACGCGACTGGCGGAAGAGAAGGACAGAAGACACAGAGCGGTGAGCGCGATGGCTCGCATGGACAACTCCTTACTCGCTTGCGGAGCAGTTGTTTAAAAACGCGCCAGGCCGGTCTTCTGGCTCCCGGATCATCCTCGCGCCGAGCCTTCCCAAGATTTCTCTCAGTGGCCTGATTCGGCGTTCGTCCCCGGTCACAGCGACGGGCTCGCGCCGGATTCTCACCGGCTTCCCGACACCTGACGCGACTCTTGTTGTCGGTCTTCTACCTCGGAGCCCGACGCTGCGTCAACTGGCCGCGGCGAATTGACACGATCCGACGGCGGGGGGTACTGATCCGGTCGAGCTCGGTGTCCGCGTTGCGGACGGAAATAGGGAAGGCCGTGAAAGTCGGCCGCGGTCCCGCCACTGTGATGGGGAAGTCGCTGCGAGAAATGCCACTGGGGAATTTCCCTGGGAAGGCTCGCAACCGGCGCTAGACCCCAAAGCCAGGAGACCTGCCGAGTCATCGGGACGAGAGTCCCGCTCTCCGTGGAGGGAGTCGGGCGGTGGAATTCTGGCGTTTTCGCGCGGCGCTGGTCGCGCTGCTCGCGCTCGTGCTCGGGGCGTCACCGTTCGGTGTAGCGGGCGAGATCGCGGAGTCGGCGGCCGACCCGTCCTCGTTCACGACCGTGATCGACGCGACGGAGTACGACGAGCGCTTCGCCACCGTCGAGGAGCTGCTCTCGCAGGTGCCGGGCACGCGCGTGCGGCGTTTCGGCGGACTGGGCGCGCAGAGCACCGTGTCGATTCGCGGCTCCAAGGCGGAGCAGGTGCTCGTGTTGCTCGACGGCGTGCGCATGAACTCGTCCTCCCGCGGCGCCGCCGATCTCTCGACGATCCCGGTGCGCCAGGTCGCGCGCATCGAAGTGATTCGCGGCGGCGGCGCGGCGCGCTTCGGCAGTGACGCGGTCGGCGGAGTCATTTTGATCACGACCCGCGGCGCGGCCGCGAACGGTCTGCACGCGGACGCGGCGCTCGCGGCAGGCGGGCAGACGCTGCGCGGGGGGGACGTCGCGTTCTCGGGCGCGGGCGATCGAGGCAGCGCGCTCGTGACCTACTCGCGGCTCTCGAGCAAGAATGACTTCGAGTTCGATCTCGCGCCGACGCGCGGCGACGGCGCGCCTCAGACGTTCACCCGCCTGAACGCCAACTTCGCCGAGGACTCGGGTCTCTTCCGCGGCACGCTTCGCGCGGGCGCGACCTCGCGCTTCGACGCCACCGTCGATCTGTATCAGAAGCGCAACGGGCAGCCGGGCAGCGCGCTCGGAAGGGCCCGGGGCGGCGCCGAGGACGACGACATCTCCTGCATCAGCGCGGACGAGGACTACCGCCGCGGCATCGCGCGCCTCGCGTTCGCGAACGAGCGCCTGCTCCGCGGGGCGTTCGAGATCGCCGGCTCGGTGCGCTCCGACGACAGCCGGCTCGACGACCCAGCGGGCGGGTGTGGGTTCATCTCGCCTTTCGTGACCGGCGGACGCGATCACGCGAGCTGGCTCGAGCGCGAGTCACAGCTCGAGTCACGCTGGGCGGCCCAGCCGCTCGGGCTCGGCTTCGTCTCACTTTCCGGGAGCGCCGTCGCGGGCCTGCGCTACACGACGGTCGACTCCTCCGATGCCGACCTTCATCGGCGCACCTCCGTGGCGGCCTCGCTCTTGCCGGAGATCGCGCTCTTCGATGCGACGCTGCGCCTGTTTCCCGCGCTCGGGGTCGAGACAGCGGACACGAGCTCGGGGCTGGCGCGCTCGGCCGCTTTTCGCGCCATGGTCCCGGTCAAGACGGACGATTCGACGGCGTGGCTGCCCGCGGTCGGCGCGATCGTCCAGGTCTCGCCGGGCTTCCAGCTCAAGGCGAACTGGAAGCGCGTGCTGCGGCGCCCGACGTTCACGGAGCTGTTTCACCCCGATTGGAGCTTCGTCCGCGGCAATCCGAGCCTCGAGCCGGAGAAGGGCTGGAACGCGGACGTCGGCTTCGAGCTCGCGAGCGACGGCGCGGGCTTCGTGCGCGGGGTGCGGGTCCAGGCGAGTCTCTTTCAGCGCGAGCTCGAGCAGGGGATCGAGTGGCTCCTGAACACGAACCGGGCGTACATGCCGGTGAACACCGGCCGCGCGCGCGCGCTCGGCGCGGAGATCTCGATCGAGTCGAGGCTCTGGAACCGACTCGAGCTGGCCGGGACGTACACCTACACCAAAGCGCGCTATCTCCGGCCGGAGCCGGGCGCCGCATTCGGAAGCGGCGTCGCGCCGATCTTTCCGCACTCGCCGGAGAACGCGGTGACTGCGCGCGCGGCGCTCGACCTCGGTGCGCTGGAGCCGTGGACCGAGGTTCGCTACGAGAGTGAGTTCGCGTACCAGGTCGGCCGCCAGACACTCGCGCCCGCAGCGACGGTTCTCGACGCCGGCCTGATCTTCCGCCCCGCGCGACTGCGCGCGTTCGACTTTCTGCCCGAAGCGCTGACGCTGTCGGTCGAGGCGTCGAACCTGCTGCGCGAGCAGCGCGTCGACTCACTTGGGCAGCCGCTCTCGAAAGAGGCACTCTGGGTGTTCCGCATCCGCGGTGCGACGCCGTGATCGGCGGCCTGCTCCTCGCGGTGACTCTCTCGGTCGGCTCGGGCGACGCGTACGACTTCGACTCACCCGCCGCGCCCGCGATCGAAGCGCATCCGACGAATCCCGACCGCGCTTTCGTCGCGGACTCGGAATCGTTTCCGGGGATCTGGCAGATCCGGATCGCGGCGGGTCAGTCCGTCGCGCTCTCCGCTCCGTCCTATCAGCTCTCGGCGAACCTCGGCTGCTCGGCGCCGTTCAGCGTGGCGCGCATCGGTGACTTCTGGCTCGAGCCCAGCGGCCCGACACGCGGCTGGATCAGCACGTCGGGCTGCGAGCTCGCCGTGCCGTTCGACTACGCGACCGGCGCCGGGGTCGCCGTGTCGTACTCGGGCGCGAACCGGCCCTCGGTTCCGACCCGCCACACGCTCACCGGGTCGTTCACGCGCTACCAGAACGGCGGCGGCGGAGCGTCGATCTCGTCGTTCACGACGAACTTCACGAGCGCCGTCGTGCGCGTCGGCAACCGCCTGGTCGTCGCGACCTCGAACCTGCAGCAGAGCGGCGCGAACCCGGTGTTCAACCCGGGAACGGTGCTGTTCTTCTCGATCGACGACTCGGGAGCCACGCCCGTGATCGCGCCGGCGACGCCCTTCTTCGCAGTGACTTCGGACCCGAATCCCGTCGCGCTCTCGGTGCTGCCGGGCGGACGCATCGCGGTCACGAACGCGGGGATCTTCGACGTCGCGTTCCCGCCCCTGGTCACGGGTCAGGGCTCGATCGACATCCTCGATCCGCAGACCGGGTCACTCGTCGGCTCGATCCCGATCGGCGCCGGGAACCCGATGGCAGCGCTCGCGCTCGACCCGACGGGCTCCGTCGGGCTCGCGAGCTCGGCCACGTTCCGCCGCCTGTACGCGGTCGACGTGCGCGGGCTGGGGGAGCTGCCGTCCGCGCCGGTCGATCCGCGCCTCCAGCGGCCTTCCTGCAACGACTCGAGCGCGGCGAGCGCCGGCGGAGTGCCCTGCCTGCGCGCGCGCGCGCTCCGCGCCGGCGCCAACGCGATCGTGCTCCCGCCGCCGCCGGGCTCGAGCGGGATCTACTCCTTCGTCCCGACCGTACGCTTCGCGCCGTCGGGCGACTTCGCCGTCGCGACCTCGTACAACGACGGCGGGATCGCGTTCGTGGCGTTCGACGCGCGCAACCTGGGTCGCCCGCATCCGCTGCTCGCGTCGCGCTTCGGCGCGGCAGAGACACTCGCGGCGACCGGCCCCGCGGGCGTGATCGGCTCCGAGTGTTGCCCGGGCCCGCTGCTCCTGCGCTCCACCGGCAGCGCCGGCCTCGCTTCGACCGATGCCCTGTTCGTCACCGCGAGTCCGAACGGCTTCGTCGTACGCAGCCACCTCGGCGGCAGTCTGGCGACACCGAGCGGTGACGCCGACGCCGACGGCGTCGAGGACGCGCTCGACGTCTGCCCGCTCGAGCCGAATCCGGGACAGGCCGACGCGGGCGGTCTCGGCACGGCGAGCCCGCCGGACGGCGTGGGCGATGCGTGTCAGTGCGGCGACGTCTCGGACGACGGCCACGTGGACATCGCGGACGCGTTCGCGCTGCGTGAGTTCCTCGCCCACCCCTCGACGCCGCTCGCCGCGCCACAGAAATGCGACGTCGGGGGGCCGGGCGCGAGCGGCACCTGCGACGTCGTCGACGCCACGCTCCTGCGCCGCGCGCTGCAGGGAGCGCAGCCCGGCATCGCGTACGTCTGCCCACCCTTTGTGCCGTAGCCGATAGACTCGGCGCCAATGGCGCGCGTGAAGCAGATCGCGGGAGTCCTGGCCATCGACGCCGCGTTGCGGGCCGGCGAAGAGGTGCGCTTGCTGCTGGTGGCCGAGGACGCGCGCGCGGAGGACGTGCGCGGCGTCATTGCGCGCGCGGAGGAGTCCGGGATCGCGGTGCGCACCGCGACCCGCAACGTGCTCGCGCGGCTCTCGATGCCGCGGCCGCCCGAGGACGCGCTCGCGCTCGTCGGGCGTGACCCGGACGCGGATCTCGCCGAGTCACTCGCGCGCGGCGGCGCGTTCTGGCTGCTGGTCGGCGTCGCCTACCCCGGCAACGTCGGCATGGTGATTCGCACCGCCGAAGTCTCCGGCGCCGACGCGATCGCGGTCGACGGCGGCTTCGACCACGAGGCGAAGCGCGCGGCGCTGCGCGCGTCGATGCGCGCGGACAAGTTCATGCCCGTGTTCTGGCTCGACGCGGCGCAGGTGCTGGACGCCGCCAAGGCGAGCGGTCACCGTGTGCTGGCCGTCGACGAAGCCGGAGAGGGCTCGCACTTCGCGGCGGATCTGACCGGCGCGCGCGTGTTCGTCGTGGGCAGCGAGAATGGCGGCATTCCGCCCGAGGTGCTCGCGCGCTGCGACGCGCGCATCCGCGTGCCGATGGCGGGATTCATCCCCTGCTACAACCTGCAGGCAGCGGTGTCGGCCGTCGCCGTCGAGCGGTTGCGCCAGGTGGGTTCGAGGGCGGGAGACGATTAGAGGCGACTCGGAAACCCCGCCCGGGCACGGGCGGGGCGCCGGTGAGCTTGCTAACCAGCGATCCGAAGGGGAGGCGCCGCGTGGCGCCCGCAGCCGCGATGGAATCGGTCGAGCCCGGAACAAAGCCGTCGTTCTCGATCGTCGTGCCCACGCTCGACGAGGCGGAGAACGTCGACGAGCTGCTGCGGCAGATCTTCGCCCTTTCCGAAGCGCTCCCGCCGTTCGAAGTGATCGTCGTCGACGACGATTCGCGCGACGGCACGGCCGAGCGCGCGCGCGCATGGTCGGGCCGGCACCCGGTCAGTGTAATCGTGCGCCGCGACGAACGCGGTCTCTCGCGCGCGGTGATCGCGGGCGCGCGAGCGGCGCGCGCGGAGGTGGTCGTCGTCATGGACGCCGACCTCTCGCATCCGGTCGCGGCGATCCCGGCCCTCGTCCGACCGCTCCTCGACGGCGCGGCGTCGATTGCGATCGGCAGCCGCCACGTCCGCGGCGGCTCGACGCGCGGTTGGCCGCTGCGGCGCAAGCTGGCGTCGCGCGCCGCCGCCGCGCTCGCCTGGCCGATCTCTCCGGTGAGCGATCCGATGTCCGGCTTCTTTGCGGCGCGCCGCGCGGACGTCGTTTCGCGCGGCGGCTCGAGCCTGCGCGCGATCGAGGTCCCGATCGAGTTCGTCGACCGCGAGCGCGGTGAGTCGAAGCTCGGGGTCTCCCAGGTCGGCGAGTATCTCCGGCGACTCGCGGCGCTCGCGGGCGCCGACCTCGGCTCCGCCAGCCTGCGCCGTCTCTGGCTCGCACTTTGCGCGGGCGCGGTCCTCGACTTCGCGAGCTTCGCGCTGCTCGAAGGACGCGGAGGGGCGCTCGGCGGCGCGCAGCTCGCGAGCGGGGCGCTTGGCGCCCTGGCGGTGTGGTCGCTGTGCGCGGGCGATCTGCGCGGCACCAAGGCCGGGCGCTTCGCGGCGCTGAGTCTGCTCGCGCTTCTGCTGCGCGGCGGCGTGCTCGCGAGCCTGGTTCGGAACACCGGGCTGTCGCCGCTCGTCGCATTCGTTCCGAGCGCGATCGCCGGCCTCTCGGTGAGCGCGCTCGGCGCGGCGTTCTTCGTGCTCGGCCCGCCGCGCGCGCCGAACGAGCGCGCGCTGGCGCTGCGCCTGGGTTGCATTGCGGTGGCCGTCTATCTGTTCGCGCTGCGGATCGCGTATGCAGGCGCCGTCGAGCTGCTCCCCGAGGAGGCGTACTACTGGAGCTACGCGCAGCACCTCGATCTCTCCTACCTCGATCACCCGCCGCTGGTCGCCTGGCTGATCTGGGCGGGCACGTTGCTCGGCCAGAGTGAGTGGGGGGTGCGCGCGGGCGCGATCGCGTGCTCCGCGCTGACGGCCGCGTTCTCTGCGGCGCTTGCGGCGCGCTGGCTCGGCAAGACCGCGGCCGCCGCCACGCTGGCGCTCGTCACCGCGCTTCCGTTCGGGTTCGCGACCGGGCTGCTCATGACTCCCGACGCGCCGCTCGCCGCGGCGTGGTCCGGCGCGCTCTACTTCCTGTGGCTCGCGCTCGTCGAGCTGCGGCCGCGCGCGTGGTGGGGCGTGGGCGCGTGCATCGGGCTCGGGCTGCTCGCGAAGTACACGATCGCGCTGCTCGGCTTGGGCGCGTTGGCGTTCGCGCTGCTCGACGGGCGCGCGCGCCGGCAGCTGCTCCGGCCGGAGCCCTATCTCGCCGCGGTGCTAGCGCTCGCGCTGTTCGCGCCGGTGCTCGTTTGGAACTACCGCAACGACTGGGCCTCGTTCGCGTTCCAGAGCGCGCGCCGACTCAGTGATCCGCCCGAGTTCGGCCTGCACCGACTCGGCGCGAGCGTGCTCGTGCTGCTCGGGCCGGTCGTCGTCGCGGCGCTGCTCGCGCTGCTGCGCGGTCGCACGCGCCGAGCCGTCGACGCCGGCACCCCGAGCGAGGAGGCTGCGCGGCGCTTCCGCTTCGCCGCCTGCGCCGCGTTCGCGCCGCTCGCGGTCTTCACGCTCTTCTCGCTCAGCCACGTGCCGAAAGTGAACTGGACCGGGCCGCTGTGGCTCGCTCTGCTCCCGGCGACGGCCGCCCTGCTGGCCCGCGCGTCCGCCGCGCACGTCGGTCGGCTCGCCGGCGCGGCCGCAGCGCTGTTCGCGCCGAGCCTGTGGCTGGCCCTCTTCGGTTACGCCGCGGCGCTCCACTCACTCGCGTTGGGCGTACCCGGCGCGGACTTCCCGGGCGGCACGCGCTATGCGCAGCGCTGGCAGGAGATCGCAGCGGCGGTCGACCGCGCGGCGAACGACCTGCGCGCCGAGACCGGCGCGCAGCCCGTGATCGTCGCCTTCGACCGCTACGCGACGTCGAGCCTCCTCGCGTTCTACCAGCCCGGCTCGGGTCCGCGCTGGACCCTGGGGGGGCGCCAGCTGTTCGGCGCGGGGACGAGCCTGATGTACGGCTACTGGACGCCGCCCGAGTCGGTCGCCGGACGTACACTTCTCTGTGTCTCCGACGACCCCGGCGACCTCGAGCTACCGGCGCGCTTCGCGCGCGCGGCGGGCGCGATCACGACCCTGGCGATAGCCGGCCAGAGCGACGGCGCGCGCGTCTTCTACCGCGCGCTGTACGGCTACGAGCCCGACGCGGCTTCGGGCACGAAGCGGAAGAACGCCGCGCCCTCGAGCACCGCGCTCTCCGGCGCTTCAAGCTCGCACATGCTGCCGAGCTCGCGGATGCCGTCGGCCGCGCGCTGGTCGAGGCCCAGCTCCTCCGGCTTCGCGGGCTTCGCCTTGCCGAGTGACTCGATGAGCTTGGCCGCCCACTCGGGCCGCTGCTCGCCCTTGGTGTCGAACGCGATCGGCAGGAAGTCCGGACCGTCCTTGAACACGCAGAGCAGCCCCGCGCCGCGCAGCTCGGACGACGCCATCGAGAACATGGTCGCGCGCCCGCGCACGCCGTCTTCGAGCTCGAGCAAGAGGCCCTCGACCAGCGGATGACCGCTGGCGAAGAATTCGAGCTCGTCCTTCTCGAGCGCCTCCACGCGGTCGAAGGTCCCGAGCCAGCGGCCCTCGTCGCGCACGCCGGGAAGTGACTCGACCGTGAGCGACGTGCCCATCTCGAGATAGTAGAGCGCGGTGCCCCCCTTCTCGACGATCTTCAAGCCGAGATCGTTCGCCGCGCCCAGACAGAAGCGGCGCATGCACTGCTCGAGCTCGGGCGGCACGAGCGACAGGAGCCCGGCGGCCTGCGACGCGTCGTAGGCGTCGCGGTAGATCACGCGCGGGATGTCCGCGACGGAGCGCGCGCGCGCCGCTTCGATCTCCGCCACCAGCGCTTCGACGTCGAGCGCGGTCTCGTCGGCCTCGGCGCGCTCCACCGCCTCGCGAACGCCGGACAGCGCCAGGTCGAGGCCGGCCGACGGACGCGCGAACAGATCGAGTCTCTCGTACAGGCGCGCGACGTCCGGCTTCGAGTCGGCGCCCCGGAAGTACACGATCTCGACGTCCTTCGTGCGGCCGATGCGGTCGAGCCGGCCGATGCGCTGCTCCAGCGCGACCGGATCGCTGGGCAGGTCGAAGTGCACCATGCGGTCGCAGAACTGGAAGTTGCGCCCCTCGGCGCCCGCCTCGGTGCAGATCAGCACCGGCAGGTTCGTCTCGCGGAAGCGCGCGACCTCGATGTCGCGCTGCGCCGGCGTGAGTGACTCATGGAACACCGCGATGTGCGTGCGCGTCGCCTGCTCGACGAGCTTCTTCAGCTTCTCGAGGCGGTCGAGGTCGCGCACGAAGACGAGCGCCTTCTCCTTCTTCTTGTGCCACTCGCGCACGCGCGCGGAGAGCCACTCGCTGCGCGGATCTCTGCGGATGTCCTTCCCGAACGCGGCGACGTCCACCGGCTGCGGGCGCCGCGGCGGGAGCCCGCCCAAGTCACTGCGCCGGACCGCGCTGGTGCACGGGAACACCGCCCCGCCCGAGCCGACCGCCGCGTCGAAGGCGTCGAAGGCCGCGAAGCTCTCCGGGTGCAGCAGCTGCAGCAGATGGAAGAACCCGCGCTTGTCCGCCTGCAGCGGGGTCGCCGACAGCAGGATCGCGTGCTTCGCGTTCGTGACCAGCGGCGCGATGGCCGCGTCGAAGTGCTCGAGCCCGAGCCGATGCGCTTCGTCGACGATCACGAGCTCGTGCTCGACGTTCCGCGCCTGTCTGGCGAGGGAAGGATTGGCCGCCAGGTCCTCCATCGAGATCACGCCGAAGGGGTGCACGTCGAACGGGTTGTTGCCTTCGCCGTAGTCGCGCTCGACGCTCTCGACGCGCGCCTCGTCGATCAGCACGAACACCTGGTGGAACTTGCGGTACAGCTCGCCGAGCCACTGCACGGTCAGCGTGGAGGGGGCGATCACCAGTGCGCGCTTCGCGCGGCCGGTGCGCACGAGCGCGGACAGGATCAGGCAGGCGACGATCGTCTTGCCCAGCCCGACCTCGTCCGCGAGCAGCCAGCGCACCGGGTCGGACTTCACGGCGGCGAGCGCGGTGTGGAGCTGGTGCGGGAACAGGGAGATGCGGCCGCCGAGGAAGCTGCCCAGGCCGCCGGCCTCGCGCATGCGGCGCAGCTGCAGGCCCTCGATCCGGTTGCGGAACGAGCCGAGCCGGTCGAGGCGGAACTGCGCGAGGCGCTCGATCGGACCGGAGCTCTGGTCGAGCGGCCAGACCTCTTTGTCCTCGAGGCGCCGGCCGTCGGAGAGCACGTAGCGCTCGCCGTCCCAGCTCTCGATGCGCACCTCTGCGTTCTTCGCGAGCTCGATCGCGGCGGACCCCGGCGGGAGTATCAGAGGAACCAGGCCCGCGCCCTGCGCAGCCATGGTTACTTCCCGCTCTACCGCCGGGAAATACACCACGAGATAGCGGCCCTCGACGCGCCGCACGAAGCCCACCCCTAACTCGGGGTTGAAGGGGTGGACCAGCTTGCTGCCTTCCCTCCAGGCAGGAGTGGTCATGGAATGGGGGTGGGTAGCCCACTCGCGGACGCTTTCAAGGCCCTGCTTGCCCCGCGCGGCCGCGGCGCCTTAGGCTGGCGGCCCAAGCGAGGGAGGTGTCATGTCGTTCGAGGTTCCAGAGAGCGTCCGCGAGATTCGCGACCGGGTGAAGCGCTTCGTCGAGGAGCGCTGCTATCCGGTCGAGCCGCTGGTCGAGGACCGCGACGACCCGAAGGCCCGAGAGGCGCTGCGCGAGCTGATGAACAGCGCGAAGGCGGAGGGGCTCTGGGCGCTCGGCCATCCGCTCGAGATCGGCGGCCAGGGGCTGCCGTTCCTCGACTACGTGTACGTGAACGAGGTCGTCGGTCGCTCGGGCGTGGCGATGGTCGCGCTCGGCACTCACTCGCTGCAGGACTCGATCATGCTGCACGAGTTCGCCGACGTGGAGTGGCGCGACAAGTATCTCAAGCCCCTGGTCGACGGCGACGTGTTTCCGAGCTTCGCGATGACCGAGCCCGACGTCGCGAGCTCCGATCCGACGCAGCTGCAGACGCGCGCGAAGCTGGACGGTGACACTTGGGTGATCAACGGCCGCAAGTGGTTCACGAGCGGCGCCGACCGCGCCGCGTACACCACGGTGATGTGCCGCACCGAAGAAGACGTGGCCGCGCACGATGCGTTCTCGATGATCATCGTCCCGACCAACACGCCCGGCTACAACATCCTGCGCGACGTGCGCGTGATGGGTCACTACGGCGGTCACTGCGAGGTCCAGTACGACGACGTGCGCGTGCCGAAGAAGAACCTGCTGGGGCCGCGCGGCGGCGGCTTCAAGATCGCGCAGCGGCGCCTGGGCCCTGGCCGCATCTTCCACTGCATGCGCTGGCTCGGGCAGGCGCAGCGCGCGTTCGATCTGATGTGCGAGCGCGCGAACTCGCGCGTCGCGTTCGGCAAGACGCTCGGCCAGCACCAGCAGATCCAGAAGTTCGTCTTCGACAGCTTGTGCGAGATCCAGGCGAGCCGGCTCCTGACCCTGTCCGCGGCGCAGAAG
>WNFL01018460.1_pt1 | contig 12034 bp, 12 predicted proteins | sample 5400361 | NCBI WGS metagenome assembly WNFL01 (sample SAMN13153351, study PRJNA577476) | soil metagenome | isolation source: 40 cm soil on Douglas fir-dominated hillslope | place: USA:California | collected 2013-09-17
AGCTTCGGCGAGGCGTCGTCCGCCACCTCGCCCGAGCCGAGGATGGCGCGGCGGATGGCGGCGGCCACGTCGCTCGTGTCCCGGATCCCCGAGGCCCGGTGGCTGAGCCGCGGGGCCCCCTCGGCGGCGCTCACCCGCCGTGCGATCTCCACCCCGCCTTCGATGAAAGACGCGACGTCGAGGAGGGCGCGGGGCTCGAGGTGCAGGCCCGAGACGTGGGCGGCGGCCAGGGCCTCGGCGAGGTCGGGCAGATCGTGGTACGGCTGCCGGCCGAGCAGGCGAAGGAGCCCCACCCCCTCGCCGGTGGTGGCGAGGGCCTCCCGGACGAGGCCGGGATCGGTCAGCGGCTGGAGCGATTCGACCCGGACCCGTCCCTCGGCAGACCCCGCCTGCATCAGGAGAAGCGCCCGAATTTTGTCGAACTCCAGAGCGCGGAGGGTACTCGTATTCACTCTCGGGTGGTCCTTGCCTTGCTCGGGCCGTAGCCCTCGTCCCGCACGATTCCTTGGTCCCCGGTGGGGAACCTTTCACGGAAACACAGACAGTTCTGTGTCTTAGAGGGTTGGGACACGGCGGGCTCCTGCCCTTGACCCTTTGCCCGTCCGTCCAAGGCCATTCACACCTCAGGGCCGGGACAGGACTGTGTACAAGATGTGGAGAATCAACGATTTTGTCAAGGAAACGGAAAGGAAAACGATCGTGGGGTGTCTAGGATGGGTCGGCGCTCTTCAGGATCTGGCAGGCCAGGTGGCCGGCCCCGAAGCCGTTGTCGATGTTGACCACCCCCACGCCGGAGGCGCACGAGTTCAGCATGGCCAGGAGGGCGGCGAGGCCGTGGAAGGACGCTCCGTAGCCGATGCTCGTGGGCACGGCGATCACGGGGGCGGCCACGAGGCCCGCCACCACGGACGGCAAGGCTCCCTCCATGCCGGCCGCAACGATCACCACCCGCGCCTCCCGAATCGTCTCCGCCCGGTCGAGCAGCCGGTGCAGTCCCGCCACCCCCACGTCGTAGATACGGTCCACGGACCGCCGCCTCCTCCGCGACCGGCATGTCCGAAGTCCCCGCGGCCACCACCGCGAGGCGCCCCGGAAGCTCCGGGGCGGCCTTCCGCTCGAGGATGATGCAGCGGGCCGACTCGTGGAAGACGGCGGAGGGCTGGGAGGCGAGCACCTGGCGGTGCACCTCGGCGGTGGTGCGGGTCACGATCACGTTCTGGCCCTGGGCCGCGATCCGGTTCACGATGGCGGCGATCTGTTCCGGCGTCTTGCCGGCGCCGAACACGGCTTCGGGGAAGCCCCGGCGCAGGGCGCGGTGGTGATCGACCTTGGCGAAGCCCAGGTCCTCGTAGGGCAGGGTGCGGAGCTGCTCCAGCGCCTGGTCGGGGGAGACCTGGCCTTTTTCCACCGCCTCAAGCAGGTCACGGAGGGTTTTCGGGTCCATTGACTTGTCCAGGCGCTAGGTTACACTTTATCTTTGTGTCGGCAACGACACGAGTCGACTCCCGTCATCGAGAAGGGGCTGCGGCGGCGGCGCCTTCGAACCGGGCATGCTGCCCGCGCTTGCGCGGGTGTCAAGGTTTGCTCGCCAGAGGAGGTCGCGTAGCCAAGTCGCCATGAGCCCACTCGAGTTCGGCATCCTCGGCCTGTACTTCGTCACCCTCGTCATCCTGGCCATCCTGGGGACCCACCGCTACATCATGGTGTGGCTCTACTTCCGGAACCGGGACCGGCGCGCTCTCCCCTCCCCCCTGCCGGAGCGTCTTCCGAAGGTCACCGTCCAGCTCCCGATCTACAACGAGATGTACGTGCTCGACCGGTTGCTCGACTGGGTCTGCGCCATCCGGTATCCGCGGGAGCTCCTCGAGATCCAGGTGCTGGACGACTCGACGGACGAGACCACGGGCCTGGCCCGGCGGGCCGTCGAGCGCTACCGCGCGCAGGGCATCGACATCCACTACCTCCACCGCGACGACCGCACCGGCTTCAAGGCGGGCGCCCTCGACGCGGGACTCGCGGTCGCCACCGGCGAGTTCGTGCTCATCTTCGACGCCGATTTCGTGGCGCCCCCCGACATCCTGGAGAAGACGATCGGCCAGTTCCAGGAGCCGCTGGTCGGGATGGTCCAGGTGCGCTGGGGCCACATCAATCGCGACTACTCGCTCCTGACCCAGGTCCAGTCCGTGCTCCTCGACGGGCACTTCATCCTCGAGCACGGGGGACGCAGCCGCACCGGCCGCTTCTTCAACTTCAACGGCACCGCCGGCATCTGGCGGCGGGACGCGATCCAGGACGCCGGGGGCTGGCAGCACGACACCCTGACCGAAGACCTGGACCTCTCGTACCGGGCGCAGATGAGGGGCTGGCGCTTCGTCTACCTGCAAGACGTGGTCTCCCCGGCCGAGGTGCCGGTGGAGATGAACGCGTTCAAGAGCCAGCAGCACCGCTGGGCCAAGGGCTCCGTCCAGACCTGCAAGAAGCTGCTGCCGCGGGTCCTCGCCTCGAAGCTGCCCTGGCACATCAAGCTCGAGTCGGTCTTCCACCTGACCGCGAACTTCGCCTACCCGCTGATGGTGCTGCTCTCGATCCTCATGTTCCCGGCCATGGTGATCCGCTACAACATGGGCTGGTACGAGATGATGATCGTGGACGTGCCGCTCTTCCTCGGGGCCACCTGCAGCGTCTGCTCGTTCTACTTCTTCTCCCAGAAGGAGATCTTCCCCGACACCTGGAAGAGCCGCGTGAAGTACCTGCCCGCCGTGCTCTCGGTGGGCATCGGCCTCAGCGTGAACAACGCGCTCGCGGTCATGGAGGGGCTCTTCGGCCGGAAGTCCGAGTTCATCCGCACCCCGAAGTATCACGTCGAGAACGCGGGCGACGAGTGGAAGCAGAAGCGCTACCGCGGCGGCGTGAGCTTCGTGCCCTTCGTGGAGCTCGCCCTCGGCCTCTACTTCACGGCCATGGCGGCCTACGCGGTGGCCTACGGGATCTACGGCACCCTGCCCTTCATCCTGATCTTCCAGGCGGGCTTCCTCTACGCCGCCTGCCTTTCCCTGTTCCAGGACGTCGCGCGCTTCATGGTGCCGCGCGAGCAGGAGGCGTAGCCGGGCCAGCCGGCGTATGCTGGCGGCGCGTGGAGATCCACGGGAAGAGCGTCCTCATCCTGGGCGGTTACGGGCTCGTGGGCCAGGCCGTCGCCCGCCGCCTGCTGCGCGAGTCGCCCCGCCGCCTCACCCTGCTCTCCCTCAAGCGGGAGGAGGCCGAGGAGGCGGCCCGGGCCCTCGAGCCCGAGCAGGGGGCGGTCGAGATCGTTCCCGCCTGGGGCGACCTCTTCACCCTGGCCGACCTCAAGGACCTGCCGCGCGCGCAGGTCTTCGGCGATCCCGCCCGACGCACCCGCCTCATCGACAGCTTGATCGAGCCGCTCTCCGAGGCCGCCGCCTCCCAGTACTTCCTGCACCAGCTCGTCACCGGGGCCCGGCCCGATCTCATCGTCGACGCGGTGAACACCGCCACCGGCATCGCCTATCAGGACGTCTACAAGACGAGCCGGGTCGCCTGGGACGCGCTGCGGCAGGGGACGGACCTCCGCGAGAGCCTGGAGATGCTCCTCGTCACCGACTACGTGCCGCAGCTCATCCGGCACGTACAGGTGCTCTACCAGGCGATGGTGAAGGCCGGGACCAGCGTCTACGTCAAGATCGGCACCTCGGGGACCGGCGGCATGGGCCTGAACATCCCCTACACGCACTCCGAGGAGAAGCCGTCGCGGGTGCTGCTGTCCAAGAGCGCGCTCGCGGGCGCCCACAGCCTGCTCCTCTTTCTCATGGCGCGCACGCCGGGGGGCCCGATCACCAAGGAGATCAAGCCCGCCGCCGCCATCGCCTGGAAACGGATCGGCTACGGCGAGGTGCTGCGCGGCGGCCGGCCGGTGCCCCTCCACGCGGCCGAGCTGGGGGAGGCGGAGACGCTCCAGCCGGGTCGGGCCTTTCGGCCGGTGGATCCCGGCCGCGGCCGACCCACCGGCGAGACCTTGAAGAGCGTCTTCATCGACACCGGCGAGAACGGCGTCTTCTCCCTCGAGGAGTTCGCCGCCATCACCACCAGCGAGCAGATGGAGTTCGTCACCCCGGAGGAGATCGCGGACGTGGTGGCCCGCGAGCTGGTGGGTGGCAACACCGGCCACGACGTGATCAACGCCCTCGACAACGCGGTCATGGGCCCGACCTATCGGGCCGGCCTGATGCGGCACTGGGCCCTCGAGAAGCTCCGCAACCTGGAGAAGCAGCACGGCGTCCGGAGCGTCGCCTTCGAGAACCTCGGCCCGCCCCGCCTCTCGAAGCTGCTGTTCGAGGCGGACCTCCTCCGCCGCACCTTCGGCACCATGGAGCGCGTGCGCGCGGCTACCCCGACTGGTCTCTCCCGCCACGCCGCCGAGGAGGTGGCCCGCGACCCCGCGTATCGGAGTGAGCTTCTCTCGATCGGCATCCCGATCCTGCTGCCGGACGGGCGGCTCCTGCGCGGGCCGGAGTGCAAGATCCCGCCGGTGGCCCTGCCCAGCGAAGCCCTCGAGGTCACCGGGGAGCGCATCGAGTCCTGGGCCCACGCCGGATGGGTGGACCTCCGGGAAGGGAACATGGCCGTCTGGAGGGATCGCTTCATTCGCATTGCGACGGAGATCGAGGCCATACCGGGGGCCGAGACCTCCTCGCGCTTCCTGCGCGATCGCCAGTTCTGGAGCGCCGAGGGCCTGATCCAGCCCGGCAAGGTGGTGGGCTGGATCTTCGCCACCGAGGACAAGGGCGCGAGGATGAAGTGATGCCGGGGACCGCGCGGGGACTCTCCAGCTCCGACGTCGCCCGCGACGGCGTCCGCCATGTCCTCTGGATCACGCTCCTGCTCAACCTCGCGGTGAGCGCGGGCAAGGTCCTGGTGGGCAACCTCTCCGGCAGCTTGGCCATGGTGGCGGACGGATACCACAGCCTGGTGGACGGCTCGAACAACGTGATCGGCCTGGTGGTGGCGGCGTTCGCCTACGCCCCGGCCGACCGCGGCCACCCCTACGGCCACCGCAAGTTCGAGACCGCGGCCACTCTCGTGATCGGCGGCGCGCTGCTGCTCCTCGCCTTCGAGGTGGGGAAGGGGGCGGTGGCCGGCAAGCGCGAGGCGCCGGTCATCGGCGTGCTGAACTGGGTAGTCATGATCGCCACCCTGGGGGTGAACTTCTTCGTGACCTGGTACGAGGCCCGCGAGGGGCGGCGTCTCGGCAGCGCCTTCCTCCTGGCCGACGCCGCCCACACGCGGTCGGACCTGCTGGTGTCGCTCGGCGTCATCGCCACCTTCGCGGCGGCGCAGGTGGGCCTCGGCTGGGCCGACCCGGTGGTGGCCCTCGCCATCGCCGCCGTCATCGCCTGGCAGGGGCTCCAGATCCTGGTGGGCGCCTTCCACGTGCTCACCGATCGCGCGCCGATCCCCCCCGATGCCCTCGGCCCCGTGCTCGCGGCCATCCCCGAAGTGCAGGGCTTCCGCGGCATCCGTTGCCGGGGCAGCGGAGACGCGGTGTTCGTGGACCTGACCGTGCACGTGGACGGCGACCTGACCCTGCGCGCGGCCCACGACGTGGCCGACCGCATCGAGGAAGCGCTCATGCGCGCCCACCCCGAGATCGTGGACGTGGTGGTGCACCTCGAGCCGGCCGCGTCGGAGCCCCCCGTCCGGTGACGGCCCGGTCCGCCGCCGCGGCCTGCGCTCCCTTCCGCGACCTGCGCCCGGCCGAATCCTGGGCGCGCATCGCGGTCCGCGGCGACCTGTTCCTGGGCCGGTTCGACGACGCCGCCCTCCGCCGGGAGCTTCTGGAGGCAGGCCTCCTGGGAGGCCTCGCGGAACGGGGTTATCCGAACGTCTCCATTCGCATGAGTGCTTTGGGAGACGAGCATCGCCTGCGCCTGCTGGCGCCCGGGCTCGTGGCGCCCCTCGTCGACCTGCGCCTCGCCGAGGCCGCGGCCTTCTTCAAGGACCCGCCGCGGCTGCGCCTCGGCCTGGAGGTGTTCTCGTTTCTCGCGGTGCGGGGGCTCGTGTTGCAGGACCCGCGGGGGACCTTCGCCGCGGACCGGCCGTGCCTACCGGGGCAGGAGCACCCCGGGCTCGGCCTCTTCTCCCGGCTCATCGGACGGCTTGGCCAGTGGGCCGAAGACTGGGGCAAGGACGGCCTCCTGGCCTTCCCCCCGCACTTCCACGTCGCGGTCATGGCCTCCCGGTCCTTGCGCTTCGTTTCCGCGGCCCGGCAGGGCCGCTTCGAGGCGCTGCGGCGCGACCTCGCGCTGCACCCGCTCGGGGACGCCTCGCGCGCGGTGGAGGCGGAGGGTGTCGTCGATCAGGCGGGGACGTCGATTGCGTGGGAGCCGGCCGAGATGGTGGCTGCGCTCGCCCACGATCTGCGCGACTACCTCGAGTCGGAGGACTACGGGAAGGCGCTGGGGGCGGCGCGCGAGGGGGCCCGCTACCGCTTCTCACCCCCGCACGCCTCGCACGGGCAGAGCGCGCGGAGGAGCCGGAAGCTGTAGATCCCGGTGCTGTGGCCATCGGCCCAGGTCGGCGCGATCGCGTAGTTGCCGACGCCCTCGACGTGGGTGAGCTCCTGCCCGGACATCTCCAGGTACTTGGCGACGGGCGCGTGCCCCTGGCAGGACGCGCAGGGACACCAGCTCCGCAGGTAATCCAGAGGATACGGCGAGACATGGCCGTCGTCCCACGTCACGACCAGTCGGCGGGCCCCCTTCTCATGGCGAACCTCGACCGGCTCGGGGGGGATTGTGGGGACGCTCACTCCGACGGGAAGCGGATCGCGCTGATCTTCCAGACCCCGCCTTCCTTGACCAGCTCGAACGTCACGTGCTCGGGCGGCCCCGCGGACGGAGACGGCGTGAGCACGCCCGAGAACGTGCCGGTGTTGTTCTGGACCGAGCGATTCCAGAACGTCGCATCCGCGTTGTCCTTCAGGCCTGGATGCCTGGCGATGAGCTGCTCGAACTCCTGGAGCGACATCTCGGCGCGCAGGCTCTGGCTCAGTCCCTCGTAGGCCTTGTCGATCTCGCCCCCCTTGATCAAGCGGACCTGGGCCTGGACGGCGTCGTTCGCGCCCCTGGTCATGTAGTAAGCGCCGCCGCCCAGCAAGCCAACCAGCAGCAGCACGAGCAGCAGGCATCCGCAACAGCCGCTGGCGATCCAGAACAACGGGCCGCGGCCCTTCCTGGTGGGCGTCGCGCCCGCCCCTTCCGCGGCGAGCTGCGGCACCGGCGACGCGGAAGCTCCCGGAGGCGACGCCGCCCGGAAGCGCTGTCTGGAGGCGGCTGCGCTGGGCGGTGGCGGAGGAGCCGAAGGTGGTTGCGGGGATGCGGGCCTCGGGGGTGGCGGGGGTGATGCGGACGGCCTGGGCACTGGGGGCGGTCCCGGAGCCCGCGGGGGCGCCGCCGCGGGCGGGGGTGCCGCGGCCGGTCGTATCGCGGTCGCCCCCTCGGCGAGCGCAGGGATGTTGGCCACCGTCGCTCCGAGGTCTTCCTCGCCCGGAATCTCGACCTTGAAGCCCACCGCCCCGAAGCGCAGCTCCTGGCCGTGGCGCAGCGCGGTTTCCGCCACCCTGGCGCTGTCGAGAAACGTCCCGTTCGCGCTGCCCTGGTCCACCACCACCCAGGAGCCGCCGCGGTGCTCGATCTTGGCGTGCTTGCGCGAGACCGACCCGTCGGTGACCACGATCTCGCACGACGGCTCGCGCCCGACCATGCTGTCGCGGGTGATCTCGATCGGGGAACCGGACGCCGGGATCAAGCGGAGCGTTGTCATGCTGTCTCCTCGTCGGGCCGTGGGAGGGTGTCCGGAGCCACGGCCTTGCAGAAGCGCTGCGAACGGGTGATTCTAGGGGCCGGGGCCGGGGCTCGTCAATCGCGGGCGCGGGCGGTGCCCGGTGGGATTCATGAAAGACACGTCGTTCTCCGGTCGTCTCCTTTCCGTCTGCTCGTCCCTCCGCCTGGCGGTGGTGGTGATGCTGACCCTCGGGGGCACCTGCGCCTACGCCACCTTCTATGAGATGTCGCACGGCACCCCCGCGGTGCAGCGCGAGATCTACCAGACCCGCGGCTTCTCCTTCCTGCTCGGCCTCCTGGGAGTGAACATCTTCTCGGTGATGGTGAGCCGCTGGCCCTGGAAGAAGCACCACGCCGGCTTCCTGCTCGCCCACGTCGGCATCCTCTCCCTCCTGGCCGGCTCCCTCATCTCCCTCCACGGGGGCCTCGACTCGAACATGGCCCTCTACGAGGGTGAGTCGAGCGACCGGGTGATGCTGCTCGAGAAGGCGCTCCACGTCTCGGTGCCCGGGATGGGCGTGAGGGAGAGCTTCCCGGTCGTGTTCGAGAAGGATCCGCCGCGGCCGGGCCGCGAGCAGCGCTTCTCCCTCAAAGGGAGCGACATCACGCTCGTGGCCGAAGCCTGGGAGCCGCACGTGGAGTCGGCCGAAAGCTTTGAGCCGGCCTCGAGCGGCCCCCCCGCCCTGCATTTCGTCCTCCAGGCCCCGATGGCGAGCCAGGACGCGTGGCTCTCTCCCGACGCTTCCTCGCGCAGCCACGTGGACTTCGGGATGGTGGCGTTCGGCTTCCACGGCGCTTCCACTCCCGAGGAGGCGCGACAGATCGCGGCAACCGCGGAGGGCCCCAACCACCTGACGTTCGTCCTCGCGCCCGGCGGCAGGCTCCTCTACGGCGCAACCGGCGCGTCGGGCGATCCCAAGACGGGCGTCGTCGAGATGGGCCAGCCCTTGAAGATCCCCTGGCCGGCCATGGGCGTCACCGTGGATCGCTTCCTGCCGAGCGCCGCCATCAAGCGCGAGATCAAGCCGCTGCCCCTCCCCGAAAAGGAGGAGCGCAGGATGAGCGCGGTGCGAGTGCGCCTCGAGAGCCCCACCGTCAAGACCGAGCCCGAATGGCTGCTCTGGACCGAGATGCGCCCGGTCGCGTTCGGGGGCAGCCGGGCCACCGTGGCCTACCGCTCCCCCGAGTTGTCGGTGCCCTTCCGGGTCACCCTGCTCAAGTTCAACTCCGACAAGTACCCCGGCTCGAGCATGGCCGCGACCTACGAGAGCTGGGTGCGGGTGGACGACTCCGAGCGCGGGGTCTCCGAGCACCACATCTCGATGAACAACCCGCTGCACTACCGCGGCTACATCTTCTTCCAAGCGTCATTCGTCGAAGGGACGCCGATGATGTCGATCTTCTCGGTGGCCCGTGCCCCGGGGCTCCCTCTCGTCTACCTGGGGGTCGCCCTCATCGGCATCGGGGTGTCCTGGATGTTCTATCTGAAGCCCTACCTGGCCAAGCGCCAGGCGGCCCGGGCCCTTCTGGCCCACCGTGAACGGGAGAGCCGAAATGAAGCGCCTTCTGATACTGCCGATCCTCGCCCTGGCCCTGCCCAGCCCGCTTCGAGCGGGGCCTGAGCTCGAGGCCCTCCGCCGGATCGCCATCCAGGACGGCGGGCGCACCAAGCCCTTCGACACGTTCGCGCGGGAGACCGCGCGCCGGCTCACGGGGGCCCGGGCCTTCGGCTTCGAGTCCGTGAACGGCCTCGAGCCCTCCGAGTGGGTCCTGTCGATGCTCGCCGCGCCGGACCGCTGGCGCTCCGAGAAGATCGTGAGGGTGACTCACGCGGGCCTGCGCGACGCGGCGGGCCTGCCGAAGGAGACGGACCGCTTCTCGTTCCAGGAGCTCGTCTCGCACGAGGGCTTCCTGTCCGCGGCGGAGAAGGGGCACGAGAAGGCCCGCAAGGACCGAGCGCGAGATCGCCGACCTCTACGAGAACCTCTCGGTCATGGCCGGGGTCTTCTCGGGCGAGGGGCTGCACATCGTCCCCCACCCCGACGACCCGAAGGCAACCTGGTACTCGGTGGCCGACCTCGAGAAGGCGGACGCGCCGCAGGTGCAGCGGGTGAAGACGCTCTTGACCGCCCTCGTGATCGCCTACCGCGACGGCGATCGCGAAGGCGTCGGCGCCGCGGCGTCGGCCCTCGGCAAGAGGCTGGCCGAGATGGCCCCGGGCCTGTACCCCGAGGCCAAGACCCTCGGCATCGAGGTTCACTACAACCGCTTCAAGCCGTTCCGCACCGCCTGGCTCTTCTATCTGCTGGGATTCCTGGCGCTTCTCGCGAGCTTCCCCCTGGCTTCACGTCCGGTGGCCTGGGCCGGCATGGCCTGCGTCGTGGGCGCGTTCCTGACCCACGCCTACGGGATGGCGCTGCGGATGATGATCTCTGGCCGGCCCCCCGTCACGAACATGTACGAGTCAGTGATCTGGGTGGCCTGGGGTGCCATGCTCTTCGCCCTCATCTTCGAGATCGTCTACAGGGCGCGGTACTTCGCGGCCTGCGCTTCGGCCCTGGCGGTGATCTGCCTGATCCTGGCCGACAACGTGCCGATCCTGAACGGCGCCATCGAGCCGCTCGTCCCCGTCCTCCGCGACAACATGTGGCTGACCATCCACGTCCTCACCATCACCCTCGGCTACGCGGCCTTCACCCTCGCGATGGGCCTCGGCCACTTGAACCTCGGCCTCTACTTCTTCGCCCCCGGCAGGACAGCCCTCTTCAAGACCCTCTCGCTCTTCCTCTATCGCGCCCTGCAGGTGGGCACGCTCTTCCTCGCGGTGGGGACGATGCTCGGCGGAGTGTGGGCCTCCTACTCCTGGGGCCGGTTCTGGGGCTGGGACCCGAAGGAGACCTGGGCCCTCATCGCACTCCTCGGCTACCTGGCCATCCTTCACGGGAGGATGATCGGGTGGTTCAGGGAGTTCGGAACGGCGGTGGGCGCGATCCTCGGCTACCTGGGAGTGCTCATGGCCTGGTACGGCGTGAACTTCGTGCTCGGGACCGGGCTCCACTCCTACGGCTTCGGCTCCGGCGGCTACGCGTACGTGGGAGGGTTCGTGGCCTTCGAGGTGCTGGTCATCGTGGCCGCGCTGTTCCGCCGGCGGAGCGAGGTGGCCAAGGGCCGCTCCGCCTCCGCGTCAGCGGAGCTACAGGCCGCGCATTAGCGCGTTCCTCGCGGCCAACCTGAAGAAAAGAGGTAGGCCGGCCTCACGGCGCCGCCGCCACCGCCGGCTCCATCGCCTCCATCCGCGGGAAGCACAGGCGCCGGAAGTTGCAGCGGCGGCACACCCGGGGCCGGTCGATCATGGGGAAGTCCTCGAGGCGGGCCAGGTTCGCCAGGGGATCGAGGAGCAGCGCCTTCATGTCCCGGGCGCTCCGGGCGATGAAGCGGCGGGCGTGGTCGAGCTGCTGCGCCTTGACCGTCCGCCGCCTCGAGCGCGGGATCACAAGGTAATTCAGCTCGGTCAGGATCTGCTCCGGGTCGTCCACCCAGCCCTGCTCGGCGGCGTAAAGCGCGTAGCCCGCGATCTGCACCTCGTTGAAGCGTCCCTCGGCGCGGCCGGTCTTCCAGTCCACGATCACCACCCGGCCGTCGCGGTCGCGGAACGCCAGGTCCATCCGGAGGAACACCTCGACGTCGCCTACGTGGAACGAGACCAGGTCCTCGAGGGCCAGCCAGCGCTCCCGGCCCGCGGAGAAGGCCTCGCGCAGGGTGTCGCTCCTGAAGAAGTTTCGGAGCGAGCGCATGACCGTGTTCACGGCGATGCGCTTGTCCTCCTGTTCCACGGGCACCTGGTATTCGTGCTCGAATAGCCTGAACCCGAGGGAGCCCGCCTCGCTCTCCCGCCACGCGCCCAGCATGTCGGAATGGACGGCCGCCTTGACGATCGCCTCCTGCTCCTCGGGAGAGGGGAGGACGTCGTGACTCTTCAGGAACGCCTCGATCGTGTCGTGGACGAGGCTGCCTGCCCACATCGGAAGGGCCGAGAGCTTCTTGAGGCGCTTGATCTCGGGGTCCTCGTTGGAGGCGTAGTAGGAGTAGTAGTACCGCCGCCGGCAGGAGGCGAACGTGTCGTGGCGGGAGGCCGACCACGAAAACGTGGGCGGGGCCGACGAGGATGGCGAGGA
>WNFL01289713.1_pt1 | contig 12034 bp, 10 predicted proteins | sample 5400361 | NCBI WGS metagenome assembly WNFL01 (sample SAMN13153351, study PRJNA577476) | soil metagenome | isolation source: 40 cm soil on Douglas fir-dominated hillslope | place: USA:California | collected 2013-09-17
TTGGTGAAGTCGACGATGAATGTAACAAGATCCATAAGATCGTGCAGGAAGCCAACGCTGCGGGCCGCGCCGCAGGCAAACCCGGCGTTCCCTGTGCGAATGTGGATAAGGCCGCGCGCGATGTGATCGAAAAAGCAGGTTACGGAAAATATTTTACGCACCGTACAGGCCATGGCATCGGCATGGAAGGGCATGAAGACCCCTATATGCGCAGCGATAATATGCAATTGCTTGAACCCGGCATGGCCTTCACTGTGGAGCCCGGAATTTATTTGACCAACCGCAATGGCGTTCGTATTGAAGATAATGTCGTTATTACGCAAAGCGGCGCGGATGTGTTAAGCGATATGCGGCGCGAAATACGAGTGGTGGGATAGATTTCCTCCTGATATGTATTTATGGGAATTGAAATCCTTCGCGCATTGCCAGAACATGCAGATCAACTAACCCAGATCACCATTGCAGCCAAGCGCCATTGGGGCTACCCCGACAAATGGATGCAGCTTTGGATTCCCGTTTTGACCATTTCCTGGGAATATATCTTAGAAAACGAAACGTGGATCAGGGTTGTTGAGAATAAGCCTGTCGCATATTACTCGCTCAAGCAGGACTTGGGAGAGCTGTGGCTGGATAACTTATGGGTTTTGCCTGGGCATATGGGCCAGGGACTTGGCCGAAGTCTTTTCGAGCATGCACTGGAGAGAAGCCGTTCGCGTGGCTTTTCGAGTCTAAAAATCGAAGCCGACCCGAATGCCCAAAGCTTTTACGAAAAAATGGGCGCCCGGAAAATTGGCGAACGTCAGCATGGTGAGATGGATGGTCAGCCGCGCATTTTGCCGGTTATGGAGATCAGTTTATGAGTTTGACCTGTTGTGAATATTGCAGTTCTCATCTAAAAGATACATTGCATTTGCAGTTTTGGTTCGAATGAAGTTCCGGGGTATTAACCTTATATATCGAGGAAATAAATAAATATGCTATCCACCAGTCGTCCCCCTTATTATTCACCCTTTATTCGCGTTTGGATGATTATCTTTTTGCTTTTAGCCGATATTATTGGTGTTTATCTGGCTACTCGTATTATTCTTTTACTCGATGGCCATTATTTGTTTCCTAAAATACCCATTCCTCTTGAGTTTTTTACGTTGAGGTTCCTGGTGGTCATTCCTTTGCTTTATGCAACTTTTGGCCTTTATAATGTGACTGGCTTGCCGCTCCCAAAAGAATTTATGTTAATTACATTTGTTAATGCCCTGAATATGCTGATTGTCACCTGGGAATTCTGGATCGATTACCATGCCATGCAAGCTTTAACCGTTCTTTTTTGGTTCCTTGTATTGATACTTACTCAATGTAGCCGCGTGCTGATGCGTTTTGCGGCCACGAAGTTGGACATGTGGGGCGAGCCCGTTGTGGTGGTTGGGGATGAATCCATTTTGCATCCGATCATGAATTTTTTCAGGGCCAGGAAGAGATTGGGAATTCGCCCCGTCGTTTGGGTGGATCTAGGTCTGACGGATTTGGGCCATACGTTACCCCTGCCTTTATTATCTCTTAAAGAATATATTAATAAACCTGGAATTCTTCAAAAAAGCGGAATCAAGACTGCTTTGATAGTAATGAGTTTTAAACAGATCTCCTACGAGCGCGAGATCGTAAAAATGATCCAGATGGATTTTGAACGCAGCTTATTGATCGATGGCATGTCCTTCTTTGATGGATCAACTGTGATGTCCACTTATGACCTGGAGGGGCTTGGCGTTATTGAACTACGACAGAATCTGTTGAGGCCTCAATATCGTTTATTAAAGCGAGTTGTCGAATTTCTCTTCATACTTGCCGCGATTCCATTTGTGATTCCATTTGTACTTCCTGCCATGGCTCTGCTCTCACTTCTAGTGCGTCTCGATTCGCCCGGGCCAATCTTTTATCGTCATGACCGTATCGGTCAAGATGGACTTAAATTCTCATTAATTAAGTTTCGTACAATGGTTCAAAATGCCGACGCCACTCTGCAGACATATTTGGATATTAACCCTATGGAACAAACAGAGTGGAATAAAAATCAGAAATTAAAATCCGACCCTCGTATCACAAGAGTCGGAAAATTTCTGCGTCATTCCAGCCTTGATGAATTGCCTCAATTATGGAATGTGCTTGTCGGGCAAATGAGTCTGGTAGGCCCAAGGCCTTATACGGAAAATCAAATTAACACGAATCAAAATTTACTGAGGCTTTATCAGCGTGTGCTGCCGGGGATGACCGGCTTATGGCAGGTTTCAGGGCGCGCAGATACAACCTTCATTGAGCGATTGCGTCTGGATTCTTTTTATATTCAGAACTGGTCGCCGTGGTTGGATATTTATATTATGCTGCGCACGGTGTTGGTGGTATTAAGACGTGACGGAGCTTATTAGTCCATCCGAAAACGCGCTCCATTTCGCTAATACAAAAGCTTTAATTTCCTCCTTAAATCGCCGTTTGTTGAATTTTTCAGCGTGCGCCCGTATAAGTTGTGGCGAGAAACCCTGCTCAGTCTTTTCAAATCGATGGATCGCATCCTGCAGGGCGGTGGTGCTTTGCTCATAAAAGAACAGTCCAGTCTGCCCTTCGAGAACCGTCTCGAGCGCACCCCCTTTTCCAAAAGCGATCACCGGTGTCCCGCAGGCCTGTGCTTCGAGCGGGACAATACCGAAGTCTTCCTCTGCTGCGAAGACAAAAGCCCGGGCTCTCTGCATATGTTCTTTCAATACTTCAACAGGCTGATAGCCCAAGAGTCGTATATTGGAGCCTGCTTTGCGGCGGATTTTTTTAAAATCTGGCCCGTCGCCAATCACCACCAGTTTTTTCTCAGGCATATCTACAAAGGCTTTCACGATCAAATCAATTTTCTTATAGGGTACCATGCGGGACGCAGTCAGATAATAATCCTCTTTTGCAGTGAACAGCTCGAATTTGTCCACGTCAACAGGCGGGTGGATCACAACAGCTTCACGTCTGTACACTTTCCAGATGCGTTTTGTGATGAAGGCAGAATTGGATATAAAGTGATCGACGCCATTGGATGTGCGCACATCCCAATTTCGGATGTAGTGCAAAAGTATGCGTGCCAGAAAACTTTTTACTCCCGTGGCAAGGCCCGCTTCTTCAAGATATTGGTATTGAAGATCCCAGGCATAACGGATGGGCGAATGGACATAAGAGATATGCAGTTGGGTTGGGCTTGTAATAACCCCTTTGGCGACCGCATAGGAACTGGAAATGATAATGTCATAGCCGCGTAGATCAAACTGTTCAATGGCCAATGGCATAAGCCCCAGGTAGGCCCGGTACCATTTTTTCGCGCGTGGAAACCTTGCGATGAAAGAATTATGAACTTCGCGGCCGTTCAGTAGATCCTTGCACTGGCCAGACGGGTCAGAGACCAGCGTATACATGGGAGCATTCGGCCAGATCTCCAGTAGGGCAGTAAGGACCTGTTCGGCCCCTCCCCAATCAATTAGCCAGTCATGGATGATGGCGATGCGCGGTTGGTTTTTCACAGGGTATTGTTTTCCATGGCGATGGTCTCTTCTACGGTATTGCTTTTATAATGCATAGATATTTTGTTCGCCCATTTCTTTAAGCGATTCCTATAAGTGTCGCGAGGGTCTGTTCAGCACTGTGCTGCCATGTGAAATTTGCTGCTCTTTTCGAGCCTTGTTGGATTAGTTTTGCCCGCAGTGTTGAGTTTTCGACCAATTGTTCGATCGCGAATGCGATGGATTCTACTTGAAATGGATCTATAAATATGGCGTTATCACCCAGCACTTCAGGCAGGGATGTGGCTTGAGAGGCGATGACAGGTGTACCGCAAGCCATCGCTTCAAGAGTTGGCAGGCCGAAGCCTTCATAGAGTGATGGATAAATAAAGCCGATGGCACCAGAATATAAAGCAGGTAAAGCCGCCTCCGGCACATATCCAGTCAGATGTACGCGGGATGGAATAGAATCAATGCCAGCATCTTTGAAGATGCTATTTTTCCCTTTAGCACCTGCGAGAACGAGCCATATCTCTTTGGGTATTTTGTGCTGGATAATCTCCCACCCTCGCAACAAGCGGTTCAGGTTTTTGCGCGGTTCAAGCGAGCCCAGCGCTAGCAGGTATGGGCCAGCTGGGATTTGCAGTAGACTGCGCTTCTCTGCCGTATCTTCAACCGGGTGAAACCGCTCGTCAACACCTTCGGGAATAACGATAATTTTTTCATCAGGCAGGCCCCATAGAGCCAGCATACGGTTTTTGCTGAATGTAGACATGGTGATGATCTTTTGTACGCGTTGCGCCAGGCGGGGCAGGAGAAAACTGTACCATTTGGCAAACTGTGGAGTGAACCATTCAGGATGCTCAATGGCGCTTAGATCATGGATGCTGACAATCTGCCTTCGGACACAGAGTGGACCGGTATTTGCTGGGCTCCATAATAGGATATTGTCATCCAGTTTTGTCCGCAGGATAACCTGCTCCCACAGATGGCCACTGATCCCATGGAGTGGACGAGATGGAGAAATTCTCTCCAACTGGTTTAACCTTGAAAGCAGTTCAGTAGTGTAGCGCTGAACACCACTGACAGGGGCCGATAGGCAGCGGATGTTGACAGCAAGTCGTTTCATGATTTTAATGGAATTAATAAAACTTTAGATAAAAAATCTATTTTTATGGATTCTAGTAATGCCAACAAAGACTTCTCACTGTATCCTAATTCTAGTAATAAAAAGCTTGATTACAATAGCACTATAAACGAGGAACCACAATACTACCCAAAAATCTGAACGCCCAAAAATAAAAATAAGACCTCCTGATAATATTGCTGGTGCTAGTCTAAATTTCCCAAGGTAGTAAACAATCAATAATAATAGAATGGTGGTAACGCTAAAGAATAAGATAGTGTGCCCAGGGCTATCAAGGTAAGCTGCAGCCACAGGGTTTGCACCTACACCAACCGATGTCATACCAAGATTCTTGAACAATGTCCCTAAATCAACGACTTTTACAGGTCTAACAAAATTTGGAAACATCAACCAAAACCCTCTGAAGGAATCATAAGGAATGCTAATATTTTTTCCCATAAGTGAGAACAACATATATTGCGGCAGAATAAATTCATTTAACGAAGAGATGGCATTCCTTCTCCATATTGCAGCGATACTTAACATCACCAATAAACTTACAGGAAAAACAGCAAATACAAAAATGCGTCTGTTCTTGGTAGAAATTATAGACTCGTCAGAGCTGGCAATAGCGAGAAAAAAAGCAATTAGAGTAACAACTAAAAAATGACGTGAGCCAACCAGCAGGACAGGCGACCAACAAATGATTAAACTAGCAATGGTTATTGGCCTTTCCCTCCTTCTGGCCAGAGCTGCTAGCGCGATAAAAATCGAAACAGCTGTATAGATTAAACGGATATTGTGGTCTGCAATAGGAAGGTCCGAAATATAAGCTCGTCTTTCATTAGCAATAATTGCTTCCAGTCCAATCTGCCCTACATTCACCCACCCAATTGCGCCAAGGATCAACAATATGAGTGCTCCGGTATATATTGAATATCGAGGTGCTCTTTGTATTTGTTGAATAAAGGAATGCGTGGATGATTGCATCCACGCATTCCAATCCGTGTTGATAAAAATAATTGAAGATATGATAAATCCTGATATTATTGCCTTCAAACTGAGAACCGAGCCGGAATAGAGAATATCTATGGATGGGAAAGGGGAAAACATAATCCCCCGAAAAAAAAATATTAACCAAGCCATAATATGGTAAAGAGTCAGGGCTAGCCAAAAGGCAGTAAAAAACCATTTTTTCAAGTCAAGAAATAGTAAAACGCCAAGAAATATAAACCATGCAAACTGAATAAAGACCAATAATTTACCCGCTTCTGGCCAATATATTGAAGAAAAAGTATATAAAAACATTAAGAATAGGACTGACATACCTAGTATTACCAGATTCCTGATAGTTCTTCTCATAGGTATAACGCCAAATACCTTTCCCGCTGCCAATTTACGTGTTTTGAGGTCAGTTGCAGTCATTGCTTAAAAGACCAATCTAGATAAAGCGCTTGGGCTAGTGGAAAAAGAGGATGCTTGATGATAATTTCCCTCACTTTTATTTTCAATTCATTCTTGTAATATTTGGGGACAGGAACAAGTAAGGGAGATTGTCCCTGCCTTAATGTGTTTTCCTCCATTTTTATCAGGATTGACTCTTTTAGTTCCTTGCTTAAGGGAGTGTGGTGAAAAGTTGAGCCAAATCTGGTATTAACTCGAAAAATGACATTTTGGAATTTGTCAATAACTTCATCAAATGTAGCAATCACCACCTGATTCTTTACCTTATTAAGCCCTTTGTAAAAATTTAGATAGCTCTGTATGGCCACAGTTATTGACAAGCGTGGATCAATAATAAGTAAGGAGGATAAAACCTCAAGCGGGTCTCTAACAATTACTACGCAAGGAATATTCAATTTCAAAGCATAAATAATTTGCATGGGAACATGCAGGTGACGGGCAACAGCACATTCAGGATTCCAATGTTGAAACACATTAACAGCAAAAGAATTTGCTGAGCGAGGAGGTCCTTCGATACAAATATCGGTTGTTTTTGAAACGATGAAATTCTTAAAAGGAGGCCATCCTTTTAGCAAAGGGAATAGAAGATAAGAATTACCAACGGCATCCCTGAACCAGTATTTGGCAGATTTATAATTCATAATTTAACAGTTCTTCAAATATTTCATTGGAGTAAATAATACCAGTGTATAGCCACAAACACAAATCTATGATCCCCGCCATCCTTTCATTAATCCTGTAACTCTACTAGAATACAACAGACCAGTTTCCTGATTCCCTATTAATGAATTTAGAAACCACCCGATTTGTGCGCGAAAAATTAAATACATTATGAACCATAATGGGTATGAGTGGATGTGAAGGACACGACCTTTTCCAACGGAATATTGGGAAGCTCTCAATATTGCTTTTTCCCCTGACTTGCTATTAGTTTGAGGGTGGCGAATAATAAATTCCGGGCTGTAGTAAACTTTATTACCTCTTTCGATCGCTTGGAGTAAAAAATCAATATCTTCGGAGGACGACCATGGCGTTCCCGAGCCAATTCCTAATGTCTCATTAAATTTGATACGTTGGTTAACTTTGGAATTACGAATAAAAATGGAACAAGATGTAACCCTATACCAAATATTCCATTTGTTTATAAATCCATTTTTCAGATCCCATCGATTTAAGGTCGGCCGGCCGTTATGATCCAGTGTCTTTCCAGTGAGGCCATCCATATCCGAATTATCATGAAAAAAGCCATTTATTTCCTCTAATAAATTTGGCGGATACCAACAGTCGTCATCAGGAAATGCCAGAATTTCCCCGCCTGCCGCCATTATCGCTTTGTTACGTGCGCGGGAAAGCCCTTTTTCGGAACGCAAATTATTAATTGGAAAAACCCCCGCATAATTTTCGAGGATTGGAGCTAAACGATAATCTGAATTTTGATCCACAACTATTAATTCGAAGTCACGAAATGTTTGTAATTTTAGAGAATTGAGAAAAATTTCCAATTCCGCGGTTCGATTAATCGTGGCAAGAATAAGAGAAAAGCGCATTACTCATTCATCCAATGCGAGAGGTCACGCTGAAGCCAGGATTGCAATTCTTCGATCTGTGAACGATAATCGTTTAGTAGTTGGTTGCGTGTCATGTGATTCATTTGTGGTTTTTGCGTTGAACTGATATCGCTAATACTCTCACGTAATTTTTTGCGCAAAAAATTTGGGATTAGAAAGCGAGCGAGTCGCCTCACAAAATGTTCATATGGAATGGCAATTAACTTTTTGCGAATAGCGGGATATCGATATACGCCATAAGCATTTTTGTGTTCAAAAACAGGTGTAAAAGAATTGTCGATGCCCAAAAAATTGCATATGTCACGGTAAGTGCTTTTTGAATTCTTAGTGATATCTTCAAACAATAATACCTTGATTTGTTCTTGTCTGAAAAAAACCAAATAGCGTCTTAAGTGTTCTATATAAAATCCTGGATACTTATACCATCGAGTTGGTACACGGCTCCGAATTTCCTGTTCAAGCTCCTCTTCAAAAGATAGTGTTGTCCTACCATCTCTAATATCCATAAGGTAGTGAGAAAATGCCCGTTCAAGCGGATTGCGCAGAATGACGATGAGTTTGACATCGGGTAAAAGCGCATGAATTAGACCGGGTGATTGAGGTGAATGAAAATAAGAAGTACTGGCTTCGCCAATGAGCTGTCCATCGGAGGCGCCTTCAAACAGATCAAGATATTTATCCCAGTTGTAACTGAAGGAAGGTAAACGGTAATGTTTGCCTAGATATTCGTAGGAAGGTTGTCCCGCGTAGGTAAAGAAAAAGGGCTCTTTAATCCGATCAGGCATAAAAACTTCAGGGTGTTGTGAGAGCCAGTCTGCGAGCGAAGTAGTTCCGGCCTTAGGTACACCGATGATTAGAAAATGCGGCCTTCTGGGTACCATCTCGATTACCTCCTTGTTCTTACCGGGCCCGCGACCATGCATATTATCTCTATTCTCCTGGACTGGTCGCATTCGTTTTGGTCGATGTCAAGAATATTGAATAGCGTTGGCTTCCAATAAAGAGCGCGCAGATTGCGCCAATAATCATAAAATCTGATTTTTGAGTTCCGTAATTTTTTTTGCTGGAGTAGTTTCCGCCTTATATAACCCAAGTTCCTTGCCTGCTAAAATGGCTCTGTACCGGAGTATATCCTTCTCCAAATAAGAGGATATTGATATAAGAGCAGCAAAGGGAGGGTCAACGTCGAGACCAGAAACTTGTCATGCCAAGGCATGGAAACCTGCCATTCGGAATCAAGTTTGATGGTTGATTTATGAAGTTGAAATTTTACTGGATTCCCAGCAATTGTGTGCCTGGAATTGGTTTTCATGTTTTCATAAACGGCACCTGCCGCTTTATCTTCTGGATAGCCGCTGAAAGAATATATCTCCTCCAAAAGAAAATCAGGATATTTTACAAAATTTTCGTATTTGATACGCAGATAATGAGAGCTTGTCATCTGTAAAAATTGCGCAAATGAATTACTCAATAAGTACTCCCTTGAACTTTGAAAAATAGATTTCTGGGGCATAAAAGGTTGACTCGGAGCATCAGGGCGGGCCTTTTTTCTCTGCCAGGAATAGGCGACCCCTCGTGAGTCTCTGATAAGATGCAGGAAATAAATATCGAAATCCATCAGACTGCGTGAAAGCACAAGCCCGTAGGGCGGGTACTTGGATGAATCAACAATGATATTCGCCCCGGAAATTTTTTGGATCGCGTCATATAACGACGTGAGGATTTCGCCGTACTCACGCAAGCGTTTTTGGAATCCCCTGAAATACTGTGGAAAATGGATCTGGATTATGTAACGGTTTGCACTAACTGACCAGGCCAGCCCTAGGAGTCTAAAGTAATCAGGCACTTCGGCTTTTCCAAAGGTTTGTTGCATTACCTCACCCCAAAATTCACACTTTGCCAATGGTTTGCCACATCCACATAATTCTCCTGAGTTGAACCTAGCCCAGATTGAACACACTTCACCAACGTTAATCCAGCCCGAATTTTGACCTAACAAATATTCCAATAAGGTACTGCCACTGCGCCCTGCACCTGTAATATATAGAATCTTTCTTTTGGTGGTATTCATAATATTCGTGTCATGTTGAAATAATGTCATTCGATAGGACTCCCTGTCAGAAATTTCCGCAGGGCTTTTTTCAAGACCGCTTTTTCATACGCTTCTAGCCTTAGGGCCAGCAAAGCTGCACCAAATACGCCAACCGAAAGCAGTGCATAAACCATTAGCTTCCAAAGGAAGGGTACGGGGGCCAGCTGGTTGGCCCCAAAAAGGACGCATCCTGTAACCAATAAGGCAATCCCCATCTTATAATATCTTCGATCGTATGGCCACAAACCTAGCAGACGACGCACATCCCATAACATCAATAGGTTTAAGATGCTAATGGAGACTGCCAGGGAAATTGCGGCACCCAACATACCAAGAGGGGGGGTCAGCCACAGATTAAGTCCAATACACAGGGCAAAGGCCATGATGGTTCGCAAAAGCAGGAGTTTCTGCTTTCCTGTCATTGAAAGCAAGGCAGCCACGGAACCGGTAGCAGTATTGATCAGTTGAGCCAGCACCAATATTACCAGTAGACTCGCGCCGTTACGATATGAGTCCCCAAAGATAACAGCCATTACTTGCGCCGGGAAAAAGACTATCACTATGAGAAGAGGTATGCTGGCGTACAGTCCCCATTTTGTGCTGACGATATACAGCTCTTTCAATTTGTCCATTTCGCGGTTTTCGTAAAGCGCCGAGACCTGCGGCGAGAAAACCATACTAAAGGCAAGCAGCAAAATAGCCGAGAACATGGAAATCTGTTCGGCAGCCTGGAAAACTCCTACCTCTTTCGGTTGGGAAAAAAATCCCAGAAAGAGCACCGTTACATTTTGCAGCCATAGGTTTAAAATCCCAGTAAACATATTGGGGACTGAAAAGGACAGAATATTGCTCAACAAAGGAAATTCAATAGAACCCATCAGAGCAATTTGAGGATATAGCTTTCGCATAAAAAGCAGGCTCATGCTGAAGGAAATGGCATATCCGCCGATCAGGGCGGCTATTGCCCCGCCGACAGATAAATGCAAAGCGTATACGAACAGGACCACTAGAATCAAGTTTACAGCAAAAGGCATCATGTCCTGCGTGACCGTGCTATAGCGCATATCCCTTGTAAGGCGTGTTGCTGCGCTAGTCACATTCAGCCAAATCAATAGTGTACAAGCCAGCCCAAACCCGCGTAATACGTTGGTTAATTCGACACGCTTAAATATGTCCAAGGCCAACCATGGAGCCAGTATCATCATCGCTATTCCAAATGCAAGCCCACTAAGCAAAGCTATTAAAAATAAATGGCGGAAAAACTTCGAAAGCTGCTCCGGTCCTTTTTGCAGTGCCGGAACGCCCAAGCGAATCATGCCACTCACAAGACCCAGCCCGCCCATTTGTGAACCTAATTGGAAAACTATCTGCCCCAAGGCGAACAAGCCAAAACCTGTTGGCCCGAGCAAGCGCGCCAACAGGATCTGAGTCAATAAGAGCAAGGCGCGGCCGCCCAACTTGCCCGCCATTGAAACCCCGGCCCCTTTGGCAAGTATCGTTATTTCGTTATTTACCGAATAAGATTTGTTGATATCTGTTTCCGTTTTGTTCATGAATATTCACCAGCTCAATACGATGGTAACATCTTTATTCAAAAAATAGTCATTAGAGGCGAGATGGCATTTTTTTCTTTTCCAACGCCCGAAAATTGTAAAGTATAATATTCATCATCTTAATAAAAGGTCGGATAAATGCCTGAGAACTCACCAGATGAATTTGTAATCGATCTACATGATGTGCTGAACGGATTGCGCCGTTGGCTTTGGTTGATCGTCTCCGGTATAATTTTGGGGACGGTTCTCGCTCTAGTCTATAGCTGGCTTCAAACCCCGGTTTATCAGGCGTCCACAAGAATTTTTCTAGTTGTCGGAGCGCAGAACGATCAGTCAAGCGATATTTCCCGCTCCCTAACCCTTAATCAATTACTGCAAACCAATGCGCGCACTCTTTCCACGCCGGATTTTCTAAAAATTGTTTCCCAGAAAATGAATTATGAGGTTGGAAGCAATGATATTAGTGTCAACGTTCTGCAAAATACCCAAGTCCTTGAGTTGAACGTCGAGGATATAGACCCGAAACGTGCGGCGTTGATCGCAGATACCATGGTGGCTTTGCTGATCGAGCAGGATGATAAATTGCAGTCTGCGCACGATCAAATCCTTAAAGCAGATCTTAACTCTCAAATAAAGAGAATTGGAAATCAGCGTAATTCTCTTCAAAACAAGCTCGCCGTTGAAAAACAGAGAGCTTTGACCGACCAATT
>WNFL01004844.1_pt1 | contig 12033 bp, 15 predicted proteins | sample 5400361 | NCBI WGS metagenome assembly WNFL01 (sample SAMN13153351, study PRJNA577476) | soil metagenome | isolation source: 40 cm soil on Douglas fir-dominated hillslope | place: USA:California | collected 2013-09-17
CTGGTATTTCTGAACGAGAGGTTCCCGACCTCGTTGCGTGCGAGCGGCACCGGATTGTCCTGGAACATTGGCTTCGCGCTAGGCGGGATGATGCCGACATTCGTCTCGCTGGCGAGTGCCACCACGGCGCAAATCCCGATGTCGCTTGCGATATTCTCGGCGGTGATCTTTCTGATTTACCTGATCGGCGCACTGAGCATTCCGGAAACCAGGGGCAATTTTCATTGACTGTGCCTCACGTCCTGACTTCGGCCCCGCCCGCCAAACGCGCGAAGCCGTAAGCCAGCGTTAGAAAGTACAGGGTGTGACAGGCTGCGTACCAGATGATGCCGACGGTGGTCAGGTGGGCGCTGCCGGCGAACCCTTCGCCTGAGGCGGGCAGGACCACGCTGGCGTTGATGAGCCAAACTCCAATGGCATAGATCCATCCCTTTGCCGCGGTGCTCCGCGGCAGAACCGGCTCGAGGACGAACGCATAGAACAGCGCCATCAGCAGGCCGACGAAGAGATGAAAGCCGGTTTGAAAACTCTTGCTGCTGATCGGCGGGCCGTTCAAGGCGGCCCAGATCGATGTGATGCGGAGACGGTCGACCGAACCGGGCAGCGACGAAACGATCAGACGCAGCAACCCGCCACGGGCGGTTTCCAGATGAAACAGATCGGCCACGCTGAGCGCGAGCGTGTTCAGAACAATGGCTACGCCGCCCGCGAGCAGGGCAGCGCCTAACGAAGTGAACTTACGATGGCCGGGACTCATGATGAAATCTTCTGACAGAGATGACCGTTCTGAATCATAGCCATCGGGTGTTGGCGTCCGTGCGATGCACGCAGATGCGATACGCTCACGGCATCTGAATCTGTACGGCCGTCCCGATCTCGCTCGGAGAGCCGTAAGCGATCACCAGATAGCGCCGCGCCTCATCCCGCTTCGCTTCGACGACCTGGCGAATGGGTCCGACACTGTTCACGATGGCGGCGCCCGCAGGATTGGTCATGAAGCCTGCCAGCGGCTGAAGCTCACCCGCACCACTGGGGTCGGTTGCCAATGCGAGCGTGTAGGGTTTTCCGGGCTCAAGCCCGGTCACCGCCGCCTGCATCACCTGCACCAGGCCTTGATTGAACAATGTCACCGCCGTTGCGGGCTTTCCGGCGGCCGGGCCGAGCTTCAGTTGGGCCGATCCCGACGCTGCCGTCAGCGGCTGAAGATTGGCCGCGCCATCGCCGTTCGGAACGGCGTTCGGCACATAGGCCACGCCTTGCGGCGCCTGCCCGATCGGGATGGTCGCGATGACCTTGTTTTCCAGCGTGTCGATCGCAGCCACCGCGTCCGCATTCTCAAGCCCGACAAAAACCCTTGTGCCGTCTCCCGATGGCCACACGCCGTGCGGAAGCGCAGCTGTTTCGATGGCCGCGACCTGTTCGAAGCTGTCGGTCCGGAATACCTTGACGAGGTTCAACCCGCCAACCGTCACATAGGCGAACTCACCGTGGCTGTTGCGCACGATGTTGACGTGATTGGTAATCGGTCCAGTAGCGATCGTCTTCAAGACGTCGAACGGCGGGCGGCCGTTGAACACCATGGTTCGGCCGACATCCTTTAGCGTCAGCCACACCTGCTTGCCATCAGGCGTTGCGGCGATATCAGGACAAAACGGACTCTCCTGTTTGATACGGCCGACGATTGTGTGGCTGTCGGTCGCGACAACCACCGTTTCGGGCGTGAAACTCGAACACACGTATCCGTACTTGCCGTCCGGCGAGAAGATGGTCATTCCCGGGCCGTTCGGGACCTCGATCCGGCGCTGCTCGCCGAAGGTTTCGCCGTCGAGCACCGCGACATAGTTCTCGCCGCGCACGGTAACCCAGACCTCTTTGCCATCGGGCGTGAAGAAGGCTTCGTGCGGGGAACGTCCGACATAGCTCACATGCTTGACCACATTGGTCGCGGTATCGATGAAGCTGACCGAGTTCGATCCGACGGAGACCACCGCGAGCGTGCGGTGATCGGGAGAAAATCCCATGCCGTGCACCAGCAATTGGCCCCGATAAAGCGGACTGAGATTGGCCGGCGCTGGATCGCCCAGCCGGATCACTCCGAGCAGCCTGTTGCTGGCAGGATCAATCACGGAAACCGTGTTGGAAAATTGATCTGACGAATAGAAGCGATCGCGCGGGCTGATCGGGATGTCGGGCTTGTCGGAAGCTCCCGGCGCCTGTCCGGCCGATGCGGACAAGGTGGTCGCGAGCAGAATGCAAAGGGATAGGTGGCGCTTCATGTGGCGATCCTCTGTGATGGATTGGTGCTGTCAGGGAGTTTCGGGCTGCGACGAACAAATCGCCGCGGAGTTCTTCAACTGACGTCGCATGACGTCGATTTCCTGCAACTGCTCGACGATGATGCCTTGCGCAAGCCGCAGCAGCACCGGGTCCTCGCCGGATTGGAGCTCGATGCGGGCCATATCGACCGCGCCCCGGTGATGCGGGATCATCATGGCCGCGAAGTCGTGATCGCTGTCGCCGCTCGACGGCATCGCCATGTCGCGATGCATTCGCGCCATCGCGTCGCTCATTTGCGCAGCGACCGGATTGCCTTCTGAGGCGGGCGTCACCGCCTGATGGCTATGAATCGGGCGCTGCTGTGCAAAGACAAAGGTTAGCGATAAAGCCGCGCCGAGCGCCGCCGTGATGAGATATCGTGACAGGATGGAATTGGTCATGCGCTCTCGCTCGTCGATGCAGCGGGGGACGCCCGGCGTCGGATAAAATTCCAAAGCCGCCCGCTCAAGAATAAGTGAGGTCTGCCAACTTCGGGCTGGGAATAAACCTCGCGCGCCGACGTCTACAGCGGTCATGGACTGAAAAAATCGCGGGGTCGGCGGCAAGATTTGCGCCGGCCGGCGTCACCTCGAGAGGATCCGGAGTTGGACGAAGCGGCCATCCTTCTGGAACAGCACACACCGGCGCTGCGCCGCTACGCCTTCGCGATGTTGCGGCAGCATGATGCCGCGGACGATCTGGTGCAGGATTGTCTCGAGCGCGCGATCAGCCGTTGGCACCTGCGTCAGCGCGATGGCGACCTCAAGGCATGGCTGTTTGCCATTCTGCGCAACCAGTTCATCAGCGGCTATCGGCAAAAGCGACGGCGCGGCCCGCATCTCGCCTGGGATGACGTTCCCGATCATCCGCCAGCCGTAGGCGGCGCGCCCGACGGCACGACGGCGATGCGGGACATCTTCGTAGGCCTGGACACGCTTCCGGAGGACCAGAAATCGGTCGTACTCCTGGTCGGCGTCGAGGATCTGTCCTACGACGAGGCCGCGCGTGTCCTCGGCCTGCCCATTGGTACCGTGATGTCGAGATTGAGCCGCGGCCGCGAGAATTTGCGGAAATATCTGGAAACCGGCCGCACCGCCGTGTTGCGGAGGGTAAAATGATCGAACGTGATAACCCCATCGGAGAGGACGATCTCCATGCTTATGTCGACCGGCGGCTGCAGCCTGAACGCGTCGAGGCCGTCGAGGCTTATTTGAATTCGAATACTGAGGTTGCAGCGCAAGTGTCCGCCTGGCGCGCGCAGCGCGAGACGTTGCGCGACCAACTGGCATCGAAGGCGGCGGAGCCTGTTCCGGCGCGCTTGCGCATTTCCAACATCCGTGCGGCGCGCAGGCAGTCGCGGTTGCGGCAATTGCGGATCATTGCCGCTTCGGCGGCCTGGCTGTTCGCCGGTGGTGCCATCGGCTGGATCGCGAAGAGCGATTGGTCTGCGCCAAGACCCGTTCCGGCGGTGATGGTCAGCGATGCGATCTCGGCTTATCGTACCTTCGTCGTCGACGCCAGCCATCCGGTTGAGGTCAAGGCGACGGAAGGCGATCATCTGGTCGAATGGCTGTCCAACCGGCTTGGCCAACCGATCAAGGCGCCTGATCTCACTTCTTTCGGCTTTCGTCTGATGGGAGGCAGGCTGCTTCCGGCATCGACCAGCGGCATCGCCGCGCAGTTGATGTACGACGATGACCACGGCACGCGCCTGACGCTTTATTTACGCAACGGCGAGAGGGGAGAGACCGCCTATCGCTTCGTGCAGGAGGGAAATGTCTCGGCATTCTACTGGATCGACCAGGGTCTGGGCTTTGCGCTTTCCGCGGCGGCCAGCCGTGAGCGGCTATTGCCGATCGTCGAGGCCGTTTATCATCAGGTCGAGGGGCCGACGCGCTAAGCGCATAGCACTGCCGCTGCAGGGCAAGTCGATTTGGTAAGGCGATTTGCATTGGCTTTCGCGCCCAATCGCGATATTTCTAAACGTTCGCAGCGACCGCAGAGCGGGACAATGACAAAGAAGAAACGATGAACGGCGAGGCCCGCTTTCGCATCCAAAATGATCGATCTTCAGAAATTATCGAATTCGATTACATCATCGTCGGGGCGGGGTCGGCCGGATGCGTGCTCGCCAACCGCTTGAGCGCTGACGGAAAGAATTCGGTGCTGTTGCTGGAAGCCGGTCCCAAGGATACCAACCTCTGGATTCATGTGCCGCTCGGATATGGCAGGCTGTTCAAGGATAAGACCGTCAACTGGATGTACCAGACCGAACCGGAACCGGGACTGGACGGGCGAACCATCTTTCAGCCGCGCGGCAAGGTTTTGGGCGGATCGAGTTCGATCAACGGCTTGCTTTATGTCCGCGGGCAGCACGAGGATTATGATCGCTGGCGCCAGCATGGCAACAGCGGATGGGGTTTTGAAGACGTTCTGCCGTATTTCAAGAAAGCGGAAAACCAGCAGCGCGGCGCTGACGATTTCCATGGTGCCGGCGGCCCGCTGCCGGTCTCCGACTTGATCCACACCGACCCGCTCTCAGCAGCTTTCATCAAGGCCGCAGCCGAGACCGGCATCCCCGTCAATCCCGACTTCAACGGTGCAGCGCAGGAAGGCGCAGGATTTTTCCAGACCACGACGCGGCGGGGGCGAAGAGCGAGCACCGCAGTCGCGTATCTTCGCCCGGCTAACGGACGAAAGAACCTGCACATCGAGACTTCCGCGCTGGCGCAACGCATCCTGTTCGATGGACGCCGCGCCGATGCCGTCGAGTACCGCAAGCAAGGCGCTTTGCGAACAGCGCGGGCGCGAAAGGAAATACTGGTTGCGAGTGGCACGTATAACTCGCCGCAATTGCTGCAGCTCTCCGGCGTCGGGCCCGCGGAGCTGCTGCGCGAGCATGGCATCGATGTCGTGCTGGATGCGCCGGGCGTAGGGCACGATCTGCAGGATCACATGCAGGTCAGGGTGGTGATGCGTTGTGCCAAAAGCATCACGCTCAATGACATCGTCAACAGCCCGGTTCGGCGGATGTTGGCCGGCGCGCGATACGCGGCCTTTCGCAAGGGTCCATTGACGATCGCCGCGGGCACCTCCGGCGCATTCTTGAAAACCGGTCCCCGCCTTGCGACCCCGGATATCCAGGTTCACTTTCTGCCCTTCAGCACCGACAAGATGGGAGAACGGCTGCATTCGTTTTCCGGATTTTCAGCATCGATCTGTCAATTGCGCCCCCGAGAGCCGTGGCTCGCTTCGCATTCGAAGTGCCGACCCGAGTGCGCCTCCAGAAATACGGATCAACTACCTCGCCACCGAGGTCGATCGCGCCACGAACGTCGAAGGCCTGAAGGTGTTGCGAAAGATTCTGCAGGCGCCCGCGCTCGGTCCCTATGTGATCGAGGAGGTCGACCCCGGGGCAAAAGTTTCCACCGACGAGGAGTTGCTGAATTACTGTCGCCAGCGCGGCAGCACGATCTACCATCCGACCTCGACATGCCGGATGGGAAGCGATCCGCTTGCGGTGGTCGATCAGCGCTTGCGGGTTCGCGGGGTAGAAGGCCTGCGTGTGGTCGACGGCTCGATCATGCCGGATCTGGTGTCGGGCAATACCAATGCCGCCATCATCATGATCGCCGAGAAAGCGTCTGACATGATTTTGCAGGATGCGCGGTAGTGCAGCGCGTGACAGATGTTTTTGAAACAGATTTGAGGAACCTCTCGGAGCGCGGGCGGTTGCGGGAGCTTCGTGAGCGCTCGGGCATCGATTTCACTTCGAACGACTATCTGGGTTTGGCTGAATCCGAAGAATTGAAATGGGCTGCCGGTGACGCCTTGGCACGAGGTGTGCCTGTTGGATCGGGTGGATCGCGCCTCTTGCGCGGTAATCATCCCGAGCATGAAGCGCTTGAGCGCGAAGCGGCGGCCTATTTCGGCGCCGAAACAGCGCTCTATTTTGGCGGCGGCTACATTGCCAATTTCGCGATCTTCTCGACGCTGCCGCAGCGTGGCGATCTGGTCGTCCATGACGAATTGATCCATGCCAGCGTCCACGAGGGGCTTCGCGCCGGTCGCGCTGATTTCGTCGGGGCGCCGCATAATAATGCCGACGCCTTCGACGCAGCGGTCGGCCGTTGGCGCGCCGGGGGCGGCAAGGGGCGGCCCTGGCTTTCGGTCGAAAGCCTGTACAGCATGGACGGCGACAGCCCGAACCTTGCCGATTTCATGGCGGTTGCGGATCGCCACGAGGCTATGGTGGTGATCGATGAAGCGCACGCGACGGGCGTGCTTGGGCCGCAGGGGCGGGGGCTCGCCGCGGCCTTCGAGGGCCGCGACAATGTGGTCACGCTGCACACCTGCGGCAAGGCGCTCGGAACCGCCGGCGGCTTTATACTTGCGCCGCGGATCATCCGTGACTTTCTCGTCAACCGATCTCGCCCCTTCATCTTCGCGACCGCGCCCTCGCCATTTGTCGCCGCCATCACGCGAGCGGCGCTGGACATCTCCGGCACCAATCCGGAACGCCGTGATCGGCTCGCCCGTCTGGTTCAATTCGCAGGCGGCGAGCTTCGCCGTAGCTGCAATATCGAGCCATCCGGGTCGCAAATTATTCCTGTGATCGTCGGCGCCGATCAGGCGGCGGTCGCTCTCGCGGCTTGCCTGCAGCGCAGGGGCTATGATGTCCGCGCGATCCGGCCGCCGACAGTTCCGGAAGGCACCGCGCGTCTTCGCATCGCGCTGACGTTGAATGTCAGCGAAGCTGTTGTCGCCGATTTGTTCGAGGCCCTCGCCGAGGACATGCGGAGAACCGCATGATCCCGCCCGTAGTTGTAACCGGCACTGACACCGGCGTCGGCAAAACTGTTTTCGCAGCCGCGCTCGCGGGTGCTCTGGACGGGTTCTATTGGAAGCCGGTTCAAGCCGGCCTCCAGGAGGAGACCGACAGCGAAACGGTTCTTAGGCTGTCCGGCCTCCCCGCCGAGCGCATTTTGCCCGAGGCCTATCGGCTGAAGACGCCGGCATCGCCTCACCTTGCCGCCAAACTCGATGGCGTTGCCATCGATCCCGCGGCACTGGTTCTGCCGGATACGATCCGGCCGCTGGTCGTCGAGGCGGCGGGCGGGCTGTTGGTGCCGCTGACACGCGAAGTCCTCTATATCGATGTCATCGCGCGGTGGCGCGCGCCGGTAGTGCTTTGCGCCCGCACCACGCTTGGTACGATCAACCATAGCCTGCTGTCGATCGAGGCCCTGCGCGCCCGCGGAATAGCGCTGCTCGGTATCGTGTTCACCGGGGACGAGAATGCCGAAACCGAGCGCATCATTGTCCACATCGGCCGCGTGCCGCATCTCGGCCGCCTTCCGCATCTTGCGCCGTTCACCGCCTCGTCGTTGCGGACAAGCTTTGCCCGGCATTTCAATATCGGCGATTTCGTAAGGCAGCCGGTCCGATGAAATCGACATCGGCCGTATGGCATCCGTTCACCCAGCATGCCACGCAACCCGAACCGGTGCCGATCTCCCGCGGCGAGGGCGCCTGGCTTGAGACGGCCGATGGCCGCCGGATATTCGACGCCATCTCGTCGTGGTGGGTTGTTACCCATGGTCATCGCCATCCGCACATCGTAAAGGCCATCAAGGATCAGGCCGATCGTCTCGACCAGGTGATTTTCGCAGGCTTCACGCACGAGCCGGCGGAAAATCTCGCGCGCCATCTCATTGCGATCACGCCGGCCGAGCTTGAGTACGTGTTTTTCTCCGACAGCGGATCGACCTCGGTCGAAGTGGCGTTGAAGATGGCGCTGGGCTTTCGGCGACATCGCGGCGAGGCGCGCAGCCGGATCCTGGCTCTGGAGGGCGCCTATCATGGCGACACCATCGGCGGCATGTCGGTGGGTGCGCGCGGCGTTTTCACCGCGCCCTATGGCCCCTTGCTTTTCGACGTCGAGCGGATTCCGTTGCCGTCTGTGGGCCGTGAAGAGGCGGCGCTGGATGCGTTGAACGCAGCATGCCGGCGAGGTGGAGTAGCGGCCCTGATCGTCGAGCCGCTGGTTCTCGGCGCCGGTGGCATGCTGATCTATCCGCCGCGGGTTCTTTCGGAAATGAAGCGCGTTTGCGAAGCGCACGGCGTTCTCTTCATCGCAGATGAAGTGATGACGGGATGGGGCCGGACAGGCACGCTGTTCGCTTGCGAGCAGGCGAATGTCAGGCCGGATATAGCGTGCTACTCCAAAGGTCTTACCGGCGGTTCGCTGCCGTTGGCGGTGACGCTCTGCCGCGCGGATATTTTCGAGGCACACTATTCTACGGATCGTAGCCGCACCTTCTTCCACTCCAGTTCCTATACAGCCAACCCGATCGCCTGCGCAGCTGCGCTTGCAAATCTGGAAATCTGGCAGAGAGAGCCGGTCCGGGAGCGCATCGCCGATATCGCCCGCTTACATACCAAGGGACTCGATCGCTTCCGTGAGGATCGGCGCTTTACCAATGTCCGCCAGATCGGAACCATTGCCGCGCTCGACATCGCGACCAGTGACGCAGGCTATCTGGCCAATATCGGTCCCCGTCTTTACCAGGGTTTTCTCGCGCGGGGCTTGCTGATCCGACCGCTCGGCAACACCATCTACCTGATGCCACCCTATTGCAGCACGGCAAGCGAACTCGAGCGGGCCTATGAAGCGATCAGTGAAGTCGCCGATGAGGTCGCATGAGGCGATAGAGAGGGGCTAACTCAGTCTGTCAGAACGCGCCTCTGTATCGCGCCGGCGCGTTGTTGCTGCCATAGACCCACATGGGCTCGCCGCACTGGCTTGGACCGTGGTCGGTCATGCAAGCATCGCTCCAGTGCGGAGCCGCGACCTCCCGGCCCACCATCTCGTTTGCCCTCGGCGGAGCGCTGGTTTCCCTGGTTCGCGCCTGGGCGGTGGCTGACATGGCGAGCGACAGTGCGAGCGGCAGCGCCGCCAGAAAGCATTTCATCTTCATCGTTTGGCTCCGTGTTTTGTGGCATCTCGGCCACTTGAGGCGTCGATTGCAATATCCGGCATAAAGGCCAAAAATTCCCCGCACCATTAAATTAGATTTTGGAAAACTAAATTCGGGTTTAGAAACGGTGCCTGCGACGATTTTGCGGGATGCGCGGCGGCGTGGGGAGCGCCGGACATACATTTGCATTCCGGCGTTGGCTGGTTTTATGTACCGGGTTCGATTGGCCGCGATTCCGGCGCGGCGTTGAAGGAAACGTGATAGTGGCAATTCGAATACGGATCGGCACACGCAAGAGCGTGATGGCGCTGGCCCAGACCGAGGAAATTGCCCGCCGCCTGACCGCGGCGGCCCCCGATATCGACGTCGAGATCGTCAAATTCGAAACCACAGGCGATCTGGACCAGACCGGCAAGCTGTTGCAACACGGCGGCAAGGGCGGCGCATTCGTCGCCGAAATCCGAAAAGCCGTTATTGCGGGCGAGCTGCACGCCGCGATGCATTCGCTCAAGGACATGCCGGGCAATGAAGATACGCCCGGCCTCGTGATCGGCGCGACGCTGGCGCGCGATCCGCCCGGCGACGCCCTGGTGCTGCGCTCAGGCGTTTCGATCGACGATCTCAGGGGATCGCGCGGCAAGGGTTTCAAGATCGGCACCAATGCCGTGCGGCGCGCGGCCTATGCGCGGCGGCTGTTTCCCGATATCGAGGTGATTCACTATCGCGGCGCCGCCGACACCCGCGTCCGCAAGCTCGACAATCTCGAGATGCAGCGGCTGCCGGATGGCGGCGCCGTCGGTCCGGCGGACGCGCTGATCATGGCGCGTTCCGGGCTTGAACGCGTCGGACTCGCCGGGCGCATCGCTTACGAATTTTCGCTTGAGGAAATGCTGCCGGCGGTGGGGCAGGGCATCGTCGCCGTGGAATGCGCAATCAACGACTGGCAGACCCGGCGCATGCTGTCACTGATCGATGATCCCGCCGCGCACCAGAGCGCCGATGCCGAGCGCGAGGTACTGTGGATCCTCAACGGCCACTGCAATTCGCCGGTTGCGGGATTTTCAACCATCGACGGCACGTCGATGTCACTGATCGCGTCGGTGCTCGATGAAACGGGCGGAATTTTTATCGAGGCTTCGCGCTCCGGCCCGGCGAACCGCCCGCGCGAACTCGGCCGTGCGGTCGGGCTCGAACTGCTCGACAAGGGCGCGGCCGAGATCATCGAACGCAGCCGCCCTAAGGTGTGATCGCTTTTTCCCTCTCCCCTTGTGGGAGAGGGTGGCGCGGACGAAGTCCGTGCCGGGTGAGGGGGCGCGACACAACGAGACTCATCACCCCCTCACCCGCCCTCGCTTCGCTCAGGCACCCTCTCCCACGAGGGGAGAGGGGAAGAGCACGCATTCGCTTAATCTTCACCCTTTATACCCCCGCACCCGCTTGATCATCTGCTCGACATGCGCGATCGGGGTTTCCGGCTGAATGCCGTGGCCGAGGTTGAAGATCAACCTGCCGCCGGCGTAATTCGCCAAGACGTCGTCGATGGCGCGATCCAGTGCCGCGCCGCCGGCGATCAGCGCCAGCGGATCGAGATTGCCTTGAACGGCGACGCGGTTCTGCACGCGCTCGCGGATCAGCGACGGCTCGGCGGCCCAGTCGATGCTGACGGCATCGACGCCGGTGGCCTCGACGTAACCCGGCAGCAGCGCGCCGGCGCCTCTGGGAAAGCCGATGATTTTTGCGCCCGGCGCTTTCGCGCGCACGCCTTCGACGATGCGTCGCGTCGGCTCGATCGACCAGCGCGTAAATTCGCGTGGCGGCAATACGCCGGCCCAGGTGTCGAAGATCTGCAGCACGTCGGCGCCGGCTTTGAGCTGCCCCAGCAGATACTGGATCGAGTTCTCCACCAGCACGTCGATGATTTTCGAAAACGCCTCCGGATGGCGATAGGCCATCATCCGCGCCGGCGCCTGATCCGGCGTGCCTTGTCCAGCCACCATATAGGTCGCCACCGTCCCCGGCGCGCCGCAGAAACCGATCAGCGCTATCTTGGGATCGAGCTCGCGACGCACGCGGCGCAGCGCCTCATAGACCGGTTCGAGTTTGCTGAAGTCGGCCTGCTGTGCCAGCGTCGCAACTTTCGCGGGCGTCTCCAGCGGATCGAGCCGCGGCCCTTCGCCGACCTCGAATCGCACCGAACGGCCAAGCGCGTAGGGGATCACAAGAATATCCGAGAAGATGATCGCGGCATCGAAGTTGAAGCGGCGGATCGGCTGCAGCGTGACCTCGGCGGCGTATTCCGGCGCGCGATATTCCGGCAGATAGCGGCCGGCCTGCCGCATCATCCAGATCGGCGGTACTGGCTGTCTGCGGCCGGAAAGTACCTCGAGGAGGGGTTTAATGGCTTGAATCTGGGTCAATTGCTGTTCCGCGGGTGATCGAGGGGCGTGTTGCCGTTCCTGATATACTGCGGATATGGATTTGGCCACGTTGCCATTGGCCTCAAGGGGAGGGACTGCCTTCCCGGCAATGTCATCCTTTTGCGCGACCGCAATGATTGCGGCGATCACTCGCGGGACTCGACTGAATGAATCGGGAATTCGACCACGCCGCCAACGACTCGCCGCGCAGCGGCAGTTCGAAACGCCTTACGCCGGCGGTTTGGGGCGTGACCGTTGCCGCGATCGTCGCGTTGATCCTGTGGTTTACGGTCAAGCCTTGAAGCTTTGCGCCGCCGCAA
>WNFL01116830.1_pt1 | contig 12033 bp, 11 predicted proteins | sample 5400361 | NCBI WGS metagenome assembly WNFL01 (sample SAMN13153351, study PRJNA577476) | soil metagenome | isolation source: 40 cm soil on Douglas fir-dominated hillslope | place: USA:California | collected 2013-09-17
TCGAACAAGAGGATTACGGTCGACCCCATGTTGAACCGGCCGAGCTCCGCGCCTTTCTCCAGTGTCGCCGGCGGGCTGGGTACCCGGCTTACCACGCGGCGCGCCGCGGGCGTGATATCGCCCGCCCATACGGTTGCAATGCTGCCCACATTGAGCGCCCCCACCAGCAGCAACGCGAACTGACCTGCGTCCGAGTCGAACAGCGTCAACACGCGTTCGTTGCGCGCGAACAACCCGGGGACATGCTGCGCCGTCGCGGCGTTGACGCTGAACAGGCGGCCGGGAACGTATACGGTTTCCTTGAGTTGGCCGCGCAACGGCATGTGCACGCGATGATAGTTGAAAGGCGCGAGATAGATCGTGGCGAAGGAACCGCCTTCGAAACGGCTTGCCCAGGGTTGCGCGGCGAGCAACTCCGTGAGTCCGTAGTCGCGGCCCTTGGCCTGCAGCAGCCGGTTACGGTCGATCGTACCCGCTTCGCTGATGCAGCCGTCGACGGGGCTCGCGATCGCGGCAGCGTCGCCCGCGACTCTGCGCGCGCCGTCCTTGAGGGCGCGGGTAAAGAATTCGTTGAAGCTGCCATATCGGTAGGGATCGGCTTCGGCGGCTTCGGTCATGTCGACGCGGTAGAGCGTGAGAAAGCTGCGTATGAACCAATTCTTGAACCACGCGGCGCGCACTCGGGTCGCCGCCAGCATCAGCCGGGAGAGTCCGTGCTGCGGCAGCAGGTATTGAAACCAGGCAAACACCCGGCCGCGAATGGCGCCGCGGCTCGTGCCCCCGGCGTCGTTCATGCGGGGCCGGCCAGCGTGCCGCGGGCGGCGACAATGCGCCGGAAATCACCCTGCAAGGCATCCACGCTGAAGGGACCGCTCAGGATCGCGCTCAGCCGTCCGTCGGGGTCGAGCACGAAAATGGCTCCGGAGTGATCGACGGTATACGTGCCGTCGGATGCCGGCTGAATGATCACGCTGACGCCGAACTGCTTCGCGACGGCTTCGATGGCCGGCTGATCGGCGGCGGTCAGGCCGATGAATTCGGGATCGAAATACGGCACGTACTTCGCCATTTGCGCCGGGGTGTCCCGTTTGGCGTCGACCGACACGAAGATCACCTGCGGGAGCACCGATGCCTTGGCTGCACGCAGGCGCTTTTGCATGGCGGCCAGGGTGGGGAGGGTCGTCGGACAAAAATCCGGACCACTCGTATAGCCGAAAAAGAGCAAGGACCAGCGACCGCGTAGATTGGGGGAGCCAAAGACCCTCCCTTGCTGGTCGATCAGGCTAAAATCCGGCAGCTTGCGCCCGGGCGCGAAGTAGGTTCCCGTGGCCAAATCGACCGGGGGCGCGTGGTGACGCCATAGCGCCGAGGCGGCGATGCCCGCAATGCCGACGATGCAGAAGAGTGCCAGGGACAAGAATTTCGACCGAGATGCCATGCGCCGATTATCCCACACCGCCGCCGACACCGTGGGCACCGCCATCGACCGTGTTGCGCGGGCGCTCAAGGCGGCGCGCGTGCACTTCGGTCACGGCACCGACAATGCGCGCGACGAGGCCGCCGAATTGGTGTTCTTCGTCGCCGGCCTCGACCACGATCTGGGTTCGAGCGCCTATTCCAAAAAGCTCACCGCGCGCAATGCCGCACGGATCGATGCGCTGCTCGCTCGGCGCATCGCCGAACGCATACCGTTGCCCTATCTCACGCATCGATCTTTCTTCGCCGGTCTCGAACTGTATGTGGACGAGCGGGTGCTGGTGCCGCGCTCGCCCATCGCCGAACTCATCATGCAGCGCTTTCAGCCCTGGGTGGATGCGCGCCGCGTGCGCCGGATCCTGGACATCGGCACCGGCTCCGGCGCGATCGCGCTGGCGTGCGCCATGGCCTTTCCCAAGGGAAAAGTGGATGCCGTCGACGTGTCAGCGGCCGCGCTGCAAGTGGCTCGCCGCAATCAGCGCCGGTTGAATCTGCAAAGGCGCGTGAGGATGGTGCGATCCGATTATTTCGACGCCGTGAAGGGCCGCCGATACGATATCATCGTCAGCAATCCGCCCTATGTCGGGCGCGCGGAAATGGCCAGGTTGCCGCGAGAGTATGAGCACGAGCCGGGAATCGGCCTTGCCTCGGGCGCCGACGGACTTGATTCGGTGCGGGCGATCTTGGCCGGGGCGCGGCGGCACCTGAGTCGCGACGGTATTTTAGTCGTGGAAGTCGGCAATACCGAAGACGCGCTGCTGCGCACCTTTCCAAGGCTGCCGTTCGTTTGGCCGGAGATTGCGATGGGCGGCGGCGGGATATTTTTGCTGCGGGCAAGGGACCTGGACCCAGTCATGGGATCTCGGCGTGGTCCGTGAGGACGAGAGAGAGGCTCGAGAGATGGAGACCTAGCGCGTGGCGGGAAATACCTTCGGTCGCATCTTCACGGTGACGAGTTTTGGGGAAAGCCACGGCCCCGCACTCGGTTGCGTGGTGGACGGCTGCCCGCCGGGTCTGGCTTTGAGCGAGGCGGACTTGCAGGCCGATGTCGAGCGCCGGCGCCCGGGCACGTCGCAGTTCACCAGCCAGCGCCGCGAACCCGACACGGTGCGCATCTTGTCGGGAGTGTTCGACGGCAGGACCACCGGCACGCCGATCGGGCTTCTGGTGGCGAATGAAGATCAGCGCTCGCGCGATTACGAGAAGATCAAGGATCGTTTTCGGCCCGGTCACGCGGACTACACCTACCAGCAAAAGTACGGTTTTCGCGACTATCGCGGCGGCGGACGTTCCTCGGCGCGCGAGACCGTCATGCGCGTGGCGGCCGGGGCTATCGCGCGGAAGTTTCTGCGGGACCGGCTGCACGTCAGCATCCAGGGATATCTCGCGCAGATGGGCCCTCTGGTGCTGCAGCCGGTGAATCCGGCCGGCGCTTACGACAATCCCTTTTTCTGTCCGGATCCGAGCCGCATCAAGGAACTCGAGGAATTCATCTGGCGCATTCGCGAGGCGGGAGATTCCATCGGTGCGCGCGTGACCGTCATCGCCCGCGGCGTGCCGCCCGGCTGGGGTGAGCCGGTATTCGAGCGGCTCGATGCGGACTTGGCGAGCGCGATGATGGGCATCAATGCGGTGAAGGGCGTTGAGATCGGCGCCGGCTTCGGCGCCGTCGAGCAGCGCGGCTCCGAGCATCGCGACGAACTCACCCCGCAGGGCTTCAAGAGCAACCATGCCGGCGGCGTGCTCGGCGGCATATCCTCGGGCCAGGACATCGTCGTGAGCCTGGCGCTGAAGCCGACGTCGAGCATCACGCTGCCGGGCGCAACCATCGACATTCACGGCAATCCTGCCGAGATCGCCACCACCGGACGGCACGATCCCTGCGTAGGCATCCGCGCCACGCCCATTGCCGAAGCGATGATGGCGCTGGTGTTGATGGATCATCATCTGCGCAACCGCGCCCAGTGCGGGGATGTGGTTCGCACCACGCCCGTCATCACGCAACGGCCATGAGCAAATGAACATTGCTGCCGTGAGGAATCTCCGCCATGGGTAATGCTGCCGGCTTGCGCATCGCCGTGGTCGGCGCCGCGAGCCTGATCGGCGAGGCGGTGATCGACGAATTGCGTGCGCGGAAGATGCCTTTCGCCGAATTGCATGCGCTCGACGACGAACGCAATGTCGGCCGGCCGGTAACCGGTGACGAGGGGGCGGAGTCGGCCAAGACGCTGGCGCTGAGCGACGTCGCGGCCTTTGATTTTTCACGCGTGGATCTGGTGTTCTTTTGCGGGCGTTCAGCATTGTCGGAACGCTACGCCGAGGCGGCAGCCGCGCATGCCTGGGTCGTCGACGGATCCGCGGCGTTCCGCGCCCGCGCCGATGTGCCGCTGGTGGCCGCCGATGTCAACCCGATGGCCCTTGATTCGGTCGGTGCCCAGGGTTTGATCGCGCTGCCGGGAAGCGCCAGCGTGGCGCTCGCCACGGTGCTTGCGCCGCTGCACGCCCTGGCCGGCCTGGCGCGCGCCGAAGTGGCGACCTATCAAGCAGTCTCGGGCAGCGGACGCGCGGCCATGGACGAGCTTGCCGGGGAGACCGTGGCCATGTTGAGCGGCAAGAAGGCGAGGGGACGGGCCTTTGGCCGGCAGATCGCCTTCAATGTGATTCCGCAAGTGGATGTATTGGAGGCCGACGGCGTGTCACGCGAGGAGCGCCGATTGTGGGAAGAAACTCGCCGAGTGCTCGATCTGCCGCGTCTAGAGATCAATGCCACGGCAGTGCGGGTGCCGGTGTTCTTCGGCCACAGCCTGGCGGTGCATGCCAGTTTTGAGCGATCATTGACCGCGGTCGACGCCGCGGCGGTGCTGCGACGCGGCACGGGCCTTAGCCTCGTCGAGGCGGACTCGGTCATGGAATTCCCGACGCCTGCCACATTGGCAATGGCGCCCGATAAGGTATATGTAGGCCGCTTGCGGGGGGATTTGACCCGTGACCGCGCTCTAAATTTTTGGGTCGTGGCCGATAATGTTCGGAAATGTGCGGCACATAACGCAGTTTCAGTTGCCCATATTTTGGTAAATAGACCCCAGTGAGATATAGTCGCTGGCTTATGTAAAGGGCAAGTCGCAAGTGAGAATTCGATTGTAAGCTCCTATAGCACAATGAACTTTACCCGCTTGCCGACCAGATTCCTGGGAGTAGAAATGTTCGAGACGATGCGTCGCCTGATGCTGATGGCGTGCTTGCTGTCCTCTTCCTTCTTGTGGCCGTCCTCGTCTTGGGCGCTGGGCCTGGGTGAGATTCATTTGAATTCGGCGCTCAACGAGCCGATGAACGCTGAGATCGACCTGATTGCGGCCACCCCGGATGAATTGACCGCGCTGCGCGCGTCGCTGGCCAACCGCGATGCGTTCACCCGCTATGGCATCGACCGTCCGCCGTTCCTGTCGACCCTGACCTTCAAGGTGGGCAAGGGCAAGGACGGCCGCGACGCCTTGCTGGTGCGTTCCAGCGACGCGATTCCCGAGCCCTTCGTGACGTTCTTGGTCGAAGTGAATTGGGCGCGCGGCCGGCTCATGCGCGAGTACACGGTATTGCTGGATCCTCCGGTCTATACACCGGGCGAGACCGCAAGCAGCGCCGCTCCGGTGACCGCGCCGACCGTTCCCGCGGCCCCGGCCCGCCGGACTACCGCCTCCCCCACGGCACCAGCGGTCGTCAATCGAGCGCCCTCGGCCGGCGCGTCCACGGGCCGCAGCGCGCCCGAGTCGGCAGCGCCGTCGGCCGGCGGCAGTTATCGGGTCAACCAGGGCGATACGCTCACCAAGATTGCGCGCAGCTTGCGTGCGAATGCGCCGATGAGGCCGGCGGATATCGATCAAACCATGATGGCCGTGTATCGCGCCAATCCCGACGCGTTCGGCGGAAACATCAATATTCTACGGCGCGGCGCGGTACTGCGGGTCCCGGGCGCGGATCAGATCGCCGCCCTGAATCAGACCGAAGCGACCGGCGAAGTACGCCGCCAGATGAGTGCGTGGCGGAGCGCGGGCGGTGCCGAGTCCGGCGGCCACCTGCGCCTCGTGACCCCGACCGCCGGCGGCGGCGCAGCCGCCGGTACCGGCAGTTCGAATGCCGCCAATGCGGAAGCGCAAGCGCTCAAGGATCGGGTCAAGGATCTGGAAGGACAGCTGGCGGAATCGCATCGCTTGATCGATATCCGAAATAGCGAACTCAGCGCGCTGCAGCGCAAGCTCGGCGTGCCGCCCACGGCCACGGCGCCGACTCCTGCACCGGCACCGCCGAAGTCCGCCCAAACCACTCCCGCACCGACGGTCAGTGCGCCACCGCCCGCGGCCAAGCCCACAGCGCCCGAGTCCACCGCGACTCCGGTGCCGCCGCCGGCGGAAAGCACGTCGCCGCCTGCGCCGCTGCCTGCGCCTGTCGTGCCGAAGAAACCGGCCTCGGCCCCCGCCGAATCGGGGTCCTGGATCGACTGGGTGGCGGCCAACTGGTGGGTCCCGGCTGCGGTGATCATCGCGTTGTTCGGCGTGATGGTGTTCGCCGCATGGCGGAGACGCACCGCCGGAAGCGATTTACTGGGGATGGAGTCGACCGGTTTCGCCGACTACCGCGATCCGAGCGCCAATCTCGCCGGCATGCGCAAAGGCGACGATTCATTCGTGGTCGAGGAGTCCGGCGAACATCGACTGCCGGAATTCGAGACAACCGCGGATTCCTTGGCCGACACGCACACCGATGTCAAGGCACCCGACGACACGATGTCGAGCGAGAGCGCGGTCAATCTCGATCAGGGGGACCCCCTGGCGGAAGCCGATTTTCACATGGCGTACGGTCTGTACGACCAAGCGGCCGATTTGGTGCGCATTGCACTCGAGCGCGAACCGGACCGGCGCGATCTGCGCCTGAAGCTGCTGGAGATTTATTTCGTTTGGGGCAACAAGGAAGCGTTCCTGCAAACGGCCAAGGGTTTGGAAGCGACGCGCGATCGTGCTCCCGCCGGTGAGTGGGACAAGATCGTCATCATGGGCAAACAGATTTGCCCCGACGAACCCCTGTTCGCATCCACAGCCGGAAGCGGCCGCGGCGCGGGTGCTCTGGTCGATCTGAATCTCGAAGGCGGCGAGAACCGCGTCGATATCGATTTGTTCGGCGATCCGGAGGGCGAACGCAGCCGATCGGATCGCCCTCTCGCCCAGGAGGGCAACGATACCGCATCGACCGGCTCATCGCCCGCGCTGCGCGCTGAATCCGATCTCGACTTCACCTTGGATGCGCCGGAACGCGGTGCGGACGAGTCCCCAACGCGCGAGATGCCGCCGCGTGACGAGCCGACCGTCGAGTCCGAGCTGATGAATTTCATGGACGCTCCGACCGCGGAATCGCCCACGCTGAAATCCAACGATGTGCACGACCGTATCTCCTCCAAGTTGCCGTCGAAAGCCGATCAAACCGCGGAGGTGTCGATCGACGATTTGGGTTTGGATCTCGATGCGCTCGAACAGACCGGCGAGCCGACGATCAGCAGCTCGCACCTCGAAGAGACCGACCATCCGGCCGACGCGCCCACGATGGTGGCCGGCCTCGATGACAAGTCGCGGCGCATGATGGCAGAGGCGGAGAGCCGCTCGCGCGATCGCGATCTGACCGAATTGGAACGCGAATTGGAAGCCTCCTTCATCGCGGATCTCGACTCGGGCCAGGACGAAGTGAAGACCGCGGTGCTCGGCCCCGAGTCCGCGCCCACGGTGCAAATGCCGGGGCACTTCGACGTCAATTCGACCTCGCGCTTCAAATCGCCCGAATTCTCCGACGTCGCCGATGCGGACAAAGTGGATGTGGATTCAACGTCGAAGCTGCGCGGCCTGAGCGGCGACAGCATCGATTTGGATCTGGATCGGCTCGCAAATGCCTTGGGAAGCGGCGACACCGTCGAGCAACCGCGCGCGGAAGACGAAGTCTTCTCCACGGAGGTGTTCGAGGCCAGTCAGCGCAGCCGGCGCGTCGATCTCGACGTGGGCGAAGCGATGAACGGCAGCGAGGCGCCGACCAACAAGCTGCAGGCGATCTCGTCGACCAGCCGCACCGCGAAGATCAATGCCGACGATCTCACGCCGCCGGAACTGGAACCGGTGACCATGAGCGAGGTGGGCACCAAGCTGGACCTGGCGCGGGCGTACATGGACATGGGCGATCCTGAAGGAGCACGCAGCATTCTCGATGAAGTCGTGCAGGAAGGTTCCGCCAGTCAGAAACAGGAAGCGCAGCGCCTGATCGAGACTTTGCCCGGTTAATGTGAGCGCCTCTGGACCGGGAGGCCGGCGTGTCGCCGCTATTTTGGAGTACGACGGCACCGGATACGCCGGCTGGCAGTCGCAGGAGCACTCAGCGTCGATCCAGGACGCGGTGCAGGCGGCGATATCCTTCGTGGCCGGCGAGCCCGTAGTTGCGATCTGCGCCGGCCGTACCGACAGCGGTGTGCACGCGGTCGGCCAGGTCATTCACTTCGATACCGACGCCGTCCGCACCCCGCGCGCCTGGGTGCTGGGCGCCAATACCAAGCTCTCGCCGGCGATCGCTCTGCAATGGGCCGGCGAAGTGACGCATGGCTTTCACGCACGGCACAGGGCCACCCGCCGGATCTACCGCTACTGCATTTTGAACCGCAGCGCTCGTTCGGCGTTGCAGCGTGAGCGCGCGGCGTGGATCCATCGACCGCTCGATGCGGCGGCCATGCACGCCGCCGCGCAGGCGCTGATCGGTGAACACGATTTCTCCGCCTTTCGCTCGGTCGAGTGCCAATCGAAAACCACCGTGCGGCGCGTCGATCGGATCGAGGTGCGGCGCGACGGCGACTATTTGTGGATGGAGATTGCGGCGAACGCCTACCTGCATCACATGGTGCGCAACATCGTGGGAACACTGCTCGACCTGCAGCGCGAACCGGAACCGGCGGCGGCCATGGCCCGGGTGCTCGAGCAGGGCAACCGCCGCTTCGCCGGCGCGACCGCCCCGGCCGCAGGCCTCTATCTGTGGAAGGTCGAGTACCCGCAGGTTTTCGGCATCCCGGCGCCGGACCACGGGCTTTTGCTGCCGCAAGGGGGCTGATTGGGCTAAACTAGCGCATGTCCTGGTTCGAGCGAATTGTCCCATCGCGTATCAAAACCGAGCGCCGCACACGCTCGGTGCCGGAAGGCTTGTGGACCAAATGCCCCGCGTGCGACGCCGTCCTGTACCGCGCGGAGATCGAACGCAATCTGCACGTATGCCCGAAGTGCAGCCACCATATGCGGATCAACGGCCGCGAACGGCTCGCGAAATTTCTCGACACGGGATCGACCACCGAACTCGCCGCCAAGGTCGAGCCGGAGGATCCGCTCAAATTCAAGGATTCGAAGCGCTACAAGGATCGGCTCACTCAAGCGCAGAAGCAGACCGGCGAACGCGACGCGTTGATCGTGATGGCGGGAAAATTGGCCGGGCTCGATGTGGTCGCGTGCGCGTTCGAGTTCCGTTTTTTGGGTGGTTCGATGGGATCCGTCGTGGGCGAAAAATTCGTGCGTGCGGTCGAACACTGTCTCGAACATCCCATGCCGCTGGTGTGTTTCGCGGCGAGCGGCGGCGTCGCTGCTGCAGATGGCGAAGACCAGCGCCGCGCTCAAACGCTTGTCGGAGGCGCGGCTGCCCTTCATTTCCGTCATGACCGATCCGACCACGGGCGGCGTGTCCGCAAGTCTTGCGATGTTGGGGGACATCAACATCGGTGAACCGAAGGCGTTGATCGGTTTCGCCGGTCCCCGCGTGATTCAACAGACGGTGCGCGAGACGCTGCCCGAGGGGTTCCAGCGCAGCGAGTTTCTGCTCGAGCACGGCGCACTCGATATGATCGTCGATCGGCGCGAGCTGCGCGATCGTATCGGCGCCATGCTGCGCCTCCTGACCGGCAAAGAACCCGCCGCCGCCGCATAAAGATCCTCCGCCGTGTCGAGTCTCGAGCAGTGGCTGGCCTACCAAACGCAGGTGCACCCGCAATCCATCGATCTTGGCCTCGACCGGCTGCGGCTGGTACTCGAGCGGTTGAACTGGCGGCAGCCCAAGGTGCCGGTGGTAACCATAGCCGGCACCAATGGCAAAGGTTCGGTGAGCGGCTATTGCGCGGCGATCTTGGCGGCGGCCGGCTACCGGGTCGGCACGTTCACCTCGCCGCACCTCCGCGACTATCGCGAACGGATCCGGATCCATGATCGGTTGGTCAGCGCAGCCGAATTGGTGTCGGTCTTCGAACGCATCGAGGCCGCGCGCCGCGAAGTGGGGCTGACATTCTTCGAGTTCAACACTCTCGCGGCGCTGCTGCTGTTCGACGCGGCGCAGCTCGACGCTTGGGTGCTCGAAATCGGCATGGGGGGCCGCTTGGATGCCGTCAATGTGGTTGACCCCGACGTGACCGTGATCGTGAGCATCGGGTTCGACCATCAAGAGTATCTGGGTGCGACGATCGAGGCCATCGCGGGCGAGAAGGCGGGTATCTTCCGGCAAGGCCGCACAGCCGTGCTCGGCAGCCGCGAAATGCCCGGCATCGTCGAGGAGCGGGCGCGGGCGATCGGCGCGCCGCTCAAGCGCTTAGGGAACGAGTACAACTACACCCGGGAAGGCGCCGCCTGGCACTACCGCGGCAGCCGTTGGAATTTGCCTCAATTGCCGGCCCCCGCGCTCCTGGGCGACATGCAATACGCGAATGCGGCGACGGCCATCGCCGCCCTCGAAGAGATCGACGGGCGCCTGTCCATCCCCGGCGCTGCGGTGGCGCAGGGGCTGAGGCAGGTGCGGCTGGCCGCACGCTTCCAGGTGATCGCTCCCGCCCGACCTCTCGCGCCCACTTGGATATTGGACGTCGCGCACAATCCGGCCGCGGCGCGCGTGCTGGCGCGGAATCTGCGCGACCTCCCGAGCGGCGGGCGGACTCTGGCGGTGTGCGGAATCTTGGCCGACAAGGACGCAGCGGGCGTTGCGGCGGAATTGAAGGACTGCGTCCATGCCTGGTGGTGCGTCACCACCGACGGAGATCGGAGCCGCAGCGGCTCTTCGTTGGCGCAGACGGTGAAGCAGGAAGTCGCGGCGCCGGTCGAAGCGGCGGACGGCACATCCGCGGGATGCGCGGCGGCGTTGGCTCGTGCCCAGCCTCAGGATCGAATCGTCGTGTTCGGTTCCTTCCACGTGGTCGGACCTGCGATGGATTGGCTCGAGGCGCGCGACTTGCTGCCACCGGCCACGCTTCCCGAATATACTGCGACGCCCCGAACCCCTTAGTTCAAGGCTGAGTCTATGGATCGTCGCGTCAAAGAACGCCTGGTCGGCGCATCGATCTTGGTGGTGCTCGTCGTATTGATCGTTCCCGAACTGTTATCCGGACCTCCGGTTCCCGCGCCGGCTCGCGCCGGTGCGGGGCTGCCCGTGAGCGCACCCGAGCCGGTTCGGAATGTCACCGTGGACCTCGCGACCAGCAAGGCGCCGACGCCGGAGCCGGCCGCCGAGGCTCCGGCATCGAGTGCGGAGCAGCCGCAGGCGCTCAGCGCGGATGCGGCGAGCGCGGTGGAGGGCGCCGACTCGAGCGCCGGCAATGGTGCCCCCTCGGCCGCTCCGCCGCCCAGTACCCCATCGACTGGTGCGCTTGAAACCGCCGTGCCGGCCCCCATTTCAGCCACAGCGGCGAAACCCGCGGTGGCGGGACGGACCTGGGCGGTGCAGCTGGGCAGCTTCGCGAGCCGCGCCAACGCCGATAAATTGGCGCACCAATTGAAGTCGCAGGGCTTTTCGGTTTACGTGGCGCAGGGCGGTTCGGGGCCCTCTTTGCGGTACCGAGTGCGCATCGGCCCCATGGCGGATCGCGGCGCCGCTACTCAAGCGATCGCGAAGCTCAAGTCCGCCGGGCAGACGGCGAGTTTGGTTCCTCCGGCACGCTAATTTGGGGTTTGTGACGCGCGTTTCACGACGGCATGCGTAGCGCTCCGGTAGAATCCCGGTCCTACAAAATCTATCGGACGGGGTCGCTTCGACCCCGTTGAATTCGGCGCGAAGCGCCTGGAAATAGCGAAGCGCCTGGGAATACTGGATACCGCCTGAAAACATGACCGCAGCCGATGTGTTGATACTTTTGGTTCTGTTGGGTTCAACCATCATCGGGTTACTGCGCGGATTCGTGCGTGAAGCGGTGTCCCTGGTCTTTTGGGTGGTCGCCATTTGGGCGGCTTGGAAATTCGGCCCGGTCGTCGAACCTCACCTGGGCGGCCTGCTCGCCGATCCCAAAGTGGCGCCATGGATAGGGCGCTTGGTCATTCTGGTGCTGGTCCTCTTGATCGGCTGGGTCGTCGGGATGTTGATGAGCTACTTCACACGGAGCCTGGGGCTCGGGGTGATGGACCGAGTCATCGGGGTGCTGTTCGGCATCGTGCGCGGCGGGGTGCTCGTGGGGCTGATGATCATCGGCGGCGAGCTGCTGCACTTGAATCACGAAGAGTGGTGGAATCGGTCGAAGCTGGTTCC
>WNFL01405304.1_pt2 | contig 12033 bp, 12 predicted proteins | sample 5400361 | NCBI WGS metagenome assembly WNFL01 (sample SAMN13153351, study PRJNA577476) | soil metagenome | isolation source: 40 cm soil on Douglas fir-dominated hillslope | place: USA:California | collected 2013-09-17
TGCTGAATTTCCAGGTTGTCCGCACTCGGATGAAACCCATTAGACTTGTTTCGGTCCCAAGGAGAATAGTGATGAACAATTATGCGAACCGGCGAGATTTTCTGCGCGCCACGGCGGCAGCGGGAGCGAGTCTCGCTTTGACGCGGAGTTTGCTCGCAGGGCCACAAAAGTCCGTGCTCGTGTTCACCAAGTCGTCCGGATGGGAGCACGACGTTGTAAAGCGCATCGACGGCAAGCCCAGCATCGTCGAGAATGCGGTGACCGAACTGGGGAAAAAGCACGACTTCAGCGTCGTATGTTCGAAGGACGGCCGCATTTTCGACTCAAGTGACTTCGCGGGCTTCGGCGCGATGGTGTTCTTCACCACAGGCGACTTGACGGAGATCGGCACCGACAAAAACCCGCCGATGACGGCCGCTGGGAAGCAAAAACTGCTCGACGCGATTCACGACGGGAAAGGCTTTGTGGGGGTGCATGCGGCGAGCGATACGTTCCATACGAAGCCGGACACGCCGGACCTGAGCTCGCGCTACGTGGCATACGGCGAAAAGTCCGATCCGTATTTGAGAATGATTGGTGGCGAATTCATTATTCACGGCAGCACGCCTCGGCTGCAAACTTCAAAGCTTGTATTGAACGATCCGAAGTTCCCCGGGCTGGAGGGCGCAACGTCTCCCGTGGAGTTTACGGAAGAATGGTACTCGCTAAAGGACTTCATGCCAGACTTGCATGTAATCGCAACTCTGGATACGGCAGGAATGAAGGGCAATTGTTACGAGCGGAAACCCTATCCCGTAACTTGGGCGCGGATGCACGGCAAGGGACGCGTATTCTACACGGCGATGGGAGACCGGCCGGAGAATTGGCAGATTCCGTTCTTTCTGGACGTACTTGCCGGAGGGCTTCGTTTCGCGCTAGGGACTGCGAATGGCGACGTAACGAATAATTTGAAGAGCGCCGCGCCGGGCTACGCGGAAATCCCGCCGAAGGAACCGCCAAAGAAGTAAGTCCGATCAGAGCAGCGAGTTGGAAAGGCAAAGCGCGGCGCCGCCGGCGATGCCTGCGTTTTCGCCGTAGTGCGCAGGTACGAGCGGAATTTCAAGGTAGCGGGAATTGACGCACCACTTCTTCATTCGCTTTTGGATTTCGGAAAAGTACGGACGAAGCATTTCCGCGGCACCACCACCAAGAATGATGACTTCAGGCTCAAGGAGATCGACCGTGTTGCCGAGCCAGATGGCGAGATACTCGAGTGTCTGCTCAAGGATTTCTTTCGCGAGCGGATCGTTTGCTTGCGCCGCTTTCCCGATCATTTCGCTGCGAATCGCGGACAGATTGCCGCCGGCGAGCGCCAAGAGCTGCGCGCCAAGTTGTGGCGATTGAGTAAGTTCTTCGCGCGCGCGTCGTGCGATCGCCGTACCTGAAGCCAGAATCTCGATACAACCCTTCTTTCCGCAATTACAAACGGGCCCGTTGAAATCGATGGAAACGTGGCCGCCTTCCGCTGCAGCTCCTGTGCGACCGTGAAGAATTTTTCCGTCAAGGACGATGCCCGTGCCGATGCCGGTGCCGATTGTTGCGAAGAACACATTGCGGAATCCTCGCCCGGCTCCCCAAAGGTGTTCGGCGAGGCCGCCTGCGTTGGCGTCATTGTCCACTTTGACGTGGGCGGAGCAGTGTCTGGCGGCTTCGTCGGCGAGCGGAAAATCGCGCCAGCAAGGGACGTTGGGTGGATTAATGATTACGCCGGTGCGTGGATCGAGGGGTCCGGGTGCGCAAATGCCGATGCACTTAATTTTCGAGCGGCTGGACGGATCTTGCGTGAGGAGCGATTCGATGGCGGAAAGAACGGAGGCGAGCCCCTCCTCTGCCGATGCGCGACAATTCATCGGCGCGCGTGTGTGCGCAAGAATCTTTCCTTGCGCGTCCACGACGCCAGCGGCTACTTTTGTGCCGCCGACATCCACACCAATCACTAACTGCCCTTCAGTCATATTTGAGGACATTTACTAGAATCGGGGTTGCAGCCACAAGTCCTATCACGCTCCCGAGGGCACGACGGGCCGAGAACCACGCAAACCGTAGTAGACGATGTATGCGTAGCACAGCACCGGGAGGATAAATGCGTGGTGGATGCCGATGTGGTCGGCGAACCAGCCTTGGGCAACTGGGATGATAGCCCCGCCGACAATGGCGGCGATGAGCAGGCCCGCACCGTCTCCCGTCAGAGGCCCAAGCTTGGCGAGCCCGAGAGCGAATATGGTCGGGAACATGATCGAGTTGAAGAATCCCACAAAGATGATGCTCCACATGGCAACGTGGCCGGTGGCAATCATAGAAGTAGCTACGAGAACCATCGCGCCAACGGCAAAAGTTCCCAGTAAAGTTCCGGCCTTGACCTTTTGTAGGATGGCGGAGCCGATGAAACGGCCCACCATAGCGCAGCCCCAATAAAGAGACACGTATCTGGCTGCGGCCTGCTGCGTAAGATTGCCAATGTTGGGCTCGGCGAAATAATTGATCAGAAAGCTGCCAATGGAAACTTCCGCACCGACGTAAACAAAAATTCCTACGGCGCCAAGAATCAGGTGCCGATACTTCCAGATGCTTCCCGAAGTATGATGGCGTTCCGCCTGGGCCATAGCCGGTAACTTGAAAAGTCCAATCAAGATCGCGAACAACAGCAAAGACAGACCGATAACGATATAAGGCATTTTCACAGAGGATACTTCCTGCACGCGGTAGGCATGCAGGGCTTGGGTGGACATTGCCCTGAGGGCTTCAGCGGATCTGGGTGCGGCACTAAGGATGAAGAAACCACCGAGAGCGGGGCCAATGAATGTGCCGAAAGAATTAAATGCCTGTGAAAGATTCAAGCGGCTCGACGCCGTTTCAGGATTGCCAAGCACAACCACGTAGGCATTGGCGGAAACCTGCAAAGCCGTCATGCCGCCAGCCACGATCATGAGGGCAGCAAGGAAGAACGGATAGGACGGAATCATTGCGGCAGGGAGGAAACCGAATGCGCCGACCGCCATGGTGATCAAGCCGATGACCATCGTTTTCTTGTAGCCCAAAGCATCCACTATCTTCGCGGCCGGGAGTGAAAACAGAAAATAGCCGGTGAAGAAAGCAAACTGGATGAGCATGATCTTGGTGTAATTCAGGTCAAAGATGTTCTTGAGATGAGGGATCAAAATGTCATTCAGAGACGTGACGAAGCCCCAGAAGAAAAACAGCACCGTCACCATAGACAGCGCTGCCGTATAAGTTCCGTTCGTTCCCTGCCCTGTGGGAGCCGAGGCACTGGCTGGGCTAATGTTGGCCATAGAGAGATCCACTCACCTTTAAGTTGAACTCAAACCCGGACGATACAACCGCGCTCCACAGCACCGCTCCAAGAGCGCCAGCCGAAGAGGATGCCATAAATGACGAAAACACACTATAAAAACGATTAAGCCATTCGCAGCCGAGAGAATGGTGGTATAAGACAAACTCGAAAGAGAAGTTCTCCAATCAGGCGGCCAAGATGATCAAGCTGATGCGATGCGCGTTGTGCGCAACGTTGTCGCTCGGGTTTGGGCATGCTATGCGAGCGCAGGGCGTCGCGGCAGCGGTTGTTTTGAGCGAACCGGGATTTCCTACCTCCGACACGGCGGCCATTCCGCCGGACCAATTGACGAAGATGCTGCCCGGAGCGCGCACGGCGTCCGCGCATCAACTGAAGACGGAACTTGGTCGCAGCGATGCAAAACTGCTGGTCATGGCTTACGGCTCGGCCTTCCCGGAGAATTGCTGGGGCGATATTTTCAGCTTTCTGCGCCGAGGCGGAAATTTGGTAGTGATCGGCGGGCGACCTTTCACGCGGTCAGCATATAAGGATGCGGCCGGCTGGCATTTGCGCAGCTACAGCGTGCGATTCTTGCGGCAGCTGTCGATCGATCAATATCAGGCGACGCAGGGATCAGAAGGATTGGAATTTCATTCTAACCCCGACATCCCGGTGAACATTCCAGCCTTTGCCTGGAAGAAATCTTTTAGCCCGGTAATCCGGCTGAGCGCCGTTGATTTGTATGCACGCGGCGGATCGGCGGGAGCAGGCGGATGGCGGCGCCGATACTTCAGATCGATCATTTGCAAAATGGCTTCAACGGTGGACGATGGATTTTTATTCCCGCTGAACTCGGCGCAGATTTTTCAAGTCGAGGGGAGGCAGTCAACCTTATCCGCGCCCTTGCGGAGCGATCCGCGCAAGGCGCAGAGAGTTTCACCGTGCGGCCCACGCTGCCCTTGTATTTGTCCGGCGAGCCGGTGGAGACCCAGATTTTGTGGAACGGCTTTGGCAAGCCAGGGGCGAACCTGAGTGTCAAGATTGCCGTTTTCCCGCAAGATCAGCCCGCGAGTCGGACGCAAGCGTCCGCAGCGTTGCCGGCAATTGAGCCGGTCCTGTTGCCAGCTCCAAAAGAGAAAGGATTTCATGTGATTGAGGCGCAGCTACTCGAGGGCGGAAAGCCGCGCGCGATTTACCGCTCCGGTTTTTGGATTCGCGATCTGGAATACTTGAATTCGGGTCCGAGGCTTTCCGTAAACAAAGATTATTTTGAGCTGGATGGGAAGCCGCTGGCGGTAGTCGGAACGACGTATATGTCCAGTGAAGTGCAGCGGCTCTATTTCGAGCATCCGAATGTGTATGTGTGGGACCAGGATCTCGCGCAGATTTCTTCGGCTGGACTAAATATGATCCGCACGGGTTGGTGGACTGGCTGGGACAAATTTTTCGATGAGACCGGCCAGCCGTACGAGCGCACGTTGCGGACGATTGAGGCGTTCTTGATGACCGCGCGCAAACACAACCTGCCGGTGCAGTTTAACTTTTTTGCGTTCTTGCCGGACGTGCTTGCGGGAACTAATTCTTACCTTGACCTGGAGGCGGTGCGGAAACAGCAAACACTGATTTCGACAGTCGCGGCGCGATTTCGTGAAGTCCCATGGCTGGCATGGGATTTGATCAACGAGCCGAGCATTTCCAAGCGGCTGTGGACGATGCGGCCAAACGAAGATTGGATCGAAACGGAAAGATGGAACGAATGGCTGGCAAAAAGATATCCAGACCGAGAATCACTGGCCGCAGCGTGGAATTTGCCAGTCGTGTCGGTTCAAGGCAGCGTGCCTTTGCCGCAAGAAATAGAATTCAATTCGCGCGGAATGTATGTCGGACGCAATTCGTTGAAAACGCACGACTACATACTGTTTGCGCAAGAAGTATTCGCGGACTGGGCGCAGAAGATGCGCGACACAGTCCGCGCGACGGGGTCGCGGCAACTAGTAACCGTCGGGCAGGACGAGGGCGGCGTGATGGACCGGCCATCGCCGGCATTCTACGGGCGGGCGCTCGATTTCGTCACGAATCACACCTGGTGGCAGAACGATTCCCTTTTGTGGGACTCGTTGGTTGCGAAACAGCCAGGGCAGGCGTTGATGATTCAAGAAACGGGGTTGCAGCGGGAATTGGCGCTCGACGAAATTGCGCGTTTCGCCGTAGAACAGGAAGCCAATTTATTCGAACGGAAGGTGGCGACATCATTCATCCAGTCGTCCGGAACGATCGAGTGGCTGTGGAATTCAAATTCATACATGACGGAGGGGAATGAAACGCCGATCGGCGCAGTGCGTCCGGACGGAACGGAAAAGCCTGAAGCGACTGTCTTGCGGGAGTTTGCGAGCCTGTCGAAACAAATCAGCGAACATTTGAAGAATCCCGAGTTGCCCGCCATCGCAATTGTTACATCGCAAGCGGCCCAGTATTCCGTCATTGGCAACATGCAACTCGACGCGCAAAAAACGGCGATCCGCGCGCTTGCATATGACGCACATTTGACCGCCTACGTCGTCGCGGAGAATCAAATCGCGAAGCTCGGAACGCCAAAGCTGGCAATTTTGCCCTCGCCGCAATCGTTGAATGAAGCCACGTGGCAAGCGTTGTTGCGGTATGCGAGCGCCGGAGGAGCCTTGCTGGTGACGTGGCCGGTGGGCCGGGACGAACATTGGCAGAATGTGGACCGGACTACATCGCTGAAGTTGAATGCACAGACGGGGCCGGTCTGGTACCACAGCGCGACGTTGCGAATCGGAAGCGCAACGATACCGATGGTTTACTCGCAGGACAGACAATTCTGGGCGGAAGCGTTGACAATGGAGAATGGCGAAACTTTCACCGAGTTGTCTTATGGCAAAGGAAAAATCTATTGGGCCGCGTTCCCAGTGGAACTCGCAGACGGCACGGAGGCAACGGCTGAGGTGTACCGGTACGTCACGCAGCGTCTCGGGCTTTCCCCTGCTTTCGACGTGCAATCTCCAGTACCGAACGGTGTGCTGATTTATCCAACGGTGCTAGATGACGCAGTGTTGTACGTCTGCACTTCCGAAAACGCCGCACCGGCACAGATCACACTGCGCGACAAATTGACTGGCGCACAACTCAACTTCGTGCTCGCGCCGGAACGCGCGGCGATCGCAATGATTTCAAAGGACAAGCGCGCCGTCGTGGCGAAATACGGCTTCTGATCCATCGCGCGAACGGCGACGGATTGCCGCTCTATTGCAGGAAATTCAAGAGGTTTGGCAAGTTCAAAACGCGAGCCGTAGCGGCCAATTCCGCCTGGTAAGCCGTTTGTCCCTGCGACAAATCAGAAGCCGCCTTTGCCGGATCGGCGCCAATCAGCGAGTTTTCTTGTGAACTGAGATTCACTTTGTCTTGATTCAGAAAGGTTTCGCTCAAATTAATCTGGTTCAGCGCGTTTCCATAGAACACACGTTGCGTGCTGACTTGTACCAGCGCGTTTTGCACCTGCCTGACAGCGGAGGCGATATTCGTGTTGGATTGCGGCGCGGAATAGAGGCTCTGCAGAGCGCCGAAAACATTGCCGCTGCCATTAAGAAAGAACTGATTGCTGGGAACGTTGTCGCCAATGGCGTTGCCGTTCGAAAGCTGAACACTGGTTATATTTCCGTTGCCGTTGTAGGTTGCCGCCGACGTCGCCTGAATCAAACTGAAGGGTTGCGCCGTCACAGCTGTGCCAGCAAAAAGGAACGAGCTCTGATAGCTGGTGTTGGCGAGGGTCAGGATCTGATTCGCAAGGCCTTGCACTCCTCCCGCGATCGCCTGGCGGTCGCCATTGACAAGGCCTGAAAGCTGATTCAAGAGCTGCTGCCGTCGACGAATGGACCGGGATTGCGATTTGCCGACTGAGCGGCACTGATCTGCGCGTTCACGGTGGCAATTTGTGCAGTGAGAGTATTGATCTGACTGACCGACTGACTTACGTTCAAGTTCGCGCTGGTCTGAAGCGAAGACAAGTTTCTTGATGCCTGATTGAACGAAGTAGATAGATTTTGTGCGGCAGTCAACACCGCCTGCCGCACGTTCAAATCGCTCGGATTGGTGGCAAGTTGGGATAGGCTGTTGAAAAATGCCGTCAAATTCGTCTGTAAGCCGGTACCCGCTGTTTCATTAAAGAACGACTGGATTTGTTGAGCCGAACCGAGAAATCCTTCGAGCTTGCCTTGCTGCTGTGTTTCCTGATTGACACGCAAGTCCAGAATCAAATCTCGCAAGCTGACAACTTGTCTCAGCTGAACTCCGGTGCCAAACGTTAAACGGCCAATCTGAATTGGCGGCGTTTCTTCCAAGTCTGGACGCTGGCGCGACTGCGCCGTCGCCGCCATGGCTCGTCCCCCCGCGCTTTTTACGCAAACTCCTCAACTCTCGCCGCAGGAGGCGAACTATTCCTCACCGCTGGGCAGCTTTCACTATGCCCTTGCATGGCCAATCATTTCTTTGTAGGGAGATTGAAAAGACAGGACTTATCTTCAGAAATAAAATGCGCAATGCGTCCGCAACGAAACAGTGTTTCGTTGCGGACGCACCAAACTCTGCGCTTCGCGCAGTGCTTGTTTGCGCGAACCGCTCGTTTACTTCCGCGCGATCACCTGGTGGCTCCGCGCTCATTCACCCCATCGGCAACTATCCCCAGCACTTTAGCCCGCATCCCCTGTTTTTTTGATTAAAATTCTCTCGATTCTCCGACCTTGCTTCCCCTTTTCTTCACTCGTAGCTCTTCGCACCGGTTGAATTTCTCCTTGCGCCTCAGCCCATTCGCCCCAACAATAGTTTGTAGGCCATCCGCAGTTCATCTACCTAATTCGGAGGTGTATCTTGTTTCGTCGTTTCTCTTATCTTCCGCTCTGTGCCACCGCCCTCGCCCTGGCGCTGACCGGATGTTCCAAATCGGCCGACCAGGCCGCAAATAACTCCGATTCCGCCACCGACTCCGCATCCAGCGGCGGTTCCGGCAATTCCGGAGGCTCCGGCAAATCCAGATCCACCATGAGGGACAAAGAGCCAATGGCCGCACGGGCCATCGTCATTCCGGCTGACACTCCCATTCAGGTTGTCTTGGATGAATCCCTCAGCTCAAAGACCGCAACGCCCGGTCAGTCTTTCCAGGCCACTGTCGAAGTCCCGGTAGAAGTCGACGGCAAAGTGGTCATCCCCAAGGGCACACGCGCAACCGGCACGGTGAAGGACGCCAAGGCCGCAGGCCGCTTCAAAGGTGCTTCGTTGCTTGAACTGGGCCTCAAAAGCGTCGAAGTCAACGACAAAACCTATGAAGTCAGCACCTCAGCTCCGTCCTTCAGTCACGCTGGTAAAGGCAAGCGCACTGCCGTCGCAGTCGGCGGTGGTGCCGCGCTCGGTGCTCTAATCGGCGGACTTGCTGGCGGCGGCAAAGGTGCTGCCATCGGCGCGGGCGTAGGCGCCGGCGCCGGCACCGGCGGCGCCGCCTTCACGGGCAAAGCCGACGTCGTACTTCCCGCGGAAACGGCTCTTAGTTTCAAGCTGACCGCGCCGCTCGAAATCAAAGCCAAGTAACTAAACTCGAATCTTATCGCCCCCGGCGCCTCAACGGTCGCCGGGGCTTTTCTTGCCAAATTGCTACTGAAACCGGTCCTTCACTTCTTGCGGAATCTTCTGACTCTGCAACTTGTTCGACCCATCCTTCGCCAGCGCTGTCCACACTCTCTTTTCAAATCCTTCCGCCGCCAACACTTCTCCGCGAAACAGCTTATGCTCGACACGAAAGCTGCTGTTTCCCCACTCCACAATCGCCGAATCCACCGTTACCCTATCCCCGAAACTCGACGGCACAAAAAACCGCGCGCTCGTCTCCACCATCGGAATCCCCGCCAGCCCGTACGTCTTCAACACTTCCCGCTTCTTCAATCCCACGCTTTCAAACAGCGCATTTGTGCACGAATCGAACATCTCAAAAAATCGCGGGTAATACGCAATTCCCGCCGGGTCGCAGTCGCCCCATTCCACCTGAATCTCTTTTCGATTCTTCTTCATCTTTTTCGCCCTCGCGTTTCGCTTCGCGAGGAGTCTACCTTACGCTCTCCCGCCTCACGAAACCGTTTTTCCTTCGCCCCGGAACGTTTACACTCTTTTCATGCCGCCTCTCGATGGCCTCTTTTATTCCCCATCCGTCGAACCATTTTTCTCGGACGCCGCCTGCGTCCAGTCCCTGCTCGATTTCGAATCCGCCCTGGCCCGCGCCGAATCCAAAGCTGGACTAGTCCCCGCCTCCGTCGCCTCCGCCATCTCCGCAAATTGCCTCGCCGAACTTTTCGATCTCACCGCCCTCGCCTCCGCCGCTCCCGCCTCCGCCAACCTCGCCATCCCTCTGGTCAAACAGCTCACACAACTCGTGGCCAAACAAAGCGCCGACGCCGCCCGCTTCGTCCACTGGGGCGCCACCAGTCAGGACGCTATCGACACCGCGCTCATCCTCCAACTTCGTTCCGCATCCGCGGTGATCCTCTCCGACCTCGACTCTCTTTGCGATTCCCTCGCCGCGATCGCTGACAAGCACCGCGCCACTCCCATCGCGGCGCGCACTCTCCTTCAACAGGCGCTCCCCACCTCTTTCGGCTTCATCGTTGCCGGCTGGCTCGACGCTCTCCTTCGCCACCGCGATCGACTCCTCTCGCTCAACGAGAACGCTTTCGTCCTCCAATTCGGCGGTGCTGTCGGCACTCTCGCCGCTCTCGGCACCAGTGGTCTTGCCGTTTCAAAATATCTCGCGGAAGAACTTTCTCTTCCCCTCCCCACGGCGCCATGGCACTCCCACCGCGACCGCATCGCCGAAATCGCGTCCACTTTCGCTCTCTGCGCCGGCACTTTGAACAAAATCGCCCACGACCTCGCTCTTCACGTGCAAACCGAAATCGCAGAGCTCGCCGAACCTCACTCTCCCGGCCGTGGTGGCTCCTCCACCATGCCCCACAAACAAAATCCCATCGCCTGCGCCGCCATCCTCGCCGCAACAAATCGCATCCCCGGTCTCGTCAGCACAATCTTTGCAACGCAATCTCAAGACCACCAGCGCGGCCTCGGTTCCTGGCACGCCGAGTGGACCACTCTCCCCGAAATCGTCCGTCTCACCGCCGGCGCCCTCCATCGCCTCGCCGCTCTCGCTCCGAATCTCCAAATCAACACCACGCGCATGTGCGAAAATCTTGAACTAACGCACGGCCTCATTTACGCGGAAGCCATTTCCATGACCCTCGCCGAAAAAATCGGCCGCGCGGCAGCTCACGAAAAAGTTGAAGCCGCCTGCCAATCCGCCATCTCCTCCAGGCGCCATCTCCGCGACGTTCTCACCTCGCAAACCGAACTCTCCTCCGCCGACCTCGATCGTCTCTTCGATCCACTCAACTACCTTGGCTCCTCTTCCGCACTGATTGACGCCATCCTCCTCGCCGCCCGCTCCCGCCGCAAATTCCAACAACGCTCCGCGAAAGGTTGACCCATGCCCTTTGCCGATCTCAGCGACGTCCGCACCCACTACTCCCTCACGGGCCCGGAAGTCGCGCCCGTCCTCGTCCTCTCCACTTCTCTCGGGGCAAATCTCACCATGTGGGACCCGCAACTCGCCGCCTTCTCTTCCCGCTATCGCCTCCTCCGCTACAGCACACGCGGCCACGGCCAATCTTCCGCGCCTCCCGGTCCTTGCTCCGTCGAACTTCTCGCGAACGATGTTCTCCATCTGCTCGACGCCCTCCACTTCGACCACGTTCACTTCTGCGGCCTCTCCATGGGTGGCCAAACCGGCATCTGGCTCGGCCAACATGCGCCCGACCGCCTTCAGAAACTCGTTCTGTGCAACACCGGCGCAACAATCGGCACGCACGCAGCCTGGAACGCTCGCATCGATGCCATCGTTTCGAAAGGCCTCACCGAGGTTTCTTCCGTCGTCGTCTCGCGATGGTTCACGCCCGATTTCGCGCTCCTCCATCCCGACGTCGTGGCCTCGGCCAAATCCATGATCGAATCCAACGATGCCACGGGCTATGCCTCCTGTTGCGCCGCCGTCCGCGATTTCGACGCCCGCGAATCTCTCTCCTCCATCTCCCTTCCCACGCTCGTCATCGCCGGCTCGCACGATTTCGCCACTCCCGCTGCCGACGGCCGCGAACATATTCCCGGCGCAAAATTCATCGAACTCCACGCCGCGCACCTTTCCAACATCGAAGCAGCCGCCGAATTCACTTCCGAAGTTGAAAAATTTCTCTCTGCGTGAGGAACAACCATATGGACGATCGCGAACGCCACCAGCAAGGTATGAAAATCCGCCGCGAAGTCCTCGGCAACGACCACGTAGACCGCGCCACGCAATCCGCCACGGACTTCACTGCGCCATTTCAGGATTTGCTCACGCGTTATGCTTGGGGCGAAGTCTGGTCGCGCCCTGGTCTATCGCGCCACACCCGCAGCCTGCTGACGCTCGCCATGACCGTCGCTCTGAATCGTGAAGAAGAATTCCGCCTTCACTTGCGCGCTGCTCGCAACAACGGCGTCACTCCGGAAGAAATTCGCGAAACTTTACTCCACGCCGCCATCTATTGTGGAGTTCCCGCCGCCAATCACGCCTTCAAAATTGCCGCTGAAATTCTTTCCGAATCGCGGCCCTGATT
>WNFL01292344.1_pt4 | contig 12032 bp, 12 predicted proteins | sample 5400361 | NCBI WGS metagenome assembly WNFL01 (sample SAMN13153351, study PRJNA577476) | soil metagenome | isolation source: 40 cm soil on Douglas fir-dominated hillslope | place: USA:California | collected 2013-09-17
TCCCGTAGAATCGACGCGATACCCCTTGCCGTCGGGTGAAGTGGCGGCGTAGACGCGATCCTGACGGTCGATTGCGATGGCCTGAATCGCGATCCCGTCCAACTCGGCCAGCGTCTTCGAGTGGCCTTGCGGATCGACCTGGTAGAGCTTGGCTTTGGCGGCGCCCAGCCCGCCGCCGCCGGTGTAGAGATTGCCCTTGGAGTCGCGCGCGACCGTCCAGAGATAAGTGACGGAGGCGTCGAAGATCTCGGTGAGCTTAGGGGCGAGCGAAAGGCGGCCTTCGCTGGACACGGCGACTTTCGAAAGCGTGCCCTTCTCGAAATCGGCCATTTCCGATTGCGACCAGTACTTGGTTTCGACCGCAAACAGCGCGGCGGATGCGCACAGGACCACCGCGACGACTCGTAGGATTTTCATGTAGGAGATAGTTGGACGCAGTTCCTATTTGGCCCGTCTTACTTTACTGGTTTTACTTAACAGTGATGCGCAGGGAATAGCTTCCGCTCACCACCTGATCGAAGGGGACGGAGAACTGCTCGTGCGCGCTTTCAGGCGAGCCGACCAGGCCGCGGCTGGCGGTGCGCTCGGTCTGCATCACGTTCAGCACAGAAGCGGGAAGCGACGGAAGGGATCGGTCTTCCGCGTAATAGGTGGGTCGCGCTTCCACCAGCGAAACGTACAGCGAGTTGTTGCTGCGTTCCTGGTTGAGCAGCGTTACGGTCTGCGGAATATCCAGATAGCGATTGCCCAGCGCAGCGCTGCTCTGCATGCGGTTCAAGGTCTCCGCGTCGCTGAACAGAATCCGGTGATCGCCTTTGGGCAAGCCCGCGGGGATTTTCACCGTGAGCGACCGCTCGGTGCGTTCGCCGCGGTAGGGCCGCAGGAAAACCTTCACAGGAATCTCAGTACCGGCCTGCACCTCATGGGAGGGGGTCCAGGCATTGTCGATCATCGAGACGCGGCGCTCGGGGAGCAGGTCGACGGTCATGTCGACGCTCTTGACGCTGGGCATCGAAACCGAGTTGACGAACAGCCGGTTGAATTTGTCGGCCCACCAGGACGCGAGCATCATCGGCGCGGGCATGGGCGCCTCGCTGGGCGCGAGCATGGTGGTTAGCTTGATATTCTTCGCGCCGTTGATTTCGACGTTGCCGGTCATGCGATAGGTCATCTCGTCGGCAAACTCGTTGGCCTGCTGGAGCGAGTTGAAGAGCGTCAGCATCATCAGGAACGGCGTCCATCTCTGATGCTGGAACACGTTGAAGGTCAGATCCTTTTCGCGCAGCACGGCGTCTTTCGCACCCAGCGAACGAATTTTGAGATGCACCGGAATGAAGGGTGCCTCGGCGCCCAGCTCGCCCATGATGCCGGTGAAGCGATCCTGGCGCAGCGCGCCGACCACCTCGGTGGCATTGCCGAATTTCGACGGCTGGAAGGAGGAGCTGAGAACCATCAGGATTTCCGATTTCGCCATCGGCATGTCCAGCGGGCCGAGGTTGAAGAAGGGGTGGCCGAAGGCTAGCACATGCTTGCCGTCGTTATAGGTGACGGTGCCCATGCCGGTGGCGGACATGTCGCCCGACACCAGAATGCCGGAGACCGCATCGCCGGGGTTGAGTGAAGTCTGCCAGCCGGCGGCAGGTTTAGCGGTGAGCGTAGTCGATCCCGAGCCGCCCTGCACGGCGGTGATTCCCATTTGTCCGAAGATCGGCTCGAAGGCGCGCAGTGAAGCTTCGCTGAAACCGGAGAGAACCAGTGGCGTCTCGATCGGCGTGAGCGAGCGGATGTGCGATGGGAAAGAATCACCTGCGCCGGCAGCGACGTATTTCGACCAGATGTCGCCCGGAATTTCCATGGCGGCGGCGCGCGGCGAAATGGCTCGATCCGGAGTGCGCGCGTCGGAGGGGCGGGATTTATCGAGCTCGTTGATCTCGAGCATGCTTTCGATGGGGGTGATGCCGCAAATCGCGTCGGGTGAGAAAACGCTGATGCGGAGGGCCACCGCGCCCACCAATTTTCCATCAATGTAGACCGGGCTGCCGCTCATGCCGGCCGCCACGTTGGTTTCCTTCGCCTTGCCGCCCATTTTGCCCAGGATGATGTGGGTTTTTGGGCCGAGCTGGTTCTTCCAGACGCCGATGATCTCGACCGGCACCGGCTCCGGGTTCATGCCGGAGAAGACGGTCCAGGCCGTGCCCAGCATGCCGGGCTTGATGTCTTTCAGGGGGAAGGTCTCGACCTTGCCGGCCTTGGGGCGAACGAGATCGGCGGCGGGCGCGAGGGTAGCGAGGGCCAGGAAGCCCGCGACGAACCGGAATTTCATGCGAGGGGAACCTCAGTTCTATTATCTACCGGGTTGGACGGCGGTGCAGGCCTGACTCGGTACAATCGTCCCGTGGCGGTTCCGGTATTTCTCAGCGCAGAGTGGCGTGACTTGGTGATGCTGAACTACCAGATCGATCCGCAACTGGTCGCCGCGCTGGTTCCGGCGGGTACAGAGCTCGACACTTTCGACGGACGAACCTACGTGAGCCTGGTGGGCTTTCGCTTCCTGGGCACGCGGGTGCGGGGGTTTCGGATTCCGTTTCACCAGAATTTCGAGGAAGTGAATCTGCGCTTCTACGTGCGGCGGGAGCATCCGGAGGGAGTGCGACGAGGCGTGGTTTTCGTGCGCGAGATCGTTCCGCGCTGGGCGATCGCGAAGGTGGCACGGTTGGTGTTTCACGAGAATTATGTGAGTCTGCCGATGTCGCACCGGGTGGAGTCGGAGGATGGCGCGAAGCTGGCTGAGTACCTGTGGCTGCAGCATGGCGACTGGCACCGCATGTTTCTGGAATGCTCGGGTACACCTGAGCGGCCCGGCACGGGGTCGCTGGCCGCGTTCATCACCGAGCACTACTGGGGCTACGCGAAACAGCCCGATGGGTCGACGCTGGAGTATCAGGTGACGCACGACCCGTGGCGGGTGTGGACCGCGACTCGCGCTTACTTCGAGGGCGAAACTGCGGCGCTGTACGGCGCGGCGTTGGCGGAGGTGGTGAAAAGAAACCCCGACTCGGCTTTTTAGTCACCGAGAAGCCCGCTAGAAGGCGGGCTCGCCGGCAGGAGTGCCCCGGCGCGGGCAAGGCGGCCCCACCCTCGAACCGTCGCAGGCAAGACTGCCCCACCCTCGAACCGCCGCCGCGGGCTGAAGAGGTTGCTGAAGGAACTTCTGGCAGCCGACGAGATCGCCTGCCCCACAAGCCAAGCTGGGGACGCCGCGCCACGGGGTTAGCAGGAAGGACTGGCATAATGGTTCGCTATGACTGCTGGCGCACCCGCGGGTCCCTGGTATCGCGAACTGAATCGGTACCACTGGTTCGTGCTGGCGGTCGCGTCGCTGGGCTGGCTGTTCGACACGATGGACCAGCAGCTGTTCAACCTGGCGCGCCGCCCCGCGATGCTGGAACTGCTGCACGTGACCCCGGGCGACACCGTCGCCGCCGCGCGGGTGCCCGAATACGCCGGATACGCCACCATGATTTTCATGATCGGGTGGGCGCTGGGCGGCGTGGCGTTCGGCATCCTGGGCGATCGCATCGGGCGAGTGAAGACGATGGTGCTCACCATCCTCTTTTATTCGGCGTTCACGGGGTTGAGCGTGCTCTCGACCAGCGTATGGGATTTCGCGGCGTACCGCTTCCTGACGGGACTTGGCGTGGGCGGCGAGTTCGCTGTCGGCGTCGCACTGGTCGCGGAAGCGATGCCCGACCGGGCGCGACCATTCGCGCTGGGCTGGCTGCAGGCGGGATCGGCGATCGGCAACATGCTGGCGGCGCTAATCGGAATCGGACTGGGGCGGCTGCAGCAAGCGGGGACCATCGCCAGCTCGTGGCGCTACATGTTTGTGATCGGAACACTGCCCGCGCTGCTCACGCTGGTGATCATGCGGCGGCTGAAAGAACCCGAACAGTGGCAGAGGGCGCGCACGGCGTCGGTGAAACTCGGGTCGATGGGCGAGCTGTTCACCAATCCGCGCTGGCGGCACAACACGCTGGTGGGCATGACGCTGGCCTTCGCGGGCGTGGTGGGGCTGTGGGGCATCGGGTTTTTTAGTTTCGACCTGTTCAGCTCGGTGCTCGAAAAAGCGTTCCGGGCGCAGGGGCTGCCGGAGTCGGTGATCGCGGCGAAAAAGACGACGTGGACCGGCATCGTTTCGCTGTTGCAGAATTTCGGCGGATTCTGGGGAGTGTACGCGTTCACCAGGTTCACGCATCGCGCGGGACGCAAGCCAGCGTTCGCTTTGGGATTCATCGCGGCCATGCTCGCCACCGCTTTCACCTTTTGGAAGTTGAACGAATTTAGCGACGTGTTCTGGATGATCCCTATCATGGGCTTCTGCCAGTTGACGCTGTTCGGCGGCTACTCGATTTACTTCGCAGAGCTGTTCCCGACCAGGCTGCGCTCGACCGGCACATCGTTTTGTTATAACGCCGGCCGGTTGGTGGCGGCGATGGGTCCGCTGTTGCTCGGGAAGCTGAGTGGCGTGGTGTTCGCGGGCTACGGCCCCGTGAATTCGATGCGCTATGCGGGCATCACCATGTGCAGTGTGTTTCTGATCGGACTGGCCGCGCTGCCGTTCGCGCCAGAGACGAGAGGCAAGCCGCTGCCGGAGTAGGAAAAAATGGCCGCAGATGGACGCAGATAAACGCAGATAAGAAGTGATGACTAGCGTACTCGCCGCTGCCGTCGGGACTCCCGACGGAGCGCCAGTTCGCCCAGTATCAATAACAAAATGACATTGACCCGATCCCGACCAAATGCACGCTTAGGAAGATATGGAACTGAGCGTCGGTCATGACTACGGCGTTCATGCAAGTAAGTGTGTCTGGGCGGACTGGCTTCTCACCCAATCATAGCGCGGCGGCCAACTGTTACACTGTCCTTTTATGGCTATCAGTAAGGACCTGCTGGAGATCCTGGTGTGCCCGCTGTGCAAGGCGGCGCTCGAAATGAAGCAGGATGAAAACGGCCTGAAGTGCGTGCAATGCAAGCGCGTGTATCCCATCCGCGACGACATCCCGGTGATGCTGGTGGATGAAGCGCGCATCGAAGAATAACCGCGCCTCATGACCACAGTTTTGGATCGGCTGCGACACGGTGCGCGGGTTTCCGTGATCCGGTTGCGGTCGATGGGGGATTGCGTGCTGACCACGCCGGCGCTGGCGCTGCTGAAGGCGCACCGGTGGGATCTCTGTATCCGCGTGATCGTGGAGCCGCAATTCCAGGCGGTGTTCGAGGGCAATCCGGACGTCACTGAGATTAGCGAAAAGGTCGCGCCCAGCGACCTGGTGCTGAACCTTCACGGCGGCACACGCAGCATGCTTATGACCGCGGCCAGCCGGGCCAAGGTGCGGGCGGGGTTCGTGCAGCACCGCTTCGCGTTTATCTACACCCACCGGATTCCACGAGCGCAGGAGATTCTGGGAGTGGATCGAAAGGTGCACACAGCGGAACATCTCGCGTCGGCGATGTTTTGGCTGGGCGTGCCGCAGACGGAGATTCCGGGCGCGAGGGTGTTCTCAAAGTCGCGGGCAGAAAAGCTCCCTTATGCGGTGATTCATCCTTTCGCGGCGACGCCTGAAAAAACCTGGCCAGCGGATCGGTTTCTCGCGATCGCGCGCCACCTTCGCGCCTCCGCGGCAATGGAGTCCGTGTTTATCGCCGGCCCAGGTGACAATCCCGCGCCGTTCCGCGAGTTCCGCGTCTACGTCAACGAATCCCTGGATCGAGTGAAGGGCTTGATTTCCGGGGCCGAACTTTTTGTCGGGAATGACAGCGGTCCCGCGCATATCGCCGCCGCATGCTGGAGACCGGTGGTGGTGCTGTTCGGCCCGTCCGATCCAGTGGTGTGGGCGCCCTGGCGCACCGAAGCACGCGTGCTCGCATCGCCGGAAGGGATCCAGCGAATTTCGTTGGAGCAAGTCATCGAGGCGCTGGTAGCGCTCAAGGTTTACCGATGGGCGAACTGACGCGCCTGCTGCGCTACTCGCGCCCCTACACGGGCATTCTGCTGCTTTCGGTTTTCCTAATGGCGATCGTGGGCGCCGCGCAGGCCTTCACCGCGCTGCTGATCGGACCGGTGTTCGATCGGGTGCTGGATCCCTCCTCCGCCGACACGCCGGTGCAGCTTTTCACCGTCTTCAATCGCCCGGTGTATCTCTCGGAACTGGTGCCGTTCCCGATTCACAACGTGTGGACCCTGGTGGCCGTCAGCATTCTGGCGATCTTTCTCATCAAGGGCCTGTGCGATTACGCGGGCAACTACCTGGTGAATTACGTCGGATTCTCCGCGGTCACGGATCTGCGGCAGCGTGTATTCGATCGCGTGCTGCACCAGGACGCGCACTTCTTCGAATCCAATTCCACCGCGCGCGTGATGTCGTCGATCATGAACGACCTGGAAAAAATCCAGGTGGCTCTGTCGCACATTCTGGCGGATTTATTGCGGCAGAGTTTTACGGCGATCGGGCTGCTGGCGGTGGTGTTGAGAACCGATTGGAAGCTCGCGCTGGTCAGTCTGACCGTGCTGCCGTTCGTGCTGGTGCCGACGGTGCGGCTGGGCCGCCGCCTCCGCCGCACTACGCGACGCGCGCAGGACGACGCCGCGGAAGTCAACCAAGTGCTTCAGGAAACGCTGAGTGGACAGGCAGTGGTGAAGTCGTTCGGCGCCGAAGAGATCGAATCCAACCGGTTCCGCGACCGGATTCAGCGCCTGCGACGCAGCAATTTGCGTTATGTGGCCCAACAGGCGATCGCCTCGCCGCTGATCGAATTCTTCGGCGCGGTTACCATCGTCGGACTGTTGTACTACGCGCGCCTGCAAATCAAATCCGGCCTGATGACCACCGGCGAGTTCACCAGCTTCGTGATCGCGCTGCTCATGCTGTACGAGCCCGTGAAGCGGCTCACCGGCATCCACAATATCTTCCAACAGGCGCTGGGCGCTTCGCAGAAAGTTTTCGAGTATCTGGAGCGCGATCAGGGGATCAAGGAGCGCCCGGGGGCGGTGAAGCTGACAAAGTTCGAACACACGATCCTGTTCGACGAGGTGGGCTTCCGCTACCCCAGCGCGCCGGACGGGTTCCTGCTGGAAAACGTCAGATTGGAAGTGAAGGCTGGCGAAGTGATGGCGCTGGTGGGACCCAGCGGCGCGGGCAAAACCACGCTGGCCAACCTGGTCCCGCGCTTTTACGATGTGTCCTCCGGCGCGGTGCGCGTCGACGGCCGCGACGTGCGCGATCTGCGCCTCGATTCGCTGCGTTCGAAAATCGGAATCGTCGCGCAGGACACCTTTCTGTTCAACGACACGGTGGCCAACAATATCGGCTACGGCCGTCCCGCTGCTACGCCTGAGCAGGTTCGCGAAGCCGCTCGCAACGCTCTCGCCGAAGAGTTCATTCTGGCGATGCCGCAGGGCTACGACACCATGATCGGGGAGCGCGGCCAGAAGCTCAGCGGCGGGCAGCGGCAGCGTCTGGCGATCGCGCGCGCGCTGCTCAAGAACGCGCCGATTCTGATCCTGGACGGAGCCACCTCGCACCTGGACACGGAATCGGAGATGCTGGTGCAGCGGGCGTTGCAGAACCTGATGGAACACCGCACCGTAATCGTGATCGCGCATCGCCTTTCGACCATCCGCCGCGCCGATAAGATCGCCGTGCTGGACCGCGGACGCATCACCGAGATCGGCACGCACGACGAGCTGGTCAGCGGGGGCGGCATTTACCAGCGCCTGCACGAGCTGCAATATTTGGAGGACCCGCTGGTAAATCCATGAAAGAAGCGACCGGATGAGCGATTTGCGCAGCATGACGGGATTCGCGCGCGTGCGCCGCCACGTGGGCGAAGGCGAACTGGTGGTCAGCGTCAAGAGTCTGAATCATCGCGGGCTGGATCTGCAGGTGCACGCACCCTCGGCTGTCGATCCGTCGGAAGCGGCCATCCGCGCGATGATCAAAAGCCGGGTGCATCGGGGCCACGTGGAGGTGCGCGTCTCGCTACCGCAGGCATCGGCCAGCGGGGCGGGTGTAACGCTGAATCGCGTCTTGCTGGATCAATACATGACGGCGTTTCACGAAGCGTCGGCCGCGCACGGGTTGTCCGCGAAGCCCGATCTCAACGTGGCCTTCCGCATTCCGGGCGTGCTGGCCGAGGCCGGCGAGACCGAGGCGCCCGCAGGAATCGAAGCGATTCTGCTGGACGCGTTGGGCGAAGCGCTGGATCAATTGAACGCGTTCCGCGCCCGCGAAGGCGGCGACATCGCAGTGGAGTTGCGTGGCCACAACGCGAAGATTCAAGCTATCGCGGAAGAGATGGAGAAGATCCGCGGCGGGGCGACCGCGGCCTTTCAAGCCCGCCTTAGCGAGCGCCTGAAGGAGCTGCTCAAAGGCGTGCAGATCGAGCCACAACGGCTGGCCCAGGAAGCCGCGGTACTGGCGGATCGATCGGACGTGGGGGAAGAGCTGGCGCGCCTGAAGATTCACGCGGTTCAGCTCGCGACTCTGCTGGACGGCGGCGGCGAAGTGGGCAAGCGCCTCGATTTTCTGCTGCAGGAAATGAATCGCGAGACCAACACGATTCTTTCCAAGACCAGCGGCATCGGAGAGGTGGGATTGCGCATCACCGAGCTGGGCCTGGCCGCAAAATCGGCCATCGAAAAGATTCGCGAGCAGTCCCTCAATCTTGAATGATGATCTGCGAATAATGGTCTGCGAATGAGCGTCTTCATCATCTCCGCGCCATCGGGCTCCGGAAAGTCCACGCTAGTGTCGCGTCTGATGCGCCAGGTGACCCGGCTGCATTTTTCGATCTCCTACACGACCCGCGCGCTGCGCGGCACCGAGCGCAACGGACACGATTACTATTTCATTTCGCGCGCGGAATTCGAGCGGCGCATCGCCGCCAGCGAGTTTCTGGAATATGCCCAGGTTTTCGGCAACTATTACGGGACCCACGCAAGCGAGCTGGAACGCGCCGAGAAGGAGGGTGCGGATCTGGTGCTCGACATTGATGTGCAGGGTGCGCGACAATTAAAAGAGCGGATTCTGGCCGCAGTTTCGATTTTCATTTTGCCGCCGAGCCGGGAGATCCTTGAAAAGCGGTTACGCGACCGAGGCGAAGACTCCGAGCCGGTGATTCAACGCAGGTTGCATGACGCGGCCGAGGAGATTCGCAACTATGCGCACTACGATTACGTGCTGGTGAATCGCGAGGTGGACTCGTCGGTGGAGGCCTTGGTCTCGATCGTACGGTCTGTCCGCAGCCGGCGTGATCGGATGGAAAAAGAAATTGCTCCGATTCTAGAAAGCTTTCGCAATGCCTGAAACCAACCTGAAACAGACCGCCCAAAGCGTGATTCCGGACGATCCGGAAGCCAGCGCTTACCGCTTCATCATTGTGGCCGCCAAGCGCGCCCGCCAGTTGCAGAATGGCGCACGCAGCTTCCTGCCAACCACGTCCAAGAAACCCACTGTCGCCGCGATGGAAGAAGTGCGCCGCGGACTGGTGCAGTACGACGACCCGTCGTTGCACCGCGATGAGGTGGTTCCGGTCAAAGAATAATCGGCCCTAGTGGAGCGGACGATGGTTAAGTCGACGCATGCTTGGGTAAGCGAATGAATGGCGCGAAAAACATCGCGCTGGGCGTAGGCGGCGGCATCGCCGCCTACAAGGCCGCGGAATTGGCGCGCGCGCTGATGGAGCGCGGGTTCTCCGTACAAGTGCTGATGACATCGGCCGCCGAGGAGTTTATCCGGCCGCTGACGTTCGCCGCACTGACCGGGCACACGGTCATTACCGGACTTTTCTCGTCGGCCAGTTCCGAGGACACTCTGGCCAGTTCGATCGAGCACATCCGCGTAGCCCAGGAGAACGATCTGCTGGTGGTCGCCCCGGCCACGGCCGATCTGCTGGCGAAATTCGCGCACGGTCTGGCGGACGATTTTCTCACCACCACTTACCTTGCGTTCACCGGACGCGTGGTGCTTGCGCCGGCGATGAACTCTAACATGTGGAACCACCCGGCCACGCGTGAGAATCTGCGAATTCTGCGCGAGCGCGGGCATATTATCGTGGAACCAGGGGAGGGTTTTCTGGCCTGCGGCATGGTTGGCCCGGGGCGCTTGGCCGAGCCGGATCTGATCGCCGACGCGGTCGCGGATCTCTCCAGCGCTTCCAAACCGAAGCACGATCTGGACGGCGAGACGGTGCTGATCACGGCCGGTCCCACGCAGGAGCCGATCGATCCGGTGCGCTATATTTCGAACCGCTCCAGCGGCAAGATGGGTTACGCGCTGGCGGAGGAAGCCGCTGCACGGGGCGCGCGCGTGATTCTGATTTCGGGGCCGGTGAAGGTGGCCGAGCCGCGCGGCATGGAAGTGGTGCACGTGCGCACCGCGCTGGAGATGCGCGCCGCGGTGATGGATCGCCTCGAAAGCGCCACCATCATTCTCAAGGCGGCGGCTGTGGCGGATTATCACCGCTCGGATCCGCCTACGCAAAAGGTCAAGAAAACCGCTACGCGGATGACGCTGGATCTGGATCCGACTCCCGATATCCTGGCTGAAGCGGGCCGCAAGAAGGGCGATCGTCTATTGGTGGGCTTTGCCGCGGAGACGCAGAATCTGCTGGCGGAGGCGCGCCGAAAACTCGAATCGAAGAATTGCGACATGGTGGTGGCTAACCTGGTTTCGGACGAGACCATTGGCTTCGAGTCCGAACAGAACGAAGTCACACTGGTGACCCGTACCGGGGAGACGATTCCGATCCGTCGCGCAGCCAAGCGGGCCATCGCGGGACGCATTTTCGACGAGATTCTGAAGCTGCGCCTGGCGCTGCATGCGACCAAGTGAACAGCGTCAAATGAATCGCCCCCGATGAATCTCAACGACCTGCGCAACCGCCTCACCTTCTATCAGGACCTGGGAGTGAAACAACTCTATAAACGTGCGGCTCCGGCCGCGAACCCAAAATCGCAAGGGGCGCCGGTGATCCTCACCGCTTCGCCCGTGCTCATCAAACCCGCGATCATCGAACCAGCTCTCCCTCCGCTCGCGCCGCCGGGCGACACGCTCGCGCTGATCCGCGCCGACGTGGGTGACGATTGCCGCCGTTGCCGCCTGTGTGAGCAGCGCAACAAGATTGTATTCGGCGTCGGCAACGAGCAAGCGCGGCTGGTATTTGTCGGCGAGGGACCGGGCGCCGATGAAGATGCGCAGGGCATCCCCTTCGTCGGACGCGCCGGGCAGTTGCTCACCCAGATGATCGAGAACACCGCGGCCAAGGAAGGCATCTCGATCAAGCGTGCCGACGTATACATCTGCAACGTAGTGAAGTGCCGCCCGCCGGAAAATCGCACGCCGCAGCCGGATGAAATGGAGATCTGCGGGCAGTTCCTGTTTCGGCAACTGGAGGCGATTCGACCGCGGGCGATTTGCGCTTTGGGGTCGACCGCGGCGAAGGCGGTGCTGGGCACCAAGGAAGGCGTAACCAAGCTGCGCGGGCGCTGGCACAAGTGGCGCGATCTGCCGGTGATGGTCACTTATCATCCGTCGTACCTGCTGCGCCCCTACAATCAGGACGCCAAGCGCCAGGCGTGGGAAGACCTGAAGAAGGTCCTGCACTATGTCTACGACTAGGCGCGGAATCTTCCTCACCTTTGAAGGACCGGAGGGCAGCGGAAAATCCACTCAGGCGCGCGTGCTTGCCGGGCGATTGCGCAAGCTGGGACACATCGTGCTCGAAACGCAGGAGCCCGGTGGCACGCCCATCGGCATGCAGATCCGCCGGGTCCTGCTGGACGCCAAGAATCAGGATCTGTGTCCCACCGCGGAGCTGCTCCTGATGTTCGCCAACCGCGCACAGAATGTCGATCAGTGGATCCTGCCTGCACTGGCGCGAGGCGAGATCGTCATCTCCGACCGCTTCACCGATTCGACGCTCGCCTACCAGGGCGCCGGGCGCGGGCTGGGCGCGGATCTGGTTTACGAAGT
>WNFL01011830.1_pt1 | contig 12031 bp, 10 predicted proteins | sample 5400361 | NCBI WGS metagenome assembly WNFL01 (sample SAMN13153351, study PRJNA577476) | soil metagenome | isolation source: 40 cm soil on Douglas fir-dominated hillslope | place: USA:California | collected 2013-09-17
AGCGGCCGCGCAGCATCGCGGGACGTGCCGCGTCCTTCGCCGCGCTCGGCTATGCGGTACCGGGCTCGGTGATCGCCGTCGGCGTGCTGACCCCGTTCGCCGCCTTCGACAATGCAGTCTCGTCTTTCTTCGCGAGCACCTTCGGCGTGTCGCCCGGCCTCGTGCTGACCGGAGGAATTGCCGCGCTCCTTGTCGCCTACACCGCGCTCTATCTCGCGGTGGCGTTGCAAAGCGTCGGCGCGGGGCTTGAACGCGTCACCCCTTCGATCAGCGGCGCGGCACAGCTTCTTGCCCGCGGGCCGTGGGACGTGCTGAGGCGCGTGCACCTGCCGCTCATCGCGCCGTCGGTGCTGACGGCAGCGCTTCTGGTCTTTGTCGATGTGATGAAGGAGCTGCCGGCGACCTTGATGCTGCGCCCGTTCAATTTCGACACGCTCGCCATCGCTGCCAACAATTACGCTTCCGATGAAAGACTCTCCTGGGCGGCGGCGCCGTCGCTCGCCATTGTCGCGGCGGGAATCATTCCGTGCATTCTCTTGATCCGCGACATCGCCGCATCGGCGCACGGCAAAGATTCGCCGTAACCGGCTCCATTCCATCGTCGTGCGATTAAGCGGTGCTTGCGATCAGCTGGACGTTCAACCCGTCGGGATCGACCACATGCAAGCCCGCACCGGGATCCTCTCGCGGAACAGCGCCACGCGCCTTCAGATCGGCGATCACGGAATCCTTGTTGAAGCGGTCCAGCCCGATGGCAAAATGGTCCACGCCCTTCGGACCATCGCCGCGACGGATCGACAGATGGCTCGGGCCGAGTTTCAGTTGAACGAGCTCGGCGGCCTTGTTCTCACTCTGAACCGGCAGGCCGAAGACATTGCGATAAAATTCCACGGAGCGTTGAAGATTGCTCACAGTGATGGACACGTGGTTGAGAGTGCTGCTCTCGAACCCGGCGGCGGACGCGCTCTGGTTGGTCAGAGCCAGCACGGCCAGTGCACCCACCAGGTCCCGCCGCGAGAGAGCACCTCTTTCGTAACGCCCAAGCAAGCCATTGATGACCTGCTCCATGTGAGCCTCCGTAGGTTTGAAATCCGTGCCGGCCAATGCGGCCCTCAATATACAAGCACTGCGGATTTGCGCGCGCCATAAACAGAAAGGGCGGGATCGCGGATGCGAACCCGCCCTTCGATCTTGACGTGCTGAACCCGATCTAGAAGCGTTTGGAATGAGACTACGTAAACATCCCTGTCATGGCCCGGCCCGACCGGGCCACCCAGCCAGCGCGCGTCCGCGCGCTGATTGAATCCTTCATCGCCTGGATGGCCCGCTTTTGCGGGCCATGACAAGTGAGTGCTTCAGTTCAATCCGAAACGACTCTAATTCGCCAACGGATCGGGACGGATCTGGAAGTGCACGACCTTGCTGGTCTGGCCCTTGCCGCCTTCGATATGCGTCGGCGCGCGTTCGGAATAGGTCGAGAACAGACCCTTACCCTTCCAACCCGCATTGGCATCGTCGATGCGCCCGTCCATGCCCTTGGCGTAATAGCTCATGGGGTAGGGAATGCGCATGACGATCCATTTCCCGTCCACCAAAGCTTCCAACGCATCGGACTGGCTGGCTGTTGCGATCGGGATGTTCTTGCCGAAGCCCAGCGTGTTCTGCTGATCGACCCACATCGCATAAGGCGCTTCGGCGGTGCCGCCCACCGTGTCCTTGGGGAGGTTTTCGAACTGCGGTCCCGGCAATGGATAGAGATGCCAACCTTCCGGGCAGACATTCTGCGCGTCCGCCGCAATCGGGCCCTTGAGTGGACCTTTGCACAGCCTGCGATCGAAGCTCGCTGCGTGGCCGCTGGCGAGCGCGAGCCAGACGACGCCATCGCTTGTGATGCCCATGCCGCGCGGACTGAAACCGGACATCGGGGTCTTCGCGTTCTTATACGGGACCTCGTAATATTCGGTGAGCTGGGTCTTCGGATCGAAGCGAATAACGCCGCCCGGGAAGCCGAGGATCGAACCATAGATGCTGCCGTCGGGAGAGGTGTTGATCCCATACGGGGCGCCCATGATCTGCTTGTCCTTGGTCGGATCGGTCGGGTCCTTAAGTCCAGTCCAGCCGATATCGCGCTTGCCGTTCCCATTGGTATCGATGACGAAAGGCGACCACCCCTGCGACGCCGCATCGTCATGGGTGGCGTCCCATTTCTTCATGTCCAGCCAGCCGATGACGTCATAGGGTCCACCCGCGCTGAACCACAGCGTGCCGTTGTCGTCGAAATTGAGATGGTGGGTGTTGAAGCAGAGGTCGATCATCGCGATCTTTCCGGTCTTCGGATCGTAGACTTCGGCCTGACGGTTGGACGTATCTTTCGGATAGACCATCGCGGAAGGATGCTTCGAACCCGCTTTGCAGAAGGCGGGATTGGGGTTGGTGCGAATGCGCGCCGTCAACCACAGCCGGCCCTTTTCGTCGAACATCGGATTGTGGACGTTGGTGTGCGTGTCCCAGATGGGCTCGTCGCCCCAATAGGGCGATGGCGCGAGATTCGGCGTGGACTTCGTGGTCGGCGTTTTCGGATCGCGATATTCGGTCTTGAGCACGCCCGATTTGTTGTTGATGGGATCGACCCAGGGAAGCAGCTCGGTGCTGGCTTCCGTCGAGCCGTAGATCAGGCCCTTGGCGTTGACGGTCGGATTTCGCTTGTCGGTGGAAATCCCGTCATGGACATAGGCCTTGGGCGTATTCCAGTTCCATTCCGTGACGACAATGTTGCGCTCGATACCGGTGGGCCGCGTTGGGTCGGTCTTGGGCAGTTCGCCCTTGGCGACGCGGTCGGTCCAGGCGCCCAGCAGCGACAATTGACGGCCCGTATCGAACAGACCAATCGCCTCCATCATGCCGGAGCCGGCCTGGCCCGACTGCAGGCGTCGCTCCCATGCGTCGGCGCCGGTGTTGAAATGGCCAAGCTGGGCCGGGATGGTGCGCGTCGCCAGATCGCCGAGCTGATGGCAATGGATGCAGCCATCGGTCTTGGCATAACGCAGCCACTGGCCCTGATCTTTCAACGTCACCGGCATGCCGTTGCCTTGCGGACCGGTGCCCGGGAACAGATTGGCCGGCGGGATATTCAGCATCGAATACCAATAGATGCCGGGATAATAGGCGGCGGCCGCGGCACGGCTGGGCGCCGGCACGGCTTTGAGGTCGAGAGCCTTGCCCGGCTGCGCCTTCACCTTGGGTGAATCGACAAGGCCGTAGCCGCGGACCCAGACGTCGTAATTGGCCTTGGGCAGATCGGGGAGGACGTAACGCCCGGAATCGTCGGTGACGACGATCTTGACGAATCTGGTGGGAAGGTCCGCCGTCTCGGCGATCACCCAAACGCCGGCCTCCGGGCCCTTCGCGCCGGTGACCACGCCGCCGATGTCATTGGGGACGATTCGAATCCCGGCAGCCGGTTGGGCCCCGGCGCTTGTCGCCGTCGCGGCGCTCAAAAGGGCCGCGAAACTGACGCTCAGCATTCCGACAGTGGCTGCTCTGGTGTTCATATTCTCCCTCGTGGCATTGGGGTGAAGGGCCACACGTATAGCGCGTGTAGGCCGGGGCGCTAAGCCCGTTCTGGCGCAAAACCCGTCGTTCCGGCCAAAAAAAGAGGGTAAAGCGGAAGGTAAGGTGGCCGCCGCTATTCCAGCCCTTCGATGATCCGGATGTCGCGCTCAACGGCGTTCTTGCCAAGCGCCGCAAGCGCTTGCTTGTAGCCCGGACTGTCATAGGCGGCCACCGCCTGATCCACGCTGGGAAATTCTATCAGCACGGTGCGCTCCTTCAGCCCCTGCTCCATGACCTTGGCGGCGATGCCGCGGGCCAGAAAGCGGCCACCGGCTGCGGTCAATGCCGGAGCTGCGAGCTTGGCATAGGCGGCCAGCGCGTCGGGGTTGGAAATCGAACGGTAGGTGGTGATCCAAAAGGCCTTGGCCATGCTGGTGCTCCCGGCGTTGAAATGTCGTCCTGCGATTGGCCCCGACTATAAGCCGGACGGACTAACGCCTGCGAGCTGCCGTCGATGTTTTTTCGAGCTCATTGGATAGGCATTGGAGGAAACCTTCTGACGGACCAAGACATCGGGCTTCCTTCCCACCGCATAATATTGCGCCCCCAAAGGGAGCCCGGTCAGCAGCCGTTCCAACGGACGAAGCATCGCCAGGAATTGAGGGAAGAATACTCGGTATACGATCCGAGGCGAGGGAAACCCGGCGGCGCTGAGGAGCCGGCGCATCTTGCCGCTGCCGACAAGCCGAGCATTTTCGTCATAGGGACAATTGTTGACGGCGCGGACGGTGAGCGGGTTCCAGGGATTGTGCTCGAAGACAAAACAGAAGCCATTGCGCTTCAGGACGCGTCGCATCTCCGAAATAAGGACAGGCAGTTCCGCATGATCGATGTGGTGAAAAACGCACGCCGTAAACACCAAATCGAACGTCTCATCATCGAACGGCAATCTGTTGCTGTGCAACTCGACATACTCGGCGGCGTCGGGAAACCGCGATTGGGCGATATCCAAGCTTTGCCGTGAGACGTCTGCGCAAACGATCTTTGCGTTCGGAAACAATGCGCGGAACGGCGGTATCGATGTGCCGATACCGGAACCGAAATCCAGTATCTTCAAATGTTCAAGCCCAGCAGCGGCCCGCTCCATTTCGGCTCTGACGTCAGCGATCTTGTATCGAGCGAAGAAGTCCGGTGTCCCGCCCCACGCGCGGATATTGCGCGCGCAGATATCCAGATAGTGCTCGGCGAACTTATCGAATTCGGCTTTTTCCATCGGTTCTTTCCACAGCGTCGCGAGCGCCCAAAGCCGCCCTAACGCCGCTCAGGCTTCCGTCGGGACCTTGATCGGGCCGGCGATTTTCTTGTGCGAGGGTCCAGCGGCCTCACGCCTGTCGGAGACGATAATGTCCGCAATCAAGAACATCGGGCGCTGCTTGGCTTCCATGAATATGCGGCCAACATATTCGCCCAAGATTCCCATAACGATCAGCTGCATCGAGCCCATGATCAGGACAACGGAAATCACCGATGTCCAGCCTTCAAGGACATCCCCGCGAAACCACGCAAGCCCGACATAGCCTAGGTAGATCAGGGCAATGAAGCTGAAAATCATGCCCAGATGGGAAGCAATCCGTAACGGAACTACGGAAAAAGCGGTGATGGCATCCAGGGCGAACAATATCATTTTGCGCAAAGGATATTTGGTTTCCCCGGCAAAACGCGCATGTCGCACATATTTCAGCGGCACTTGATTGAGCCCGATCCAACTCACCATGCCGCGAATGAAGCGATGCCGCTCGGGCATCCTGTTCAATATGTCCAACGCGCGTCGGCTCATGAGGCGGAAATCGCCCGTGTCGACCGGGATTTGCACGTCGACGATATGATCGAGCAGCCGGTAGAATGCCACGGCGCACGCTCGTTTCATCCAGGTCTCGCCCTCGCGCTTCTCGCGCTGTCCAAAAACGACGTCGGCGCCTCTGTCCATCAGTGCCATCATCTGCGGAAGCAGTTCCGGGGGATCTTGCAGATCCGCGTCCATGATCAGGATTCGCTGCCCCTGACACACAGACAGGCCGGCGCTGAGGGCGAGTTGGTGCCCGTGATTGCGGGACAGATTGACCGCCACAACACGCAGGTCATCCAAGGCGATCGTCCGTATGATGGACCAAGTCGCATCTTTCGAACCATCGTTGACGAGGACAAGCTCGTAGTCGTTGCCCATTCGCACGCGACAGGCAGCGCTCACCCGGCGATACAGTTCGGTCAGGCTATGCTCTTCGTTGTAGCATGGCACGACGACCGAGAGGCCAACGGGGCGCACATTGGTGGTTGTCGTGCTTGACGGCATGCTTGGCCCACCCCCATTCGCGCCATCCGCATCTGCAACATTCTGGAACACGCCAGCGCCGCGGAACGGTCTAAGTGTTTGGTTCTGCGAGATATCACGGGTCTGCTAAATGACGAGTTAATGGGACGGATTCGTCGTGACAGCCCGCGAAGACCATCGCACTCCGTCGAGCAAACAAATCGTTAAGCGAGCCTGAGCAGGCTGCCCGGACATAACACGGTATTAACCGATAACGGCGTCCAATCGCCTATTGATTGCGGCGATCAGGATGTGCGTTTCGTGCATGACGGTGACGAGGGCCATGTGCATGCGGGTTATATCGACGAGGTAGCCCTACCCGCTCCGGAGGACCGCTACGGTCCCTGGCGCGCGAGTGCCGACCCGGCGAAGGATTTGAATTTCGATTCCACGTCGGTGGCCATGTCGTGGATGGTAGCGGTGCTGCTGCTGAGCGCGCTCGCGCCGCTGTTCGTCGTCGAGATTCCTGCGATGATCGACTACGTCAATCACTTGGCGCGAATGAACCTCCCCTCCGCTGGAACGGCCAGTCCCGCCTACGAAGTCCGCTGGCGACTCTATCCGAACCTGGCGATGGATCTGGTCGTGCCGCTGCTCGGCAAGTTCATGAGTGTCGAGACCGCTGGCAAGGCGTTTCTGGGCATGAGCGAAGCCCTCGTCGTAACTGGGGGAATCGCCTTGGAATTCGCCGTCAAACGCCGGCATCGATTGGGCGGACTGAGCGCCCTAGCGGTTCTGTTCAGTCTGCCGTTCGCCTGGGGGCTGACCAATTTCATGTGCGCCATGGGCGTTGCGACCTGGGGCGTGGCGCTCTGGATCACGCTCCGCAGCCGCGGCCCGCTCTTGCGATGGACGGTGCACGCCGGGATCGTCCTGATCCTCTTCGTCTCGCATCTCTTTGCCCTGGGCGTGTACGGCCTGACGATCGGACTCTTCGAGCTCTCGGCGCTTGCCGGGCGGCCGTCGGTGGGGCTGCTTCTGAGGCTGGGAGCCTTCATGGCCTCGCCCGTCTTGATGCTCATCGGCGTCATGGCGATTTCCGGCGGTGCGGTCGGCGCACAGGGGATCGACTGGGACTTCGGGCTGAAGCTGCTTTGGCCCCTCTTGTTCATGAACATCTACGACCAAACCCTGTCCGTCGTGACTGCTGCGGTCCTCGCGGGCCTGCTGATCGCGCTGGCGATCGGCCGCCGTCTGACACTGGCGAAGGCCGGCGCTTGGATCGGCTGCGGCCTGTTGCTTACCTATGCGGCATTGCCGCGTCGTTTGTTCGGCGTCGCCTATGTGGATGTCAGGCTGATCACGGCGGCGGCTTTGATCTTGCCAGCATTCCTGCAGGTCTCGCTACCGTTGCGCCCCTGGCGTTATGCGCCGGTCGTCCTTGTTGTGGCCGTCATCTTGGTGAACCAGGCCAGCACAGCTCGCGCATGGCTGAGCCATCAAACAGACTATCAGCAGATCCGCGAGTCCTTCCGCTATTTGTCACCGGGTGATGCGGTGCTTATCGGTCTGCAAGATGGCAGCAACGCGTTGAGCCCCAGCGACTCGCCGCTCTATTTTGCGCCAACCCTTGCGGCGCCCGACGCAGGAGCCTTTGTAGCGTCCCTGTACAGCGAACGCGGCTTGCAGCCGATCCAGCCTTCGGCGAAGTTCCGGCCTCTCGCGGTCAGGGATTTGCTCGATTATCTGCCCACGCCACTACCCATCCTAGTGGCGGCCGCGAACGGCGCCACCGACGCGCGAGTCCCGCCACATGTTGAGGGCTGGCTGGAGCACTACCAATTCCTCTATCTGATCGGTCGTGCCGAGCCGAACCCCTTGCCGAGCCGTCTTACGCGGATCGCCGAGGGCGCGCGCTTTGTGCTTTACCGCGTAGACTCTGCCAGCGGCAACGAACCACATCGTTAGACTTGTGCCGGTGCGAACGGTGGCGAGGTCGAATCGACCGCGAGCGGGCGATCGGCTATTCTTGCGAGCGGTTGGCTCGCGATCCGGAAAAATGTCGGGGCGACAATCGACAGAGGAGATATCCATGCGGCGAATTTCCCTTCTATGCGCGTTGGCGATCGTCTTGGCGCCATCCATCGGATCGACCCAGCAAGCATCGAGCGCTGGACCCTATAGCGTCATCAAGTCGGCGAAGGTCGGCGGCGCTGGCGGCTTCGACTACGTCTACGCCGATGCCGCCTCGCGCATTCTCTACGTCAACCGCAGGGGCATGCCGCCCGCCGTCACGCTCTACAATCTCGATACGCTTGCCCCCGCGGGCCGGATCGAGGGCATCAATGGGCACGGCGTCGCCGTCGATGCGCCATCCAATCACGCCTTCACCAGCAGCAAGCCGGTGGTGATGTGGGATACGAAAACCCTCATGCCGCTGAAGAACATCGAGGTGGAGGGCAACCCGGACGGCATCTTCTACGATTCGTTCAATCGGCGCGTCTACATCCTCAGTCACGCCCAGCCCTACGCCACCGTGATCGACGGGGCGAGCGGCAATGTCGTCGGCACGATCGACCTCGGCGGCATGCCGGAGCAGGCCGTCTCCGACGGCAAAGGCCATGTCTATGTGGACATCGAAGACAAGGCCAACATCGCCGTGGTGGACGCGAAGGCGATGACGGTGACCGCGCATTACGATCTCACCGGCCAGGGCGGCACATGCGCAGGGCTGGCATTCGACGCCAAGAATCGCATCCTCTTCGCCGCCTGCCGCAATCCGCAGAACATGGTTGTTGTTGGAGCCGACGACGGCAAGATCCTCGCCACTCTGCCGCTCGGCAGAGGCACCGACGGTGCGGTGTTCAATCCCGCTACGATGGAAGCCTTCAGCTCGCAGACGGACGGCACGCTGACGATCGTCAAAGAAAACAGCCCCACGAATTTCGTGGTCGAGCAGACGGTCCAGACGATGCCGAGCGCCAAGACGCTGACCCTCGATGCGAAGACCAACAACATCTACCTGATCGGCGCGGAGTTTCCCCCCGCGCCGCCGCGTCCGGCACAAGGCGGACAAGGCAATCCGAACCCGATGATTCCGGATTCCTTCACGATTCTCGTCGTCGGAAAGAAGTGAGCTGAGCATGCTGACGAAATCGGCTCCGGCGGTCCTTGCCGTGATGGCGCTGTTGTTGGGGGTTTCCCGCGCAGACGCGGCAGAGATGAAAGTGCTCGCAAGCGGGGCCATGTCCCACGCCCTCCAGGAGATCAGCGAGGATTTCGTCCACAAGAACGGCCATACGCTGGCCTTCACGGCCGGGACCACCGGCGTGCTGCAGGACAAAGCCCGTGCCGGCGAAAAAGCGGACCTCATCGAGGTGACGTCCGCCGGCATGGACGCGCTCGAAAAGGAGAAGCTGGTGGTTCCCGGAACGCGCGTCGAGCTGGCGCGCGCGCTGGTGGGAATCGCCGTGCGCGATGGTGCGCCCGTGCCCGACATCTCGACGCCCGATGCGCTCAAGCAGCGGCTGATGGCGGCGCGGTCGGTCGCGTATATCGATCCGAAGATCGGCGGACAGGCGGGCGCCACGATCGTCGCGCTCCTGAAGGGCATGGGGATCTCCGATGAGGTGGCGAAGAAGTCCGTCTTCGGAAACACGGGAGCGGAAGCGGTGCAGAAGATGGTCAATGGCGAGGCCGACATCGCCATCTCGTTCGTCAGCGAGATCATGCCGATCAAGGGCGCGAAGCTGGTCGGTCCGCTGCCGCCGGCGATCCAAAATCCATCCAGCTACGCGGCGGCCGTCGGTGTGAACAGTCCCAATCCGGCCGCGGCGCGCGCGCTTCTCCAGGCGATGAACAGTGCCGAAGGCCACCGAATCATGGTGCAGGCGGGCCTGGAACCCATCACCGCGCGCTAAGCCGCGTTGTGGAATGGGATAAAACACACGATTGTCATGCCCGCGAATGCGGGCATCCAGGGTTACTTATGAAGAAGCTGGATTCCCGCTTTCGCGGGAATGACATAATAAAATTATTTGATTCCACTCAGTCCGAAACGCCCTAGCCCTCGCAGGACAGGCGGCAGTTAAATCTACTCTGCCTCCAATTCCTTCTGATGGGTTTAGAGCCGCAATGGTATTGGTCGCGGCCGCACGGTGGCTCAGAGAGCGTTGGGCACCGTCCATAAAGGAAGGGAGTCGTTCATGCGATTGGTGAGTCTGATCACTTTTTTGCTCGCATTGGCAAGCACTGCCCTGGCAAACGACGATCTGCGAATTGGTCAGCGATATGAGATCGTAGGACAACTCCACGCCTACGGTGTTGCAGATGATCTCAATTCGAGGCAATTGTCCTGGATCGCTTTGAGCCCGCTCAACCTTTCCGGGCCTGAAATACTCTCGAAGCAGTCGGTTCCAGCCGGGAGCATCCTTAGTATTATCGACAGACCACCGAAGAGATTTCTCGAATTTCTTTACGCTGATCGATATGCCGTACGGATTGCCGGCTTTGACGCGCCAGCCGGAATTCAATTGAGGCTCGAGCTCTGTTGTGGAATTCAGGGTAAATCTGCTCCGCTCAATCCCAGGATTTTCAAACCGATACCGTGATCAGAAGTAGGCCCGGAGGAAGAATTGGGGTGCGAGTAGATTTAACAGCGACGCGTCGCGCTAGGCCACGCCCTCATTGAGGGCATTCTGGCGCAGCCAGTTACGCAGACTCTGCGCGTCCGATGCGCCCGCTCGCTGCGCAACGATCGCGCCTTTGCGGAAGAGCATCAGCGTTGGGATGCTGCGGATGTTGTACTGAGCGGCGAGCGCTTGTTCCGCCTCGGTATCAACCTTCAGAAAGCGGATTCGGGGCTCGAATTCGGCGGCGACTTGCTCGAAGATCGGCGCCATCGCCTTGCAGGGTCCGCACCAATCCGCCCAGAAGTCGACGAGCACCGGAATATCATTGGCGCGGATGAATTTCGCGAAATTCTTCGTCGTCGCGGAAACGGGTTTCCCGGTGAAAAGCGGGTTATGGCATCGGCCGCATTTAGCGGCAGAGGCGTTCTTTGCCGCGGGCACGCGGTTCACGGCCTCGCAGGCGGGACATACGATATGCGGTGCTTCTTCGCTCATGCTCATCCGAACGATCAAGGACGCTAGCAGTGCCTTGCGGCTTGGCCCGACGTGCGATCTCTCGCGGGCTCAAACCTATTGTCTCACCGATATAGTGCGGCCGAACCCATCACGGAAGGTGAGGAAGCGCGGCTCGAAATACAGCGGCGCGCCGTTGACCACCGCTTGAATGACGGTCTTGCGTTCGCCGCACAGATTCTGGCTCGCCAGGGTCATATTGCCGATCCTCATGCCGCTGCGCACGCGCGTCGCCACTGCACCCAGTTTTCCCGCGCTGTAATCCGCACAATCGAGGGCAGGTCCGGGCAATTCCAGTGTGTTTGTCGCCCACGCGATATCGCGAATGGTTTGGGCGGTCACCATTCCCTGTTGCGACAACGCGACGGCGTGCTGAAGCGTGAGCATCGGCCGGAGAGCGATGTTGAGCCCCTTGGTCGCACCGAGCGTGAAGCGTTCCTCGATGTTGCAGCCGTCATAGGCGCCATCGAAACGGCACTGCGATGAATGCTCTCCGGCCTCGAGCGAGAACTGCGCGGTGTCGCGCGGCGGGATGGTCTTGCTCGGGCCGCCGTCGAAACCAAATTGGACGGGCGTCGGGCCGTCATTCTTGACCTGCACCGGCGTCGCTGCCGAAGCAATTTGGCAACCCAAGCCCAGCGCCAGCAGCGCCGGGAGAGTCCCTAACGGAAATAATCGAAACTTTACCATCCAAATCATGGCGTGCCTCCCTCTAATGAGTTGGCTTACGGCTGACTTGACGGATCTGCGCTCAGGAAAGGGAGATTAACGCATCGGGGCCGTCCGATCCAGCAAATGCCGCCAAATCGGGCCAATACCGCCTTCCTGGCGGAGCCAAGCCAGCGTATTCTGACCCAAAGAGCGTCCACCCCGGGGAATCCTCCCGCGAATCTGCCGCGGGGATCAAGAGGAGTTGTCTCATGAGACACAACACAGATACGCGCGCCACGCTGATGGCGAGCGTTTCGAAAATCGGATTCGCAACCTCCGCCGGCTTGGCGCTCTGCCTTGTCGCGCTCTCCTCCGG
>WNFL01143136.1_pt1 | contig 12029 bp, 7 predicted proteins | sample 5400361 | NCBI WGS metagenome assembly WNFL01 (sample SAMN13153351, study PRJNA577476) | soil metagenome | isolation source: 40 cm soil on Douglas fir-dominated hillslope | place: USA:California | collected 2013-09-17
AGGATATCCGCAACGATGTCACGCAGGTCCCGTTCCTGGGCAACCTGCCGATTCTCGGATATCTGTTCAAGCAGACCGGCACGACCAGCGTCAAGACCGAGCTCCTGATCTTCCTTACGCCGCGCATCGTCAAGGAATCCGTCAACGCGGTGCGGTGAACGCGACGACCGGCGACGCTTACGCCGCCTCCTTCTCCCAAGCCCCGGTTCCGTTGCACCGGGGCAATTTGTTTCTGGTCGGGCTGCCCGGGGCGGGAAAGTCCACGCTCGGGCGGCAGCTTGCGCGCCGACTGCACAAGCGCTTCGTCGATGCCGACGCGGAGCTCGAGCGGCGCCTCGGCGTGGCGATCCCTACGGTCTTCGAGATCGAAGGCGAGTCCGGTTTCCGCGATCGGGAAGAGGCAACGCTGGCGGAGCTCACATTGCTCACGGGCGTCGTCCTGTCCACCGGGGGCGGTGCCGTGCTGCGTCCGGGCAATCGCCTGCTCCTGAAGGAAAACGGCACGGTGATTTACCTGCATGCCGACCCGTCTGTCCTGTGGGAACGGGTGCGCCACAGCCGCAATCGCCCGCTGCTGCAAGCGGCGGACCCGCGCGCCCGGCTTGCCGATCTCTATGCCCAGCGCGACGCTCTCTATCGCGAGGTCGCCGACCACATCATCGAGTCGGATCGCGATGCAGTCCTGCGCTTCGCGAGGGCATTCGAATCGGACGAGGCGCCACGATGACGGCGCTAGACGTCGCGCTTGGCGGACGGGCTTACCCGATTCACATCGGAGCGGGTGTGCTGGACCAGGCCGGCGCGACCGTGGCCGCGATATCGCGCCGCGCCGTCATTATCAGCAACGCGAGCGTCTCGGCACACTGGCTTGCGCCGGTCCGATCGAGCCTCACGGCCGCGAATGTCGATCACGATGTGCTGTTGATCCCGGACGGTGAAGCGCACAAGAATTGGGCCACGCTGCAGGACGTGCTGACCCGCTTCATCGAGCTCCGCGCGGAACGGTCGACCGTCGTCGTCGCATTGGGTGGCGGCGTCGTCGGCGACCTCGCGGGGTTCGCCGCCGCCGTGTACCAGCGCGGCGTGCCGTACGTTCAGGTGCCGACGACGCTGCTCGCGCAGGTGGACTCCTCCGTCGGCGGAAAGACCGGCATCAACCATCCGCTGGGCAAGAACATGATCGGCGCATTCCACCAGCCGCGCGCCGTCCTGATCGATACGAATTGCCTGGGCACGCTGCCGGATCGGGAGCTTTCGGCGGGCCTGGCGGAGGTAATCAAGTACGGCGCCATCCGGGATGCGCAATTCTTTGCGTGGCTCGAAGGCAATATCGATGCACTGCTGGCACGGGAGCCGCAGGCATTGCTGTACGCCATCCGCGGGAGTTGCCGGATCAAGGCGGATATCGTCGCCGCCGACGAACGCGAATCCGGCGAGCGGGCATTGCTCAATTTCGGCCACACCTTTGGCCACGCGATCGAGACCGCGTCGGGGTACGGTAGCTGGCTGCATGGCGAAGCGGTCGCCGCGGGCATGATTCTGGCCGCCAGGTTGTCGGAACGTGTCCGGGGTCTGGCGGCGTCTGATCGCGTGCGGCTGGAGACACTGACCGCGCGCGCGAGATTGCCGATTGCGCCGCCCTCGCTGCCGGTGCGCCGCTGGCGCGAGTTGATTGCGCGCGACAAGAAGGTCGAAGGCGGCGCGGTTCGCTTCATTCTGCTGCCGTCACTGGGCCGTGCGATCGTCACGTCCGAAGTTAGAGAGGAGGACCTCGAGGCCGTGCTGGCCTGACGCCCTTTCGTCCGCGAAGAAAAATGGCGATCCCGAGGATCGCCATTTTTCCGTTCTAGGAGCGGATCAGCTGCAGGTAATCGTAGCCGTCACCGTTTGTTGGGGTGCGCCTGAATCGACGATGATGACGGTGTGGGAGCCGCTGCCCGTGAGCAAGCCGCTGATCCCGGTCGATGCACCCGAAGTCGTCACGATCTGAGGCGTGGCCGTGCCACTGGGGGTGACCGTCACATTGTAGTTTGGCGATCCTCCCGTGATGACAAAGGTGAACGTCTTGCCCGTGCACGAGGCATCCGAAACACTTGATGGCGTGATCTTCAGGGCTGCCGGCGCCGGCGGCGTTCCTGACCCCGCCTGGTTGATGAGCTCGGCAGTAATTTGCTTGCCGGCCGAGTCCACGATGGTGAAAGTCAGCGGATTGACGCAGGAGCCGTTCGTGACTGCCTCGAAGAATCCGCCGCTGGCGGCTACGGTCGTATTCACCAGGGTGATGGCGGACGGGAACGTTGACGACACCGTGTACGGCGGATTGCCACCGTAAATATAGTAATCGACGCGGAACCCGGTCGAGCAGACGTTCACCAGCGCGGTGGTGATGGTGGCTGTCGTAGGCACGACGGTGAGCGGCGACTGGGACCCGACAGTGTTGTTGACGACCGTGAAGTTCGCGATCTGCTGCTGTCCCGACAGCACGTCGGTCGCGCGTATCTGCGCCGGCTGCGTCGTGGAATTGACAATGGCCTGAATGACGGCGACGGCCGTCCCGGTCAAATCGGTCGCAACGGTCAAGGTCTGCGCCAGCGGCATCGCCGGGTTGCTGGTGGCGATTCCGATCGGGCCGAAGACCACATCAAAGCGGATCTGGCGCGCGACCAGCGGTGCCCCCCCGGGCCCTGTTGCGACGGCGGTCGCGGTGCCCGTTTGGCCGGAGCACAAATTGGCGCCGCAGTCAGTGCCGCTGGGCGCGAATGTCAACGCATTGAATATTGGCGCCGGGCTGACCGTGACCGCGACCGGCACCGTCTGGCCTGCGGAGTCCTGTACCGTGAGATTGACCGGGGTGTCGACGGTGACCTTGGACGCCAGCAGCACGATCGTGGAGCCGGAAACAGCTTGCGTCACCGGCAGGACGGTAGAATTGGAGCTGAACACAAAGAACGGTGCGACGCCGGACGTGATGGTAATCGTCGCCGGGACCTCCGAATACACCGTTAACGACGCGGGTTGCACGACCAGGGGTGGCGTTACCGCCGGATTTTGGTACGGGTTATTCGGCGCGCCGTTGCCGCCGCCGCAGGCTGTGAGCGCCAAGAGCCCGGACAAGCCGAGGAGGGTGAGTACCGGACGCAGCCTTGCGGTCACAAGCCAATCGAGCATGTCGGAATCCTGATGATGTTGTCCTAAAGGTTGCGTTCGGGCGTTGTCATTTTGGACGCTGCAACAAGCATCTAGCCCATATTGTTCAGATTAAAGCCTAAGCACCTGACCGGCGCAAGCCTTTCCCTCGGGAAAAACCGTCCGCCGGGCGGACGATGTTGCGCGGCCACCCGTCGCGGAAGCTCGATTGCCGCATTGCAACATCGCGCGTAACATTAATCGGTTTCATGCTAAAGCTGCCAAAGGCCCCGAAAAGCGGCCGTCGGCATGCGACTTGAGCAAATTACGTACCGGATGAGGGCTTCGTGGAGCACGCTTCGCTGGGATTGACGCCCTGGCCGCCTTCCGGCCAAGGCCTGTACGACCCGCGCAATGAGCACGATGCATGCGGGCTGGGGTTCATCGCCCATATCAAGGGTCGGAAGACCCATGGCATCGTCCGGGACGGGCTGCGGATTCTCGAGAATCTGACCCACCGCGGCGCAACTGGCGCCGATCCGTTGCAGGGCGACGGCGCGGGGATCCTTCTCCAGCTTCCCGATGTTTTTTTCCGCCGCGCGTGCGGCAAGCTGGGCATTACACTGCCCGCGCTCGGTCAATACGGCGTCGGCATGGTGTTCCTGCCGAGGGAACCTGCGTCGCGGATGGCCTGTGAGCAGGAAATCGAGCGCGCGATCCAGGCTGAGGGACAGGTGCTCCTCGGGTGGCGCGACGTTCCCACCGACAACACCGGCCTGTCCGTGCGCACCAAGGAAGTCGAGCCGGTGATCCGGCAGGTCTTCGTCGCCCGCGGGTCACGCGCCATGGACCAGGACGCGTTCGAGCGCAAGCTCTACATCATCCGCAAACGCGCCGGCCACGCGATCCAGTCGCTGCATCTTCGCCACGGACGCGAGTTCTACGTCCCGTCGTTCTCGACGCGCACGATCACCTACAAGGGCATGTTGCTCGCGCATCAGGTCGGTCTTTATTATCGCGACCTGCGCGACGAGTCGATGGTCAGCGCACTCGCCATGGTGCACCAGCGTTTCTCGACGAACACGTTTCCGACGTGGGACCTGGCGCACCCGTTCCGCTTCATTTCCCACAACGGCGAAATCAACACGTTGCGCGGCAATTTCAACTGGATCCGCGCGCGCGAAGGCGCGATCGCGTCGAAAGTCCTGGGCGACGACCTGCCGAAACTGTGGCCGCTGATCTACGACGGCCAATCCGACTCGGCCTCGTTCGACAACGCGCTCGAACTGCTCGTCATGGGCGGCTATCCGCTGGCGCACGCGATGATGCTGATGATTCCCGAGGCGTGGGCCGGCAATCCGTTGATGGACGAAGACCGCCGCGCGTTCTATGAATACCACGCAGCGCTGATGGAACCTTGGGATGGCCCCGCGGCGATGACGTTCACCGATGGCCGCCAGGTCGGCGCGACGCTCGATCGCAATGGCTTGCGCCCGGCGCGCTTTGTGGTGACCGACGACGACATCATCGTCATGGCGTCCGAAGTCGGCGTCCTCGACATCCCGGAGGCAAAGATCGTCAAGAAATGGCGGTTGCAACCGGGGAAGATGCTGCTGGTGGACTTGGAGGAGGGGCGCATCGTCGACGACGACGAATTGAAGCGCACGCTCGCGACGGCAAAGCCCTATCGCGAATGGATTGCGCAATGCCGGCTGCGGTTGAGCGACATGCCCGAACCTGCGCCACCTACGCCGACGGAAGTCCCGCTGCTCGATCGCCAGCAGGCATTCGGATATACGCAGGAGGACGTGAAAATCCTGCTGACGCCGATGGCGGCGATCGGCGAAGAACCGTTGGGCTCGATGGGCAACGATGCCGCATTGCCCGTGCTCTCCGAGCGGCCCAAGGTCTTTTACTACTATTTCAAGCAACTGTTCGCACAAGTCACGAATCCTCCGATCGATCCGATCCGCGAAGAGCTCGTGACGTCGCTGGTATCGTTCATCGGTCCGCGGCCGAATCTGCTCGGAATCGACGCGACGCAACCCGCGATGCGGCTCGAAGTTTCGCAACCGATCCTGACGCCGGAGAACATGGAAAAGATCCGGCACGTCGAGCTCTTCTCGGGCGGCGCATTCCGGTCGGTCGAGCTCGACATCTGTTATCCCGCGGCGTGGGGTGGCAACGGCATGGAGGCGGCGCTCGCCAGCCTCGCGGCGCATGCGGAAGACGCCATCAGCCAGGGCTACAACGTCCTCATCCTGTCCGATCGCAGCGTGTCGCGGGAATTGCTGCCGATCCCCGCGCTGCTCGCGACGGCCGCCGTGCACGAGCATCTGGTGAAGAAGGGCCTGCGCACGTCGACGGGGCTCGTCGTGGAAACCGGAACGGCGCGCGAGGTGCACCACTTCGCGTTGCTCGCGGGCTACGGCGCCGAGGCGATCCATCCCTATCTCGCGCTGGAGACGCTGGGCGAGCTTTCCCGATCGATTCCCGAGATCGACGCCAGGGAGTCACGCAAGCGCTACATCAAGGCGATCTGCAAGGGCCTGACGAAGGTCATGTCCAAGATGGGCATCTCGACGTACCAGTCCTATTGTGGCGCGCAGATCTTCGAGGCCGTCGGCCTGCAGAAAGCTTTTGTCGACAAATATTTTACCGGCACGGCGAGCAACGTCGAGGGCATCGGCCTCTTCGAGGTCGCCGAGGAATCCGTGCGGATGCACGCGCAGGCGTTCGGTGACGACCCGCTCTTGCGCGACATGCTCGACGCCGGCGGCGAGTATCAGTACCGCAGCCGCGGCGAAGCGCACATGTGGACGCCGGAAACCATTGCCAAGCTGCAGCACGCGACGCGCGCGAACAGCCACGCGACGTACAGGGACTACGCGCACCTCGTCAACGAGCAGAGCCGGCAGCTCAAGACTTTCCGCGGCCTCTTCGAATTCAAGACGAGCGAGCGCGCGCCGGTCTCTCTTGCGGAGGTCGAACCCGCGGCTTCGATCGTCAAGCGCTTCACAACGGGTGCCATGAGCCTGGGCTCGATCTCGACCGAGGCGCACACGACGCTCGCCGTGGCGATGAACCGCATCGGCGGCAAGTCGAATACCGGCGAGGGTGGCGAGGATGCGGCGCGCTATCGCACCGAATTGCGCACGGGCGAGAGTGGCGTCAAGGACGGCGACACCGTGGCGTCCGTGCTGGGCCGCGAGCAGGTCGAAGCCGACATTCCGCTTAAGGCCGGCGACAGCCTGCGCTCGAAGATCAAGCAGGTCGCCTCTGCGCGTTTTGGCGTCACCGCGGAATTCTTGGCGTCGGCCGACCAGATCCAGATCAAGATGGCGCAAGGCGCGAAGCCCGGCGAAGGCGGCCAGCTTCCCGGCCACAAGGTGTCCGAATACATCGCGAGGTTGCGCTATTCGGTGCCCGGCGTGGGTCTCATTTCGCCGCCACCGCACCACGACATCTATTCGATCGAAGACCTGGCGCAGTTGATCCACGATTTGAAGAACGCGAATTCAAGGGCTTCGATTTCCGTGAAGTTGGTATCGGAGGTGGGCGTGGGCACCGTCGCCGCGGGCGTGGCCAAGGCGAAGGCCGACCATGTCACGATCGCCGGGCATGACGGAGGGACCGGCGCCTCGCCGCTGTCATCGCTGATGCACGCCGGCACGCCGTGGGAGCTGGGGCTCGCCGAAACGCAGCAAACACTGGTGCTGAACCGCCTGCGCGGCCGCATTGCGGTCCAGGTCGACGGGCAGATGAAGACGGGCCGCGACGTCGTCGTCGGCGCAATGCTGGGCGCCGATGAATTCGGCTTCGCGACGGCCCCGCTCGTCGTCGAGGGCTGCATCCTGATGCGCAAGTGCCACCTCAACACGTGTCCGGTCGGCATCGCGACGCAGGACCCGGTGCTGCGCCGGAAATTCACCGGCCAACCCGAGCACGTCGTCAATTTTTTCTTCTTCGTCGCCGAGGAAGTGCGCGAGATCATGGCGAGGCAGGGATTCCGCACGTTCGACGAAATGATCGGCCGCGCGGATTGCCTCGACATGCGGGCAGGCGTCGAGCACTGGAAGGCCAGGGGCCTCGATTTTTCGCGCGTGTTCTTTCAGCCGAAAATGCCCGCGGAAGTCGCGCGCAGCCAGGTCGAATTGCAGGATCATCGGCTGGCCGGCGCGCTCGATCACAAGCTGATTGCGGAGGCAGCGCCGGCGCTCGAGAAGAAGCAGCCGGTGCGGCTCGCGGTGCGCATTCGCAACGCCAACCGTTCCGTTGGGGCGATGCTTTCCGGAGCCATCGCGCGCAGGTACGGCCACGAGGGTCTGCCGGACGACACGATCCACGTCGCGTTCGAGGGCATCGCCGGTCAAAGCTTCGGCGCGTTCCTGGCGCGCGGAATCACGTTCGAACTGCAGGGGGCGACGAACGATTACGTCGGCAAGGGGCTGTCGGGCGGGCGCATCGTCGTTTACCCGGATCCATCGTGCCCGGCCACCCCGGAGAGCAACATCGTCATCGGCAACACGGTGATGTACGGCGCCATCGACGGCGAGGCGTATTTTCGCGGCGTGGCGGGCGAGCGCTTCTGCGTCCGCAATTCCGGCGGCCTTGCGGTCGTCGAGGGCACGGGCGATCACGGCTGCGAATACATGACCGGCGGCACGGTCGTCGTCTTGGGCAGGACCGGCCGCAATTTCGCGGCGGGCATGAGCGGCGGCGTCGCGTATGTCTACGATGCGGATGGCACGTTCGCCGCGCGCTGCAACTGTGCGATGGTCGACCTGGCGCCCGTCTCCAGCGAATCCGCGCAGGCCGAAGCCGAGCAGGAACTCATTGCCGCAGGCAAGGGGCGCGTCCGGCACAAGGGGCAAGCCGACGAGGCGCAGTTGCGCGAGCTGATCGAGCGTCACCTGCGCTTTACCGGCAGCACGCTCGCCCTCCGGATACTCGACGATTGGGACGCAGCGCGCGCGAAATTCGTCAAGGTGTTCCCGCACGAATACCAGCGTGCATTGGGCGAAATGTACGCGAAGCAGAACATGAAAGCCGCGGCGAAGGCGAAAGCGCGCGAGGCCGCGTAAAGCAATGGGCAAGGTCACCGGATTTCTCGAACTGCAGCGCATCAAGGAAGCGATGGAGCCCGCGCCTTCGCGGGTGCACCACTATCGCGAGTTCATCCTGACGCTGGCCGACGACGAAGCTTCGAAGCAGGGCGCACGCTGCATGGATTGCGGCATCCCGTTCTGCCAATCGGGTTGTCCCGTCCACAACATCATCCCGGACTGGAACGACCTCGTGTACCTGCACCAGTGGCGCGAGGCGCTCGACGTGCTGCATTCGACCAACAATTTCCCCGAGTTCACGGGGCGGATTTGCCCCGCGCCGTGCGAGGAAGCGTGCACGCTCAACATCAACAACGATCCTGTCGGGATCAAGTCGATCGAGCATTTCATCATCGACAAAGGCTGGGAAGAAGGCTGGGTCGTGCCACTGCCGCCCGCCGCGAAGACCGGCAAGCGCGTTGCCGTCGTTGGTTCAGGACCGGCGGGCATGGCCTGCGCCCAGCAGCTCGCGCGCGCGGGCCACGACGTCGTTCTGTTCGAAAAGGCGGACCGCATCGGCGGCCTCCTTCGTTACGGCATTCCCGATTTCAAGATGGAAAAACACCTGATCGACAGGCGCATGGCGCAGATGTCGATCGAGGGCGTCGAATTCCGTCCCAACGCCAACGTCGGCGTCGACGTTCCGGCTAAGGAACTGCACGAGGATTTCGATGCGACCGTGCTGACCGGCGGCGCGGAGGCACCGCGCGATCTCGATGTCCCCGGCCGCGATCTCGCGGGCATTGTCTTCGCGATGGATTTCCTGCCGCAGCAGAACAAGGTCGTCGCGGGCGATACGGTGGCCGGCCAGATCACCGCCACGGCCAAGCACGTCGTCATCATCGGCGGCGGCGACACGGGCTCGGACTGCGTCGGCACGTCCAATCGCCACGGCGCGGCGTCGATCACGCAATTCGAACTGTTGCCGCAGCCTCCCGAGTCCGAGGACAAGCCGCTCGTCTGGCCGAACTGGCCGATCAAGCTGCGCACATCGACATCGCACGAGGAGGGCTGCCAGCGCGACTGGGCAGTGACGACGAAGCGCTTCGAAGGCAGGAATGGCAAGGTCGAGAAACTCATCGCGGCGCGCGTCGAGTGGAAGAGGGATGCCAGCGGGGCCATGAAGATGGTCGAGGTAGCTGGCAGCGAATTTGAGATCAAGGCCGATCTCGTCTTGCTCGCGATGGGCTTTGTCGGTCCCGCGCACGCGGGCCTTCTCGCGGAGTTGGGCGTCGTCCGCGATGCGCGCTCGAACGTGAAGGCCGACACCGACAGCTACCAGACTTCCATCCCCACGGTGTTTGCGGCCGGCGACATGCGGCGCGGGCAATCGCTCGTCGTCTGGGCGATTCGCGAGGGTCGTCAAGCCGCGCGTGCGGTCGACCTGTTCCTGATGGGAGCCTCCGCGCTTCCGCGCTGAGCTTCGATGTCGGGTCTTTTGTCCGCGATCGCCACGCTGGACCTGACCGGCTGGCGCCCGGCGCTCACCCCGGATGTGCGGGAGACGGCGGTGCGCACCATCGAAGATGGCGGCGTCCTGGTGCTTCCGAACGTTCGCTTCAATCTGTCGGAACGCGAGCGGCGCTTTCTCTCGCCACAGTGGTCGGATGGCCGCGCGAAGAACGTGAGCCTCGATGGAACGAAATTGAAAGGCGCGCGCGGCACCGCGGACGAGTTATCCGAACTGGCCGCGATGGTCGCGCGCTTTGCCGCGAACGCGGCCGAATTGGTCGTGACACTCTTTCCGCGCTACGCGCCGTACGTGCAACGCGCGCGGACCAGCTTCAGGCCGCAGCCCGCCGTCGGCCGCGAGGTGTCCTGGCGCAAGGACGATTCGAGGCTGCACGTCGATGCGTTTCCATCGCGGCCCAACCATGGCGAGCGGATCCTGCGCGTGTTCTCCAACGTGAGCCCGGCGGAGGACCGCGTGTGGCGCGTCGGCGAGCCCTTCGAAGCGGTGGCGCGAACGTTCCTGCCGCGGATCCCGAGTCCGTTGCCGGGATCGGCGGCGATCCTCGCTGCGTTGCAAGTCACCAAACGCAGGCGCAGCGCCTATGACCACCTGATGCTCAACCTGCACGATCGCGCGAAGGAGGACATGGCTTACCAGCGCGATTGTCCACAGCAGCAGGTGCATTTCGCGCCGGGAACCACGTGGCTCTGCTTCTCGGACCAGGTCATGCATGCCGCGGTGTCGGGGCAATACATGCTGGAGCAAACGATCAACCTTCCGGTGTCGGCGCTGTACGATCCGTCGCGGTCCCCACTCGCAATCCTCGAGCGGCTTACCGGGCGCACGCTGGTTCCCTCCCGGTAGAATCCGACAAAGCTTGCCAAGGCGCGCGCGTTCGCGCCGAAGCACCGCGCTTGCCCGACCCTCCGTGATCCACAACGACACCTTCCTGCGCGCATTGCGGCGAGAGCCAACGCCCTACACGCCGATCTGGCTGATGCGGCAGGCGGGTCGATATCTGCCCGAATACAACGCGACGCGAGCAAAGGCGGGCAGTTTCATGGCGCTGGCCGGAAATCCGGCGCTGGCGGCCGAGGTGACGTTGCAGCCGCTTGCGCGCTTTCCCCTCGACGCCGCGATTCTCTTTTCGGACATCCTGACCATTCCCGATGCCATGGGCCTCGGCCTGTCGTTTGCGGAAAACGAGGGGCCGCGGTTTGCGAAGGCTGTGCGCGACGAGGCGGCCATCAATGCGATTGCGGTGCTCGACATGGGGAAGCTGCGCTATGTGTTCGATGCCGTTGCGCAAATCAAGCGCGCGCTCAAAGGCAGCGTGCCGCTGATCGGCTTTGCGGGAAGTCCGTTCACGCTCGCCTGTTACATGATCGAAGGTGGCGCAAGCCCCGACTTCGCGAACGTTCGCCGAATGGCTCATGCGCGGCCGGACCTGCTGCAGCGCATTGTCGCGATCAATGCGCTGGCGGTCACGGCGTATCTCAACGAGCAGATCGCGGCGGGCGCCGATGCCGTGATGATTTTCGATACCTGGGGCGGCCTTCTCACCCATGACGCGTTTCAACGGATGTCGCTCTCGCCGATGCGCGATGTCGTCGCGGGCCTCAAAACAGCGCCCGACGGACGCGTGATTCCCTCCATCGTCTTCACCAAAGGCGGTGGCGCGTGGCTGACTGAAATCGCGAACATCGGCGCCACGGCGGTGGGTCTCGACTGGACGGTCGACATTGCCGCGGCGCGCCGCGGTGTCGGGAATCGCGTGGCGCTGCAGGGTAATCTCGATCCGGAAGTGCTGATGACGGATCGCGACACGGTGGTGCGCGAGGCCGCGAAGATCCTGCACGCCGCGGGGCCGGCGCCCGGACACATTTTCAATCTGGGTCACGGCATCGTGCCCGGCACGCCGCCCGAAAACGTTGGGGCGTTGGTCGAGGCCGTGCATCGGATCTCGCGCGAAACCCGCGCCGCGCCTTGATCTTCGCCGATGATCGAAGGGAAATTGGCCGGGAAGCCGCGCCAGTGCTGGGTTTGCGAGGGGTTGACAAAATTCCGGAAGATGATCTTCGCGCGCGCAGTTATGCACACAACAAGCGTGATAGGTACGGCGCAGGCGACCGTGCGGCGCACCACTGGGAGCGTATTCGTAAACCATTGAAATTGAATGGTGATTTTCACTGTCTTCGGCAGCGCCGAACCGTGCGATCTCGTCCTGCGCCGGGACTGACCGTAATGTTCGGGCACTTACGCACAAAGTTATCCACACCGGATGCGAATATCTTTTGCTGTCTTTAAAAAATAATGACTTGGGCTCTTTTCCTGCGATTTGACTT
>WNFL01360039.1_pt1 | contig 12028 bp, 15 predicted proteins | sample 5400361 | NCBI WGS metagenome assembly WNFL01 (sample SAMN13153351, study PRJNA577476) | soil metagenome | isolation source: 40 cm soil on Douglas fir-dominated hillslope | place: USA:California | collected 2013-09-17
GATCGAAACGCTGCGGCAGTCCCCTTTGATCAGCGGTTTCTGCTCGATCAGCACATCGAGCTGGAGGGCGTCGATCAGCAAGTAGTCCGGGACGATGGCGAGTTGCTGCAGCGCCGCGGTCATAGCTTGGCGGCTGGCTTGGTAAATGTTCCACGCGTCGATGCGTTGCGCATCTATCTCCGCAACCGCCCACGCGAGTGCGTGCTCGCGGATGCGCTCAGCCAATTGTGTGCGGCGCTCGGGCACAAGCTGCTTGGAATCGTCGAGCCCTACAATGCGGCGCTTTGGATTCAGAATCACCGCGGCGGCAACCACTGGTCCGAACAAGGCGCCACGTCCGGCCTCGTCTAAACCGGCGATGCGCGTCCAGCCAAGTTTGCGCGCCGCTCGCTCGAAACGGGAAGAGCAGAGGCGGCTCATTTCGGCCATTCCACCGCCCGCAAAAAGTTTTTTGCCAAGTTTGACCCGCAAGCCCAAACCGCCCTAGCATGTCGGGGCCAACGCGTAACCGTTTGCATTCCAAAGGGGAAACTATGGATCGAGCAATTCTGAATATCGCGCTTTGCGCCTTGCTGGCCGTTGCTGCCTGCGCTTTCGCTAGCGGTAGCTCGGCACAGGGACTGAGCAGCGCCGATCTCACACGATTTCGCTCCATCGGCAGCGTGGCGTTATCTCCCGATGGGCATCGCGTCGCCTATACCGTCGTGATGCGCGACCGCCCGGGCCGGCCCTACGGTCAGCTCTGGCTTATGGACCTCGCCACGCAGAAGTCTTCGCGAATCGGCGGCGAAAAAGATTCCAGCGGCAATCCGCTATGGTCGCCCGACGGCAAATGGCTTGCCTTTGACGGCAGGCACGACGATAAGAGCGGACTGTTTGTCGCGCGCCCGGATGGGTCGGAAATTGCTTTTCTCACTTCGACTAAAGGCACCAACAGCCCACTCCCCGGCACCGGCAAGGAGGTGACCTGGTCGCCCGACAGCAAGCAGATCGCGTTCATTTCTTCGACGCCGGGAGCGGAAGCGGCGCAAGCTTCCGGCGATCCCATGGTCATCACGCGCTATCTCTATAAGCCCGATGCCGGCGAAGGGAAGACGCGTTTCAACGACAACCAGCGTTTGCACATCTTCGTCGTGGACATCAGCTCGAAGCAGGTGCGGCAACTAACTCGCGGCGAAACGGATGAGCATTCCATCGACTGGTCGCCCGACGGCAGGGAGATTTTGTTTGTTTCCAATCGCGAGCCGAATCAAGACGAATTCTTCAACTACGATGTTTTCGCGCTGCGCCTCGCCGACGGCGGCATTCGCCGCATCACGGCTACCGAATACAACGAGTACGAGCCGCTCTGGTCGCCGGATGGAAAGCGCATCATTTATCGAGGCACGCGCCGCGGCCTGACCGACCGCGAAACCACCATGGAAGACACGCACGTCTGGATGATGAACGCTGATGGCGGCGATCGGCGCGAAATCGGCGCCGTGATCGACAATCGCCAAGGCGCGCCGCAATGGGCGCCCGACGGCAACTCCGTATATTTCACGGTGCAGGAGCGCGGCAGCATCCATTTGGCGCGCTTGCCGCTGGCCGGTGGCAAACCCGAATACGTCGTGAACGATACCGGCTTGGTCGGCGGTTGGTCCGTTGCCAAAGATGGCACGATCGCTTACGGCTTCACTTCGCCGCGCGACATGTCCGAGCTGTATCTCAAGAGCGGCGACGGAGCTCCGCGCAAACTCACGGAGCTAAACTCGGAAATCCTCGCCGGGAAGCAAGTCGCGGACGTCGAATCCTTTACGTTTATCAGCAACGACAACAAGTTCGAGGTCGAAGCGTTTCTGACCAAGCCGCTGGGCATGACCGCCACGTCAAGACATCCGATGATCGTAAACATTCACGGCGGCCCGCACGGCCAGAACGGCCCCAGCTTTAACTTCAAGAACCAAGTTTATGCCGCGCGCGGCTGGGCCACGCTGAACGTTAATTTCCGTGGTTCAACAGGCTACGGACAGAAATTCGCCGATGCCGTCTTCGCCGACCAGAACGGAAACGAAGGCCAGGACGTTTTGTATGGCGTGAGCGCCGCGGTTCGCCGCTATCTGTGGATCGACCGCGAGCGCATGGGCATCGAAGGCGTGAGCTATGGCGGCCAGCTCACCGACTGGCTGATCACGCAAACCAACGAATTCAAAGCCGCCGTGCCGATTGCTGGCATCTCCAACCTCATCAGCTACAACTACATGACCTACTACAATCAGTATGAAGAGATGGAGTTCGGGCAATTTCTGCACCAGGGAAACTTGATGGACGTTGCTTGGGAGCGCTCGGCGCTAAAGCACGTCGCGGCGGCGCACACGCCCACGATGCTCATGCATGGCGAGAACGACAACGATGTGCCAATCGCCGAAGCCGAACAATTTTTCATCGCTTTGAAAGACGTTGGCACGGAGGCGATTTTTGTCCGCTATCCCCGCGAGGGCCACGGCCTCAGCGAAACAGGGCACGTCATCGATTCGATCGACCGTTGCATCGCCTGGTACGAGAAGCATTTCCCCAAACCCGACGCTGAAAGCATAACCAACGTCCAACCCTAAATGCTCTATTTGACGCCGCCTCCGAGGTGCCACGGCATCCTCTCGGCGACCCGCGCTGGAGAAAATAAAAAAGCCCCGGCCAAGCCGGGGCTTTCCACAAAATTGTAACGACCGTTTTACGCTTTCGTTTCGGTTCCTGCGGCAACGGCCGCTGCAGCCGGCGCTTCCTCGCGTCCGGCGCGCTTGATACGCGCAGCCTTGCCGCGAAGTTCGCGCAAGTAATAGAGCCGCGCGCGGCGCACTTTGCCCTTGCCCACAACCTCAATGGAGCTGATCGTTGGCGAGTGCAATGGAAAGATGCGCTCGATGCCCACGCCAAAACTCACCCGGCGCACGGTAAACGTTGCGCCCGAAGCTCGTCCCTTCTTCGAAATCACCACGCCTTCAAACGCCTGCAGGCGCTCCTTCTCTTTCTCGCCGTCGCCTTCCTTCAGGCGTACGTTGACACGCACCGTGTCGCCGGGGCGGAAATCGGGGAGGTCTTTGCGCAGTTGCGCTTCATGTAGTTTTGCAATCACCGGATTCATGTTCGTATTCCCTGCAGACCCACTCCCACTCGGGCGGGGCCAGCACACCAAGGCAAACTTCAATTATAGGCAAATTGGCGTGATTTTCCTAGCAGAAATCATTCCAGGACAAGCGTGTTCGTTTGGATAAACGCCCTTCGGCGCCTACTTCGGTACGGTCTGCCGCTGCGCCAGCACCATTCCTCCAGCGGCGCCGCCAACAACCTTCAATGCATGGGCGACCCAGTATGGCCATGGTTCCGGTTGCGCGCGGGTGATCGCGATGTATATGAGCGTGCCTACGACGCCGATGAGCACACCGTGCAGGACGAACTTCGTTTTAATCCTCCGTCCTAGCCACACGGTAACGGCGAATGTGGCAACGAGCGCCACTGGTGGCACGACGTAAACCAGGAGTCGACCTGCGCCGCCCAGGAATAGCGGAATCGCGATCGCGAAGAGGATGACTTCCATAAGAAAAGCGGCAAGCAAGACGCGTCCCCATTGGATGGACATAGGTTTTGTCCCCAAATCCGGCCGCTATCAGCCTAAAGTGATTCAACGGAGCCCACTACATCATTCCCAAGGAGCGCTAGGCTAGCGCGGAGGCAGCGCTACGCCGCCGAATCACGGTCTCTGCGAAGCGTTCCATTTCTTCGAGTTGCGGGCTGAACTGAAGCAGCAGCAAGTCCACGCCAGCGCTCTCGAATTGCGCTATGCGCTCGGCAACCTGTTCTGCCGTTCCCACTAGCCCGGAGCGCAGTCCGCGGTTCGACACCGAATAGTCTTCTAACGAGACGCGCTGCTCGAGTTGCGTTCCCGCAAGCCACTGCTGGTAATTCGCGTAACCCGCGGCCGATTGCTGCACGTCCGTAATCCGGCGCAGCTCGTCCTGTGCTTCGCGTGCGGTCTCGCGCACAATTGCATAGCCCGCCACGCCGAACTTCAGCGGCGGCAAGTTGTGTTTACCGCGGCGCTCTCGCAAGTCGGCAATTTTTTCGCGCACGCGCTCCGGAGGATCGCCGTGCATCAGATACGCGTCGCACTTCTCCGCAATGAGCTCCTTCGCGGCGGGCGACTCGCCGCCGGCATACAGCGTTGGCCGCGGTTGCGACACCGGCTTCGGCTCCAAAACGTTGTCTTCGACCCGATAATATTTTCCCGCAAAGGAAAAATGATCCTGCGACCACACTCCGTTCAGCACCTCCAGCCATTCGCCGGTGCGTGCGTAACGGTCGTCGTGCTGCTCGAAACTGACGCCATACTTCCGCGCTTCATCCGCCCACCACGACGACACCACGTTCAGCGTCAGCCGCCCGCCGCTGATGTGATCGATGTTCGCGGCTTGCTTGGCCAGCAGCGCCGGCAAATGAAACGTCGGGCGCACCGCCACCATCAACTCAATTCGCTCCGTAACCGCCGCCAGCGCCGCTGCCGTGGACCACGCATCCAGCGACGGCGCCTCCACTCCCTTGATATCGTTCAAATTCAGCTCGGCAATCAACGTCACGTCGAATCCCAATTCCTCGCTGCGTTGCGCCAGCCGCTTCACGTACGCCCACGTCGCTTGCATGTTTTCATCCGCGACGTTGCGCAGCCACCCGCCGAACACCGGAAGCCAGTATCCGTATCTCATGCCTTTTCCCCCGCCGCCACTAGCCGCGCCGGCTGCTTCACTTCGCTAAGGCGGGCTTCTTCAATCAAAAAGTCCGCCAGGCGCCCGTACGGATTGAAGCCCAGCATGCGTTCCGGATCCGCAACGAAATTCGAGAGGGCATTAATGTCGTAATACATCTGCAGCCCGCTGCGCTCATCGAAGACGTATTCGACGCCGCCCACCTCGATGCCTGCGTTCTGCATGATTCGCTCGACATCCGCAATTATAGGAGGCGGCGCTTCGTATGCCTCCACGGTCATTCCGGTCTTGGGCGCGTCCACTGGGCAAGCAATTCGCGTCAGCTCCTCGCCCTTGGTGTTCTTGCAAATATCCGCGGGGCACAAATCAAACGTCTCGCCAGTGATGTGGATCTGAATCGCATACAAATACTTCCCCCCCAGAACCTCCACGCGGGTAATAATCCCATCCCGCGCCGTGAAGCATTCCTGTACCAGCGCGGTGTTGTCGATGCCAAAATGCAAACTGCCCTCATCGACCGCAGCCTGTAACTCGTCTCGCGATGAAAATCGCTTGATGCCCGCACCGCTGCCGCCGATATTCGGCTTCACGATCAGCGGATACCCAACCGCTTCCGCCGCGCTCGCGGCCTGCGACGGATGGTTAATCACGCGCGCCTTCGGGTACGGCAGACCCAATCTCTCCAACAGCGCAAGCTGCAACGCCTTCGAAGTTTCGTGCGTGAACGCGCGGGAGCCATTCACTACGCGCAGGCCTTTGTCTTCCAGATGCTTCAAATAGTTCAGCGTATAGAAAATTCCGTGGGCCACGCCGCGCTGCCACGCCGAAGGGCTCATGCGATTGAATAGCAGCGAATACTCGCGCTCCGGCGACGCCGCATCGTACTGGTGATAGCGCGCGTCCAGCTTGACCCAGTTCACTCCACGCGCGTCCATTTGATTGAACAGCGGCACAAACCAGTTGGGCTGCTCGTAATAAATCGCAATGGGTTTGTTTCGCTCGCTGCCGTTTCTGCTCGTCGTCTCGCTCATAGACCCTCTGCCTTTTGACGTCGGAAAATCAAAAAGGCCGCTCATCGCGAGCGGCCTGGAATCCTTGCTGGTTTACAACCGCGCTTACACCGCAGGATCGCCCGCGCCGCTAATCGCTTGGCACTTACATGCGAAGCAGCAACAAGCGCGAGCCCCTCGGCGCGTCAAGCTAAGCGCCGCCGTCCCAAAACCTCGCCTTGTGGAGCGCTATTCATCGAAACGTCAGTATATCGCGCTAAATCATCCTCGCAAAAGCAAATCCGGCCGGTTCCGCCGCGTCTTCTCGAGCGCCGCCTTACGCCGCCATTTCGCCACTTCCGCGTGATTCCCGCCAATCAGGATCTCCGGCACGGCCCAACCCCGAAACTCCGCCGGCCGCGTGTAATGCGGATAATCCAGCAACACTCCGTTGCTTTCGGCTAAAGGATGATCCGAGGCGAGATGCTTGTCGCTCAGTTGTAGCGACGCAATATCCATATATTGTGCTCCTGCTGGCAAGCTGCTTCCCGCACTAAACGATTCATTCTGCGCCGAGGCGTCATTCCCGAGCGCGCCCGGCAACAGCCGCGTCACCGCATCAATCACCAACATCGCCGGCAACTCCCCGCCGCTCAGAACAAAATCTCCGACTGAGATTTCTTCCGTAGCCAGATGCTCTGCGACGCGTTCATCTACGCCTTCGTAGCGCCCGCAAATGAAGACCATGTGCTCCAGCCCCGCATACCGCCGGGCCGTTTCTTGAGTGAATCTTTTCCCCGCCGCGGACAGCAAAACAATCGCCCTATTGGATTCCGGCGCGGCAGGTTCCGCTGCGTCGCCGACGCCATGCCCGAGTAATGATTCCACCGCCTCAAACAGCGGCTCCGGCTTCATCACCATTCCTTCGCCGCCGCCGAAAGGGCGATCATCGACGGTGCGATGCCGGTCCTTCGTAAACGCCCGCAGGTCCTGCACCCGCACATCAATCAGCCCCGCCTCGCGCGCCCGCCGCACAATCCCATGCTCCAGCGGGCCAGTAAAAAATTCCGGGAAGATCGTGATCAGGTCGAATCGCATACGCCGTTCAGTCTAGCTTATTCCTAAACTGAGGAGTCCAGCGCGGCACCCGCCTGCAGTAGGCTTCATATTCGGCGCCGACCTTGTGCCGCAGCATTGGCTCTTCATAGACCCTCACAAATAGCGCCGCGCACGCGAAGAATACGCAGCCGATCTCCGCGAGCGCGACTGAGCGAAAGGCCAGCGCCTCTCCCAGCATCACGCATGCGACGCTCCAATACATGGGATTCCGCACGATGCGATACGGGCCTCCACGACCAACCTTTTTGGCGGATCGATAGGCGCTGGAGTTCCTTTGCCACGTAACGCAAAGCCCCAGAAAGCACAGGTCAAGTAGAGCGCGGCGCCAGCCGCAACGAGAAGCCAGCCGGCGACCGCTCCGTCACGCAAATCCAGCCGTACGCCACGGCCTACCACCCAATAGGGCACAAGTATGGTCCAAAAGCCCGGCACAAAAATCGTGAACACGACAGTGCGCAGAACTGGAGACATTTCGGGTAGCGTACAACGATTGCATTACCGGCGGTTGAGCTCACGCAACCCTTCGGGCAGCAGGACCTCGATTCGCCGCGCCACCGTATCAATTCTCGTGCAGATGTCTTCGGCGAGCGGAATCAGCAATTCACCCTCTCGCGCATTTACCGCCAGCACCGGTGTTCCGGACACACCTTCGCCGGTAAACTGAACATCCGTGACGCTGCCGAGCAACAACGGCGCCGTGGACATGGAGCACGGCGAAGAAGCAACAGGCGAAGCCTCGCGAGCGCACTCAAATACGGAGCAGCCAATCAGATCAGAAATAAAATACTGTCCCGCAGGGAGCGTAACGCGCTGTTCGATAGGAAGGAGGACATCCAGACCGCGAAACTTTTCAGCGTCGGAAATCGAAGAACAACCCGCGAAGTGAAACACCGCTTGACCGCGATGATTCTGGCTCAACCAGCACGATTGCAGCGAAAGCCGGCGCGGCTCGGCCTTCCTCGCATCACCAACAAAAACTTCGCGCAACTCTGTGAGCCGCTGCGCGAAATCGGTCAACAACTCCGCGGCCACTTCGCCCTTGTTCCCGCGCGGGCGAAGTATGTGCGCGACCGCTACCCAACGTTCCGATTCGCCGCTCACTCTTCGAGTATTTCAAGCGTAAATCGCTTGCGCACTTTCATTCCCGCCGCGCCAAGCAGCGTGCGCACCGCCTTGGCCGTGCGGCCTTGCCGGCCGATCACCTTGCCAAGATCTTCCGGATGCACGCGCAATTCTAAAATTGTGGCCTGCGAACCCTCTACCGATCTTACCTGCACTTCTTCGGGATGGTCCACGAGAGCCCTGGCGATGGATTCAACCAGTTCCTTCATAGGGGCACCTCTAGGAACGCGACTTTCATCGACTACGTACATGAACCTGGGAAAGGCGCCCTGACTAGGAAGAGGGTGCACCAACCAACTAACTGGGACTTTAGGGCTTTACGCTATCTTTTGCAAACGGATGAAGCTGCGCACGGTATCGCTGGGCTGTGCGCCGACTCCGAGCCAATACTTGATGCGTTCCGCATCCAGCTTGATCTCTGCGGGCTTCTTGAGCGGATCGTACGTCCCCACTAGTTCGCGAACACGACCATCGCGGGGCCGCGTCCTCTCAATCACCACCACTCGATAAAACGGTCTCTTCTTCTTGCCAATCCTTGACAGTCGAATCGTCAGCACTAAGCCATTCCTCCGCGTACTATTCTAGCCTGTCCAGCCACCTCCCGGCAATCCTTGAGGCTGGGTTTCACCCTAACTTTGCTGCCCGGACAATCATCTCAAGTCGTAGCCCCCCGCCCGTTGGGTTTCGGGAGGGCGGTGTTGCTATGTGGACGGATAACAGCAAGCTGTGGGGACACCTAGGATCGCTTACGTCGGTGCCTTCACCTTCGGCGATCGCACTATTCGCCACATATCTGGCGTTTGCCTTTGCCGCGCCCGCGCGATCGCAAGAACCGCCGCAATCGGTAGTCGAGGCTGCTCGCAACGCTCGCGAACGGAAAGCGAATTCCACGAAACATCCGAAAATCATCACCAACGCAGACCTTGGTGTGCCGTATTCCGCACCGACCGTCTCAGCCTTTGACCTACACTCCTCGTCCACCTACGCGGACGAAGAATCCTATCCACCGATGGCAGACTGCGACAATCCTCGAGCCGCGAGCCTCGCGATGGAACTGCAGGACGCCCAGCAGGAGCTGGAGCAGATTCGCTACGAGCTTTCCTACCAGCCCGAGGTCATCTCCAACGGCGATCTTGATTTGGAGTATTTCAAACCTGGCTACTCGGGTCTTGACGTTGGCTCTCCACCGCTGCTGGAAGTGGAACCACCGGTACCTGCGCGAGTGGCCGGGGCCGAACTCGAGGAGAGGATTGCGTCTCTGGAGAAAGCGTTGCGCATTGCTTGTGAGCCGCCGGAAGCCGCGAGAGTTCAGTGGGAGCTCGATCAGGCAGAACAAGAGCTCAACCTTCTGCAGCGCGAGTTTGCCCTGGACCAAGACACTTACTACTCCAATCCCGATTACGCCGAAGACGCCGAGGGCAAAGCCCAGCTCGACGCCGAGGAGCAGCAAATCGAATACCTGCAGTCGGAGATCGAGCGCCTGAGGCAGAACCTCGCTGTGCTGAACACGCCTTGACATGCTGGTCACCGCCCTCAATCCCTGCTGGCGATGGCCTGTCCTTCTGATGGTAACCGCGGTGATTTCCGGAATCGATCCGAGACACTACGTGGGCGACTCCGGTGCCGTGGTGGATCGCATTGACAACTGGGGAAAAGGCTGATCGAAGTGAGAAACAGCGGTGAAGAACATGACCTGTCGATGGCTTGTCCTTCTGGCAGTAACTGCGGCGATTTCCAAAATCGCATCGGGGCAGAGTGCGCAGGTACCTCCTTCGCCGGATCGACCTTGGCATTTTCCCACCGAACGCGAAATCCAACAGGAGGCGAGGGCTTTGCGAGTTTCGCGACTCGCGGTCGATCCCACAAAGGTGTATCCCCTGGCGGAGCTCGTGGATTTCGCGGAGCGCAACAATCCAGAGACGCGCGTGGCGTGGGAAGGCGCTAAGGCCCGAGGAGCCGCATTGCACATCGCGCAGAGCGAATTGTATCCGGCCCTAGCCGCCGTTGCGCTCTCGCGAGTGAACCGCGATGACGTGTTGTTCGGCAGCAGTTTTGTGCGTCAGACGGTCGCAGCGTTTGGACCGGCGTTGCAGTTGGGTTACACCATGTTCGACTTTGGCGCGCGCGCGGGGCGTATCGCGTTTGCCCAAGCCGAACTTGCCGCAGCCAACTTTGCTTTCAACGACACGCACCGGAGGATCATCTTCCAAGTCGCGGACACTTACTACCGGCTGCTGAACGCCGTCGGGCAAGTCGACGCGGCCGAAGCCAGCTTGATGAATGCGAAGACCGTGCAGGACGCAGCGGAAAACAGGTTGGAATATGGACTTGCCACCCTTCCAGATGTTCTTGAGGCGCGGAGCGCCACGGCGCAGGCGGAGTACGAACTGCAGTCGGCGCGTGGGTTCGAGGAAATCGCGCGTGGCGACCTGGCGACGGTGCTTGGAATTGCGCCGACCGTTCGCATCCCAGTGCAGCCACTCGACGAACTGCCGGCTCCCGAGATGCACGACGATTCCATCGAGCAGTTACTAAATCGCGCGCTGGAACAACGTCCCGATCTGCTGCAGCAGTTAGAGGGGGTCAAGGCGGCGGAGGGAACGATTCGAGAGGCGCGCGCGGCTTACTACCCGTCGGTGAAGTTCGAGACGAGGGTGGGTGTGCCGTTTCAATATGGATGGCAGCAGCAGTTTCCGGTAACTCGGATGACGGGACTGACGGGCGGGGCAGCCGTGCGAATCGATTGGACCATTTTTGACGGAGGAGCTCGAAAGAACAATCTGCTGAAGGCCGAGGCAAGCCGAAATGAGGCTGCGGCGCAAACCCAAGCCACCATGGATCAAATTGCGGACGAGGTGTGGCGGAGCTATTCGAACGTCAAAACGGCATTGCGGCAGCGGCAGGCGGCCACCGCACTTCTGGAGGCGGCCAGCCAATCCTACACCGCGGCCGTCGAGGCGTACGGCTACGGCGTTCGCAGTTTGCTCGATGTTACGGCGGCGCAACGAGTGCTAGCACAGGCCCGATCTACGGATGTCGCGGCACGCACGTCGGTTCTCGACACCCTGGCCGATTTGGCTTTTCGAACTGGCGACCTGATGCGGATCGGCGGTTCCAAGGACCACCCATGAGACAGCCGGCAAATCGTGCAGCTGCGGGAGTGCTGCTTCTGGTTGGCATGCTTCCGCTTGCAGGTTGTCAGCACGCTCCATCGATCGACGTGCTAGGATCTTTTTTTCCGGCTTGGCTCCTCTGTTTGACCCTGGGAATCCTGCTGAGCACGGGAACTCGCTTTCTACTGTTGGCGGTTCACCTGGAAGAAGCGCTCTCTCCGCCAATAGTCATGTATCCCTGCCTGGCGGCCTTGTTTACATTCGGACTTTGGCTCCTTTTTTTCCCCTGAGGAGGCCCTATGAAACTGGAATTCTCGCAAGACTCCCGACCCGAAGCGATTCGCAAGCTTCGCATTGCCATTATCTCGGGAGCTGTTGTTCTGGGTCTCGTTGTGCTTTTCGAAGCGCATCGGCAGCCACGCACGGACGACGCGGAAGTAACCGCCAATTTCATTGGAATCGCACCGCAGGTGGAAGGACCGATAGTTCGCTTGAACGTCCACGACAACCAGTTTGTAAAGAAGGGCGAACTGCTGTTTGAGATCGATGAACGGCCGTATCAATACGCTCTCGAAAACGGCCTTTCCCAGCAGGCTGCGCTCGAAGGGCAAATAGGAGACGAGCGGCGGAGGATTGCGGCACTGGTAAGCGGCGTTTCGGTTGCGCAAGCTAATATCCAGGCCGCGCAAGCTGACGTAGTGCGATGGGCAGCGGCCGTCGACCAGGCGCGTGCTGACGTGGCGAACGCAGAGCAGGGCATCAACCGGGCCAAAGCGGAGTGGACCTATTCGAATAATAATCTGCATCGCATTGAGCCACTGCTCGCAAAACAGTTTGTAACGGCGGATCAGGTGGACAGAGCGAGAACGCTGGAAACCGCTCAGGCAGAAGCCCTCAAGCAGGCATCGTCGCAACTGCAGCTTTCGCAGGCAGGATTGAAGTCGGCATT
>WNFL01040840.1_pt1 | contig 12026 bp, 14 predicted proteins | sample 5400361 | NCBI WGS metagenome assembly WNFL01 (sample SAMN13153351, study PRJNA577476) | soil metagenome | isolation source: 40 cm soil on Douglas fir-dominated hillslope | place: USA:California | collected 2013-09-17
ACTGAGACATACCGTAGCTCATTGAGAAAAGCTTCTCCACATGGAGCGCTTGCATGCTTAGTGGTTGAGGTTTCGGGCCAGAGATTGTCTGCGTCAGTTGTGAGATAACGTTATACACTGTAGTGGCAGGTCCTTCATCAATGATGAATGCCGATAGAAGACCGGGCAAGTGCTGGCTTCGTTAAGATTCGTGATTAAACGTTTGAACTCAGGACGTCCAAATCGGAGTTGACGCCGTCAAGAACTCATTCTTTGCAAATTATAGGACTGACCCATTAATAGGATATGTTCTATGCAAAACTACCAGCCGATCAGTAAATACTAACAGAGCAATTTTGTGTTAGGGGGGCCAAACGCTTCATCGAGGCAGCGCACGCACCAATAGGAGAAATATGAATACCTGGGCCACATCTATGAATTGGGCATCATCAAATTAGGGCATGGACATCGCTCCCACCACCTTTGAGGACTCGCTTGCTAATTCTACCGTCTCAACCTCTTCCTGATAATGGCTACAGCACAATCAGTCTACACGTCACAGAACAATTCAAGACGGTTCACACTACGGGGCTTGTTAAAATATTGTATTTTTGCGACACTTCGTTGGCGGCTCTTCGAATTGTTCATCAATATTTGACTTCAGTGCTTCCGTTTCTTCCGCTCGAGGGGGAGCTCTGCATTGCTTCGGTTCTTCTGCACGCATGAACAGTGCTGACCTTCACCACGGAGATAAGTGTAGGAGGGCGCGGTACACCCGACTGCTTGTACTCGCCCCAGGAGCAGCACAAAACGAGCTAGGGTGTTGAGGAGAGGTTGGGGGCATTAATGCAAAATATCGGGAATGATTTTGAAGGATGCCAAGTTTAGGGACAAAGCAGAACACTTCTTGGCCAATACCGCCAATACCGTCCCAATCTACGCTGGACGACAAGGACAATAAGCATCATGACATTATTTAAACGAAATTCGAATTCGGATGAGAGTGAGGATCAGAAGAAGAAGGCTGACTGGAAGCGACCAGCAAGTGCGTAGCACACACGACGGCAGGTGACAACGGAGACTGGTGCTGAACGAGAACTACAGATACTGCGTTCAAACAGCAGCGGCTAAAGGCGTGGCAGCCTATCCTGACTCCGAAGACGGTGTTGCCGACTCTCTTCATCATCGGTATTCTCTTCGCTCCCATCGGCGGCCTTTTGATCTGGGGGTCGTCACAGGTAATCCAAAGTGGATTGATATGCATACTTGAACCTTGAGTCTAAGATGCCCGCAGATTTCCCAAATTACCCTCGAGTACACTGGTTGCGAGAATGCGGGTGCCAACTTCACGGCCACAACCGCAGGCACCTTTACAGATTTGCCAAACTTCTTCTACGAGCTGAAGTCCGGCGACGACAAGCGCAGCTTCGCCAAGCCTCAATGGTCCTTCCTCTCCGACTCGGGGAATGCGGATCCATCGAAACGCATGCAATGCCGCCTCAAGTTTGAGTTACCTGCGGACTTCACACACCCGGTGTTCGTCTACTACAAGTTGACCAACTACTACCAGAACCATCGACGATATGTCCAGAGTTTGAACGCCGACCAGCTCAGGGGCAAGGCCATCAGCGCTTCAGCACTGCGGAATAGTAACTGCAAGCCTCTGGATGCGTTAGGCGAGAAGCCCATTTACCCGTGCGGTCTTATCGCCAACTCTGTCTTTAATGGTACGTCGTCGTGGCTTCGCGAAGTCGAGTCGAGGCTGCTTTTTCGTCAACTGGGCCTGTTACTGAGCACAGTCTTGGCACTTCTATGAGTACATGCCGGGCGCGACTGCGCGAAGGACAAGCTCTACGCTGTGCCCACATAGAAGGGGCAGGTCTCCCCGTTCCAATCCCTGCTGAGGTTCTGCACTTGACTGCATCATGCATGCGGCCTGCCTCCATTACGACCCAAGCCACTGCCGATCATAATGGATTCAACTCGTCATGCTAACTCTACTCGGCAGACACCATCCTCAATCCCCGTAACACCGCAGACAACTCAACCTATACCTTTTCAGAGCAAGGTATTGCATGGCCAGGGGAGAAAAAAAAGTATAGTGCCACAACGGAGTACAAGCTTACCGAGATTGTCCCTCCACCGAACTGGGCCGAGCGCTACCCCAACGGCTATAATGAGAGTAACTTCCCCGACCTGACGCAGGACGAGCACTTCCAAAATTGGATGCGCACTGCTGGACTGCCCACATTCTCCAAGTTGTATGGCCGGAACGACAATGACGATCTAAAGGCTGGAACTTATACGGTCGATGTTTACATGAGTGCGTTCCCTTGCTCCATTCAGGCTTAATTTGCTAAATGAGGTGGCTGTAGACTACCCCGTGCAACAATTTGGAGGGACCAAGTCGGTGGTGATCTCGACCGTCTCTTGGATCGGAGGGAAGAACCCCTTCCTTGGATGGGCGTACGTCGCGTCAGCGGCGCTCTTTGTCCTCCTTGCCGTCATTGGTTTGATATGGCACTGCATCAAACCACGGTACGTCCACCGTCGGTTGCTCCTTCTCCGAACCGCCCGCTAACGCGTATTTTTACAGCAAACTTGGGGATATGAACCTTCTCTCGTGGAACCAGGCACCCCGATGACGGTCTCGGTTTTGTCCCCGTGTATATTATTTCATTTGGTTGTGCGACTTGGCGCTTTGAACTTTTTAGTGAACAGTTATGCCTATGAGGTACAAGTAGCAGTAGTTTACACTATTTATCCACCCCGCGTATACTGGATTGTAATTCCATGCTGAATGTCGTGATCTGATATCTTGCCTCTCGCCCGCCCTTTGATCCTCGATTACAATGAGCGCACCTGGCGAGCATGTCCTTCCAGGCGATGTGATGCGCACGAACAAATCCCCAAACATAAAGCTCGGACCTGGGCTATTCCAGCGGCAAAATTCAGCGATCATAGCGACCCGAGCAGGCGACCTACGACAGGCCGGAAAGAATAAGTACTGGGTACAGTCCGAAGGTCGTAGGGCACGTCATTGATTTCATGTGCTTGCATACTCGTTTATTTGAGGGACTGACACGGGCGCTGTCACAGTATATTCCCGGCGCACAGGATCCTGTGGTCGGTGTCGTAATCGCACGCAGCGGGGAAAACTACCGAGTAGATATTGGAGCTGCACACCCTGCTACGCTAGATGCTCTCGCTTTCGAGGGCGCTAGTAAACGAAATAGGCCCAATTTGAAGGTGCCCGTTTTTACTCGCGATATTATTGTCTTTTGTAGACTTACGAAAGGAATTGATATAGGTGGGCTCGTTGGTTTATGCCCGAGTATCGCTTGCCCATAAGGATATGGAGCCTGAACTCGAATGTTTCGACGCGCAGACGCGCAAGGCCGAGGGATTTGGGGAGCTCAAATCTGGATTTCAAGTCTCATGTTCTCTTAATACGGCTCAAGAGTGCGTCACTTGCATTCAAAATCATTCGAAGGTCTCGACGACTAACTTGAAGCGCAGATTGCTCGATCCGGCCCATTTCCTCCTTCCCCTCCTCGGGTCGCGATTTACACTTGATGTGGCCATTGGTATAAATGGGAGGGTATGGTTCAAAACCCCCGACGTACGGCAGACGATTGCGGTGGCGAGATGCATTGAGGCCGTTGATGAACAGGGGTTGGACCAGGCTGCTATTATCAAGTTTCTTAATACAATGGAACTCTGAAATCATATAAATCATGCTGAAGTGAGAACGGCCCTAACACGTACGGAGAAGGGTCACGCATTTTGCGTGCAGTACACGACCTGAGAACCGACTAAGTCCTAGACCTGAAGTATAGTTGGACAGTCAAATATGGATTATCTGACGGATTTAGGCTTAGGGCCTTCGAGAAATCCATTGGAAGTCTTGAACGCGCTCTTCTTGCTATGTTATGAATTTATATGTTTCCATACGCAAATATCATCACCTCAGACGCGCTTAAGTATCCGAGATCGAGAGAGAGGGTCAAGCGTTGATGAGGTATTGGCTTAGAACTGTAGTCGGACATTCCCAACAGAATTTGTAGCGTGTCTTGTAGTGTAGTCTAAAATTTTGGTCCCCTTGGATGCTCTGGTGGTTACGTAGAATTTCTGAAACAGTGCGGCAAACAGTCCGCAGAATTTTGGTCATTTAGCCATTCGTTCCCAATAATTAATCCTCCATAACCTCTGGAGGATATCGTGCGCACGCACTCGCCTTTCACTTCACTGGAAGGATCTCGCTTCGAATCCCATTTCCATTTGTTGGAGTGGCGAGCATTTCCACGGCCCTCGGCTATGGATCAAGTCAACGTTTGGCTAGCGAAGCCGACCCAGGCAGGTCTCAGGGGGGTAGATGCAAGAAGACGAGTCCACAGGATGATGTTCTCGAACGAGCCATGTTCTGTTTGGCGCGTCCCACTTAAACCCGACCACACCAAACCACCTTGCCGACGCTGTTACCCTGCGAGCTCCTCGGTACTAACGAGCGTGTATGAGTGGTTGTCGGCGATCGAGCTCAGCTCCCAACCTGCTACACCAAAGATACTAGCAAATATCAACAGTTCCTTTCATCGCCACCGTTGCACCACAGACCCAATTTTTCCTGTTGTGTATCTCGAGGAGAGGGACCAGCAACTTCCTGAATCACTAAGAACGATCTGTCTTAGTGCACTTAAGATTATGAGAGCGGACCAAAACCCCGACGGGATAGATAGCACTGCAATCAATATCAAATCTCAAGACTTTACGACTCCGTTAACTCTTTATCATGTCAACGGAAGCTCATCGCCCCGCCGAACTCGCAGCTATTTTTGCCCTTAGCAAAGCACAAGCGGCCATGCAAGCAGCAATGAATTCAAACCATTCAGGTGATGTTATATCGTATGAAATTGCACCGTTTCTCAAAACAAATTGGTTACCCAGTCACCTACGGAACGCCCAACCCCAAACTTACACCGGGTGCAGAAGAAGCAGAGAGTGGAGACGAAGGAGACGGTGAATATCCACCGTCCTCATGGAGTGGGAAGGATGATTGCAGACGGAGGCGGCCTATCACGAGTTCCAGAATGAAGTTCGGAAAAGATGCAAATGAAGGCATTACTGCTATGGAAGGGGGGTTTATTCCATCCAGCAGACCATCGAATAGTACCCGTTCGTCGCTGTCCTCCGTCAGGGGATTTCCGCCGGCCATTAAGGAAGAAGGGGAGGATTCTGAGGAAGAAGCCGAGGAGGATGATCTCACAAACGACGATATATCGGCAGACTACGACATGGAGTCCGAATACACCGGACGTACGAGTCCAGAACGCATCGCTGCTCCCTACCCCAGACGATGGACACAAAGTACCAAAAGCTGCCTCCGCCACAGTGCATCTCCGAGTCGCCCCTTACGACACTCGCGCATCTAGGTCCCCTCCCTCCCCGAAGACTGATAGGGATAGACGGTCGTCTACGCGCAGTCCGACGAAGCGCGGACGTCGTAGCAGACCAAAACCGGATGTCCCCAAGGCGCCAACCCGACGACCCGGTATTGCCGAGGGGTCTTTCCATATCCCGCCATTGCCTTCGCCTATAGAACCCCTTGCTGAGGAACGGGTCAAAGATTTGCAGAATATGTTCGATAAGGTGATCCTGGCGTTGTCGATGGTCAAGCGTCCGTGCAGGAAGGATGAGCTGGTTTGGATGATCGAGAAAATCATACCTGAACATCGAAATCCCGGGTGGAGGGGATGGGAGGTGCGTATGCTCTGCTAAGCTGGGCTAATTGCTGAGTCCCAATTGCTCGGCTAGAATACGCTCTCACAATGTCTGTCGATGGAACCGAATCTCGTTGCATTCGAGAGTGACTATGTCAAGGGCTATCACTGGTGGATACATAGTACACAACCTCTTCGTTCATTGCTTTGGAATGCGATATCTGACGTACCGTTAGATGTACCTCATAACTGCACTCCAACTGATCTCTTCAAAGAAAAGCCACCGGGGAAGTACCCATACGGCTCCGGAGTCAATAAAAATGGAAATTCAAAGTCACCGAGTCCGGAGACAACGCCAGAGCCGCAGCCTAAACCGAGTTCCCGAATGACCGCCGTACCCAGGGTCATAGCGCCAGCACCCAGATCATCTACTAGGAAATACTTAGCACCTAAAGCTTGATCGGCCTCTTTACATCATAAACTACAATCACAAGCATGCAGATGGATTTTTTCGGTCTTCTCTCGTTGTCCATCTTTCGTTCCCCATGTTACATTTACCGTTATCGGTCGCATTCTTCTATGAAAATAGTACGCGTATGGCCCTCACCGGCATCCCATGAATACAAGTCACACGGTATCCGCTATCCCACTTATCTAAGTAAATATTGATAACCACGTACAGTGGAGCACCGGCATAGAGTACAGCGTATAATAAGTAAACCTCAGTGTCTCCTTGGGCACTAACCCCTGCTTAAGCTCTCAAACCCTCCTGGTCCATCCTCCGTCGTTTCCGCGCCATGTCCTCCATTATCAAGGACTCTGCAACACTCAGCGGCTCCCGTTCACGCTTGGTACCTGAAACGGGTGCCGGGATCGAGGCAGCTGCAGACTTGAAGACATTACCCGGTTTCGGAGCGACAACTGCCTTGAGTGGGTTCATCTTGAGTGGGTTGGTCGCAGGTTTGAGAGAGAGAGGGTTAGTGGATACTGGTTTGGTGGTTGAAGTAGATGATGAGGGACCGAGTTTAATCGAGAAACCAGAACCGGATGGGGCGGACGGTGGTGCGCCGGACGGCTCAGAGGTAGCAGGTTTATTGAGAGAGAGGGAAATCTTGACCGGTTCCCCTTCTGGTCGTTGAAGGAGCTCCGCTGGAGGAGTATTATCGGCCGCGTCCAAGTCGGATAAACCCCCCTGTTCTTCCTCTTCCACCGCAGCCTTCTCGATTTGTTCGTTGATCATCTGTCTCTCTCGTTGCTCGTCCGATTTTGTCAAGCGCTCCTTCTTCATGTTCGCCTCCTGCAATGCAACAAGTTTTAGTTTAGACACTGACAACTTGGAGGGGCGAGAAGGACCTACGGCTTTGGCGAGAGCCTTCGGGCTGTTGTCAATCCAGGCGATGAAGAGGCCTTTCTCAGTTTCATCGACCCGAATGATACCAGCGCGTCCCAAATGCTTGACAAACCCAGAGAGGGTAACCCATCGAGTGGCGTTCATGTGCAAATGGTTCTTGTCTCTAATATATTCCTGATAAATGTTGTTTGCCTTCACGCGCTGAGTACCGCAACTACGAAAGTGGAGTAACAGTCAGCTCTTCTGCTTCCAGCTATAGGTATAAGCAATAGCGAAACTCAGGCACGTACCTTCTCGACAGTAGCTGAACAAAGTCGTGCTGGAATTGCGTCGAATAGTCATTGATATGTCGCCCAGCGCTCTCGCCAACAACGAGCATTTGCCGCAAGTGGCCTTCGGACTGCATGTGACACTTGAAACCATTTTCGTCCCTGCACTGCTTCTGACAGACTTGGCAGTACCACCGGAGCCTCTGAAGCCCTTTGGACTTCATGGCGTTGGCGAGATATTTCGGAGTGCCAACTTCAGCGCGCTTCCCCTGTCAAAATCAGGTCATCAGTACTGATACTCAAAAATTGATAAATATTGAGCACCTTACCATGGCTATGCTGTATTTCGATCGAAAAGTGGGGAGTTGGTAGGTATTCAAGCCGCTGACAAAGCCAGCCTTCCAGCCTCGCTGTTCCCTGACTCCGATTATTTGCACTCATTAACTCATTAACTCATAACATTGCATATTACAGCCGAAGGAAGTACAGATAAGCTATATATCCCGACTCTGGACGGTGGTTGGCTTTTGTCGCACCCCGAAAACTTGAAAAAGCTTGCGGAAGCTTTGGGACGCCTTACGCTTGAAACCCACGACAAAGCCGGGCTTCTGCTTCTTCAAAACAATGGTGTTTCTATGCGAAGTGGCAAAAGATGAACGAAGGAATGGTCGGCGAACGGGAGAGTTCGAATTATGAGCGGGGGGATCTGGAGAGGGCTTGGAATTCGCAGCACTCGTGGCAAGGTCCTCGAATAGCAGTGCCGGAGCTGCATCTGTCACGGCTCCGGTCGTTGCAGGTTCCGACGCGGAAGGCAGGATTGGAGACTGGAGTTCGGCGAACGTGCTCTTTGCGATGAACCCAGAGTGGTCAGACGGAGGCCTTGATGCATCTCGCTGCTCTTTTCCTACCGGGGTTTCTTCGTCTGGAAGGACGTTCTCCTGAACCTCCGGTGCGCAAGTACTTGGAGCAGCAGCGGGCGGCCAGGCACCTTGGTACCAACTCGTACTCCACGAGCCCTTTCTAAGACCCATGATATCTCCCAATCCCTCGATCCCATACCCCGATAGTCGAGGAGCCAGCCGATCCGCTCTGCGCATCCTCGCAACCTCACCCGAAATAACAACGCAATCCAACCAGCTCCTCAGCTCCTCGTAGTCCTCTGAGCTCTCCTCAAGCTTTCCTTCGTCTACGCCGATCGGCTCTTCGTCTATGAGGTGTTCAGGTGGATTCTTCTGCATGATTGGCGACCCGCTTCCTCCAGACGCAGCAATCGACAAGCTGGTGCTTAGGTCGGGTAGTGAGGAGCTATCGAAGAAACTTGAAGACGCACGGCGGCGCGGCATCAATACGCTATTGCAGTTCTCGTAGCGTGCATTATATGGAGTCGGGGGTATCCAATGTTCAGTACCAATCATGTCGTTGGAATGAGGTGCGTGTATGGGGTGAGTTGGAGAATCGTAGTCCACTACAAGGATCGGAAGAGCGACCTGCATTCGCGAACACATGGGAGGGGGAGTTTCAGCAGGAGGTACAGTACAGAATGATCTAGTAAAGGATGGCACCTGCTTATTATATTCTCTCTTGACTTCCAAAGTGTCGCTTACCTCTACCTCCATCCCGCCTGCTGGTTCAGCCTCTGCCTCGAGGCCGCGCGCGACATTATTATTGACGTCAACCGTTGCATCCATACTTGTTCAAGCAAAGGGTGTTCTAGCAGAATAGCACTGGGTTTGGAACGAGTTGGGAGGGGGTAAGAGTAAAGGTGCAAACCTCCTGTTGCGAAACCTTCTCCCCGTGGCTCACCGCCAGCGTTCCAGACCAGCTCGCATATCAGCCGTGACATCATTGCCGCGGTACGGCTCCTACGGCGGTTTGCTCGCCATGAGGCTGGGTGGCAAATTTGATCCATTAAGGAGATGCCGCGCTGAAGTTATCCCTCCTTGTGGATCTTACTTTTGAAGTGGCAGGCATCCAAATTTATATTTCTACACGATTGTTGGACTGCGCAGAGCACATTGTATTGCAGAGAAGCCGCAAATGATATGAAATCACACAATAATAATAACACAACTTCGTAGACATAAGCCACAAATAGAACGAGGATTTCGAGTTTCACATGACCAGCTGCAACACTGGACGAGATAATGCGCTCGCACCAGAGAGCAACGAGAAGGCATGATTAGTCACAAGCTCAGAGGTTAGAAGCAGTAGCGAGAGTGGTACCAGCTGCCTTGGCACGCTTCTTGAGCTTCTCGGTCGACTTGTTGCCTCGAAGACCACCACCCCAATGACGGCGATGCTCCTCGTAGTTCTCGACACTATGGAATACTCCTTCAGCACATATGCCTGAAGTGCGATAGCAAGGGTGATACGCACAAGTTGGCCTTTGCAGCTGAGACGAGGCTGGCGAGCTCACGCTGATCTTCCGACCTAACTTCGGTAAAGGCGATTACGGCGGCGGTCTTCTTGTGGACGACGGTCCCGAGACGAGCTTTTGACTATTTACGGGTACAGTCAGGAAACGGTATGTCGCTTTGGGGAAGGCTTAGACGAACCTTGACGATGACGTACGGGACCCCCATCTTGCGGCACAAGGCAGGCAAGAACACAACGAGCTCAATGGGGTCAACGTTATCGGCGATGGCAACTAAAGCGGCCTTCTTCGCCTCGATGAGGGCAACGACGTGGTTTAAACCGTACTTGACGACACAAGGCTAACGCAGCACGTTGGGACATTAGGTCACGCCATTGATCCTCGCGATTGTCCGAGTCATACCTTCTTCTGGTCCGACTTCTTGCCTTCCGCGTGCTCTGCGGCAGTCTTCTGGAGACGAGCTTTCTTCTCTTGCTTGGTCTCGGGACGATACTTGTTGGCAAGCTTGAAGAGTTGAGTGGCAGTATTCTTGTCGAGAGTGTAAGAGAACTGGGCGATCGCAGGAGGGACTTTCAAGCGTTGGTGGAGGATGACCTTTTGACGCTGCAGGCGAACGTATTGGGGCCACTTGACGAAACGGGTCAGATCCTTCTTAGGCTGGATATCCTGACCTGAATACGAGAAAGGTCAGCTATCATTCCATTGCAGGGTGGATTGTCGAGAAGGAAGGCGGCTCTCTAACGGAAGATACCCACCGACGCCAAAGTTCTTAGGAGTTGCTTCGAAGAGCGGGTTTTGGGTCTTTTTTTGGGTCTTGGAGGCACCAAAAGGCGCTGGGGCGGGCTTTTTACCAGACTTGGCTTTGGGAGGCTGTTGGACGGGTCATTGAGACAGGTCAGTACAGAGCAGGACGATATAGAACCGTCCTGCCTGAACCTGGAGCTCTAATGCCTGCATCGAACTCAAGTTCGAGGCAGGCCCCGTTGGGCGTCGAGCGGGGAGGGAGCCCTATGGCTACGCTCTCAGTAAGAGCAAAGGTACTCCTTCAACATCGACCTAGAGGGCGAATTCAGCGAGATACGGATGCGATGTAAAGTACGGTGGTGGACTTTGATACCTTTTGATCATAGCTCTTTGCGGGCCGCTCGATGCCCACGGCTGCTCAAGGATCAGGCAGGACATAGACATACTTGCCATTTGATGTAAACAGGTGGAGCGACGGAAGGGGAAAAGTGGTCGGCAGGAAAGGTTCGATTGTTTGTGACCAAACAGACACAAACAGAAGGCGAGGCGAGGCTAAGTTGTGGACTTGACCCAAGTATGCAATCTGAGACCAATTCCGACAAAAGAAGACCTGTACGCGAGTGACCAAAGTACCAAAGGTAGATAAACCTCATTTTGGATGAGAGGAGGACTCAATTTTGTCTGGGGTCAAGGCCCAAAGAAGGGCACCGTCCCTTACTTCACGGTGTTTTTTCTTGGCATACCGGTCCCTGTTTTCGTCTTTATCAGGGGCGGTGCTGACTTGGAGGTTGCCAACGCCATCTGGGTCGCGACTTAGAACGCTGTATGTATGTATCTCAAAGTCATGACTTATTTGGAGATCGTCTGACTTTACAAAGTAAACGAGGGGTTCAAAGTCACTTCGAAGACAATTCCCACTGCCAAAATGTCCAACGCGTCTGCGTCTGCGTCTGTATGCCAAAGTGATGTGTACCACGAAATTGCAATGTACTATAGTGTCGAGCGAATGCAAACCACGTTATAAGCGTGAGGCTCACTGGCTCCTAGGGCCGATTAGGTGCGAAAGTTTGGGAGCTGAATCCATAGAGCAAGAGGAATACCCAAGACTAAGGCGGGGATTTCCTGTGTATTATATAAAGGTAGTGCTTCTCGGATAGGACAGAGAAAATATGTCCGCCGACATCAAATACGTCAAGGTTTCTTCCACTATTGCCTGCCAGAAGTATTTGTACCCACTACTACTTAGATAAGTTGGTTAAGTGCACCCAGCCGCCAACGGTGAATCTATTTGTTACTCTAGCTTGCTGCGAGCGATTAATTAATTAACGTGCGGCTGGACGAAATCACATCAAGGTTTCTGGAATTTGAGAGCGGGATTCATTACTAATTCACCTCACTGATCTCACACAGGCACCGGGTAGCAATCACCTCACCTCCGTATTAGGATGCCGAACGCAGCAGGTGGTTTACAAAGCAACTGACTGGCCGGCTGCCCTCATTTCATTCTTGCCAGGATCACGCTTCTACCACCAACTACGGACTCGCATCCACTTTCTTCTGTCTATATTCTACCTCCCCAGTCCTTTTTTTTT
>WNFL01229737.1_pt1 | contig 12026 bp, 7 predicted proteins | sample 5400361 | NCBI WGS metagenome assembly WNFL01 (sample SAMN13153351, study PRJNA577476) | soil metagenome | isolation source: 40 cm soil on Douglas fir-dominated hillslope | place: USA:California | collected 2013-09-17
AGTAGTTATGGGCGCTTGCCTGACGCCCCCCTATCCTGCCGCTTTTTGGGATAGGACTTTATCTCAGATTACGCAGCCGCGACTCTCACTCAATTACCCATTCTGCGACAATCCGATCCAGCAGCGCAGCCCGCACTGGAATGCTGCTGATGATCACCTGCTCATGCGCCGCGTGAGCGCCCTCACCGCGTGCTCCGAGGCCATCCAGCGTCGAGATGCCGAGTGCCGCCGTAAAATTGCCGTCGCTGCCACCGCCGCTGCCCTCTTCGAGCAGGTCGTGGCCTAACTTCGCGGCAAGCGCTTTGGCCTGCGCGTAATTTCGCAGCATTTGCTCGTTGCGCTCCATCGGCGGGCGAAGCGATCCGTTCAGCACAACGTCGAGTTCCGCTCCCTTGAGCACAGGCGTCAAGCCTTTGAACGCCGCATCCACGCGGTCTGCCTCGGCCTGCGTCTGGTAGCGGACATCGACATCAGCGCTGGCGGAAGCCGGGATCACATTGAAAGTGGTACCGCCCTTAACCACCGTTACCGACACGGATGTCCCAACATCCATACGGCCGATGTCGGTGATTTTCAGTGTTTGGTGTGCCAGTTCGACAACAGCATTGATGCCTTTTTCTGGCGCGTTGCCCGCGTGAGACGACAACCCTTTGACATTGACCGTATAGTGACCCACGCCCTTGCGCATCGTGCGGATGCCGCCGTTGTTGGGCGAGGCAAACTCCATGACGAGGCACAGGCCAGCCTGACGGGCATATTGCTCGATGATCTCTAGCGAATTCAAACTGCCTGTTTCCTCATCGCTGGTGAACAATGCCCACACCGGACGATTCGGGAATTCACCGCGTTCTTGCAACCCCTTGAGCACGGTCAGCACCATCGCGATGCTGACTTTCATGTCCCACGTGCCGGGACCGATGAGCCTATCGCCTTCGACGTGGACCGGACGCTGCGCAACCGTGCCGAGCGGCCAAACCGTATCCATGTGCATCAGGAACAGCAGTGGCTTTCCTGGCTGATCGGCCTTCCATTTTGCCAGTAAGATGTCGCCTGCCGTTTCGCGCGGGAAGCGCTCCACACTCGCGCCAAGCGCCTTGACCTGATCTTCGATGCAGTGCCCTAAAATATCGACATGGGCCTTATCGGACGTGGGCGACTCAAAATTGGCGAGTGTTGTTGTCAGCCCAACAATGTCGTCGAGCCGATCCTGATAATACTGAACCAGAGGGTGAACCGAATCGGACACGAAAATCCTCCATCAACATAAGCGCGTAAGTGATCTATAATGATAACAGAGGCCGTGGATTGAACACAGGCTTTGGTGGTTTCGTCCAATGGCAATGCGACAAAATGATTAGACGTGAATGCCCCCACGCATGGGGTTTGGGGTTAACAACATCACTAACGTGACTCACTCGCAGTACAAGTAGTTTTGAAAGGGTCGATCACAATATCATGACAACGAGAATTTGCCCCAACTGTGGTCATGCAGCCGACGCCGAGCATAGTGTGTGTATAAAGTGCGGCGGATTACTATTTAATCCATCGTTGAGTACCGTCCACATGCGGTCTGATCCGATGCTGCTGCGCTTGCGACGTAACCGCACCAATGAAGCAGATGCGACGACTTTGCCCGAACATGTCATTTCGCTGCAAATTCGTGGCATGGTCGAACGGCTTAGCTTCGAGGAGGGTACGGAAGTTGTCCTTGGACGCTATGACGTGACAGCCTCGCCCACGCCACGCTTCGACCTGAGCCGCTTCGGTGCGCGGGAGCGTGGCGTCTCACGCGAACATGCCCTGCTGCATTTTGAAAATGACACGCTGACCCTGACTGACTTGAAAAGCGTTAATGGCACGTCCGTCAACCGGGTCAGGATTCAGCCTAATGATCCCCGTCTGATTCATAATGGCGATGAAATTTCACTCGGAACCCTGGCGATTGTGGTGCGCTTTGAGCCAAGCGTCGATACGAAAATTATTACCGTTCCGAGCGCTCAACATGGCGACGATACCGCGCCGATGATACGAAAGCCGAACTCAGTTCCAGAAACAGGTGAATTAGTTACGGGGCCGCTTGACGACCAAAAGCCCTCATCCGAAGTTTCGTAAAGACCGTTAATCAGGCCGTGCGTTGTGCTGAAGCGGATTGCCGCGCATCGTTGTCCCTCGAATTGTCCGGCCCTTTACCGTTAGTCCGGGTCGGTGTCTTATTGCTCTGACTACCTACCCCCAAACTGTCTCGGATGAGTGGCAAATAGACGAGGAAAGTGCTGCCCTCGCCTTCCGTGCTCTCTACCTCGACTCTTCCATCATGCAGCGCGACGATCTCGCGGACGACATATAGGCCAAGCCCCATCCCGGCAATGTGATGACTCTGGGCATTACCAGCCCGGTAGAACTGGCGGAATAAATTGGGCAACGCCTTCGATGGGATGCCAATTCCCGGATCGGTAACCGCAACACAGGCTTGATCACCTTCGCGCGTTATTTCCAGCGCTATTTTGCCACCCTGCGGCGTGTATTTGATAGCATTTTGGATAATGTTCTGGAAAACCTGTTCAAGGCGCAGGGCATCACCCGTAACCATCACGGGGCTATTGGGTATGTGTATCTCAATTGAATGGCGTTCCAGTGAGGGTTGCACCTCGTCTACCAGGCGTTCGGCAAGCGCACTGAGGTCGACAGAGGTGCGCTCGATACTGAGTGTGCCGCCCCGAATACGCGAAATATCGAGCAGTGCCTCGACCATCCGCGAGAGGCGTTGGCTCTGTTGATTTATCACCTGCAACACCCGTTGGTCGCGCTCGGTAAATGTATGGGTACGCGCTATCCGCCGCTGAATCAATTGTGTGTTTCCCAGAAGGGCCGTCAGCGGTGTTTTCAGTTCATGAGCGGCGATGGAAAGAAATTGATCGCGGAGCTGCAGCGCCTGCTGTGCCTCCTGATACAGCCGCGCATTTTCGATGGCGACTGCGGCGCGTCGTGCCAGTTCCTCGGCAATCGCAACATCGGATTGACTGTAAAGTCGGTTCTCATCGGTGGAGATGAATGACACGATCCCCAGCGTTTCGCCACGCAGGGTCAGCGGAACCGCCATATACGACGCGGCAGACAGTTCGACAAGCAGTTTTTGATACGCGTCATCCTGAACCGACGCTGGCAATTCATCATTAGCGATCTTGCTGCTAACAAAACTCCGGCCCGCCTCGACCACTTCAATCACCGGATGCGGCCACCGAACGTTCGTGATGGATTCCTCGCTCAGACGATCAACGAGTTCCTGCTTTACCTGGTCGTTGTGAGATTCGGCTACGCGACGGATCGTGCCATCGGCCTCGATGACATCTATCACGCACACGTCAGCCAGATAGGACACAGCCAGCCGTGTGATGCTCTGAAAGGTTGTCTCATAATCAAGCGTTTCGGCGAGAACCGTGCTGGCTTCAGCCATGAAGACAAGCGCCGATTCGGACCGTTTGCGCTCGGTGATGTCCAGCGCAATTGCCACAAATACAGGCGGATTTTCAGAACGGGACAGGGTAAGCCGCACTTCAATCGGATAGGTCGAACCATTGCGACGGCGCTGGACCGTTTCAAAGACAACCTGTTCGCGTTCCTGCGCATACAGTGGCGCGATCAACGTGGCAAATTTCTGGTAATCCATTTCGGGTTGCAGATCGAGCGGGGATCGCTCAAGCAGTTCTTCCTGCGAGTAGCCGAGGTTATTACATGCGCCGTGATTTGCCTGGATAAATTGGAAGGTTACCGCATCGAACACATAGATTTCATTTGAGGAATTGTCCAGCATACGACCCAGCCGCATCGAGAGTGCTTCCGCCCGCCTGTGGTTCCGACGATTGATCGCCTCGTGAATTTCACGCTCGATGGCAGGCACGAGCCGCGCCAGATTGTCCTTCATCAGATAATCATGTGCGCCCGCCCGCATGATCGCGACTGCGGTGTCCTCACCGATTGCGCCGGAGACCACGATAAAAGGCAAATCGAGGCCGCTGTTTTTGAGCACCTTCAGCGCTGCGGGCGCACTGAAGTTCGGCATCACATAGTCCGACAAAATTACATCCCAGGAGCGTTCGCCCAGCGCCGCCAGCATCGTGTCGGCAGTATCTACCCGCTTAAAAGTCAGGTCATATCCTGCTCGTTGAATACGCCGTGAAATTAGTAAGGCGTCACCTTCGGAATCTTCAACGAGCAGGATCGCCAGCGATTTAGTCATTTTCCTATTATTTTCTCCGCTGTAATTGTGATTTGGGTGGTGCTTCGTTCAACACCAGCCAGTACAGCCCCAACTGGCGGGTCGCCTCCATAAACTCATCAAAATCGACGGGTTTGCGGATGTAGCTGTTAGCACCCAATTCGTAGCTCTTGATAAGGTCTTGTTCCTCGTCCGAGGAAGTCAGGATAACAACGGGCAGCAAGTGCGTTGATTCTTCGTCACGCAGCCGCCGTAACACCTCAAGGCCATCGACTTTGGGCAATTTCAGGTCAAGTAGAATAAGCTGGGGAATCAGCGGTTCACTACCAGACTGGTTATTGTCGTTGTACAGGATTTCCAGCGCTTCCGCACCGTCATGGGCCACGACAACTTCATTCAGAATGTTGTGCTTCCTGAGCGCGCGCAGGGTCAATAATTCATGATCCTGGTTATCTTCTATCAACAAAATTGTACCGTGCATGTCTGATACTCCTATGAGAGTGTGAAATAGAAACCTGCGCCCTGCCCAACTTCACCTTCGGCCCACACCTGACCGCCATGTCGCCGGATGATTCTTTGGACCGTAGCTAATCCTATGCCAGAGCCTTTAAACTCGGAATCAGAGTGCAGCCGCTGGAACGCGCCAAAGAGTTTATGGGCGTAGGCCATGTCGAAGCCAGCACCATTGTCAGGCACGAAATAGATTTTCTTACCGTCGCGCTCCATCTTGCCTAACCTGATTTCTGCGTTCTGTTTTCCTTCCGTAAATTTCCAGGCGTTGCCCAGCAAATTGGTCAGAACGACATTGAGTAGCCGCGTGTCGCCTCGCACAATCATATCCTTATCTATCGTGATCTGTGCCTGACGCTCCGGTTGTGTCCTTTGGAGCGTGGCAGCAATATCGCGTGCCATCGCCGAAAGGTCCACATCGTCCCGGTGCATCTCAGTGCGGGTCACACGCGACAGCTTGAGCAAATCGTCGATGAGTTGGGCCATCTGCTGCGTGGCTGCACGCACGCGATTGAGATAGCTGCGGCCTTCGTCGTCCAGGACCTGCGCGTAGTCCTCAAGAACGGCGCGGCTGAAGCCGTCAATCGTTCGCAGCGGCGCGCGCAGATCATGTGATACAGAATAGCTGAATGCTTCCAATTCCTTGTTCGTGGCCTCAAGCTCGGCGGTGCGCTCGTTCACGCGGGATTCAAGTTCAGCATTCTGGCGCTGCGTCTCGTGCAAGAGAAGGGCATTTTCGATTGATAATCCTGCGTGCCGCGCCAGTCCCTGGGCCAATGCCAGGTCCTGTGGGCCGTAATGCCGACCTGATTCCGCGCCAACAAAGGTAATCGCGCCCAGGCAGCGCTCACGTGCCAGCAGCGGCACAATCATCGAAGATCGAATGTTCAATCCCCGGATAATATCTGCCATTTCAGGATTGATATTGGTTGCGGCACTGATGGCTGCCTCAATCATTTCATCGGTAATTTCAAATATGAATTCAGGCTCACCAGTCCGCAGCACTTTGGGCACGCCTGTTGACGCACTCATATCTACGGGAAAGCGCTCTGCCATATCCAGTGCCAGTTGAACCTTAGCCGGGTCAATGTGCTCCACAGCCAGACGGCACAGCGAGCCATCTTCGGCAAGGATATCAATGGCGCACCAGTCGGCAAGTTTGGGGACTGCCAACCGCGCTACCGTTTTAAGCATCGCTTCATAATCAAGCGATGCGTTCAGTAATCGTGTGGCCTCAAACAGAAAACGCAGGGAGTCCTCGGAATGTCTGCGCTCCGTAATGTCCTCAAAGGCCGTGTACAGGCCAACAGATGCTTCCTGACCTGCAATGAACTGCGGAATAGCATTGACGGCAAGCCATGTATAGGCTTGCCTGTCAGGATTGAACACGCCCATGATGACATTTTTCACGGGCTGATGCGTGCGGAGCACGACTCTGGAGGGTAAGTCTTCGACGGAAAAGGGTGAACCGTCGTCGTGAATGACCTTTGGTGGCTGCCCACCGACTCGGTGATCTCGCCAGTAATCGAGCGCTGGTCCAAGAATGTCGACGGCGGCAGGATTCGCTTGGATAAAATTGCCGTCTATATCCCAGAAAATTATTCCTCGGCTCATTGTCTCGTAGAGAGCGCGATAATTAGCTTCGGATAGTTGTGTCTGCGCAGCCATCTTAATTACCTTTTAAAGTAAGAAGTGTAAAGCTATCTTACACCGCAACTATATCCGGTCAATTCCTGCATGGATCGACTTCACCTGACTGCATCAACTTAATAAAACCGCTGAAAACTCATGCGATGCCCGGAGAGGATACGCTTGACATGGGTCCGTATCAGCAATTTTCATGCCAGGTGTTACACATCCGTTAGCTTCAGGCAGCATATTCGTTTGAAGTCCGCGATATACTGTACTGTACGGTTCATAACCAGCAGAGATTGCTTTCATGTCCAACCCTCCCAACCAGTCTGTGCATAGCTACGAGGTTTCCACGAACGCAAACAAAGAGATAGAACATTACCGCGTGCGTCTCGAAATCCTCAAAAGTATTGCCATGCACCTCACTTCTTCGATGTCTGTTCAAGAGGTCATCGAGAGAACGCTGGACCTGATCCAGAAGTATTTCCCCTTAATTCGGGTATGCTACTCCACGATAGATCGGGACGGGCTTTCAGTTATTGTCTACTCCACGGAACAGCCTGGATTGCCGCCGTTGACCGGGTTCCAGATTGACTACCGCCAGGTACCTGACTATCTTCTCGCCCTTCAGAACAAACAATCTGTCATTACAAACGATGTCAGGCAAAGCGTTCTTCTGGCTCCGCTGGTCGAGTCAATGCTTGCCACCGGGACAATAGCGTCTTTGGATGTTCCCCTGAAGCATTCAGAGGAGTTGATCGGGCTGCTGTGCTTTGATGCGGCGACGCCTCATAACTGGGACGCGCACGAAGAAGCGACGCTAACCGATGTCGCCGAGTATCTGACAGTCGCTATTCGCTTATCAAACGAAGAGCACGAGCGCAAACAGGCTGAGCTTGCCTTGCGCGAGAGCGAAACGCGCTTTCGGCAGATCGCAGATAACACGGCTGATCTTTTCTGGCTATTCGATATTCAGGCGGATAGAATGATTTATCTCAGCCCTGCGTTTGAAACTATCTGGGGCCGCAGCCGTGAGGAAGCGTACCAGGACTACAGATTGTTCTGGCAGGCAATACATGAGGAAGAGCGGACGCAAATACAAGTGCACCTGAGACAAAACGATCTCGAAAAAGAAGCGCGGGTTGAGCATCGAATTGTCCGCCCGGATGGAACGATCCGTTGGGTAAGGATGCGAATGTTTCCGGTTCCCAACCCGACGGGCGAAATCTATCGCTTTGCTGCCATTGTGCAGGACATCACCGACTATAAACACGTCGAAGCGGCAGAACGCGAACAGCATATCTTCACAGAGGCGCTCTCCCAAACCGGCGAATTTTTGACCAGCACGCTTGATGTTGAGGAAGTTTTTGCCCGCATCTTACTCGGCATGGAGAAGGTCGCACCCGCCGCTGACCTCGCCAACATCTGGTTGGTCCAACACGGTCTGGCGGATATTGTGCGGGCCAGGGCTTATACGGAAGCCGGGAATTCCTGGTATGTACCCCAACGCGCTCTGCAAGTTCGCGAATTTCGTGATCTGGTTGAAGTTGTTCGCACACGAAAAGCATCTGCTATTCCTGACACGGACGCCTTTGATGGCTGGGTCGTCTTCCCCGGCAACGAAATGATTAAATCATTTGTCGTTGCGCCCATTTGCCTGGATGGAGAGGTGGTCGGTTTATTGAGCCTTTCCAGCGCAACGGCAGGCACATTTCAACCGATTCATGCCGAGCGTTTGGAGACATTCGCCAGCCAGGCCAGCACTGCCATCCGCAATGCGCGGCTGTATGCGGAGATAACGCAGCACGCCCAGGAGCTTGAACAGCGGGTAGCCGAGCGCACGCTGGAACTACGACTGCTCAACGATAAACTACAGGTCGTTCTGGACTCGGCAGGCGAGGGTATTTGCTATTCTGAGAAAGGCAAAATTCAGTACACCAACCGCGCGTTTACAGCGCTCGTCGGTTATTCTGAAAGTGAGGTTAAGACTTCGCCAATTCCGCTCCTTGAGCTGGTTAGTAGGAGCGATGCCGAGGCTAAAGCGTTTCGAGAGACATTAGAAAGTTCCTTGAGCAACGGCAATATGACCTGGCGGGGCAGTGCCCGGCTGCGGCGCAAGGACGGCACCGAATTTGACGCCGGGATCACGATTTCCTACGTCAGCGGACCCGACGGTAAGACCACTGGCGCTGTTGCTCTGATCAGGGATATCAGCGAAGAATTATCGCTACAAGCCCAGAAGGATCGTTTCATCGCGAATGCGTCTCACGAACTGCGTACACCGCTCACAAACATAAAGCTGCGGTTGTACCTGCTGGGCAAACAACCGGAGCGCTTTCCAGACCACATCCGTGTGATTGAGAACGTCACCGAAAGTATGCGGAACCTGGTGGAAGACCTGCTGGACGTGTCCCGCTTTGACCGAGGTATCATTACCCTGGACAGACAAATCATCGTCTTGCAAGAGCTTATTCTGGATGTCGTTTCCATCCTGTCCAGCGAAAGTGAACATAAATCAATTATTCTGACTGCCACACTCCCGGATGAGCCAATTATGGCCTCAGTGGACATCCGGCGCATCCGTCAGGTGCTGACGAACCTGATCATGAACGGGATTCATTACACCGCGAGCGGAGGAAGCGTTACGGTAACGCTCGAACAGCACGAGAAGGATAATCAGCCCTGCGCGCTCATCAAGGTACATGATACTGGCATCGGCATCGCGTCGGAGACCGTCGCTCGCATTTTTGAGCCGTTCTTCCGGGCCAGCGAAAGCGGGGCAACCGGAACCGGGTTGGGCCTGACCATCAGCCGCGAAATTGTTGAACTTCATGGCGGCACGATAACCGTCGAGAGCGAACACGGCAAGGGCAGTACCTTCAATGTTTGCTTTCCACTGGCCGTTTCATCTGAGCAATAACCCTCAATGATGCTTATGGCACCCTGGTGTGCTATACTGCCTGTAAATTTACAGTCCACGCCGCATTCCCCAAAATGCTAGATTGGAGTCCGTATGCGCGGCGTTCTTGTCGCTATCGATCTCGAAACGACTGGTCTTGATCCTGCCAACGCACAGATTATCGAGATCGGGGCAGTCAAATTCCAGGGACACGAGATTATTGAAACTTATTCCACCCTGGTCGATCCTGAAAGCCAAATTCCCGCCAAAATCACGTCTATCACAGGCATTACCCAGGAAAATATCGCGGGCGCGCCCAAACTGCGCGACGTGCTTCCTCGGCTGAAGCAGTTTGTCGGTTCGGCCCCGGTGGTGGGGCACAACATCGACTTCGATTTGCATTTCCTGCACAAAGCCGGTGTGCTCGAAGCGAACCCGGCGATTGACACCTACGAGTTGGCATCAGTGTTGCTGCCAACCGCGCCACGCTATAACCTTAATGCGCTCATGCAGCAGCTTCAGCTTGAACCGGAAGGCGATTATCACCGTGCGCTGGCGGATGCCCTGGCAACCGTGCGCGTGTATGGCGCGTTGTGGGACAAGCTGTTGGAGCGCCTGCCAGTCCAATTGGTGCGCGAGATCGCCGCTGCTGGTCATGCTCTGCCATGGAAAGGCCACCTGTCCTTCGCCGATGCTGTCGAAGCCCGTGCTCAGGAAGCCGTGGACACCGTGGCAGAAGCCATCTCAGCCGCGCAGCGCGTCGAGAGCAGTGCAGCCGTGCAGCGCGAGGCGACTCCCTCATCAGAGGTCAGGCCGCTCGATTTGCAGGCATTGACAGCCGCGCTGGAACCCGGCGGCAAAGTCGCGACGGCGTTGGGAAATTACGAACCTCGCCCACAGCAGATCGAAATGCTGAATGCTATAGGCCAGGCCTTCAACGACGACGGCAAACTCATGATCGAGGCTCCGGCGGGCACCGGAAGATCGTTGGCGTATTTGCTGCCTGCCGTCGTCTGGGCCACTCAAAATCACGAGACCGTCGTGCTATCCGCCAATAGTTCAACCTTACAGCGTCAATGGCTGAACACAGAACTACCACTGTTAAGCGAGGCACTTGGTCTGGAATTGAGCGCCGTGACCTTGAAAAGCCGATCAAGCTACCTGTGTCCGCGTCGGCTTGAAGTCCTGCGTCATCGTCTGCCGACCAGCATTGACGAACTGCGCGTCTTCGGCAAGGTGCAGGTCTGGCTGAATGAAACACAGCACGGCGACGCCAGCGAACTTTCATTGCGCGGTCCCGCCGAGATTGAAGCGTGGATCAAGCTCACGGCTGAAGATGAAAGCTGTACGCTTGATATGTGTGAACAGCAGATGCACGGCACATGCCCGTTTTACAAAGCCTGTCTTGCCGCCCGCAGTGCGCAAGTGGTTGCCAATCACAGCCTGCTTCTGGCAGATGCGGCCCAGCCACCTGAGACGCGTATCCTGCTGAATTATGAGCGCGTCATCGTTGACGAGGCTCACAACCTTGAGGAAACGGTGACGCGGCACCAGGAATTTCGGTTAGATGCGGTGGGCATCAAACGGCAGCTTGCCGACCTGGGAACGGGCCGGACGGGGCTGCTCGGCGATATTATTGCCAGCACCAAACCCGTGCTGCCGGAGCCTGTTTACGAGCGAGTCAGCGGCTTTGTCAAGAATGTCATCAATGCCACGCGACAAATGCAGCATCATCTGGACACACTGTTCACCGATATGCGCGCCTTTCTGGAAGCGACTAATAACCTTCAGGCAAATGACTTTATCACGCAGGTCCGTTTGACGCGCAATCTTCGCAATAAGGCGGCCTTCAGCCAGGTCAAAGCCGCCTGGGCCACTGTCAGCCAGTTTTTGGAAGCGATTCAGGAGGCGATGATGCATCTTTCGACGCAGCTTGTTGTGCTGGACGAACGCTACGATATCGCCCGCGCCGAAGATTTGGTCGCCAGCGCCAGGGCTGCCTCGCGGCACCTGGGAAATGTCTATGCTCAGTTGAATGCTTTTATCACGCAGCCTGACGACAACACAGTCTACTGGATCGAGGTTGGCTCCGACTCGGAACTTATCTCCATCCACGGCGCACCGCTCAATGTTGCGCCGCTGGTCAAGCGCTACTTGTGGGACAGCAAGAAAACAGTTGTCATGACGAGCGCAACACTGCGGGCAGCCAGCAGCTTTGAATTTATCCGGCAGCGCCTCGGTGCGGACGATGCGCAGGATCTGGCCCTGCCTAGCCCGTTCAATTACGAGCAAACGACGCTGCTATATCTGCCAACCGACATGCCGGAACCGCAGGAGCGCAATCGCTACCAGCAGCACATCGAGCGGGCCATCATCGAGCTTGCCGCCGCAACTCAAGGTCGTCTGCTGGCGCTGTTTACAGGTTACACGCAGCTTCGGCAGGTGGCGCAGAATATTGCGCCACGCCTGGCACTTGGCGATATCGTCGTGTTTGATCAATCGGATGGAACCAGCCGTCAGGCATTGCTCGACGGTTTTCGAAATGCCAAACGTGCCGTGCTGCTCGGTACACGCAGCTTTTGGGAAGATGTGGACCTGGCGAGTGAAGACCTGGTAGCCCTGGTTATTGTCAGGCTGCCATTTGCGGTCCCGTCTGAGCCTGTTTACGCGGCCCGGACCGAGAGCTATGAAAATTCCTTCAACCAGTACACCGTTCCGGACGCTGTGCTGCGCTTCCGCCAGGGCTTTGATCGTCTGATTCGCGTCCGC
>WNFL01308756.1_pt2 | contig 12026 bp, 9 predicted proteins | sample 5400361 | NCBI WGS metagenome assembly WNFL01 (sample SAMN13153351, study PRJNA577476) | soil metagenome | isolation source: 40 cm soil on Douglas fir-dominated hillslope | place: USA:California | collected 2013-09-17
GGCGCCTACGCACAGCGGAAAAAGCCCGCGGCCAAACCGCAGACTCCGCCGGCCCAGTCCACTAGCGAACTCTCAAAACTGCGCGATGAGTACATCAAGACCACCAAAGAATACAAAGCCAGCCTGGAAAGACTCCTGGCTCTTTATCAGGACAGTGCGCGCAAAGCCGAGCAGCGCGTGGGCCAATCTCAGAAGTTGTTGGTGGAAGGCTTAATTTCAAAGCGAGAAGTCGAAAGAAGCGAAAGCGCTCTGGCCGAAGCTAATCTCAAAGTCAGCGGCGTGCAGCAGCAGATCGCCACCGCTGACACAGACATCGCGCAAACCCTGATCGAAATCGAGGGTGAGAAACAGATGGCCAGACTGGGCCGGGTGCCAAAGGGCAAGCTGCTGAAAACAACTTCTTTTATTCGCTATAATGGAACCGGATCGTGGCTACTTTCGCAGGCAGGTAAAATCGAAGTTTTCTTTCAGCAGACATTCAAGCGGCCTTTGCCGATCGCGGTGTTTGGCCAGGGATCGATTCATAATCAATGGCGGCTGGATCATCATAATGCCATGGACCTTTCGCTCAATCCCGATGGGGCCGAAGGCCAGGTTTTGATGAATTTTCTCCAGACGAACGGTATTCCATTCTCGGCATTTCGCGGAGCGATTCCGGGGGTGGCCACGGGCCCGCATATTCATATCGGCATGCCCTCGCACCGGTATTAGTGGCACTTACCCCTCTCCCATTTGGGAGAGGGGCCAGGGGAGAGGGTGCGAAGCTTGAGACGGTGGACGACACCATGATTTTTTTCTTCCTCGTCCGGAGAGACAACGCGAGGGAAGAGGCCATCGCTTAACACCCTCTCCCCAAACCTCTCCCAAGAGGGAGAACGTACAATTATGATCAAGAAGACCATTACCATTTCGCGCCAGATGGGAGCCGGCGGGTCTTACATTGGACAAGTGATTGCCACGCACCTGGGGCTGAAGTATGTCGATCGCGAAGTGTTGCACCAGGCGGCTAAAGAATTTGGCTGTGATGAAGAAACGGTAGCAGCCCGGTCTGAGAGAATTTCATCTTTTTGGGAGCGCGTCCTCGGCGGCCTGTCCCTGGGCGGGGCTGACACGCATTACCATCCGCCGCCGCTGCGCTCTTTCACTGATCGTGAACTCTTCGAAAAACAGGTCGAGATTCTCAAACGAATTGCTACTAACAATGATTGTGTCGTCGTCGGCTGGGCCGGGGTCTTCCTCTTGCCGCGTCATCGGGGCACGTTCAGTGTCTTCTGTCACGCGCCCAAAAGCTTTCGCGTCAAACGGTTGATGAACATCTATCCGGATCTGAGCGATGAAAAGGCCCGGCTTCTAATAACCGAGTCCGACCGCACCCGGGAAATCTATTTCAATGAGATGACCGACCACGACTGGACCTGTGCCAGAAATTACAACCTCTCGATCGATACCAGCCTGATGGCGTTGGACGAAATCGCGGAATTGATTATCAAACTCTCTGAACGACAACGTGAGTAGCGGAGTGGCACGACGGGATTGACACGTCCGCAGATTACGCCGATTTCACAGATTGGACGAACCAGCAAACGGAGCTGGCAACGATATGCTTTTGCGCCCCAGTCCCGATTTTTCTCTTAATCGGTGAAATCTGCGTTATCTGTGGATCAAGCCTCACTTAATCTCGTCCAATCTCTCTTTCGCCTGCGCGATCATCCAGCGCAGCCTGGTAAAATCATCGAGCGTCATCAACAGACGCGATCGATCAAAGAAACCACCTTCGACTGCGGCGGCAACTCCGCCTGAGACTTGCTTGAAAACCATAATCTCAAAGTCGCCTTTAGTGCGATAGCGGGCTTCAAAGTGGGTGAGCTTGGTAATCGAGTCATCCGATTTGGCGATTGTATCGAAGGCCTTGACGAGCGGATCGATCTCGTCATAGTCGATCAATGCGCGAATTTCGCCCGGCGGGCCCCCCTCGGCAACGATTGTGATCACCACGCCGTTGACGCGAGTCGAGTTGTTGGTGTCGCGAATCTCAGTGGCTTCGACGCGGGCCGTGCCATTCTGCGCTCGCAAGGTCGCGACATAAGTGCGTCCCTTAATCAGAATCGTCTCCATTCGGCCTTCGAATTCTTCCAGCTTGTTGCGCGGTTCGTAAAACTGCGGATCGCGCGGCGGCGGCACCCGCTCCCAGCGCCTCTGCGCACACACCGAACCAAAACACGCGACGATCATTAAGATTGAGATAAGTAATGAGCGAGTCGAGCGCATAGATCACTCCCTTTCGATTTAGCAGAAGTCAGAGAACGTTTGAACGGGAGAGAGAAGAACCTGTTGAGTGTAACCGATGAACAGGAGATTGTGTGAGTCGGCGAAGCGAACCAGGCCCTATGCGATACCACCAAGCCCTCCCTGACGGTCGGGCTACTGCCCCGCTTCGCGGACGCGAGCTCACTAACGCTCTTTCGCGATTAGCGGCTCGGAAGCCGGCTCGTGTGGTCTGTCCGTAAGGGGCAGCGGCGGCGGCGGATTGGCGACCAGTTTCTCGAGCGCGGCTTCGACCACTTCGTTGATGCGGTTGACGGGGACGATCTCCAACTCGCGGCGCACGTCTTCGGGAATGTCTTTCAGATCGGCCTCGTTGCGAGCCGGCAGAATAATGCGGTGAATTCCGGCGCGATGCGCGGCCAGCACTTTTTCTTTGATCCCGCCGACGGGAAATACCAGTCCAGAGAGCGTGATCTCGCCGGTCATGGCCGTGTCGGGCCGCACCCGGCGGCCGGTAAAGAGTGAAGCGAGTGCGGAAGTAATGGTCACGCCGGCGCTGGGCCCGTCCTTCGGTATCGCGCCGGCCGGCACGTGCAGGTGCACGGCGTATTCTTTGAACATGGAAGGGTCGATGCCAAACTCCTGCGCGTGAGCCCATAGATAAGAACGCGCGGCGCGCGCCGATTCCTGCATTACGTCGCCGAGCTGTCCGGTAATAGTAAAGCCGCCGGCGCCTCCCGGAAGCAGTGTAGCTTCGATGAACAGCAGCACACCACCCATGTCGGTCCAGGCCATGCCGGTGGCTACGCCCGCGGGTAATTCCTTGCGGGCTTCTTCAGGATAGAAGTGCGCCGCGCCGAGAAAATCCGGAATATCGCCGGCGCCGACCGTGATTTTTTTGGTTTCTCCCTGGGCAATCTTCAAAGCGACTTTACGCCCCAGGCGGCCGATGGTCCGTTCGAGCTGGCGCACGCCGGCTTCGCGCGTATATCGCGCCGCGATCAGGTTGACAGCATCGTCGGTGATCTCGAGTTGCTCTGGGGTCAATCCGTTCTCGCGCACCTGGCGCGGCACCAGATAACGACGGGCAATCTGTAGCTTCTCTCGATCGCTATAACCAGCGAGCTGGATCACTTCCATCCGATCGCGCAGCGGCGGCGGAATCGGGCCGAGCTGATTAGCGGTAGCGATAAAGAAAACTTTTGAGAGATCGAACGGCAGATCCAGATAATGATCCGTGAAAGTGTTGTTCTGTTCAGGATCTAAAATTTCCAGGAGTGCCGCTGACGGATCGCCACGGTAGTCGTTGCCCAGTTTGTCGATCTCGTCGAGCATCATTACCGGGTTGTTCACTCCGGAACGGCGGATTGATTGAATGATGCGCCCGGGCATCGCGCCGACATAAGTTCGGCGGTGGCCGCGCAATTCGGCTTCGTCGCGCACGCCGCCCAAACTCAAACGCTCAAAATGGCGGCCCATCGCGCGGGCAATCGAACGACCCAGCGAAGTTTTGCCAACGCCCGGAGGGCCGACGAAACAGAGAATCGGACTCTTGGCATCGGGCCGCAGTTTGATCACCGCCAGGAATTCCAGAATCCGCTCTTTGACGTCCTGAATGTCATAGTGATCTTCGTCCAGGACTTTCTGTGCTTCATTCAAATCAAGCCGGTCCTCGGAAGATTTCTTCCACGGCAACTCGAGAATGAAATCCAGATAGGTGCGAATGACGTGATAGTCAGGCGCCATCGCCGGTAGTTTCTCCATCCGGCTCAGCTCGCGTTCAGCTTCCTTACGCACGTCATCCGGCAGATCCGCTTTGGCCAAACGCTCGCGCAACTGTGCGGCTTCGGCCTGCTCGCCGCCTTCTTCGTCGCCCAGCTCTTTCTGGATCGCTTTCATCTGTTGGCGCAGCACGTAATCGCGTTGCGCCTTATCCATTTCGGTCTGGGCTTCGCTGGCAATCTTGGAACGCAGGCGAATGATCTCGACTTCGCGCGCCAGAAAATCGTGAGCGTGGTGCATCAGATCGTCCACGGTGTTGGCTTCGAGCATTTGCTGCTCCTTATCAACGCCGAGATTGAGGATCGAGCCGAGGAAGTAGGCGAGGCGGATTGGATCGTCCGCGCTGAGCACGACCATGCGGACTTCCGGCGGCACCTGCGGCAGGTAAGCCAGCGCCTGTTGAATCAACTGCTGAACGTTGCGCTTGGCGGCTTCGACTTCTTCTTTATTCCTTACTTCCAGATCCGGAAGAATCTGCACGCGGGCGCGCAGCAGCGGCTCGCGTTGGGTCCATTCCAGCACGCGGATGCGATCAGACCCCTGGACGATCAGGTGCAGCGTGTCGTCGACGCGCTCCATCCGTTTGATCATCACCAGCGTACCAATTTCAAAAAGGTGCTCGGGATCCGCGTCACCGTCCGAAGTCTTGTCAGGTCGCACGCTGATACAAGCCAGCAACTTTTCTTCACTGGAGAGTGCGGCTTCAACCGCTGCAATCGAGGCTGGCCGCCCGACCGCCAGCGGGACCATCGTCTCGGGAAACAGCGTGGTGTTCTGTAACGGCAGGACGGGAATCTCAAAGGGCACGCCTTCGCGTTTCTTTGGCACTTCCTTGTCAGGTGTCTTTTCTGCTTCAGCCATTGGTTTAGAAAAATGAAAGCTCAGATGTAATCCTCAGGAGGCGATAGATCACTTGCCGGCGGCGCTGGCCCGGCCCTTTTGGCCCTCTTCCTCCTCAACCAGGCGGAGAATCAGCAGACCGTGATGATAGTCGCGTTCGATCGTCGCGTGTTCTATAGAGCGGGGGAACTGGATCATCTTTTCAAAGCGGCTATAGGTAATTTCGAGCTGGTAATGGGAGATTCCTTCGCCGCAGATACCATCACGGCGCGATCCGCTGAGGCGCAAAACCCGGCCGTCGAGCGTAACCTGCACATCCGCGGGTTCAATTCCCGCCAGATCGACTTTCACGATCCAGCCATTGCCGGTGCGATAGACGTCGGCCGCCGGACACCACAAACGTCCTGAAGGCCGTGTATCACGCGAGCCCTGGATCAAACGAAAGTAACGCTCAAGCGATTCGCCGGACATAGTGACAGCTCCGATCAGAAATCATTGAAAGTTTCAGGGGAAAATCGAATGAGTGAATTATAAAGGTTTCGTGCGCGAATGTCAGGTGAGGTTCTCTCTTTGGGAGAAGGGCTGGGGAAGAGGGCTGTGGCCGCGTCTAACTCAGGCCCTCACCCCTTGCCCCTCTCCCAGCGGGAGATGGGAACTACCTCACCATCATTTCCAATCGCTTCGACTGGGCAGCAGGCCAGGGCTTCTTCACATGCGGCGTGCTCGGTTTCATTTTCGGGTTGCCGGCTAACATAGGAATAGGCGCGCTGGAAAGAGCGGGTAAAGTTTTCGGGAGCAGTCTCGCGGCAGACATCACAATCGATGCAGGAAGAGTCGACGTAGAAGGCGCCGTCACAGTTCTCCTTCACTTTGTCGTTTGGGTCAGGCACGAGTCCGCAGATTACGCAGATTTCACCGAATAGACAAACCGAAGCAAGAGGTGGAAGGCTCTTGAAGTCATTCTGTAACTTAGTGTGATTTTGTGGATCGCTCTTAATCGGATAGCCGAAAATTGCCATCCATGAAGTCACGCGAATCAACACGAACTTACGTATCTTCGCCGCCCGTCAACTATTTCCGGCGACCGTGAAGAACCAACCAGGCAGCCGTGGCAGCCTGCTTCTCATCGGTTCGCCACGGAGGAGGCAACGATCGGCCCAGCTCGTTTAGCTTTCTTTTGAGGGCCGCACTCTGCGCACCGACTTCGTTCTTCACAAGCTCGTCGAACTCTCGATCCGAGAATGTTCGCCTGTGCAAGCTGTTCGCGTCGGCCGCGAGATCCAGCACGCGGCGAAACAAAACTCCCTCGGCAGCGTGCGCGCGGATGTGAAAGTTGCCGATCCGAGCCAGATCTTTGTCTTTGGCGCCGACGATTCCAACTCCCGAAACTTTCAGCCCCGCGGACTGAAGTTCTTTAATCAAACGGACCAGCGCTTTTCGAGCGATGGTCTCGATCGCTTGCGCTGACTTCCGCACGGCCTTCTGAGCCTCAGCCCAGGGCAGATCCATTACTTCATGATAGGGTTGCCCTGTCGCGGGCATTTGCGGATCGGCCAGGGCAAGCTCGAATTTCTTCAAGACAAACGGTGCATCGCTCGGCCCACCCAGGACGACTGCGATGGCGCGGGCGGTCTTGGCGCGGAGACCGATGGCGACGATGTTTGGTTCCTTCATGCGTGCGAAAACGAACCCGCAGATTACACAGATTAGACAAACCGAAGCAAGCGACGCAGAAAAAAGACCGGCTGGGCGCGGCCCGACGCTCGCACGGTTGTCCTGATCATAATCGGTGGAATCTGCGTACTCTGCGGACTACGGATGAGTCATCTCTTCCGGCTTAACCAACGCATCAAATTTCTCGCCGGTTAAGAGACCCAGTTCAATCGCCGACTCGCGCAGGCTAATCCCTTTCTTATGCGCGTGCTTGGCAATTTTTGCCGAGTTGTCATAGCCGATGTGCGGATTCAAAGCGGTAACCAACATCAGAGAGCCGCGCAGATGTTCGTCTATTTGCTCGCGATTGACGCGGAGGCCGGCGATGCAGTATTCGACAAACCCGTGACTCGCGTCGTGCATCAGGCGAATCGAATGCAGGAGGTTATGAATGATCACCGGCTTGAAAACGTTTAGTTCGAAATTGCCCTGCGAATCGGCAAAGCCTATGGCAGCATCGTTGCCCATCACCTGCACCGCGATCATGGTCATCGCTTCGCTCTGAGTGGGATTAACTTTGCCGGGCATGATCGATGAACCGGGTTCGTTTTCAGGAATAATCAGCTCGCCCAAACCACAGCGCGGCCCGGAAGCCAGCCAGCGAATGTCGTTGGCGATTTTCATCAAAGAAGCCGCCAGGGTCTTCAAGCCGCCACTACAGAAAACAATTTCATCATGAGCCGAAAGCGCCGCAAACTTGTTGGGATGTGATTTGAAAGGCAGCCCGGTTAATTCCGCAATCTTCCTGGCCGCGCGTTCCCCGAATTCCGGATGAGCGTTCAAACCCGTGCCCACTGCCGTCCCGCCAATCGCCAGATCGTAGAGCCCGGGCAGCGTGGCATTCATTCGATCGACGTCGCGCTCAAGCAGGCTGGCCCAACCAGACATCTCTTGTCCAACCGTCAAGGGTGTGGCGTCTTGAAGGTGCGTGCGGCCGATCTTCACGACGCCTGCAAACTCTTTCGCTTTGGCATCGATGGCATCATGCACCGTTTGAATCGCCGGGATGAGTTTATTCATCTGCTCGGCGGCGGCGATGTGCATCGCGGTGGGAAAAGTGTCGTTTGATGACTGCGACATGTTCACATCGTCGTTGGGATGAATCGGCTTTTTGCTGCCCAGCACTCCGCCCGCGATCTCAATGGCCCGATTCGATATCACTTCGTTGGCGTTCATGTTCGTCTGGGTGCCGCTGCCGGTCTGCCAGACGCGCAGAGGAAAATGCTCGTCGAGCTTGCCCTCGATAACTTCGTCACAGGCCTGGGCAATCAGCTTCGCTTTTTCCGGCGGCAGCTTACCGAGATCCTGATTGACGAGGGCCGCGGCTTTTTTGAGCGTGCCGAAAGCGCGAATCATCTCGCGCGGCATGACGTCGTTGCCGATATTGAAGTGGAGCAGAGAGCGTTCGGTCTGCGCGCCCCAATACTTATCGGCGGGCACTTCGATCTCGCCCATTGAGTCGGTTTCGATGCGGATGTTTGGTTTAGTGGCTTCTTGAGACATTCGTTTTTGCATTGAGCCGATCAACAGATTACGCAGATTTCCCAGATTGGCAAAAGAGGAAGTCCAGTTCCCGTGGAGCGGCAGAAAGGCTAAATGCGTTCACATTCGTTGATGATGTGGATTTAACTCTGCCGCTTTCCTGGTCTGCGAAATCTACATCATCTGTGGATCACGAAATGGTCCTCTCATCACCTCAATCATAACATCTTGCGGGAGGAGTTATGCTTCAGGGCTTCACGGGTTTCCTGATCGGCGGCACGGCTTTGGGAATGTCGCCGTCGTCCAGATTCAGTTGCTGGCTGTTTTCCTGTTGCTTCAACTTAGGAGCGCCACGCAGGCCGGGTGGAGCTTTCGGCGCGGAAATCTTTACGGTGGCCAGGGCCTCGCTGCGCCGCAGGATCGCGCCGCCGCGGCCCGCCACCCACGCGTTCGAGCCGCCGCGATAGGCGACAGCAAACAGCGGTGAACTGGTAATGGTCGGCTGTGTTTCCCAGGTTAGCCCGCCATCCCTCGAAGCCAGTACGCGGCCCTGATCACCGGCAATCAGGATGTCATCGCGTGACGCGACTGAAATTGCAAACAGGTTCGTCTTCACACTGCTCTCCTGGTCTTTCCAGGTCAGGCCGCCATCGTCGGTGCGCAGAATGATTCCTTTTTCGCCGACTGCATAGCCGCGCGATTTGTCGGCGAACGCCACGGCGTACAACCACTCTCGCAAATTATGCGAGACGTCTTTCCATGTTTCGCCGCCATCTTCTGTGCGCAGGATGGTGCCGCCTGAGCCGACCGCGAGGCCGTGCTTTTCGTCGAGAAAGTGCACGTCTTCCAGCCAGGCTTTGGTCACTGAAGGAACCTGGCGCCAGATGTTGCCGCCGTCTTCAGTCTTGAGGACGTTGCCGCGCGCGCCGACAGCCCAGCCCAGCTTTTCCGAGACAAAACATACGCCCAGCAATTCCTGTTGAGTATCGGTGTCCTGCGGCCGCCAGACGATGCCTCCGTTGTTAGTATGCAGAATCGTCCCTTGTTCGCCGACTGCCCAGCCATTGGTTTCGCCGAAGAAAGTGACTGCGTCCAGGCGCACAGTCGTGCCCGTGGGCCTCACCGTCCAGAACTTGCCGCCTGATCTGGTTTCCAGAATTTTTCCGTGCTGCCCGACAGCCCAGCCACGTGAATTGTCGAGAAAGAAGATGTCCGCCAGATCGTCGCGCCCGCCTTCAGTCAGACGCTGCCAGCCAAGGCCGCCGTCGTCGCTGCGCAGCACCAATCCATCGCTGCCGGCGGTCCAGCCCGTGTTCTCGTCGGCAAAGTAAACCGTCACCAGCCGCGGATTGGTTCTGACGCTCGCCGGTAACCAAATTTGACCTCCGTTCGCAGTGCCCAGCACCACGCCATTGTCTCCCGAGATCCAGCCATGCTGCTCATCTGAAAAAAAGACCGAGAGCAAGTCGTTGGTCATCAGCACGTCCATTGGTTCCCAGGTGAGACCCGCGTCTTTACTCAAGATCACGCGCCCGCCGTAGCCCACCGCGATCGCCCGCTTCGCGTTGATGAAGGTGACGCTGGTAAAAGGGAGCGAGCCAAGTTTTACAGCTTCTTTCCAGTGGTGGCCGCCATCAATTGTCCGCAGCACCGTGCCGCGATCGCCGGTAGCCAATCCAATGTTCTTGTTGGCAAATGAAACTGAGTATAGATGGACACGGGTGGGACTCTTCTGCGCGATCCAGGTCAGCCCACCGTCTGAGGTGGTAAGGATGCAACCATAAGTACCCACTGCCCAGCCATGCGTGGGACTGTCGGAGGCGAAGGTTATCGAGTAGAGGTGATCTTTGGTGGGCGTAGGGATCTCAATCCATCTCTCTCCGGCGTTTTTCGTAAGCACCACCGTGCCGCGCGCTCCGATCACCACGGCGCGCTTAGGATCCTGCACATAGAGTCCATTGAGATTCACGACTATTCGCGCACGCTGGCTTTCCCATTGAAAGCCGCCGTCGGTGGTGTAAAGAATCACTCCGTCTGCGCCTACGGCCCAACCGTGTCGCTTGTCAGCCGCGAAACGGATCGCGCTGATGGCGTTGCCTTGCGGTCGCGGGTTCTGCCATTCCCATCCGCGGTCGACTGTCTGCGCGAAACTCGAAGTGACGCTGCCAATTGATATGAGAGTCAGGACTGCCCAGAAAAAGAGCGGCTTGCGGTGACGAACTGATTTTGAAGACTGTATTAACACGTGTGCTCGTTGAGAATTAACGTCCGGTTTGTTGGTTGCCTGATTATAGATTTGTGAAAGCAGGAAAGCGAGAGCGAAGCGAGGACGAGTCTGCAGATGACGCAGATTTCAGAGATTAGACGAACTCAGAAAAAGAGCATGACCAGGCAGGCGGTTCAGGGGCATATCATTAATCTGATTTTCTTTATGGTATAGGGTGTAATCTGCGTAATCTGCGGATTGGGCAAGCCTCAAAACAGTTCCGGTTCTATGGCCGGTTCATCTTCGGACTCGACTACTCCGACCCGATCTACGGCATCCTGTAGGACGCGGGGCTCGACGTGGCCCAGCGCGGCGATCTTCCGGGCGGCGCGATCGGCGGCTTCCTGAATCACATGGCCGGCGTGCCCTTGCTCCCAGATCCATTCAACCTGATGACGCGCCGAGGCATTGTCCAGACGCTTCCACCATTCGTGATTTGCCTTGCGGCGAAAACGGCCACACATCGTCTCAACCACATAACGCGAGTCGGTGTAGAGCCGCACGACGCAGGGTTCGGTTAGCGCTTCGAGACCCAGCGCGGCGGCGGCAATCTCGGCCTGTTGATTGGTTGCTTTGCCCAGATAAGCTCCGAACGCCCGCCACAGTCCGCGGAACCCGAGTAGCGCTACCGCGGCAGCGCGAGTTTCATCCCGGCCGTTGCCGAGGCTCGAGCCGTCACAATAAATCGTGACCAGTTTCGTAGCTCTACGGTTGGGATTGGTTTCGCTCACGCAATAAGTTTAGAGATCAGCAATGTTCAGTTTCGTATCCGCATACTTCCAGGCGGTTTCAAATTCTCTCTGCGCAACGGCGGCGGCCTCAGTTTTCTTCTGGGCCTTCAGACTCTCCATCAATCCAAACAGAGAGAGCCCGCCCCTTCTGTTTCTCTCAAGATCGGCGCGAAAAACTTTTTCGGCTTCAGCGTATTTTCCGCTCCGCAATAAAAAACCGCCGAGCGATTCACGCACTGGATGAAACCACTGTGGTGGTTCATCGTAAGAAAGCGCGTCTTCGTCGCTCATGCCTTTGTTGAAAAATTCGAGTGCGGACCTGTTGTCGTGCTTTGCTTCGGCAATGCGGGCGCGCAGCACGTCGTCCGCGATCAAGAGAATCTTGCTGGTCGGATTCAAGGAGGACATCGAGCCGGCGGGGACCGACTTTGCAGTGTCCAGAAATGCTTTTTGTTCCGATTGAGCGTTGCCGAAATTGCCGCGCCGGGCAAACGCTATCCCGCGTGCCCAATGCCACATGGCCAATGTTGAAGACCACGACGCATCCGGCTGAGGCTGCTTCATGATCTCATCCCACTGGTTAAAGCGTTCCCAAATCAGAATCGACTTTGACAGAATCGGCTCGATCATGGGCATGCCTTTGGCCATGGGCCGCGCGAAATCAACCAGCTTGATCGATGCGTCCAGCGCATCTTGATAGCGACCCTGCATGCTGTTGGCCACCGCGAGGAAGTCGAGATTATGCGCGTAGTACATCGCGTAAAAACCCTGCGCACCGGTTGCTTTGAAATAAGCCTCGTCCGCCGCGGCCGCATCGGAATTGCTGCGCGCGGCCGCCTGATAATCACCGACCCGTTCGTAGATGTGCGCGGGCATGTGCACCAGATGACCGGCCATTGGCATCAACTGTGGCAACTTTGGCGCGTACGCCAGCGCGCGCTCAGGAT